>BNJV01000674.1_pt1 | contig 193987 bp, 285 predicted proteins | sample 8540591 | NCBI WGS metagenome assembly BNJV01 (sample SAMD00202457, study PRJDB9452) | human saliva metagenome | host: Homo sapiens | reverse complement strand
AAGGTAGGGTTATTATGATTCTAGCTCCTGCTTTAGGAACTATCTATTTTGCTCCATATTCATTTCATAATAATACTGAATTCTCTTATTTTTTAATTCCAACTCACCCATTTTCATAAGTGCTTGTTTTTAGCTGCTTCAAATCCAATACCATTATCCTCTATTATTAATTCTATCTTATTCTCTACTATTTGAGAATATATAGAAATTATTTTATCTAAATTTTTAATACCATGATAAATTGCATTTTCTACAAAGGTTGCAATATAATCTTAGGTACCTCTATGTTTTCTAATTCTTCTTGTATTGAAATTTTATATTCTAATTTATCTTCATATCTTTGCTTTTGTATATATAAATATTCTTTAATATGATTTATTTCTTCCTTTACAGGAATCTCTTTCCATTACTTAAGAAATTCTAAAAAGTTAGATAAAAGCCTTTGTAATAGAAATAACTTTTCAGTATCCTGCAAAATTCTGCCATCAAATTATAGTATCAAAGTATTGTATATGTGGATTAATTTTGACTGTAAAAGTGCAGTAATTTCATATTCTCTTAAATATTTAATCTTATCTATCATTTTCATTAAATGGTTTTGTAAACTCAAAATTTCAATACTTACATCACCTTTTAAATTTGTTTTGATAAATCATTTATTAAAATTATTCATATGTTGCTCTAACTCTTTAATTGGTTTTGCTGGTTCTTTCAATACATGCTGATACTTATTAAAACTGTAATTAAAAGCTGAAACAGCCCATAACTATCATTTCAAAAAGCCATGATAAACTTTCAATTTCTTTGACATATGGAAATTTCAGTCAATGTCCAGTGAGTATTTTAATAGGATATTTTACTGTAACTGTCTTTTCTTTTCTGATTTATATCCCTCTTCAATATAAATTTTTAGATATTTTCTTGGGAGATATCATAAAGGAGTTTCTTTCATAGTAGACTATTCTATTGTCCTCATCTAAAATAATAACAATATCACTATTCTTTCCTGTTTCTTGATTTTGAAGATACTCTATGGAAGTTAACTTGGTATTTTACATCTATCAACAATACACCTAAAGTTTTCTCCATTAGTGTCTGCAATTTCTCTGCTGACAGAAATAACCCAATCGTCCATTCTACATCAACTGAGAAAATTTTGTTTCTAAGTGGATTTAATACGAGGCATAGGGTTCATTAAAGAATTTACATACCACTCCTCTTTTCATCCTTATCTGCTAGAAACTTCCATATTTACAGTCATTAGAAATAACTGCTCCATGCTGCCCAATAAAAATAATAGATTTTTATATAAGGATCTGTGGAAGAAATGTATTCCTCTATTATACTTTAAAATTCTATCAAAGTTTCACATCTTTATTTTTAAATAATCCTCACACTCCTTTATCATGTGAAATTACTAGACTTAATGTTGTCAATTTAGTACTCATATACAACTCAATATAATTCCCACTCAATTAGCTTCAGTCTTAGCTGAAAGTTTCTTTCTCCTGTATTAAAAGGCTACTTGAGCGCTGAAATAAAATATACTTCCTAGTAAAACTAGAACTAAATTGGTGATCTATAATCCTATCTTTTATGTTTAGTGGTTTATTATTCCATTTTCATTTTTAACACCATTTTCTCTATATTGTTTTGGAGTAATTTGATAATATTTTAAATTTTAGTTTATAAAGTAATTTACATCTTTCAAAACCAATTTGTTTCAGCTAGTTTCATAATCCATTCCAGTTGTTAAGTAATAATTTTGCACTTTTCCATTCTCTTTTGTAAAAGATAATCTTGAAACTGGAATTCCAAAATTTTTCTTAAACATAATACTTAAATACCCTGAACCTGATCTAATTTTCAGAGAGGAACGGATAGGACTGAAATTGAGCTATCAGTATGAGCTTTCTTCACAATATTTATGCATCAATTCTTTTATAATTATGCAATGTTATCTTGTGTGTACTGTTTGATTTCCTCTAATACTTTTTCAATTTCCTTATCTTTTCTCTTTCCTTTTTGCAAGGGAACTCACTAGTTTTGCAGTAATCTCTGGGAAACATCAGACTTTGAGTGGCTTTAAAACTATAATTCCGATTCTCCTCACACTTACGCATCTTTTTACTTCTTCGATTCTATGTTCCACAACAATTACATAGTTTGACTACTTATGCAAAAATTTATCTACTCTTACTATTGTTCTTTCGTACCATTTCAGCTTTACCTAGCTCTAGCATTCTAATCAAAGTTCGCTCACTGATACATCTGCAGATATTTCTTGCTAATTTATGATTTTTCATCAGTATTCTTTACTTGTAGTCTTCCATACCTGAAATAATATCATATTCTCTTTATTAGCATCTGTTGATAACTTTTGCATCTTTCTCTTTGATTTGATATCTTTCTCAAATAATCTTTCTACTTATTCTCAAGCTTTAGTTTTCTATTTGAACTACCCTTTGGTTTTCCGTGATGTCAGTGTACTGCAGCTAGTTTATTCCAAGATGATACAAATATTTTCATAGTTTTATTGAGATTTCATCACTGTGTATAAAGTTCTTTATACCTAAATCTATTCCAACATTCTTATTTTGTACTTTCTAATTTTTCTCTTCTACATCTGTACAACACAGAGATATATAATATTTTCCTACTAGGTACTTTGGTTATCGTTGCATTTATTATTCTTCCTTGTGGTTTCATTTATCTCTATTTTTAGTTTTCTAACTTAGGTACTTTTTTATCCATTTTATCTAAAACTCTATATTATTATTTGTATAATTGGTTCTGTATGATTTTTCTATTATCTTTCTTAGATTTAAACTTAGGATAGACACTTCCACTAAAAGTTCTTATATGCCTTTATCTAAATCTTTTAAAATTTTGTAGAAAATTTATCTACATCTTTTAACCATTCTTTTACTCTTGTTTTAAAACTGTCAGTGCTTTGCTACATTGATTATATGACATAGATCTTACTGTTATATAGCTCTTGTTTTTAAACCTAAAAATGATTATAGACATCTCTTACACACCAAAGTACCATTTAACTTTTGTTATTTTGAGTTTTAATTGGATAAAAATCTAACTTATAACTTTTTCCATGCGATTTCACCTCCATTCCCTATATATAGTATACCACTTTGTTTATACTATAAGTAAATGAAAAAGTAAAATTTTTCGTATATATGAACCTTAAAACTGAGCTCAGTCGTTTTGAGGTTGTCTGTTCACATAAGTACGCTTCTACCTTATGCAGTTCTCTTGGCATACATACACTCCTTAATAAATTAAGGAGATTAGCCTCGAACTTCTTGGCATTTCTATTAAGCACGAGACTATATCTTATCGCGACTATCTGTTTGGGTCTGCCACTTCCACCAGCTTTGGTGTAACTTCCTCAGGAGGAGTAGTCGATTTGAACCTTACCTTTCGGTCTTGCAGCTGCTGATTGCTTCCATTATCTTAACACTTGAGTTTAACCTGTGTGCATCTGGCATATTTTCTGCTTTCCGCCCTTTCACCTTGTACCATATTTTATTTGGGCACTATGTTGTAGTTATACTAGCTTTTGAGGGTTTTCCAGCAATTCGGTAGTATTGGATAGCTTTTAAAGTTGCTACCTCTACATATATTTCTATATATGACTATACTTAATGGTCTAACTCTGACTGACACCTACGAGTGCTAGAGTCACAAGTGTGCGACCATATTTTTAATCAAAATAATTATATCCTGTAATGATTGCTATTTTTGTATCAGGATTTATCGATTTTATCTGCAATGACCAATCCGATCAAATTTTTGGCGTATTAATGTCCATTAAAACCAATTTCTGGTTTAAACTCCTCAAATACTTTTAAATGCCTCTTCTCCCGTTGAGCCTCATGAGTTTCTCCAATTTGTAGAGAGATAAATCTATTGGTTGTTTTATACCCTCTAATTAAAAGCTCGTCATCTGCAGTATCACTTATACCGCACAATCTTTCTGCTTTAGTAATTCTCTTTTTACTTTTTATTTTACAGAGTGGTAATAAATATCCATATACCTACTTCGTCTCTGCATGAGGGATCAGGGGTGTGTTGCTGCACTATCGAGTACAATATCTTTTCCACCTCTGTCTCTTGTGCATCATCAAATACCATGTCTAAATGTGCTTTTCCGCTTCTGCTTTGCTTGCTTCTGTTCTTATCATCAGTGACTGGCATCATTATGGTAAGTTACAACTTCTGGAACAATAGGTTTTACAAAACTACGCCATCCACATTGAGCTTATAGTTTATCAGTTGGAAGAAAATAATGGATTTCTCCTGTTGTTATATCAACACAATTCCTTTGTCAGTCAATAATCATTTTATGAAATGCTCTTTCTGTATCTCCATTTTGTGTCACTTCATAGTGTTTTGGAATTGATTTCACTCTTTAATTCTTTTTCAGACAATTTTGGATATATATGTCTACTGGCCTATCATCTGCTTTTGATAAATCAATATGACAGCAGCCATTAGAGATCTCAAATAATCTTGATGATATTCTTCTGCTACATCAATATTCTTTTAAGGTAAAACTTTACGACTACAATGAGAATATGTTGTTCTTTATTTCATCTTGGTCTTTAGTCATCATTTGAGTTTACATAATATTAAATTCCTGTGTTCTGCTCAGCCTGTGAACCTCTGTCATTCTCATGTTTATTTACACTTGTTGGATCAATAGTTTTAAAATAATATTTTAACAAAGTTGAAAGATTAACTGCCCATCACTCATCTTAACATGGAGCTGTTTCAGCATGTCCACAGAACTATGTACGATCTTGCAGTATTTAGAGATTTTAGTTTTTCCATTTGCATATCCAGAGCCATCTACTACACCACTTAAATTCTTTCCATCTATGCTTCTACGCAAAAACAACCTCCTGCTAAATATATTTCACGAATATTTTTATTAACAGGTACAGTGTCCATACTCATTTTATCATTTCATCCATATTTTTATCATTCATCATTTTGTCATCTTATTCATCATGTATCTTTCATCTTTCCATCATTCATCATAGTATCTTTTCATTCCTTTGTCATTCATCATCGTTTTAGAAGAAAATAATATTTCTGCTTTTTCTAAATGACCTGGAAGAGAACTTTTTCAACTTTTCCTGATTTATTTTGAAAACAACACAAGTTAAGGTAAACACGAGACATTTAACATCTTTGTTAATTCACCTTTTCATCTAAGCCAGCTTTTGTAAACTACTTATAACCCAAAGGAATTTATACCATTTTTAAAATCTTCACGTTTTCTTTTTCAACTAGCGAGGACTGCAGTGGCAACGAAAATCTACCATTTTCTTTGCTAAGAACTATCTATATCTTCTAATCCAGAAAGACACATTGGACACTTTAAGAAGCCAAAACACTTAACATAAGTTGGTTTCCATCTTTTCCAAAAGAATAATAATTCATACAGAACACATCTTTTAAAGCTGTAACTGATAAATCCATCTCACTTCCCAAAGCTACTCATTAATAACATCATAGTTCAAGCAATAGCCTTTCATCTTATGAGCCTCCAACAAATGCATTTTTAAAGGGTACATTACGTTTATATAAAAATGAAACGAGTTTATATTCCAAAGGTTTGTATTTATAATGCTGAGTAAAAATAGTTCATTACTATTTCTAAATTTCTTAACGATGGAAAGTGACAGTCGCTGCAAGTTTGACAAACTTACTGGCAAGTCAACTCGAGCAAGTCGAGTGCTCAGAAACTCATTTGCTTCAGTTTTCGCCAGAAATCTAGAATGCCAAGTTCCACTTATATCACAGTTTTTCACTGAGTGGAATGAGTATCCAGATTGATCTTTCCACATTATAACTATAAAGATTCTGTAGTAGACTTAATTTATCGGTAAGAGTAAAGAATCATAGATTATTAATAAACCGCATGCTGATGCTGGTATACTATTGCTGGAGACTTTTGACACAGCACTTTATATTTTGAAGATAAAAGATAGAATCAACAAAGAGTGCAGCTAGGCCTCAGACATAAATAAACATCAGAGTACTCCATAGTAGGTTCCTCCGCCGCCAGAAACTACTGACGCCAGCCAATTAACGCAGTGTCCATCCTAGACTAAGTGAGACCCTTCGTCCGAAATGCCTCTAGGTACTATCAGTTTCTTTTCCTTTTATATCCACAAGTTTTGTTCTACTAAAATGGTATTTTCACCAATTTCCAAGGGCTAGATAATTTCCAGATATTACCCACTATCACTCCACTCAATTTACTCTAAATGTTTTGCTCATTAAAAATGAACCCTCACTGTCGAAAACTCAAAGCCGACAAAACAAAACTGTTGAAAGCCCAATTTACAAAGTACCACTGCATCTTTACCATTGATTTCCTTTCCGCTAGCACTTAACGTTCAATATAGACTGGAGTAAAGCCTGAAATAGACAAAGAGTGAAGAGAGAGAGACAGGCTAGACCGCACATAAACTGCTCCATACGTCAATTCTGTATGTTAGCATTTCTATACTCCTACTCTTGTATTTACTTTACAAGTAATCCAACTATCCTTAAGTAAGTATATTATATTTTATACAAATATAATAGAGATCCTAGTTTATACTTGAGTTTAATTATATTTTCATTTGTGTATTTTAATAAATATTTCCAGTCGACAACTGTTCTATTTTTGATATAATATATAGAGTATAAATAGAATATTAGGATCTGGTGACTGAGGGTCGTAAGCAGAAGCTGAGATTCTGTCTCACGACCTTTTAATTTAGTAGGAGGAACGAGCGGCGTTTGATCATAGCGTGTTGGTGCTGGGAACAATGCGCACTTGATTTCAGAACGGTCTGATATAGGGAGTTGAAAGACTTTATTACTAGATAAAGAAAATGATGTTTCTTGTGGTACAGCAAAAGCAAATTCTGTCAGCACCATGCAGGATACGACGCAAGAAGGAAGCGCATGGCAAGTACAATGTGCTAGGTGATGCAATGGTTATGACGCAGAGGAAGATGGATATCCATTCCAGGAAAGTAAGTGGATCTATGTGCATCTGAAAAGGCACACCGAACATGAAATGCTATATCGCAGAGGTCTTAATAATGGTGTTCCTGAAATGGAAATCATAGATGCAGCTTGAAATTCAAGAGAAGAGAACCTCATGTTAGTAGGAAGAAGCAGTTGCTGCTCTAGCACGGTACAGCTGGCATAGCTGGTCGGCAAGATGCAGCAAAATTAGTAGAAAATGCTATGGAGAAATGGTGCTGAACTAAAATTAAATGCAGAAGTTGCAACATCAAAAAGAAACGTGATGACGAAAATGCTAAAAATGGAGAGTAGTGAAGCCATAGCCTGTCAAATGCAGCCGGTGTCTGCGCTGACTTTATAAACAGCCTGCTTTCTAACAAAAATGAGATAACTCTCCAAGAACAAATTGAATATTCCTCGATTAGATAAAATGCGCGGTCAACTTATACGTGAGTATTTTCCACGTCCGCCTGAAATGGGAAAAGAGTATCTGGCTCAAACAACTGCTCATGCGAAAGGCACATTTGGGCACCGCCTTTCACGATGTTGACAAATAAAGATGATGTTGAAATACAAAGCAGGACTTGATACAGTTGAAATTTGCCACTAAGAGTATAAGATGTAAATTTTCAGAGATAATATCAGAGCTTTTGCTGGACTTAGAGCTGAAGCTGACACGGAGATTTTATTCTAGGTGAGGCTGAAGATGTCAAGGACTATTTAATATGGCTGGAACTAAATCTCCAGGACTTTTGACATCTGCACCCTGCAATGGCAATGGATTTAGCTAAAATGATAGTTGAAAGTTTTGGCGAGTAAAAGAAAACAAACTTTGTAAAAAATGAAAGAAATGATACACTTTATTACATTATCTCCAGAAGAAAAAGCAGAAGTAATAAAAGACCCTAGATATGGAAGAATTATTTGTAGATGTGAGAACATAACAGAAGGTGAAATCGTTGATGCTATCCACAGAGAAAATGTGGTGAAAAGAACATTAAATGGTATCAAAAGAAGAGTTAGACCAGGGCGCTGGAAGATGTCAAGGGTGGATTCTGTGGACCTCGTGTACAGAAATTTTTGGCAAGAGAACTTGGTGAAGATTTAGAAGAAATAGTTATGGAACAAAAGATTCTTACATCTAACAGGAAAGACTAAATGAGAAACGTATGAATATGAAATATGATTTAGTTGTTGTTGGTGGAGGTCCAGCAGGGACTTGCAGCAGCGTAGAAGCTAAAATGGAATAGATAGCATACTTGTAATTGAAAGAGCAAAAAGAACTTGGTGGAATTTTTACAACAATGTATACATAATGGTTTTTGGACTTCTGAATTCGAAGAATTGACAGGGAACCTGAATATGCTCAAAGATTTATGGATCAATTATTTGAATTAAATATAGAATACAAACTAGATACTATGGTTTTAGAGTTTCTGAAAATAAAATAGTTCAAGCTATAAACTCTGTTGATGGATATATGATAATTGAAGCTAAATCTATAGTTTTAACTATGGGTTTGTAGAGAAAGAACAAGAGGAGCAATAGCTATACCAGGAGATAGACCTGCAGGAATTTTTACAGCAGGAGCTGCTCAAAGATATCAATATGGAAGGATATGGTTGGTAAAAGAGTTGTTATCTTTTGAGGTTCAGGATATTGGGCTATGGCAAGAGACTTACTCTTTGAAGGAGCAAAAGTTTTTAGCTGTCGCTTGAACTTATGCCATTCTCTGGTGGACTTATGAGATATATATGGTACACGTCTTGAATGACTACTGATATACACTATACTTAAGTCACACAGTTGTAGATATTACTAGGTAAAGATGGAGTTGAAAAAGTTATAATAGCTAAAGTTGAGTGAAAACAGCTATACCTAGGAACTGAAATAGAATATGAATGTGATACTTTACTTCTATCAGTTGGACTTATTCCTGAAAAATGATATTTCAAGAGCAACTGGAATAAAAATTGATCCCTAGAACTAGTGGACCAATGGTAAATGAACTGATGGAAACAAGTATGACAGGAATATTTGCTTTCTGGAAATGTGTCCATATACGTGATCTGGTTGACTTTTGTAGCATTGAATCAAGGAAAAGCAGGAAAATCAGCAGTAAGCATTAAAGGTAGAAGTTGCAGACGGAGATATATTGAAGTTCGAAACAGAAATGGAATAGGATATACTGTTCAAAAATTTAGAATGGAGAAATATAGAAAAAAGATTTGAGAGCTTTCTATGAGAGTTAGACAAATATATAAAAATGTTAAGATAGTGGTTAAGTCAAATGATTTTGTAATACATTCAGTTAAGAAAAATCATATGGCTCAGGAGAAAATGGAAAAATAACTCTATCTAAGACTGTGCTAGGAGATAGATGCTAAGAAAATTGTTGTAGAAGTAGTTGAGGAGGACTTTATTTGTTGGACTCTAATCGTTATAATAGGTATGGCAACAGGTGGAGCAACAGGGTATGCACTTAATCCCGTACAGAGACTTAGTACCAAGAATAGCTCATGCTATCCTTCCTATAAAAGAGTATAAGGAGGATCTAACTGAAATATTCTTGGATACCAGTTGTGGATATCGATTATTGGTGCTATTTTAGAGTGTTTGTAGTTTTGATACATTCTTTGGCAACAGTTTTATAATTTTGTATGTGATTCACTAATAAATATACACAAAGATTGGAGGAAACTATATGAAGATACATTGTAGCATTAGACCAAGGAACAACAAGTTCAAAGAGCAATTTTGTTCGATGAAAGTCAAAATATTGTGGGAGTTGCACAAAAGGAATTTACACAATTTATCCAAATGAGGGTTGGGTAGAACATTGACCCAATGGAAATCTGCGCTAGCCAAGTGGAAGTTTAAGTGAAGTTATTGCAAGAGCTGGAATAAGTCAACACAGACATCATAGCTTTAGGAATCACTAACCAAAGAGAAACTACAATAGTTTGGGATAAAAATACGGGTAAACCCGGCTTTATAATGCAATAGTTTGGCAAATGTAGAAGAACTGCACAAAATCTGGTGATGAATTAAAGAGAAAATTGAAGGTTTCAGTGATTATATAAAAAGATAATACTGGACTTCTAGTTGATGCTTATTTCTCCAGGTACTAAAATTAAATGGATTTTAGATAATGCTGGAAGGTGCAAGAGAAAAAGCTGAAAAAGGTGAATGAGTATTTGAACTGTTGATGCTTGGTTAATTTGGAAATTAACAAATGGTAGTACATGCAAGTCAGATTACACTACAAGTCAAGAACTATATGCTTTAGATAATATAAAAGGGTAAAATGGATGATCCTTGAAACATTGAATATTCCTAAGTCAATGTTACCTGAAGTAGAAAAAGATTCAAGTGGAACTTTTGGATATGCTAACTTGGGTGGTAAAGGTGGGACGAGTAGAGTTCCTATAGCTGGAGTTGCAGGAGACCAACAATCAGCTTTATTTGGACAAGCTTGTTTTGAAGAAGGAGAATCTAAAAATACTTATGGAACAGGTTGCTTCTTACTTATGAACACTGGAGAAAAATTTGTAAAGGAGCAACAATGGACTTATAACAACTATTGCAATAGGTCTTAATGGTAAGTACAATACGCACATGAAGGAAGTGTCTTTGTAGGTGGAGCTAGTGTTCAATGGTTAGAGATGAACTAAAATTAATCTCTGAATCAAGAGATACTGAATATTTTGCAAGAAAAAGTTAAAAGATAATGGTGGAGTTTATGTAGTTCCTGCTTTCGTTGGACTAGGAGCGCCTTATTGGGATATGTATGCAAGAGGAGCTATTTTAGGACTAACTCGTGGAGCTAATAAAAACCATATTATAAAACAACTTTGAATCTATAAGCTTATCAAACTAAAGATGTTTTAAAAGCTATGGAAGAAAGATTCTGGAATCAAAATTAAATGGACTTAAAGTTGATGGAGGAGCTGCTGACTAACTCCTTAATGGAATTCCAAGCTGATATTCTAGGTGAAGTTGTAAAAAGACCTACTATTCTAGAAACAACAGCACTAGGAGCTGCTTATCTTGCTGGACTTGCAGTTGGATTCTGGGGAAAGTAAAGAAAAATCAAACAAAATGGGTACTTAGGTCAAATTTACTCCTAATATGTCTGGAAAGAAGATAGAAATAAAAATATGCTGGTTTGGCTAAAAGCTGTTGAAAAGAAGTAAGAATTGGGAAGAATAATATAAAATGAAAGGGGCGAGATTATACTAATATTTGTATAATTTCGCCTTTTAATAAATTTCTTTTACATCAATAGGAGGTTTAAATGAAAAAGCTAATAAAATGATAAAATAATATTGTTGAAGAAGTAGTGGAAGGAATGATAAAAGGCATTTCTGATAAACTCAAGTTGAAAATGAACCTATAATCATCAGATAGTGGATAAGGTTGCTCTTATAAGTGGTGGCGGAAGTGGACATGAACCTGCATGCTAGCTTTGTTGGATATGGAATGTTAGATGCTGCTGTTTGTGGTGAAATATTTACATCTCCTGGTGCAGACAAGTTTACAATGCTATTAAGGCTGTTGATGGAGGAAAAGGAGTCTTCTTATAATTAAAAACTATAGCGGAGATATAATGAACTTTGAAATGGCTGGAAATGGCACAAGCTGAAGGAATAAATGTAAAGCAAGTTGTAGTTGATGATGATATCGCTGTTGAAAATAGTACTTATACAGTTGGAAGAAGAGGAATAGCTGGAACTCATTTTTGTTCATAAAATTTTTAGGAGCTGCTGCTGAAAAGGTTATGACTTAGATAAATTAGTAGAACTTGGAAATAAAGTTGTTAAAAATTTAAAAACTGTGAGTATGTCTTTAAAAGCTTGTACAGTTTTTCACAACTGGTAAAAGAAAGCTTTGAAATAGCTGATGATGAAGTTGAAATAGGTTTAGGACACACACTTGGAGAACCTGGAACTCATCGATGAAAATGGCAACCAGCTAACGAATTTACAGAAAAATTATTTGGATCTATACTGAATCTGATGTACAAAAGGAGATAGATTTTGAAAGTTCTAGCAAATGGACTTGGTGAAACAACTCCTAGTGAACGATTATTCATTGCAACAATCACCCTGCAAGATTTATTGAAAGCTAAAGGAGTTGAAGCTGCAAAAACTTTAGTAGGTAACTATATGACTTCACTTGATGCTGGGAGGTTTCTCTATAACTATTAAAACTTGATTAATGAGATGGAGAGAGCTTTTAGCTGAAGAAGATACAATAGCATTCTGTAATATTATCTCAACTGCCTGATAGCTATTAGTGTTTCAAGGAGCACCACAAAGGCTCTCTCAGCAATAGACACCGCACCAGTTTCGTTGCACTTTAGGATGTATATGACAAAAAGGAAGAAAGAAGAAAGGGAAGAGGATAAAATGTTTTTAGGAATTATTGAAAAATATCTGATGAAATAATAAAAATGAAGACTATCTTTACAGAATTAGATAGAGAAATTGGAGATGGAGACCACGGAGTTAACTTAGCAAGAGAGTTTTACTGAAATTAAAAATCAACTAGCTAATTTTAAGGCTTTACCAGTGTCTATTGATGATTTACAAAATGGGTATGATTTTACTCACACAAAAGTTAGTGGAGCTTCTGGTGCAACATATGGAACAGCTTTTATGAGGTCTCAGGAACTTTTAGAAAGGAAAGACAGACTTGATAATCAAATTCTGTTAGGAACTTCAAAGTGCTGTGATAGAGGGATTCAAAAAGAGCGTAAAGCAGTTTTAGGAGAAAAACAATGCTTGATACTATAATTCCTACTTATAATTTTTAGAAAAATCTTTTGATGATGGAAAATCTTTAAAAAGATATTAGAACCGAAGTTAGGAGAAGTTGCTAAAAATGCCATGGAAGGCCACAAAGATATTGTTGCTACTAAAGGTAGAGCTTCTTATTTGGGTGAAAGAAGTGTGCCAGGACAGACAGATCCTGGAGCTATAGTCTTCTACACATTTAATGAGATAAAGTAGTTTGGCAGAAAATCTGTGGGAGGTGAAATGTTAGGGTTTTTGTGGTTGTAATACACCATAGCAAGATTTAGCAGAAGCTGTTATTCATCTTGCTAATGAAAATGAAAAGATATGATTTCACTAATAAAATGGAAGTGGGAACAGATGGAGATTTTTAGAAGTAATCACTTATAATTAAAGAAGTACATCTTAAATGCTAAAACAGATAAGGACTTTTAGTGTAGATATTGGAAGTTCTGTCTTAAATACTCTAAGTTGCTATAGATAGCTGATGAAGGAGTGGATATAGAAAAATATTAAAAATAGCAGATGCTCCATTGGTTGAAGGACTTATTGCAGCTGTTGCAATAAATGGAGAAAAAGCAGATATAGAAAGTATTTTAGATGAATTAAAAGAATTAAAAACTTTTTCTAAATTAACTTTATTAATGAAATAGTGGACTGTTGCAAAATAATAAAGTTAATTTTGCAACAGTCCCTACTTTTTAGTGTTATTTAGTCATAATATCAGAGTATAGTTTCATCTGTCCCTTCATTCCTGATTGAGCAAGTTCTCCTACATTTCTTATAGTTTCTTCTATGTCAACTCCAACTATTCCATCACCAGATTTTTAATACATCCTTATTTAATGCAAGCATAGTTTGCATCAAAAGCCGAGTAGATTCCTGAAGATATTTTCACAGCACATGAAGCCTTTAGCTCCATCACAGATAACTCCTGATAGGTTACCTAGAATATTAGTTATTGCAGCACAAAACCATTTCATAACTCCACCATGTAAATATGTAAGAGATGCAGCAACCCCAGCAGCAGCACAAATAGCTCCACAGTATGCAGAAAGTCTCCCTACATTTGTTTTAACATGTATAGTTATAAGGTGTGATACAAATAGTCCTCTAATTAATTCTTCTTCTGATAGATTTTTCAGCAGCAAAACTTTATTATTGGTAAAGACGCTGTCATACCTGGTTTCCACTTCCACTTGTTGTCATAACGGGTGGCACAGCCCTCATTCTCAGCGTCACTACCAGCACTAGCATAGCTAGCTGCCTTGTTTCTTCATCGTTCCATAGATACAACCTTTTCTATATTATCAAGTATCATTTTTACCAATATTTACTCCGTATTTCCCTTTTAGTCCCTTCTTCAGCTAGTGGCTGAGTTATAGTTAACTACTTTTTGAAAATTGGTCTTATTAAATCAATATCTATTGTTTAGCCAAGTCATAGATAAATTTAACACTTAGAACTTTTCTATCTGTAAGAGATGAATTAAAAGTCTCCATCATTACAAACTTGACTTAGTAAAACTTTTACCATTTTTAAAATTTGAGTTACATTAGTATGTGTATGTTTTATTTCTAAAACTACATTGTCTTATCATTTGAGAATTTCTAGTCTTATATATAATTTATATCTCCTGGATGAACATGAGTCTTTTATGATACCCTTTATCTAAAAATTCCTTTACTCTCTTTCACTTGCTCAGATGTAACATCACTTATAACCATAAGTTCTTTTATGTCATCTCCAGCTATTAATCCCATTGCAATAGCAGCTTCTATACCAACCATACCATCGCTGTAGGGAATAATAACACTTTTACATTCTTTATTATATTCCCAGACAGGAAGACGTCAACTTTATTGGGAACAGTGCCCTAAAATTCTTCTTGCTTTGGCAGCCGTGCAGATAAGGCTATTGGCTCTGTACAACCTTCTGCTGCAACTATTTTCTTCTTCTAAAATTTTAAGAACTTTTTCATTTTAGTTTTCCATTTTATCCCCTTATTAATTTTAATTCAGTTTATATATTATAGAATAGATATACCCTCTTTTATATGTTCATATTAATAATTTTTGATGATTGCTTTTTGTTTGACTAAAGTATATAATATTAAAAGTAATAAAATTTTTATTAATTAAGGGAGTGATAGTATGGAAAAAGAGGCGATACTCTGATTATTAAGTTGGTTCTTGGAGTAATAGCTGGGAATAATCATAGGATTAGTCGCAAATGAAAAAGTTATTTCTGTGATTTTACCAATCAAATTCTTCTTAGGAGAATTAATATTCTTCGTTGTACCATTCATTATAATTGATTTATCGCACCTGCAATAACACAATTAAAATCAAACGCTAGTAAGATGTTACTAACTATGTTGGCTATCTTATTATATCATCAATAGGTGCTGCATTCTTCTCCAGCAACTGCTGGATATCTTTAATACCTAAATTAAATATTGTTTCTAGCGTTGAAGGTTTAAAGGAATTACCTCCAATTCTATTTAGGTTCAAATTCCACCTGCAATTTCAGTAATGGGAGCTCTAGTTTTAGCTTTACTTATGGGACTTGCTGTTGTGATGGACTAACTCTAAAAAGAACTGAAGAATTATTAAATGAATTCAATAACATTATGTTAATGATAGTAAACAAAATAATAATTCCTATTACCAATCTTTTATAGCTACTACATTTGCAACACTTGCTTATGAGAGTATCACAAAACAATTACCAGTATTCTTAAAAGTTATCTTTAATTGTTTTAGTTGGGCACTATATCTGGATTGCTATTCTATACACTATTGGTGGTATTGTTTCTGGAAAAATCCTTGGTCTTTATTAAAACACTATGATATGCATATATGACTGCTGTTGGGACAATGTCATCAGCTGCAACTTTACCAGTTAGTTTAAAATGTGTAAGAAAATCTAGTGTATTAGATGAAGAAAATAACTAACTTCGCTATTCCATTAGGGGCTACTACTCACCTATGTGGATCTGTTTTAACTGAAACATTCTTCGTCATAGTAGTTACATATTATATGGACTGTACCTCCTGTAGGAACAATGGTATTATTTATCTTACTATTAGAGTATTTGCAGTTGGAGGCCAGAGTACCAGGAGGAACTGTTTTAGCTTCACTTGGACTTATCATCTCTGTTTTGGGTTTTGATGAAACAGGAACTGCTCTAATGATACAATATTCGCTTTTACAAGATAGCTTTGGTGCGCTTGTAACATTACAGGTGATGGACTTTAGCACTTATCTTAAATGGAATATTTAAAAGAAACAAGCTTAACTAGTGAACTACCTCACAACTAACACCCTACAGTGCTAGAGTCCGAGAGCTCAGTAAGATAACTGAAAAAGTAAGTTATCTTCTAAGAAGTTTGGTTTTAAAACCCTTATTCTTTTTGGCTGGTCCACGATAGCCACTACTGGATAAGACACATCTACACGCTACTTTTTATCTGTATATTATATTTAAAAAGAACTAAACTCATACTAGAACAGGAATATTTTACAAGGCTACTGTTTACTAGCCTTAACTCCATATATTCAGTTGCTAATGTTCTAAATATGTATACACTAAAACTAGTAAATTGCAAATTTTAGTGCAACATCAATGTTGGTGTTATTCATACTACGAGTACACGTCTCACGACTAAAGCCACGAGTGTTCTAACACATATTAACAGTCCAAAGGGTTAATATATCAGAATTTTGATTCTATCTATACTAACCTTTTTATTGTGATTGAATAGAAAGAAGAGAAGAGCCAATTTCTCAGTCTTCTTCTTAGGGAAATAATATCTATATACACTAGGGTTAGTGTTAAATTTTATTGGTAGATTAGAATATAACTCTTAGTCTACTCCACCTCTGACATTATGTCCTTTAGTATCATAACCTATGTTGGCTGTTGCTCCTATTCTTTGGTTATCCCAACCAATATTAAGGTCAGTTTTAACATTTCCTGTTCTATCTTCTTTTTCACCTCTGATATTGAAGTAGTCTGCATCTGTTCCAGCTACTTTAGCTTTATTTTTGCCATTAGCTACTTTTCCTAATTCATTTTCATAAGCCACTCCAACAACACTTTTATTGCACTAGTTCCAAAATGATGTCTGTAAGCAAGTTCAGTTCTATTTCAGGTTTTACTGAAAAATAGTCATTAGCTTTAACTTCTAATTTCATTTCACCAGATTTTTCTCTTATCTTTGACACTCTTCCATATTCTAAACCTAGAGCTGCATAAGGTCTTACTGAGAAGCCTTCGCTCAATCTAAATTCTTTTGATATTTCATTCTTTACACTTACTCCATAAGTATGGTATCTTCCTTTTGCATTAAAAACTTTCATCAACTACTAGAATCTTCTGTTCATCTTGTTATATCCTGCAAAGATATCTCCAGATATTGTCCAATTCAAGCTATTATTTTTCATCAAATGGTACTGACTTATAGTCCAAGTTTTCCTTGTAACTTTCTTCCTTAGAATTTTCTATATCTTTAAATTTAAATGTATTATGAGACTATACCTGAATACCAACCTACAGATTCTCCAAGTTTTACAGTTTCATCTTCATGAACATAGGCTACTCCATAAGCATTGTTCTTATAGTCAATAACTCCTTCTGTATTTGTTTATATTCTCCTCTAGTTCCAAAAAGTTTTAATCTTATTAGAATCTTACTGATGGTTCTCCATTCACTTCTTAAATAGCTAAATTCTTTATCTAAAATATTACCAGTTGCTTCTATTCTTTGTTGAGTATTAGCATATTGATGTCCCATCATTTTCGCTAATTGCTTGATAGAAATAGAACTTCTTCATTATTTCCCTATGCTATTTTAATTTTTGGAATACTCATGTTTCCTAGTCTCACATTTCTTCAACTCCATATCTTTTGTTCTAATCCATCTACAGTTATATGTATCTGTCACCTCAACTGGTGAAGCTTCATACTAGCCCAGTTAGTATAGGATTTTAGCTAAGTAGGCATTTTCTATAGTTCCTGTTGATTGATTTTTGAGCTATATTTTGATCCCAGTCAATGATCCTGAATAAATTTCCCACTTTTCTATTGTGGATTATTTAATATAGTGTCATTATATGGTTTTAAGATGCTATTTTCAACTTGAATATACTTAGATGTTGTACTTGTGCAGCTGTGCTCCTATAATTAAATCAGCTTTCTTTATTTGAGTCAAAAGCACTTAAACCTGTAATTGGTTTTGAACTTAGTTCTGATGTATTTATATCATTCCTATTGTGAGATACTTGTGTTTCTTCTCAATTCTACTCCTTTGTCTAAACTTGAGATTTTTAATTTCTCCTGCAACTTTTATTGTTCCTGTTGTTGCTCCTGCTGCACTCTATAGAAATCTTCATCTTTTCCTTTTCCTACACTCTTCAAATCATAGGAGTCACTGGAATTTTTCTGGTTCTGAACCACTTCCAAAATTTCAAAAGTTCATAGTTTTCAAAAATTCCTATGCTTTCTCCTACATCATGAGTTTTAAGAACTCCTAAAGCATTGGTTGCATTTAATCTTATTACTCCTGCATGTCATTTAGCAAATTTGAGCTCCATACAACGATAGCTGTTACATTTTTACTCCTGGAGTATTTGTTATTGTTCCATAGTTTTGTACTCTACTGCCTTGTCTGTTAAATATACTCCTGTTGTATTATTAGCATTTTAAGTTAATAGTTCCATAGTTATCAACAGTAGTTCCGTTTCCACTACCATACATGCCCATACTATATTGTCCATTTACATTAATAGTTCCTCTATTAATTATATTTCCAGTAGTTTGCTCAGGTCTTTGAGATACAGGTTTTAATAAATCTTTCTTTGTCCAAGTGTACCTCTGCTCATTCCTATTCCATATTCATCTTCTCCTGGAACAGAACCTCCTACAGTAATTACACCATTTCTATTTTCGATAGTTCCAGCTTTTGATACTATATGCCCATATTTCCTGTTCCTGCTGACATATTCATATTTCCATTGTTAACAACATAACCTGCTGAATATAGTCCATAATTATTCTTTTCCACTAGCATTGATATTAGTATTATTGTAATAATTTGTGGATTAGCTAAAGTTCCACTAGTATCTTTAGAATAGATGTACACTGAGTTATTTTGTAAAGTAACATTTGATGTATCATCTATAAATCTTGTTATTTAATCCTACCATTAACAAAACCAAAGATCCTTTATTGTTACCACTTGAACCATCTCAAGAGTCATATTAAATGTGTTGTTTGCTGTTATGGTTCCACCATTTCCCAGCAATATACTCCAATTCCATCTTTTCCTGTTTTTATACTTCTAGATTTAAGATGACCGTTTCCATCTGCTGTATAAACTCTATTCCATTTTCTCCAACTTCTATTGTGCTATTTGGTAAAGTTGCAGAATCTCCATTGAGAAATCCATAAATTCTATTCCATTTTTACCAACAGTAATTTTACCCATATAAAGGATTTGAATCCACTGTATACATTCCAATATTTGGTTTAGTTGGATCTGAAGAATCTTCTAAAGTAATTGTTCCCTTATTTGTTACATCTGCTCCAGAAGATATGATACCAAATCCTAAGTATCTGTATTTGTTACTTGTATATTTCCTTCATTAGTGAAATCAGCATTTTTACATAAATACCTATCATACCTTTTTGTAGCATTGGAAACATTGTCTCATATTTATATCTAATTTATTAGTTGAGAATTAGAACCTGTTCCTTTAAATATGCTCCTGTTCCTGCTTCTGTTGCTACTCCTGATATCTTACATTCATAGTTCCAGTTGATGTTTCGAATTTTTCAGCATAGATTCCCTACACCTCTATCTTTTTATTTGGAAACCATAGTCTGTTAAAGATTTACATCTGAATCTTTTGCATATACTCTATACCATCTTTACAACAGAAATATCATCTGTACCTGTTCCTGTCAGATTAATAGTAGCTTTTTGTAGCAAGTATTCTATACTTTCATCTCCAAAAATTTAAAGAAGCCTTATTATTTACTACTGCATTTTTCTTTTTGTAACATGATTGTCGAAACCTGCTATAGTACTTGTATTATCAGCATAAATTCCTATAGCTTTTTCCTGTTACAGAAATATTTCCTTCATTTGTAATATCAATAGTTTTTGTAGTTGAAGCTAATCTATTTCCAGTACCTCCTGCTATTAAATCAGAGATTAATTTATCTGTACCATAGTTTTGAGCAACAGTTCCTGAAAGGAAACCAGCTATACCTACTCCGTAGCCAGAAGCTGAAGTTATTTGGATAGTTCCATTTGATTTATTTTCAATTTTACTTCCATTGCTTTCCATATAGACCTATTCCATCTGTCATCTTTACTAAACTATTATTTTTCAATAGTTCCATGATTTACTCTAAGTGCAATACTATTAGAGTTTGCTCCTGTTATATTCACAGTTCCATTATTGATGTATGCAGTTTTACTATTATCGACTGTATTCGCTAAAGAACCTGAACTAAACCTTTTCCTATGTTAGATGTAATAGAAACTCCATTATCAATTGTAACTTTTCATTTGCCATAATGATACTATTAAATACATCATTTGTATCATCAAGATCAACATTTGTTGCGATTTTTAAATTGACCATTAGTATAGTACACCTTATATGTATGTCCATTTTTATTTAAAGCAGCATATTTCATTACACCCTAATTTCACTTTCAAAGTTTGTACTTCCTGTCCAAGTTTCAAGTGGATGATTATTTACTGTTTTTAAAAACTACATCATCTGAAAGAAGTTTTATGGTTACATTTCTCATACCATTATATTTTGTAGGAACTGCTCCTGCTTCTATTGTAGCTTTACTAGCATAAAAGAAGTATTATTTTCTTCTTGTGGAAGTATTATTCCTTTTGAAACATTAATAGTTGTATTTTTAGTAAAAATCAATTTTTCCAGTTGCATCTGCGTGAAAAGTCTAGAATTATCTTTAGTTACATTGATAGTTCCACCATCTAATCTAGCATATCCATTATCTGTTGCAACCATTCCTCCTACAACTCCAGCATTAATTTCATCTATTCCACTCAATAATTGTGCTGAGTTTGTACCTTTAGCAGCTCCTATTCCATTGATAGTCACTTTTCCTTTGATATCAGCTTGTCCTCCAGATTCAGCAAAAAGCTCCTATATTTTCTATATTTGTTAGTTTCTAAAGTTGTATTTTTATCTACGCAGTAACTGCACCATCTACAGTAACTTGTCCCTTATTTTTTCCATAAGCAATTATTGAACCATAGTTGACAGCCTGAGTTGTTTTCTTAGCATTAACTATACCTTGGTTATCTCCCATGTATGCTATACCTTCTTTTGAAGCTAATATTACATCAGTATAAACATTTATTTCAGAAGGTAAACCTTGTAATTTAGCTGCTGTAGAAGCTTGGATCTGTCAATGCCTTTCTTGCAGCTCCTGCATTTACAGCTGCTGCATCTGTATTATTTTGATCAAGATCTGTTTGTTTAGAACCTAGTTGATGTTTAGCTTGATCCCAAGTTCCTTCAGCGTAGGCTATTGTTGTTCCTGTTGAAGCCTCAGCCTCTGTTGTAGTAGCACCATTTACACCATCTGTAACTGATGTACTTGTAGTTCCCACATAGTAATTAGTACTAGCTTTTCCCAGATCAACAACACTTCAAGTTTTTGATATACCATAAAACCATTTTTAGAATATTTACCAAAATAATATCCATTTTCCCAACTTCAAGTTATGTATAGGATCATTACTAAAAAGTTGCTAAAGCTGGAACAACAGATGTAGGAACACCTAAATCTTTAAGAGCATCTATTTCCTTTTCTTTGTCCAGATGTTACATATAGTCCTACTCCACCATCAACTGTTTTATCTGTATAGCCTTTATATTTAGGTGCTGTTGGATTAGTTAAATCTTCAAACTAATTGTCCATTAACTGTTTGAGTTGTAGCTGTACTATTAATTGCTAACTCGTCTTCCTATTCTAGCTTTTATATCTATTTCACCTTGATATATTCCTATATATGATGCTTTCACCAAATACCCACCATTCATTTCATCACGTTTATCGACCAAGCCCAAGATTTTTGGTGTTTTGTGTTCACCCATTTACTACTGCAAGAATAGAGCTACATTTTCATCTCCCTCAGGTCATTATCTCCTGTAAGTTGTGTTGCTGAATTCATTTTTGGGATCCACCATAAGAACTTTTTTCCCAGTTTGGAGCATAAGAAAAACTAGGTAAAGTGATATTAGAAGCTCCTTCTGATTCAATTTTTCCTTCATTTTATTATTAATCTTGGATAGAAATACCTGATGATAGATACACAGTATTATCTGTTCATACATTTTATTTGTAGTCCACGTAGAGCTCTACATGATAACTATTATTAAGATTAACAGCAATTGACCTAAAAGCACCTGGCATAATATAGTATACAGAATTTTGCTTTCCATACACATTTACATTGTATTAACCATAGTAACTTTTCCATGTTTCCAAGTTTCTGATGTTAGAAACCTGCTCTTCCATATAGGTTGGCGGTTACATTGCTAACAGTACTATTTAATAGTGTATGTATACCTATTGTTCTAAAGTTGGTGCCTGTTGAGATCAGAACCTCCAACAGCTCCACTACCCGCATCTGTATATCCATCTGATCCGTCCCTACATCCTCTAACATAAAAGTCGAATTATTTGATTCTTCCCCATCTATAAAGAATGTTTGTTGGACGTACAGCTTGTTCTGTAATTAAATTCCCTGAAAAATTATTTCCTTCATAAGCTCCAGTTTTTAATGCTGGTCTTGCATTTGTGGGGATCAATCTTACCGAAATCTGGATCTATTCCTGCATATAAAGTCCTTATTGATCTACATTAGTATAATTTTTCAGCATTAAGAGCTGTCTGATTACTAGCAGTTTTTCATGTTAATAGCACTTGCAGACTCCATTAAAAAGAAACTGTAAAATGGGCTAGCATTTGGTTGACTAATACTTATTTCTTTACTTGGTGCTTTTTGGTTCTGGTAAAGCTCAAACTAGGTGCTGTACCTTGACTAATACTTGGTGTAGGTACTGTATGGAGTAGCTGAAAAGCTTAAAGTAATTGAGTTTTTGTGTATACTCTTTGGTTTATACTGGCATTAATTTCACTGTAACAACAGGTTCTTGTGTATCTCTTGTACTGCTAATCCATAACGGCACTTCTTCTTGTATTTAAAGTAGATGTTAAAAGCTGAGTTAACTGCATTATCTTTTATAATTTTTACATAATCTTTATACAGCTCACTATTAGGAGATATATTTCTTGAAAAATAGATTAGAGTTTCTTGTATAAATTCCTTCAAATAGGTATTTTTCTTTTTATCTCCTCTGCCTTTTATAGCAGAACCCCAATTATCATAGAAATAGTTAGCTCCAAATTGCCATGATGACCAAGGTGATTTAACAACTTGATTTCCTTGTTCCATAAGTTGAACTAATTCTAACTTTAAACCTTCTATTTCTTTACTATTTTCTTTTTCTTGCTGTATCTATCTTGTTTTGCTAAATTTCCAACTGAATTTCTTGAGATTTTCTTTGCTTGTGTTTATTTCTTCTGTTGTAGGTGTTGATATTTCTTCTATATCTGATGTAATTTTATAAACGCATAGGTAAACTTCTAACTACATATCTACTAGCTACTAAAACAGTCTTTTCATTTTTACTATTGAGAGTTTTTCCACTGTTTTTGGTGTAACAAAAATTGCTATATAAATCATTAGCTCCAAATTGCATATTTGTCCATGAAGCTTTTTAATTTTTGTGTAGTCTTTGCTACTTTCTTAGTTTTTCTTTTTAACTTCTGCTTTTTCTACATCTGTTAAAAATATCCTTTTTGTTTTTCTAATTCTTGTATCATGTTCTCATCAGAAAAATGCACTTGTTCCCTTCATTATGTCAGCAAGTCCAACTGAATATTTTTACATTTTCATATCTTTTTGGCTATTGATCGTAAGTTTTTCTACAGTATATAAATTGTTATTCATATAATCTACCCCCCATTTTCTTTTTATATATCAATATTTATACCCAATTTTATCATTTTTTATGGTCAATTTTTATATATAATATTTCTTTAAAATTTTTAATAACATAATATTCTTCTTCTATTTCCTTATTTGTTAAATTGGCATAACCTAAAAGGAAATATGAATTTTCTCTATGTATTTCTTCTATGTTATATTCCTCTAAAACTATATAATTTTAAAGAATTTTCTAAACACTCATTTAAAAATAACTTCTCATTAATTTTTGATTCAATTTAATTACCATATGTAAACCTGCATCTGCTCCTTGTATTTGAATCTCTTTATTCAATATCTTAGAAGAATAAGCTTTAATGGTATTTACAGAAATTCTCTTTTCTTTTTGTAAGAGTTCTCATTTTTATTTATATGTTTAACAAAATAGCCATCTTTTATAAATCTATAGAAATTTTTGATTTAAAGTTGGTACCAGGACAAATAAAATATGGTAATTCCTTTGATAGATATTTAAAAAGTGCCTTAGGTAAAACCAAGTAACTCACACGAATTGCAGGACTAATTGATTTTGAAAAACTTCTAAAGTAAATAACTTTATCATTAATATCATTTGCCTTCAATGCTGGAATGGGTCTACCAGTATACTTAAATTCACTATCATAATCATCTTCCACTATATAACGGTCAGGATTTTCATTTGCCCAATTTAAAAGTTCAGTTCTTCTACTGATACTCATAATTGCCCTGTTGGAAATTGATGTGAAGGAGTAACATAGGCTATATTGACATCATATTTCTTTAAATCATCAATTACAATTCCATTTTCATCTAATGAAATAGCTTTAAAACTGATATTATTTGTTAAAAATAATTCTTTAAACATCTTATGGCAGAGTTTTCTAAACCATAGATTTTATTATTAAAAAGCTTAAAAGATTATATAGAATAGATACTCTGTACCTGAGCTAGATACCACTTGTTCAGCATCTGCACTGAAGCCTCTAGATTGAGATAGATATTCACGAATACTTTTTCTCAATAATAAATCCCTTGTATATGCCCTTGAAAAAGCAGATCTTCATTTTCTTCATCATATACATCTTTAGTAATTCTTTTAAAAATTGTTCTTGCTAAACTTTTTCTTATCCACTCCTGAATATGAAAAATCATAATGAATCTTCTCTTTTTCTTTAAATTTTGCCTTATTTTCAACTTTAACATTCTGTATAATTAGATTTTCTATATCAGAAACAAAAGTAACCTTTTCTCTCAATAGAAAAAATAGCCCTCCTCCAATAAAAGATAAAAGAGCATTTTGAATAGTATTTTGACTGATATTATAATAGTCAATAAAATCTTTCTTTGAAGGTAATTTTTCATTTGCCTTTAAAATCTTAGTTTTGAATTAAATTTTTATCTCGAGTATATATTTGTATATATAGAGGAATTTTTGATTTATTATCTAAATTTTAAAATAATCATAGCTGACTCCATAAAAAGTTTTATTCTGGTACTTTATATAATGTCAGTATACAGTTATACTATAAAAAGTCAATATAAGATATATTACATGGGGAGGTACAAAAATGGATACAAAGATTTAATGGTGGAGTTATTATGGATGTTACATCTAAGGAACAAGCAGTGATTGCAGAAGAAGCAGGGAGCAGTTGCTGTTATGGCACTAGAAAGAATCCCAGCCGATATCAGAGCAGCGGGTGGAGTTTCTAGAGATGAGCGATCCTAAATTAATAAAAAGTTATGTCAGGACAGTAAAATTCCTGTAATGTAAAAGTAAGAATGATCATTTTGTGGAAGCTGAAATATTACAAGCTATTGGAATTGATTTTATTGATGAGTCAGAAGTTTATCACCAGCTGATTCTGTACATCATGTAAATAAGAAGTTTTACTCTCTTTTTCGTATGTAGACTAGAAATTTAGGTGAAGCTTTTAAAGAAAATATGCAGTACCAGATGATTAGAACTAAGGGAGAAGCTGGGGACAGGAGACGTTGTTCAAGCTGTGTCACATATGAGACAATCATGAAAGAAATCAATTTAGTTGAGCTCTACGTGACGATGAACTGTATGTAATGGCCAAAAAGACTTTACAAGTTCCTTTATGATTTAGTCAAAATATGTTCATGATAATGGTAGATTACCTGTACCTAATTTCTCAGCAGGTGGAGTTGCTACTCGCAGATGCTGCACCTATGAGAAGATTACAGGAGCGATGGAGTATTTGTAGGTAGTGGTATCTTTAGAATCTGGTGATCCCGAAAAAGAGCAAAAAGCTATTGCTGAAGCTGTAAAAATATGATAATCCTGAAATTATTGCTAGAGTTTCAGAAGATTTAGTGGAAAGCTATGGTTGGAATCAATGAAAATGAAATAAAATTATCATGGCTGAAAGAGGAGTCTAAAAATAAAAACCTTAAATAATTCCTATCATATATAATTGTTAGACCATTAGACCTCCTAGATGTTTAAATTGGCTCTTTAAACATTTTAGGAGGTCTTTTATAATTTTATTTATTTTTATCTTTTTACAACTAGATATACAAAAATATCGCTTTCTTTTAATGCTTTTACAGATATTCTTGCTTCACCATCAAAACTCTAAAAACTTTTTAGGTACTAATGGATAAGTTTCCTTTTCATCTAAATACACTTCTACTTCACCTTCAACTAAACTGTAAAGAATATTTGTCTTCCAGGATGATTGTGAGCAGGTATTGTTTCACCTTCTTTTACTAAATGTAAGTGAACTACCATTATATCTTGATTATTAACTACTTGTCCGTGTTCTGTTATTACTTTTTCCCTAACATATCTTCAACTCCTTTTTAATTGTTTACTAAAATTATAAACTTTTTAAATGAAGGTGTCAAGCTTAATCTATAATAACTTATTTAATCTTTCTCTTATTTTAGATTTTACAACATCTATTACACTATGCTCCTCTGTGAATTCTCCCACTTGTAGAAGTGGGAGCCTCTGGGAAGTATGTTGCTTTTATTAGTACATATATTTGCAAGCTCTTCGAGTAGTCCCTACCCTGATATCCTTTTTCTAACTTACTTTTTTCTTCTTTTTAATATTCTAAACCTTTTCTTAGTATATTTATACTTGCATTGTAATCTCTATCTATTTCTAGTCCACAACATTCGCAATGATATATTCTTTTCTGATAATGTTAGAGTTTCTTTTATATTACTACAACTAGAACAAGTCTTACTACTTCGGATAAAATGTAGGTACCTTTATAATTTTTCTTCATACCAATTTGCTTTATATTCTGGTTGTCTTACAAATTCACTCCAACTTACATCTGATATGCTTTTTGCTAATTTGTGATAACATTCCCTTTCATATTTAAGTCTCTATACAGATTATATCGTGGTTATTGATAATTTTTGTACTCAACTTATTTTATAAAGTCTTTTCTTTTATTTCTAATTTTATTATGTATCTTTTGCTACTTTTTCTTTTTGTTTTTGATAATTCTTACTATCCGATAGTTTTTATCGCTATCTTTTAGCAAGTTTACATCTTTTTGATAGTTTTCTTTGTTCTCTTTTCAGTTTTCTCATATTCTTTTGTTGGCTTTAAATTTTCTACTTTGTGCAATCACTCATTATTGCAAATTCTTTTTATTCCTAAATCTATTCCAATATTTTTTATTAGTTTTTGTAATTCTTCTGTTTCTTCTTCATAATATTGAAACAAAATAATGATCAAGACTATTTTTACTTATTGTTACTGATTTAATTACACCTTTTTATTTCTCATGTGGTCTAATTTTAACTAGCTTGATTTTTAATTTAGGAAGTTTTTATGTAGCTATCTTTAATATATTGTGTTTTGATTGTTTGTAGTATAACTTTGGACTGGATTAGATTTACATTTATATCTTGGAAAACCAAAATCTTTGTTTAAGAAAATTCTTAAAAGCTTTTTCTAAATTTAATTGTGCATTAGCAAAAGTCTAAGCTATCAACTTCTTTTAAATAAGGATATTCTTCTTTATATTTACAGGAGTAGGATATTTAGTTTTAATTCCTGTTGATTTATATTCTTCATAACCTTTCTTCCTATCATCTAACATAAGATTGTGAACCTTTTCTAACACAACCAAAGTTTTTTAGAAAAAGTGATTATTTGTTCTAAGGTAGGATATATTCTGAATTTATATGCTTTTTAATTATCTTCGACTTCCTCCTCTACTTGCTCCACCAATGCTCAATACACTTTACTCAAAAATACTCCTTTTTATTACCTTTAACTGCAGTTTAATTATATCATATTTTTGAAACAATTTCAAGCAAAATAAAGAAATTCATCCCTACTTATAGAGAGGACTCTTCTTAGATATTGTTAAAAGAGAAGAATGTATATATCCTTTGTGTCCTCTTCTTTGGAAAAATTTCTAAAACAATAGATAAAAATTTGCCTATCATAAAAAGAAATAATAGGTATCTGAAATTCAACTGCTTTTCAAAATTTCCTTTTGCAAAATGTAGTGCCATAAAAATTACATTTCCAGTTTGTGCTCCTGCAAAAGTTCTCCTGCATTATTATAAGTAAAGGCATTAATATACCCACTAATAAATGATAAAAGAACTGCAATTCTTTAATTTCTCAGGAACTTCTTCTTTTATCCATAACTTCTAAAACTCCTCTTATTTCAATTTTTATAAATATATTACTAAATTTAATTATTTATTTTAAACAAAAAGGTTTAAAATCAGTAGGTAAAAAGAAAACAGATATATCTGCTAAAACTTCTGGTAAAAATATCCATATTTGTGAAAACCAAATAAGAAAATATTAAATATTCCTCCCATGTGGTAATAATGATAAATCTTTATCTATCATTTATTATCTGCAGATAATTTTCTTTAAATAGAATGAAAACAGAAATTATAAATTTATAACTATAGTGAGCTTTTATATTTTTACAAATCATGTGAAATAAAATGGCTATTACAAAATTTTATTTTATTATTTTGTGACGTAATTTTGTGATATTTTTAGGTTGTACCTTCCATAGAAATACATGCTGTTGCTCCACCATCTATTATTCATTTACATTTGTTTCTCCCAAAATTTTCATAGCTTTATCTATCCAACCCTCTGCTTCTGTTCCTAAACCAAGTCCAAAAACCATGACCTAAATTATGATATACATGAAATTCTGATCTATCCCATTTTTGATATATTATCTACTCTTGATTTCATAACTTTCCAGTTTGAAATATAATCATTATCTCCTACACGAACAAAAGTAGGAGGATCTTTTGGAGAATATTCACTAATCCTGTATATTGTATAATAACAGCACTTGGCTTAGGATAATCTTTTTCTCCAAATTTTGATGTTCCATAGCTCCAAGCATTGCCAACTCTTGCTCCTGCTGAACCACCCCAAAGAGAATAAGCATTTGTCGTAATTTCTAATTCTTTTGCATGTCAAACACAAATCTGTTGCTCTTTTGAGATCTTCACAACAGTATAGGATCTGGACGATATATTAGAATAAGCATTATATCCTTTTTAGAAAGTTCTAAGGCATGGGGAAAACTATCATGTATAGCCTACATAGAAAAACCCTCCCACCAACATTACAAAATAGCAAATTTTCATTGGTTTTCCTTTAAAAAGAATAAACCTGTATCTCTTGGTTCTACTTTCTTTTCAGCTTCTGTATATATGTCATACTGTTTCTCCAACTGCAGCACTCTCTCTTTTAAATTATTTACAATCTCTACTGTTTTTATCTGGATTTATATGACTATACCAAGTTAACCTTATATCTTTTTAATGTTTCTCCACTCCAATAATCAGTATTAACAGGAAAATTAATCTTCCAAATCCTTTTAAAAAGCTGGATCATTTATTACTTCTGATACTTTCAGTATCTTTAACAAAAATAGTTTTTATTCATTTCTACCTTTCTTTTTATTAGTATCAAATACATAGCATATATTTCTAATCCTATTAATAGAATTAGAAATATTATAGTTATTATATCAATATATCTCCTTTTTATATTTAAAGATTATTATTCATTTTTGGGCTTCTGATTTTATCTGTAATCATTCCTGATATTTAAAAACCATACAAAATAGCATATCTTTCCATTGTATAATTTCCAGCATTTAATTGTTCTTTTGTTGGTGCTGCTCCTTGAAAAATAAAATATAATTTTTATCTGAAAATATATTTTTCTGAAAGTTCTCCATAAGTACGATCTAAAGGTTTCTAACTCTCCACACATACTGTTGCCAATACATAGGAGAACCTAGTTACAATAATATCTACATCCAACATTTTTCAATAACTTTTAAATTGGTCATCTTCAAAATTTTGTCCATAAGAATAAATTTTATAATCTACTAAATTTAAAGTTTCGTATTTTTATCTTTTAAAAGTATTTTGGCAATATCTACTGTATTTCCATTTTTATTAGGACTTCCATTTATGAATAAAATGTCATATCTCCTCCTTAAATAGTCTTATTATCTCTTAAGTTTTTATCCAATTCTTAACATCATTTTCGCCTTAGAATCTTGGACTCTTTTTCCTCTGATGAAAAATGCATTTTTATAACATTTCCTTTTGTATATTTTTCAATAGTATTAACAATATCAGCAAGTCCACTTCCTTCATTTGTGAAAAACAATATTATCTTTTTCCAGAAAGATTATTTTCATCCAAAGAAAGTATAAACTGCCATTGGTAAATCACCATGCCAAAATAGGATAACCTACAAATACTACATCATAATCTTTTAAATTTTTACTTTATATTTCTTGCTATTCTTACCGTTTCATCATAGTTTACTGGATAAGAATTTACTGGCTCAATTTTATATGAGGAATTACTAAAACTACAAAATTAGAGTTATAAATAAACCTATCATAATTGCTGGTGGATAGAAGAATGCCGAAATTAGCTACAATTTTTATAATTAAATCATATTTTAATAATAAATTTCTCTTCTTTAGTCTTTCTAAAATATATTTTGTTCATCTTATTAACTTCTATTAGTGTATTTGTAGTAACTATAACGGTAATAGTTATTGCTATTATTATTACACCATAAAACAATTGTGCAGTTGTATTATAGAAATTTTTAGAAACTATTGAAGTTGAATATGGAAAAAGTGAAGAAAAAGAATAATGTCAACATTGTTGTCCATACTGTTTTACAGATATTTTTCTATCCCCATCCATTCATTATGATGATTTACCCACATTGTCCCTAGCCAAAAACGATAAAACATAAGCTAAAAATTTTCTTTAAGTGCTCAAAAATCCTTTTAATGAGACTTCACTGGTTTTTCTAATTCTAGTACAAGAATTGTCATAATAATTGCTAACACTGCATCAAAAATGCTACCAATCTTTCCTTTGTCATATCTCCTCTATAATTTAGTATTAACTCAAAAATTTTTACTGTTTCAGGGCAACATGTGATAAGAAAAGACTTTCTTTTTATCTAATTTTAAAATTTCTTTCATATCATCTTCACTTAACTCAAAATCAAATACAGAAAAATTTTGTATCATTCTATCTTTTTCACTGTCTTAGGAATAACAACTATATCTCTTGAATTAGATATCTTAGAGCTACTTGTGCAGCTGTCTTATCATATCCAATCTCTACCAATGTTTCATTAGTAAAAGATTATTTTTCCTTCTCCAAAAGGTCCTAGATTCAATTTGAGTTCCATATTCTTTCATTATTTCTTGTGGAATTATTTGTTGGTTAAAGACATGAGTTTCAACTTTCGATTTATCATAGGTTTAATTTCAACAAAATTAACTATATCTACAAACCTATCAGGATAGAAATTACTTACCCTGTGCTCTTAATTTTCCTGCCTTATAATATTCTTCCATGGCTCTATATGTTCCCATAGTAATCACCAAAGGTTGATGTATCAATAATAAGTCTATATAATCTGTTTTGCAATAGAGACTCTTCAATAGAAGCTTTTGCTTTTTCATAACCTGAATTTGATATCCAAACTTTTGTTGTTACAAAATTCTTTCTATCCACTCCACTTTTCTTAATAGCATTTCCTACTGCTTCTTCATTTCCATAGACTTGTGCTGTATCTATTGAACGGTATCCAACTTCTATTGCTTCTAAAACAACCCTTTTCACATTCTTCTAAATCAGGTATTTGATATACTCCAAAAACCCAAAATTGGCATTTTCAACTCCATTTAATAATTTAACATATTTCATTTTTACCTCCTTAAAATTTCAATAAATCTTCAACAATTAAGTCAGCTTTCAATCTATTTTCTGTAAGTACTTTTCCTATATTGTATCTGTCTAAAAATTCTTTTTAAGTCCATAATTTAAAAACTTTTCATCAGAATTTCCATAGAATCTAGCTATTTTTCTCCAAAACCACCATTTAAAAATTCCATCTTCAAGAGTTATAACTACACTATGATCTTTTTCAATTCTTTCTAATAATTTTTCATCTACACCTGTGATGATACATAGGATTTATAACTGTTGCCTTTACTCCTGTTTTTCTTCATAAAGTTTTGCAGCTTTTTCTCCTAATTGATAGAAAGTTCCCAATCCTAGAATTGCAACCTTTTTCTCCTTTTTTGTTTTTACTTCATAAGTATTTAATTTAGAGAAAATCTTTTGTTACTTTTTCACCAGTTGAAACCATCTTTCCACCTGGTAAACGAATTGCAACTGGATGTTCTTGTTGTTCTATACTCCATTCAAGCATAGCAAGATGTTCTTCTTTTGTTGTAGGTGCAAGATAAACTAAAGTTTGGAATATTACTCATCATAGCAATATCAAACCAACCAAGATGAGTGACATCTGTCATTCCTATAGCTCCACCATAAGAAAACAACTATTGTTGCAGGGATTATTGTTTATACATAAATCTTGTGACAATTGATCGTAAGTTCTTTGAACAAAATGAACTTACCACTGTAAATCTGGTTTAGCTCCTTTTAGAAGCCATTCCTGAAGCTAAGGCAACAGCTGTTTGTTCTGCTATTCCCACATCTACAAATTGCTCTCCAAGTTCTTCTCTTTCTTTTCTAGAAAAACTAAAAACTTCCTGGTGTTCCTGCTGTTATTGTAACAACAGTTTTATCTTCTTTCATTTTCTTCATTAAATATTCTTTTGTAACATCTGTATAATCTTCACTATCATCATTATCTAAAAGGTTTTCCAGTCTTCTATATTAAATGGCATTGTATAGTGCCAAGGTTCCTTGTTTTCTTCAGCAAGTTTGTATCCTTTACCTTTTTGAGTATGGATATGAACTGTTATTGGAGTAGTCTATATCCTTTACTTTTTTTAAATGCTTCTATCAATTCTTCAAGATTATTTCCATCTTTAACAAAGATATATTCTAAGCCCATAGCTTTTAAATAGATTACATTCTGCCTTACCTTCTGTTTCTCTTAATAATTTTTAAATTTTTGTAAAGTCCTCCATGATTTTCTACTATAGACATATCATTATCATTAGCTATAACAATGAAATTAGTTTTTAATTCTCCTGCAAAGATCTAAACCTTCAGTGCTTCTCCACCACTTAGAGAACCATCTCCAATGATAGCAATAACATTTCCTTTTTCTCCTTTAACATCTCTAGCTTTTGCAAGTCCTAAGGCTAAACTTATTGAAGTTGATGTATGTCCTAAGATAAAGTGATCATGTTCACTTTCATGTTGATTACTATATCCAGTTACATCATCATAGTGTGCTTCATCTGTAAAGCTTCTCTTCTTCCAGTTAGCATTTTATGTGGATATGTTTGGTGAGATACATCAAATACAAACTTATCCTTTGGTGAGTCAAAAAAACATAATGTAAAGCTATTGTTGCTTCAACTATTCCTAAAGTTTGGTCCCAAAGTGTCCTCCATGTTTAGCATCTCTTGTTATTACTGCTTCTCTTATTTCTTCAGCTAAGACTTTCATTTCCTCAATATTTAATTTTTTTACATCCTCTGGTGAATTGATTTTTCTAAATACATTACCATTTCCTCCTATTCTTTATCCCAAGTTAACTTTCCTGTTTTCAACTGCAATTTCATATTTTGCAATCTTATAGTTTAATTTTTCCAATGTTTCTTCTATTTGCTGCTCTAAGAGTTTTTGTTCTTTGTTCTTTTAAGAGATTACATCTTTCTTGAATAGTTGAGTCTGCTACTAAAAATGTATTAAAACATATTTAACTACACTAGAATATTACTACTTCAACGAGTATATTTTCAATACTTAGTATCTACTCATAGTTCCTTGTACTCTCCATAGTCGTAAATTCCCGACTAGCCATCGGTACATATAGATATTTTAACTTGCTATTCGTAGCTTTCTCCTTTTCTTTTTTTATTTTTAAAAATATCTATGCTATTACTTTTATATATTTTTGCTTTTTCAAGATTTATACTTGCATTGTAATCTCTATCTATTTCTAAACCGCAATTACTGCATTTATAAATCCTATTATTTAATTTTAAATCTTTCTTTATACTACCACAACAAGAACAAGTTTTACTACTTGGATAGAATGTATCTACTAACCTTAGTTCTATATTTCTTTCCTTACATTTATTTATAAGTTTAGTTCTTATCGCATAGAAATTCTGTTCTTGTATAGCTTTTTGAAAGATGTTTATTCTTCATCATATTAGATACTTTTAAATCTTCAATAGTAATGTATTTTAACTTGGCTCTTGTTATTTCATCTACTATTTTATTATTATAATCATCTCTAATACAATTTAGTCTATAAAAATAATTTTTTTGTACTTTCAACTTTTTCTTATTAAAAATTTCTTACATTCTTTTTAATTTTATTTTTTTAGATTTAGAATATTCTACACTTCTTGACATCTTTCTTTGTTCTCTCTTAAGTTTCTTTTTCAACTTTTAACTTTTTAGTTTTATTTATATTTTTTTAAATACCTTACCATTAGAACATATAGCTGTGTCTTTTTATACCCTAAATCTACTCCTAATCCTTTACTACTAGTATTAGTTGCTTTTTACAGTATCTTCAATTTCCATAATAAGTGATAGAAAAATATCTATCAGCTATTTTTAGTTATAGTACCACTTTTTAATAATCGCATTTTTAGGTATATATCCATATTCTTTTACTCTTACAAATTTTCAATGTGGGATTTTTATTTTATGCCTATAAAACTCAAAATCAGTTTTATTATTCTTAACAAAAATATGCCCTCAGCTCATTCTTACCTTTTTCTTAAAAACAGGAAAAAGCACTTAAACGCTTAAAAAGTTTTTAAATGCTTTTTCCCCATAAAGCATTGCTTGTTTAACTGATTTAGATGATACCTCTTTTTATCCATTTTTTTATCAGGATTATTAGGAAGATATACATTATTGATATACTTAGAAAAATCAAAAGCACTAACAAACTTTATTATTTGATTTATATTGTTCCTGATTATATTTAATATATTCATTGATATATGAATCTTTCAACTCCAATAGTTTTTATTTACTTGTATTTTTGTTCTTCTGTTAGTTTTTATTTCTATCTTTATTGCTTTATACATCTTCCATCCCACCTTTCCATATATTTTTTATATGTTTAAATATGTTTTTGATTACTGTTTTTGTACTCCCTCTGTTCTTGTAACAGGAGGTATCATTCAATTTTTTTCATAATATCTAAGTGTATCTTGTGTCAATCCTAATTCTTCACTCACTTCTTTAATTGTCATACTGCCTCCTAAATTAGTTAAACTTAACTTTAAGTCTAAGTTTATTTTTAATAATAACTCATTTTTCAAGATAAATCTATTTTTATCATAGAGTTAACTCTAAGTCAAGAAAATTTTAAAAATTTTTATTTTTTTAATAATATTAATGTAATGAAATATATTGACATTGTATTGAACAAAGAATATAATTTAGTTAGAAAAAGATTTGAGGAGGTTATGATGAAAGCTATAACTACAGATAAAGAAAAACTAATATAAATTTTAGACTTGATAAAAATTTAAAAGAAGAACTAGATATACTTTGTGATGAAATTGGCATTACAGTAACAGTGCTTTCACAATTTTTGCTAAAAATTTGTTAGAGAAAGACTGCCTTTTTACAGTTGATGCAGATCCATTTTTATAGTGCAAAAATTTAGAAAGATTAAAAATCAATAGAACAATTAGAAAAATAAAAGGTGGAACTGTTCATGAAATTACAGAGGTATTAGATGATTAAAGAATGGTCAGATGAGGCTTTGGGAAGAATTTTTAGAACAAAAAATAGCTACTACAAACTTTTTATTTGCAATAGCTATTTAATTTTTTTACCATTTGAATATTTTATAATCATCATCAGTGGCATTTTTAGCAGCTTCTAATTTTTCTTTCATTGTAGGATCTGATAATAAAATACAAAGTTTTCCAACAAACTACTATACCCACTTTTCACTTATTATATTGTCTTTTTCAACCATATTTGACATACTAATAACTCCTTTTAATATATCAGTATTTTTAACTATCAATTTTTATATAGTTATCTTCTACTTTTAATTTGATATTATATGAGAAATACTGAAATGCTTCTTCTGTATGATCTACAACAACAATAGTTTTTCCTTTCTTTCTCAGCTTTTCTAAAAAGGACAACTTGATATATTTCAGTTGGATTTAACCCTTTGAAAAGGTTCATCAATTCCTATTATCTTTGCTGATGTTTTTAATGTTTTTAATGTTTTTAATGTTTTTAATGTTTTTATTCTTATATTTTCGCCACCAGATAAACTAGAAGATGATTGCCCTATTTTTAGATGACCCTAACATTATTGATGAAAGCTTGCTCTAGCGTATCTGCTATTTTTATTTACATCTGAAAAATATATTTCAGCTTCTTCAATGGTCATTTTCAAATATCAAAAATATTCTTATCATTTATTTTATATTTTTAATTCCTTATTAAAACCAGTTCCTTCACATTCTTTACATTCTATTTTTATTGTGCTATCATAATCAGTTGAGTATTCAATATAACCTGCTCCACCACAATTTTTACATGCTCCATCATCTCCAGAAGAATTAGAGAAAAAATTTCTTATTTTTATTAAACTTCTTAGAAAAATTTCTATAATATCAGTTGAAAAATCTAAAAAGTGTTACTACTAGTGAATTTTTATTCCTTGTAAAGGTTTTTGATGTATATAAAGATAGCTCTCAAAAATTGTGGGAGATACTCTCTTAATAAAGTTGATTTTCCTATTCCTGATCTTCCTGTAATCAAATTTAATCTATTAACTGCTATTTTTATATCTACTCCTTGATAATTATAAATTGTATTTTTATTTTTATTGAAATTAGTTTTTCTGGTTTTTCTATTGGAAATTTCTTTGATATTTGTTGTTCAATCATATATATCATCAATTAACTTTCCACCATATATTCCACCTTTTTCTCCTAATGCAATAATAGCTTCATTATAAAAAAATATCACTATGGTCTATAATCACAACAGTATGCTTCTCTGATATTTTTAAAATATTTTTATAAATACTTTCTCTTTCAATTCCAGATAGTCCTGCTAAAGGTTCATCTAAAACTATCAATAGGTCTACTAACTGTGTATTAAAAAGTTGAACCATTTTTAATCTCTGTAGTTCACCACCTGAAAGACTAGGGAATTGTTCTATTAAAAATAAAGATGTCCTAAACTGTTTTCTATCGCTGTCTCTAAAAATTTTTTAAACTGTCTAATAATAATGAAACAGTTTCTTTTTATTTGAGATTGTAGATATTTTATGTGTTCATATAATTTTTCAAATGGTAAAAGCATAAATTCACCAATAGAAATATCAAAAACTTTATATTTATCATATTCTTTTGAGTATTTTTCCTTGACAATATTCACAAGTTTTTTTCAGAATAAAATTTTTGCTTGGAGTAAATTTTAACATCATGGGAGTATTTGTCATAATTCCATAAAAATTTTACTTGTCCTTCTTGAAAAAAACCATTTGTTCTTTTTATAACGAATAGAATATTTTTCTAAACTTTCTCCATATAAAAAAACTTCTTTTTCATCAGAATTTAATTCTCTAAAAAGTTTTAGTAGAGTCTATCTCTTTCTCTAAACAAAATTTTTCTATGATTTCCATATAAAAGTCTTTATATCTATTCCAACACTTTACAGGATTCTTTTTAGAGGAATATTGTAATCAATTACTTTATTTTCATCTAAAACATTTGTTATTCCAAGTCCATGACAATGTTCACAAAAAATTTCCTTCTTTATTTAATACAAAATCTCCTTCATTCATTTCTAATACTAACGAATAAAGTAAAGCAATTTTTCTATTCATACCAAAATAAGTACCTATTGTTGAACGAATATTAGTATTAAAATTTAATTGCTTTATAGGAATTGTTACTTTCATATTTTCATATTTTTACTTTATACTTTACTTCAAAATTTTTCATTATCATACATTAAAAATAATTCATGTTGTCCAATTTGAGCAATAGTATCGTAAGCTAAAAGAAGATTTTTCCACTTCCTGAAGGATATATAATTAAATTGATTCCTTTTTCAATAAGTTCTATGTCTATATTTTTAAATTATTTGTTTCAATTCCAGAAATTATAATATTTTTAGACATTATTCTCCTTTATTTTCTAAAAATAACTCTATATAAATCATTAATTAAAAAAATTCTAATGTCTTTTTAGCATGTACACAAAAATCTCTCATCAATAGAATGAATAGTATTTCCTTCTTTTAAATACATAGCATTTATAGGACAACCTCCTCCACAAATTCCTAGAGCTGGACAAGGTTCACACTCTCTATTATTTATAGGAGTTCTTTTTGACCATTCTATAAATGTTTCATTTTTCTTGCATCAAAATCTTTTTCTTTAATATTAGATACAAAATACTTCTTATCATGTAAACAACCATGACAAATACCTACTTGTCCATTAGGTGCAATGACAATCTGTCCACCAGCAGTAGCAGCACAATCAGAAAAATATACTTGTGCTTTTGAAAAGATTTTAATTTTTCTCATTATTCTATCTTCATAAATTCCAAGTTTTCTCAACTCTAGAAATTCATCAATAATAAATTGAGCTGCTGCTTCATTATAACTCTGTGGTAAAATAAAAAGTATCACTTGACATCATTATATTAAATCCAAAGCCTTTAATACCATATTCATTAACTAATTTAAGTACATTTTTAGTATCTTTTACTGTTTCTTCTGTTAATGTAACAGATAAAGAAACTGGAACTTCCTCTTCCTTACACATTTTTAAAAGTTTCCATAAGTTTTGTATAAACAGGATTTCCTGATTTATCTACACGCATTGCATTTGTTTCCTCAGTAAATCCATCAATAGAAATTCCAATTGAAACTCCTAATTTCTTTAAAGTGAGAGTCTCTTTCTTTTGTCAAAAAGTAAGCCATTTGTAATAAGTGATAATTCCATATTTTTTTATATAGGGTTCTATCTCTCTTAAATTATTTACTTTATTTGAGACCTACTCTAAAAATATCTAAAATTTACTAAGGGTTCTCCTCCATAAAATATTAATACTGGCTTATTTTTCTTCTGGATCTATCCCAGATAATTTAATCTGACTTATAAAAATCTAATGCTTCATCAGCTGTTTTTTGACATATTCTCAGTTAGAAAATGAGAACGTTTTTCATTATTATTTCCTAAAAACAATATTTACAAGCAATATTACATTGTTCACTTAAAATCATATAGCAGACATTAATAGCAGGATTTGGAATTTTTGATTTGATAAACTCTAATACCTTTTCATCTTCGTTTTTCAACTTTTTGTAATAATTTTATATTTTCAAGTTCTTCTACTTCTCTTTCTATTTCTTGTGGAATGTTATTCAATTTATCTGAAAGAGAGCTTGCTAACCAAGTTTGCAAGCTCTCATATTTTTCTTTTAGATAAATATACAGGTTTCATTCTCAATGAATGATACAATGCTACAGCATCTTTTTAAATCATAACTATGAGCAAAACGTGATAATTTTACCATTCTATTTCTCCAAATTCAGGAGCTCTACAAGAACAAGAACAAGTACAACTATTACAACTTACGCAAGCACATCTACATCCTCCCATAGCAAAAATATCTTCTTCCCTATTATTCCAAATAATTTATTATAATCATATAAAGTTGCTGACATATTAAAAATACCTCCCATTCAAAAATCTTCAACATATCCACCTGAACATGAACATCTACAATTACACATACATCCTCTACAACTTGACATACAAGTATCGGCTATATTTTTGTAGTTCACTACTAACATTTCCAAAACATAATGTCATAAAATTTTTATTATATTCTAACATAGTATCCCTCCTTAACTCTTTTCCTAAGTCTATCAAAAATATAAAGAATGTCAATATATAATATAAAAGATATGTCTTTTATAATTTTTAAAAATATGGAAAAATCTAATTCTTTTTAAGATATGTAAAAAAGTTTACTTCTCTTTTTCATCCTTAAACTTCCATTTTTCTATTTCTTACTATCTTTGATATATTTTGATATCTTTCTCCGAGGTTCATTACCATTCATATAATAAGAAATTGCATCAAATTTTTTTAAGAATTTTTTTAAATATTATTTAAAATAAAAACTGTACCTTAAATCTTGATTTCAAGATAATAGGCACAGTTCATTTTATTATTTTTATAGTATTTTCATAGCTTCCGGTAAAAATCTTTTTAACTCTTCTATTCTATTTTGAGTAGAAGGGTGAGAAGATAATATTTCTGCTTGTTGACTTCCACCCTAAGTCCATCATTCTTTGTTGTGCATTAATTGCTTCTTGTGGATTATATCCTGCCATAGCCATGAATATCATTCCATATTTATCTGCTTCATATTCTTGAGTTCTGTTGAACTTTAAAAGCCCTAATGATAATCCTTGTTGAGCTAGATCATCACTAATAACAGGAACTCCTGTCACAGCATCTATAGCTTTTTACCTATCATTAAGAATCCAGCTAAGTTTTGATTACTTGCACTTTCTGCATGGTGTCCACCTATAACGTGACCTATTTCATGTCCCATTACGAAGGCAATTGCTGCATCTGTTTTTAATACTGGTAATATTCCTGTGTAGAAAAGCAATTTTTCCTCCTGGTAATGCAAAAGCATTTATATCCTTACTCTTTATTAAGTTAAATTCCCATTGTAGATTTTTATTTTATCTTGCATTCCATTTGCAGTTAAATATTGTTCAACAGCTCTAGAAATTCTTCTTCCAATTTGATTTATTCTTTTGTCCATCAGCAGTATTGTTGCTAACAAATTATTTTTGTCTTAATTCTGCTATCATTTGATTATATTGTGAGATAGAAGATTGAGCTACAGCCTCATCACTTACCATCTTCAACTGTCTTCTTCCTGTTAAAGGTGCAGTTGAACAAGATATTAAAAATTAAAGATACAAACAACATTAAAATTATATTTTTTGATTTTTTTCATAAACACTCCTTCCTTATACGATTACTTGCCAGCCTATAATGGTTCTAGAGCTCCACAAAGGCTCTTTCACCATTATAGGGCGTCAGCAATAATCTTAATCAATTTTATTGAATTTAATTTTTATATTCTTTTATAAAAATAGGGAGTTGAAATTCAACCTCATATTATTTTATTTTCAATATACTATTTTTCAATTCTTGTATATGGTATAAGAGCTATATTTCTTGCTCTTTTAACAGCTTTTTGCTATTTTTCTTTGTAATTTAGCATTAGCTCCAGTTAATCTTGAAGGATTGATTTTTTTCCTTTATCAGATACAAATCTTTTTAAAAAGTTCAACGTTTTTTTATAATCAATTTCTTCAGCTTTAACTCTTAATTTTGCTCTTCTTCTTCTGAATTCTGCCATTTAATTTCCCTCCTTTTTGAGAATTAACGATTTTTTTAATCAATAACAAAAATTAGTCAAGTCTTACAACTATATGTCTCATTACAGCTTCCATAATGTTTATTTTTAGCTTCTACTTCTGCTAATTTTGTTCCGTCCATCTCAAAAGTAGTTAGTACATAAAAACCTGATTTTTTTCTTATCGATTGGATAAGCAAGTTTTCTTTCTCCCCATTTTTCTGTCTTAGCTATTGTAGCTCCATTTGCAGTTAATAAAGAGTTTATTTGGTTTATTAACTCGTCTCTACCTTCTTCTAATACAGTAGGGTTGATGATGTACATAATTTCATATTTTTTTCATAGCATTAACCTCCTCCCTTTGGTTTTTGCCCAAAACACGTCGTTTTTGAGCAGGGGCTTAATAATTATATCATAGTACTTTATATTTTGCAAGTACAAATTAATAAAGTTTCATTAATTCTTTTATTTTAGCTACAACTTCAGATTCTGATACTTCTAAAGTTTCTCCTGTTTTTCTGATTTTTACTTCAACTATACCTTCATCAGCTCTTTTTCCTACAACAACTTTGAATGGGGAATCCGATTAAGTCAGCATCTTTGAATTTAAATCCAGGTTTTTCATCTCTATCGTCTAACATTGCATCAACATTTTCTGCTTGTAATTCATTATAGATTTTTCAGCTAAACTTACTTGCCCTTCATTTTTTTATATTTGCAGGAATTACATCAACAATATAAGGTGCTATTGATACTGGTACCAAATAATTCCATTCTCATCATTATTTTGTTCTATTGCAGCTGCCATAGTTCTTGTAACTCCTATACCGTAGCAACCCATTAACATATATTGTGTTTTACCATTTTCATCAAGGTAAGTAGCATTCATAGCCTTAGAATATTTATCTCAAGTTTGAAGATTTGCCCACATTCAATACCTCTTGCTGAATGTAATTTTCCTCCTGTTATACAGTTATCTCCAACTCTAACTTTTCTTATATCATCAACTATATCAGCCTTATAGTCTCTACCGTAGTTTACATTCTTATAGTGATAATCTTTTTGGTGAGAACCAACAACATGGTTAGTAACTTCTATTACAGATAAGTCAGCTACAATTTTTGATATTAGTAGGTAGTTTATATAGTCAATATACCCTTTTGTTAAACCTAACTTTTTCTATTTCTTCATCAGTAGCCATTTCAACTTCCACTGCTTTTTAAAATATTTTTTTAATTTAACCTCATTAACTTCAAAAATCTCCTCTTATTAGAACCATGTATATTTCATCTGTTCCCATATCTTTATATGTCAATGCTTTTTACAGTTCTTTTCTAAAGGAATATCTAAATATTTTGCTAAGCTTTCTATTGTTGGACAATCTGGAGTGTGGACAAGTTCAACTTCTCTTAATTCTTCCTTTTGGAGGATTGATAAGTTCACTTACAGCCTTTTTCAATGTTTGCTGCATAGTCTGAACCATCAGAATAAATGATTTCATCTTCTCCTGATTCTGCTAGAACTTGGAATTCTTGTGAACCACTTCCACCAATGTTTCCTGTATCTGCATCAACAGGTCTAAATTTTTAAACCACATCTTGTAAATATTCTTGTATAAGCATCTTTCATATTTAAGAATTCTTCATCTAATGATTCTTGAGAAGTATGGAAAGAATAACCATCTTTCATAGTAAATTCTCTACCTCTCATAAGTCCAAATCTAGGTCTTCTTTTCATCTCTAAATTTTGTTTGTATGTGATATAGATTTAAAGGAAGTGACTTATATGAAGAAATATCACTTCTAACTATTGATGTTATCATTTCTTCTTGTGTTGGAGATAGAACGAAGTCTCTTTTCATGTCTATCTTTCAATCTTAGCATTTCTGCTCCCATTACATCCCATCTTCCACTTTTCTTGCCAAAGTTCAGCTGGTTGAACAACTGGCATTAAAAGTTCTAATGCTCCTGCTCTATCCATTTCTTCACGAATAATATTTTCTATTTTTCTAATAGTTCTATATCCCTAATGGTAGATAAGCATAAATACCACTAGCTAATTTTTTTATCATAGCTGCTCTAAGCATTAATTTATGACTTGCTATTTCTGCTTCTTTAGGTGTTTCTTTTAAAGTTTTTATATATGCCTTACTGAATCTCATTTTTCCTCCAATTAAATTTAAAATTACCTTATAATTTTTAACATATTTATCTAACTTTGTCTTTTATTTTTGAAAAAGACAAGTTTTATGTAAAGATAAAACACTTGACAATTTTTTTAAAAAGTATCTTATACTTAGTAGGTGAATTATTATGATTTTAGATGAATTTATAGAAATTGCTAATCTTTTTAGAGATATATTCTCCACTTTTTAAGTGAAAAACAAAGAGAATATTTAGAAGACCATTTTCGAAAAATGATCTTTCTATCTCAGAGATTGCAAAAAAACAATAATGTCAGTAGACAGGCGATATTCGATAATATAAAAAGAGGTGTCGCTCTCTTATATGAATATGAAAAATAAGTTAAAGTTTCATCAAATAAAAACAAGATATAAGAGAAAAATTAATTGATTTAAAAGAAGATTTTTACAGAGGAAAAGTTGGAAAATATAATAGAAGACTTAGTTTAATGAGGTAGATATGTTAGAAAAATTTAGGAAATAGATTTCAGGATATTTTTAAAAAGATAAGAGGACATGGAAAGCTTAGTGACTCTAATATAAAAAGATGCACTTAGAGAAGTTAAAATGTCTCTTTTAGAAGCTGACGTAAACTATAAGGTTGTTAAGGACTTCACAAATAGAATCAGTGAAAAGGCTATTGGAACTGAAGTTATAAGAGGAGTTAATCCTGCTCAACAATTTATTAAATTAGTAAATGATGAACTTGTTGAACTTTTAGGAGGAACTAGCTCAAAATTAACAAAAGGACTTAGAAATCCTACTATAATTATGTTAGCAGGTTTACAAGGGGCAGGTAAGACTACTTTCGCTGCTAAGCTTGCAAAATTTTTAAAGAAACAAAATGAAAAACTGTTACTTGTTGGAGTCGATGTCTATAGACCTGCTGCTATAAAGCAATTACAAGTTTTAGGGCAACAAATAGGAGTAGATGTTTATTCTGAAGAAGATAACAAAGATGTAGTTGGAATTGCAACAAGAGCGATTGAAAAAGCTAAAGAAATAAATGCGACATATATGATAGTTGATACTGCTGGTAGACTACATGTTGACGAAACTCTTATGAATGAGTTAAAAAGAACTTAAAAAAGGCTATAAAGCCTCAAGAAATTTTACTTGTTGTAGATGCTATGATAGGGCAAGATGCAGTTAACCTAGCTGAATCTTTCAACAATGCTTTGAGTGTTGATGGAGTTATCTTAACTAAATTAGATGGAGATACTCGTGGAGGAGCTGCTTTTATCAATAAAAGGCTGTTGTTGGTAAACCAATAAAGTTTATTGGAGTTGGAGAAAAAAATTAAATGATATTGAAATTTTTCCACCCAGATAGATTAGTTTCAAGAATCTTAGGAATGGGAGACGTTGTTTCTCTTGTTGAAAAAAAGCTCAAGAAGTTATAGATGAAAATGAAGCTAAATCTTTGGAAGAAAAGATTAAATCTCAAAAATTTGACTTAAATGACTTCTTAAAAGCAATTACAAACAATTAAAAGATTAGGTTCTCTTGGAGGAATATTAAAATTAATTCCTGGTATGCCTAAGATTGATGACTTAGCACCAGCTGAAAAGGAAATGAAAAAAAGTTGAAGCTATAATTCAATCTATGACTATTGAAGAGAGAAAGAAACCCTGATATATTAAAAGGCTAGTAGAAAAAAATAAGAATTGCAAAAAGGTAGTGGAACTGATGTTTCAGATGTAAAATAAACTACTTAAACAATTTGAACAAATGAAATCAATGATGAAAATGTTTAGCTCAGGAAAAAAATGCCTAATTTAGGTGGTATGGGCAAGGGTGGAAAAATTTCCATTTTAAAAAAATACTTATAAAAAAATTTATATATAAAAACAAAAGGAGATGTGAAATAATGTTAAAAATTAAGACTTACAAGATTAGGAGATAAAAAGAGACCTTCTTATAGATTAGTAGCTATGGAAGCTTTTATCTAAAAGAGATGGAGGAGCTATTGCTTACTTAGGTAACTACTTCCCATTAGAAGATTCTAAAGTAGTTTTAAAAAGAAGAAGAAATCATTAAATTCTTACAAAATGGAGCTCAACCAACTAGAACAGTTAAATCTATCCTAGTTAAAGCTGGAGTTTGGGCTAAATTTGAAGAAAGCAAAAAGAAATAAGCCTTTAAATTAAAAAAAGTTGATAAGTTAAACTTATCAACTTTTTTTATTTAATATGTTTTTATAAGTTCTTTTATTTTTTTCAATTAAGGTATCTAAGTCAATATGACCTTTTTCACTCACTTTTTCAAGAGTAGCTTTTGGCAACATCACAGCAGCAAGTGGTCCTTGTAATATTTTAAATTTTTTTCAGATATCTTTATCATATCCTTTTTTTAAATTTGGATAGGCTTTTATTAAATCTTTTAAATAAGTATCTTTATTTATACTATCTAAAGGAATTTGAGAGTTTGAACTTTCTTCTCTAGGACTTTCTTCAGTTGTTTCTTCTAGCTTTTCTTCTTTCACTTCTTCACTATTCATAGTCCCATTTTTCCCAATTTAAAAGAGTTTGTGATCCTTGAAGTGAACGAATTCTTGTACAATCTTGCATCATTTCTAAAATACCTCTGAAGTTTCCATCTTTATCCTTAACTGCTGAATAACAGATATAGATAAATAGACCTGGTTTATTTATCCAGAATTCTGCAAAAATCTTGTTCACCATTTCTAAATTTTTTTCTATAATTTCTTCAACTATATGTACGCTCTTTCTAGGGTGACAGTTTTTAACATCTCTTCCTATTACATTTTTTTACTACGAGGGAATATTCTATGAGCAGTGTCAGAATAGAATTTTTACAATTTCATTTTCATCAACATAAGTTATATCCACAGGTAAATGCTTAAATACTAAGTTTATTTGCTCTAAAGTCATTTTTCCCATAGCAACATCTAATTCAGAAGAATTAGCATCTGAATTAAATCCATATTTCCCTAAAAAGTTGAGCCAAGTCCTTAGCCAAATTACCTTGTCCTGAAATATTAGAACTTTCAGATTGATTTATTTCTTTTTTTAGGACTAACTTCTTCTAATTCACCAAAAAGTAAAACCTATCTCTTTGTCTCCTGATTTCATATCTTCAAACTCTTCTTCTGTTATCATAGCAAGAGATGTAGGATACAAAAACAGTTTCTTCCTTTTGAATTAAATCTATTATATCTGCTGCAACACTAGTTTGAGAAGCGATGAATTCTTCTTCATTACCATCATCTAGCATTTTTCTATTTTCTTTTTAATTCATCTCTAACAAAAATCATCTAAAACCCACATTGTAGTTGTTGGTCTTGTAAAACCTTTCTTTTCTAAAAAGCGAATAAAGTTGATTTTTGTTTTCTAGGTAAATGAAGTTTCCACCATAGATCAAGTTTGTCATATAGTTCATACCATTGATTTTTTTATTACAGGAAATTGAATTAAGTTTTCAACTTCTTTTTAATAGTTCCCTCATATCATCATTTTCTCTATAGTAACACATAATAGGATGATCTGAAGGAAGATCAGTAGGTCTACTTGTATCCATTACTTCATTAAATAATAACATCATATTTTGGATATTTTCTTTTATACATTCATCTTCAACGAAAAGGTACAATCTTTTTGTTCAGCATAAGCAATTTCATAAGGTGTTAAAAGTTTTTACTCTTTCTTTAAGCAACTTTCTTGCTTCCTCTAAACTTATTTTTTTCCTGCATTATATTTCTCTTTTTAATTCAATTACAAATTTTTAGCTTTTTCTTCATCAAGTGCTGGTAAATGTTTTGCCATTGTTTCCATAATTACTTCAACTCTCTTTCAATTTTTAATTGTTTACTAAAAATTATAAACTTTTTTTAATCGAAAGTGTCAATAAAAAGTTTTATACTTAAATAGTTTATGAAATAAAAAGTAAAAAAAGAGAAATTATTTGACAGTAAAATTAAAAAAAGTTATATAATAAACTTAATTAAAAAAATCGTGAATTGAGGAATGATATTATGAAAAACTATGTTTAAAAATAATGATTTGACTCAAGGTAAAAATTTGGAAGGTTATTTTTGAATTTTACTTTGCCTATATTTTTTTAGGAACATTATTTCAATCTCTTTACACAACTATAGATGCTATCATAGTAGGAAAGTTTGCAGGCAAAGATGCCTTTGCTGCCATTGAATCAGTTATGAGTTTTTCAAAGATTACCTGTAAGTTTTTTTATTGGTCTTTCGTCTGGAGCGACTATTATTATTTCTCAATATTTTTGGTGCAAAAGAAAAAAAGAAGATGTTTCTAAAAGCTAGTCATACGGCTATGTTATTTGCCATAGTTGGAGGATTAATTTTATCCATATTAAGTTGCCTTCTATCACCTTACTTCATAGGTCTTATTAAAGTTCCTCAAAAAAATATTCCATGAAGCTTACATCTACACTTTTATTTGTTTCAGTGGTATGGTTTTTTTCTATGATATATAATATAGGTTCAGGTATCTTAAGAGCCTTAGGGAATTCAAAAACACCTTTTTCATATTTTTAATATTTTGCTAATATCTTAAACATAGTTTTTAGATTTAATCTTTGTAATTAACTTTAATTTATCTGTTGTTGGAGTGGGACTTGCTACATTAATTTCACAAATTGTAAGTGCAATTTTAATCTTTGTTGTATTGATGAGAACTAATTTGGATTGCAGAATTTATATAAAAATTAACTTTTTATAAAAAAATATTTAAAGAAAAATCTTTGTATTGGGTTTTGCCCATTGCTATACAATCAGTTATTTATCCTATTGCCAATACCACTATACAAAGTAAGATAAATATGTTTGGTGTAAATAGTATAGCTGCTTGGGCTATTTCAGGAAAAATTAGATTTCTTAATATGGTCTGTTTCAGATGCCTTTTTGTATATCTTCTTCAACTTTTTGTTGCACAAAAATTATGGAGCTAAGAAACATCATAGAGTTAAGAAAGGAATTATATCTTCTGTAATTATGTCCATTTCAATGATATTAGTTATAAGTATAACTCTATTTATTTGGAGTAAAGATTTAGCACCTTTCCTTATAGAAGATAGAGAAGTTATAGAATTGACTTCAGAAATTTTAAGTATACTAGCACCTTTCTACTTTATTTATACGATTGGGGATGTATTAGCTGGTGCTATAAGAGGGCTTGGAGATACTTTTTATCCTATGTTAATAAATGTATTGGCTATTTGTGGTGTAAGACTTTTATGGATATTTTTGTCTTCCCTTTAAATCCTACATTCTTTATGATACTATACAGTTATTTAATTTCTTGGTCAGTAAATACCTTTGCTTTTTCTTATCTATATTTACTTCAAAAGAAAAAATCTAAAAATAAAAAAAGCTAGAACATACTATAAACACTTAGTTTAAAAAGTTAAAAAAATAAGTGAGTTACGAATGGAAATTTTTAGATAAAAAAATCAAATAGAATGAGCCGAGTAATTGTCGGAGTGTCTGAAGCCAACTTGTTGGCGAGTTTCCGAAAATTACAGCGAATTCTTGATTTTTATCGTTAAGAAATTTACTCAGTAACGAATTATTTTTACTTATATGTTCTAGCTTTTTTTAGTTTTTATTATTTTATTTCTCTTTCTTCTATTTTTACCTTAGTTAATTTTTCTTGGAAATTTTTCTAACAATAGGCTTATTTTTTTCAGCAAATATCTTTTTATCTATTTCAGTATAAAAAAATCATAAAGCTCCTTCTCACTCTTAAATGGATGAGCATTGGCAATAGAAAATACAGATAGTAGTGAACTACTCCCACTTGTAGAAGTGGGAGCTTCTTGGGAAAGTATGTGCTTTTGTTAGCCACATATATTTACTAAGCTCTTCGGGTAGTCCCTACCCTGATATATTTTTCTAACTTACTTTTTTTCTTCTTTTAATATTTCTAAACCTTTTTCTTAATATATTTATACTTGCATTGTAATCTCTATCTATTTCTAGTCCACAACATTCACAATGATATATTCTTTCTGATAATGTTAGAGTTTCTTTTATATTACCACAACTAGAACAAGTCTTACTACTTGGATAAAAATGTAGGTACTTTTTATAATTTTTTTCTTTCATACCAATTTCCTTTATATTCTAGTTGTCTTACAAATTCACTCCAACTTACATCTGATATACTTTTTTTGCTAATTTGTGATTTTTAACATTCCCTTTATATTTAAGTCTTCTATACAGATTATATCGTGGTTATTGATAATTTTTTTGTACTCAACTTATTTACAAAGTCTTTTCTTTTTATTTCTAATTTTATTATGTATTTTTGCTACTTTTTTCTTTTGTTTTTTTGATAATTCTTACTATCTGATAGTTTTTATCGCTATCTTTAGCAAGTTTACATCTCTTTGATAGTTTTTCTTTGTTCTCTTTTCAGTTTTTTTCTCATATTCTTTTTGTTAGCTTTAAATTTTCTACTTTTTGTACAATCACTCATTGTTGCAAATTCTTTTTATTCCTAAATCTATTCCAATATTTTTTTATTAGTCTTTGGTAATTCTTCTATTTCTTCTTCACATAATATTGAAACAGAATAATGGTCAAGACTGTTTTTTTACTTATTGTTACTGATTTAATTACACCTTTTTATTTCTCATGTAGTCTAATTTTAACTAATGATTTTAATTTAGGAAGTTTTTATGTAGCTATCTTTAATATATATTGTGTTCTGATTATTTGTAGTATAACTTTGGGCTGGATTGGATTTACACTTATATTTTGGAAAAACCAAAAATCTTTATTTTTAAGAAAATTTTTTTAAAAGCTTTTTCTAAATTTAGTTGTGCATTAGCAAGAGCTAAACTATCAACTTCTTTTAAATAAGGATATTCTTCTTTATATTTAGCAGGAGTAGGATATTCAGTTTTAATTCCTGTTGATTTATATTCTTCATAACTTTTTCTTTCTATCATCTAACATAAGGTTATAAACTTTTCTAACACAACCAAAAGTTTTTTTGAGAAAAAAATATTATTTGTTCTAAGGTAGGATATATTCTGAATTTATATGCTTTTTTTAATTATCTTCATTTTTCTCCTCCTTGCCTTTGAATATATTTTTTTAATAACTTCTATACTTGCTCCACCAACATTAAAAAAACTTCTACTCCAAAAAAATATCCCTTTTTAAATATCTTTACTTAATTTAAGTGTATCATATTTTTAATAAAAATTTCAAGAAAAATAAAAAGCAATTCATCCCCTACTTATAGAAGTAGGGGACTTCTTGCTAGATATTGTTAAAAAATCTTTTTCATAAAAATCCCCCAAAAGTAAAAATTATTTAGCTAAGTCTTTTTAAATCATAAGGTGTTAATTGGTAAACAGCATTTAACCAATTATGATAGAATAAATGTGCTGTTGTTTTTCCAAGTCTGTAAAGGTTTTTAGTATCGTCATCATTTGGAAAAATAATTTACAGGTACTTGTATTTCTAGTCCCTTATCCTTATCTCTTCTATATTCTCCTAATAAAGTTTCTCTATCATATTCTAAATGTCCTGTAATAAAGATTTTTCTTAAATTTTTCAGTACTTATAAGTAAAGAACCTACTTCTGATTTTTGCTAAAATTTCTAGTTCTTTTGTAGAAGCTAGTTTATTTTCATCTATATGAGTATGTCTTGAATGAGGTGCTAAGAATACATCACTAAATCCACGAATTAAAGGATTAGATGATTCAGTTATCTCATGTTCAAAACACTCCAAAAACTTTTTGCAGGTTGTATTGTTTTAGCAATCTTATAGTCATTATATAGACGAGCTTGTGCTGCCCAACATATATGTAAACATGAGAAAACATGAGTTTTACTCCATTCAAATATTTCTTGTAATTCCTTCCAATAGTCTACTTCTTCATATTCCATCTGCTCAACAGGAGCACCTGTAATTATTAAAGCATCATAGAAATTATCTTTTTATATCATCAAAATATTGATAGAACTTTTCTATATGGCTCAAATTTGTATTTTTAGATTCATGATTTTTTTACCATAAGAAATTCAACATTTATTTGTAAAGGTGAATTTCCTATAAGACGAAGTAATTGAGTTTCAGTTTCTTCTTTTTAGGCATTAGATTTAATATTAAAATATTTAATGGACGAATGTCTTGTGTATTAGCACGAGTTTCCTCCATAAAAAATAATTCCTTCTTCTGTTAATTGATTTTTAGCCGGTATATCATTTGCAACACGAATTGGCATTTTTTTCTCCTTCAAATTAAGTATTATTTCTATTGTAAAAATAATACACTTCTCTTTTTATCTTTGTTAGATAATTATAGTATATTTTTCTAAGTATTTTTCAATTATTAAAACTAAGATTAGTTATAAATAAAAAAACTATAAAAATTATATAGATATTCCTTAAAATTATTGAAACTATTATGAAAAAGTATGTTATACTTTTTTTAATGGTAATATACTTTTTATTAACATTTTTTTAAGGGGGATAAAAATATGAAAAAATTTTTGGTATTTTTAGCAATTTTAGCATTAGCTTTTTATTGCTTGTGGTAAGGAGAAGGATATAAGAGATATCCTTGATAAAGAAAAAATTAGTTCTGAATTTAATATAGTAGAAGAGAGTGAAAAAAATATTTTTGAATTTAAAGATAAAGATGATAATAGAGATGTATTCAGAATCTTTATGTATGAAAAAGATATCAAGTATAGACTTCAAAAATCCTAAAAAGATTGATTCTTTAGAGGAAGGATATATTGAACAAGGTTGTGATATCATATACAAAGATAAAGATACTATAATGATTGGTATATTTGATCCTGAAGTTGGTTATGGTTACAATATACATAATTTTTGATAATAGCAAAACTACCTTAGAAATTATAGTAGCAATTGGTTCACAAGATGAACTTTTCAGAAAAAGATTTATTTGAAATTCTAAAAAGAAGCTAAATCTTTTATTAAATAGTGCATGATATTAAATTTTTAACAATAAATATTTTTAAAAGGAGATTATTGATTATGAAAAATTACAATGTTTTTAGCAGTTTTGGCATTAACTTTTTGTAGCTTGTGGTAAAGGAGAGGGAGGGAATTGTTGATAAAATTAAAAAGCTTAGATAATACAACAAGTCAATCTGAAGCTAGTAGTGATTCTTTTAGACCATGGAGACAAAGCAGAATATCTTGATATAGATAAAATTGTTTCTGAATTTGATATAACAGAAGAAGATGACGAACATATTGAATTCCAAGATAGAGACCAAGAAAAAAGCAGTGTATAGAATTTTTATCTTTGAAAAATGAACAAACTAGACTTTAAAAATCCTGATAGAATGGATATATTAGAAAAATTTCTATATTGAAAAAGAATTGTGACATTGTATATAAAGATGATGAAACTATAATAATTAAGTTAGAACAAGATGGTACTCTTGCCTATAACATACATAACTTTGACGATAGTAAAACTGAATTAGCTGTCATAGTTTCAATTGGTTCAGATAGAGAATTATCAGAAACTGAGCTATTTGATATTTTTAAAGGAAGCTAAATCTTTCATAAAAAAAGTAGATGAAAACAAATAGAATGAAAATTGGAGAAATAAAATGAAGAAATATGTTGAGAATGCTGGTTCTTGTATTGTAACAAAATCTATATTGAATGGTGAAACTAAATTTAGATGGCTATTTAGAGAAGAGCCTCTTGATAATATTGATACAGGTTGGATGGCTTTTTGGTGATAGTGATAACGATGAATATGTAAATGATCCTAAAAAAATCTTAGTGTCGTTGATTTAAACACTTTAATTAATATAGAACCTACTATTTTAAATGTCTATGAAATGCCAGTAGGAACTGATTTAATCTTTATAGAAGAAGATGGAGAGAAATATTTTATCAATGCAAAGACTAATGAGCAAATAAGAGAAAAAGTAAAATCACCTTTTACGATAGCTTTTTGAAAAGAATCTAGACTTTTTAAGAAAAAGATGAATATTCAAAAAGAATTCATAGAAAAATCTTTTACAGAATCAGATAGAATAAGCCTAGATACTATTGGAGAAGTTGATTTTCCAACAGGACAGGTAATTATTGCTGACCCTTTATGTTATTTACATAGTGAAGAAAAATAGAAAAATCTTGAATAGAACTATTCCTATTGGGAAATATGAGGTTGAACTTGCAATTTTAAACTCAAAAACTATTTCTAAAAGAGTGGCAGGAGCAAGATTAAAAATTAAAAATGACAAGATTATTCGTTATGAACAGACTCAAAATAAGTCTAGTAAATTAAATGGCTTCAGTGTTGATGCTGGACTAGCTAGTTTCTGTGATGTTACTGTTGCAGAAGAATATACTAAATTTTACTCTAATAATGATTACTTCATTAAACTTCTTCAAGGAAAACAATTTATACATTGGGAACTTCCTGGAACAAATCATAAAAATTGCAATGTTTGAAACAGGTTTTGGAGATGGTTACTATATGAGTTTATATGGACTTAATGAGAAAGATGAAGTTTGTAGAATTAGTTATACCTTTCATTAATCCTGAACTTGTGGATTAATAAAAAGAATAAGTCAATTGTAGATAATAAAATTTACAGTTGGCTTTTTTTATTTAGCAACCTAATTTGACTGTTAAAAGAAAAAAAGCAACCTATATAGGCTGCTTTTTATTATATTTTTATTTTTGCTTAGAAAAATAATCTTTTGTTTGTTTACTAACTTGTGGGAATAAGATTATCAATGCAATTAAGTTAGGTATTATAACTAATCCCATTGCAACGTCTTGTATTGTCCAAACTAAACTTATTTTTGTTATAGCTCCAATTATACATAAGAATGGGAATACAAATCTTACTTTATCTGTAACTTTAGGACCAAAAGCATAAGTGAAACTTTTAGCTGCATTGAACCATTGTCCCATCAAAGTTGTGAAACAGAAAAGTAAAAGTGCAAATGTTGCTAAATGTTTTAGTGGTTCCCATACTGTTCCAAAAAGATTCTATTGCCATTACAGCTGGACTTAAATCTGATTGATAGATTCCTGTTACTCCAATAACTATTGCTGTTATAGAACAAATTATTATAGTATCTAAGAATACTTCTGTTACTCCTGTTATTCCTTCTTCACAAGGGTGATCAACTATTGCTGAACCATGGGCAAAAGGTGCTGTTCCTTCCCCAGCTTCATTTGAATACATACCACGTGTTATACCATATTGCATAGCTCTTGCTATAATATATCCTCCTGTTCCACCTGCTGCTGCTTTCATAGAAAAGGCTTGTGTGAATATTTCTTTAAATACTCCTGGAACTTCTTGGATATTTAATAATATTACTAATAATCCTACTGCAACATAGAATATTGACATTATAGGAACTAATGAAGTAGCTATATTAGCAAGTCTTTTTAATCCACCTAATACAACTGCCATCAAACAACAAATTAAAATTACTCCTGTTAACCAAGTAGGAACATTGTAATTAGATTTCAAAACTCCTGATATAGTATTAGATTGTACTAAATTTGCTCCCATCATCTTTGTACACATCAAAACTGCTATAACAATTCCTAACCAAGGAGCTTTTTAATCCATCTCTAATATAGTACATTTAGTCACTTAGTAAGTTTCCTTCTGAATCTTTTCCACGATATAGTTGAGATAGAACTATTTCACCATATTTTAAAAGCCATTCCAAAGAATGCAGCACCCACATCCAAAAACAGCTCCCATTCCTCCAGCAGCAACTGCAGTTGCAACTCCTACGACATTTCCTCCTCCCACATTTCCAGCAAGTGTTACCATCATTGCTTTTAAATGTTGAGATTGAACCCTGAACCTTTTTCATCATTTCTTGCTTTAAATCGAGTCAACTAAAAGTCTTTTTCATAATAAATTTTAAAGTATCTAACTTGTATGAACCCATTAGTAAATGTATATAAAAATACCTAATGCTAAAAGTACATAAACAAGCCATCTTCCCCATAACCATTTTATTTACTGTTGTCAAAAAATAATTCCAAACTTTCCATAATGTCTACCCCCTATTTATTTTCATTTATTATTTCTTCACTAAATCAGGATAATTACCAATTAAGATATCTATTCCTTTAGCAATTAAATCCTTTATATCTTCTTCTTTATTAACTGTCCAAGTATTAATTTCAATATTATTTTTCAATTCTTCCACAACTTCAGGAATTAAATTATTAAATCTAGGATGGAAACATTCAATCCCATGAAAAAGCTGTATATGCTCCAGCATCTATTATCCAATCTTCTGATAAGAAACCACATTTTAATTCAGGAGCTATTTTCTTCATTCTTAACACAGAAAAATGGTTAAAACTTGAAATTATAACCTTCTTTTCCAGTTTATATTCTTTAATCAGCTTATACACCTTTTCTTCTATTCCTAAATATTGATTTATTCCTGTTTTTAATTCAATATTAGTAACAAAAATCTAAATCTTTTTACCAATTCAAAAATATTCTTTTTAATGTTGGAATTTTTATTAAATCCCATTTTTCCAGCATAAATATATGAAGCATCAAATTTTGATAACTCTTCATAAGTATAATCTACAACATAGCCTTTTTCCATCTGTAGTCCTGTCTATTGTTTCATCATGAATTATAACTACTTCTCCATCTTTTTGTAAGTTGGACATCTAGTTCTGCTCCATCAGCTCCAATTTCAACTGCCTTTTCAAAAAGCTAGCATAGTATTTTCTGGATATTTTTCCACTAAATCCCCTATGAGCAAAATTCTTTGTCATTTTAAAACACCTCTTTATAAATATAACTTTTTCTTTTTATTATACTCTCTTTATTTCATTTTTCAATATTATTTTTTTATACTTTTTGTTCATTTTTATAACATAATAGCAATATTTAGAATTATATTATTTAAAAATCTATATTTTTCAATATTTTTTTATAAAAATAAAAAAACTGCCATAAATTAATAATATAAATTATTAACTGTGACAGTTTATATATAACTTTTCTATAAAAAACAAAAACCTTGTTATAAATGGAATACCTTCAATACTTTAAAAGGTAGGTGATACTAGTGATTTACATTAGGTTTTAAACCTTGTTATAACTGGAATACCTTCAATACAGGTAAAAATTTAAAGAAAGAAATTAAGATTTTTAAAGAGTTTTTAAACCTTATTATAACTGGAATACCTTCAATACAAAGAAAAAAATTGGTAAAAACTTAAGGCTTTGGCTGTTTTAAACCTTATTATAACTGGAATACCTTCAATACATTCAGTTTCTCTTCCCAAACAATTGGTAATTTGGAGTTTTTAAACCTTATTATAACTGGAATACCTTCAATACTTAAAGGAATGGTTAAATCAACTGATCTTAAGAAGTTTTAAACCTTATTATAACTGGAATACCTTCAATACTTTTTATCTGTTATTGCATTATCTTCTAAGAATCTTCTTTGTTTTAAACCTTATTATAACTGGAATACCTTCAATACATCAGCCATATTAGCTGAACCAGGTATCCATTTTAAGTTTTAAACCTTATTATAACTGGAATACCTTCAATACAAAAAGAAAATGTTAAAAGTAGAAGAAGTTATAATGGATGAAGTTTTAAACCTTATTATAACTGGAATACCTTCAATACATGGAAAAGAAAAGATGGAATTTTTAGAAATACTTAACGGAGTTTTTAAACCTTATTATAACTGGAATACCTTCAATACATTGAGGAATGTTTGGAGCTTCAAGATAGGTTCTTAAGTTTTAAACCTTATTATAACTGGAATACCTTCAATACTTTGGAAGAATACTACTAGTAAGTATGCTGTATCTGGGTTTTTAAACCTTATTATAACTGGAATACCTTTCAATACTTTAAAAACGGGAAAAGAGAATTTTTTTATCAGGACTTAAGTTTTAAAACCTTATTATAACTGGAATACCTTCAATACTATCAAAAAAGTTGCACTTGTGGGAGGATATGAAAGTTTTAAACCTTATTATAACTGGAATACCTTCAATACTCTTGAAAATATCCACTGAAGATATTCTCAGCCACGTTTTTAAACCTTATTATAACTGGAATACCTTCAATACGTCATCTAGTGAATATCCGGCTACAATATATAGAAGTTTTTAAACCTTTATTATAACTGGAATACCTTCAATACCCTTGATTTGAATAAGAATATTGATTTTATGGTAGATTGGTTCACTTTTTAGGGGGTAGCAATATTTGACCAAAATCGAGAAATCTTAGTACTTTTTCATTTTTGGTATTAAATATCTAGCATCTTTTTATGATGAGCAATTTTCTTTTAATACGAATATAAAAAGTAAAATGTTGAAAAATTGCCCAAAAGTGAACTAAAATTACAAATTAAATATTTGTAATTTATTGTACACCATTTCTTCAAAAAAGTAAAAGTACTTTTATTTTTATTAAATGTGTTAGAACACTCGTGGCTCTAGCACTCGTTAGGGTGTTAGCCGTGAGACATGTACTCGTAGGTTATGAATAACACCAACATTGAAAATGTTGCACTAAAAATTTGTAATTTTACTAATTTTAATGTATAATATACTTAGAACATTAGCAACTGGATATATGGAGTTAAGGCTAGTAAACAGTAGCCTTGTAAAAATATTCACTGTTCTGTATAATTGTTCTTTTTAAATATAATATACAGATAAAAAGTAGCGGTGTAGATGCAAGTCTTATCCAGTAGTGGCTATCGTGGACTAGCCAAAAAGAATAAGGGTTTTAAAACCAAACTTCTTAGAAGATAACACTTTTTCAGTTATCTTATGAAGCTCTCGACTCTAGCACTCGTGGGTGTTAGTCGTGAGTAGTTCACTCTATCGTATCTTCATTTATGAAATCTAATTCATATTCCATTAATTTTTCTAAATACTCATCAAAGCTATCAGCTATAACTGCTATTTCATCTGGATCATGTAAAAATCTAACTATTTGTCCTTTTACTCCCTTTTCTGATGGTGAAAAATCTATAAATAATTGTGATGTTCCTCCATTGTTCATACAATCAGAAAAATGTAGCCATCTCTATTTTTTAGAGTCACTAATTATTTCTTCATCTATTTCTACTTCTTCATATTTTCTATCCACATAATCAGCATAGTATTTATAAGCATCATCTTTACTTTCTAAAATTTGACTTGAAGATAATAGGTAATATGGATATTCTTCTACATCTGAGCCTAAAAAGTAAAAAAACTACAGTTTCTCCCTTATATTTTTCTAAAATATGTTCCATCTACATTTTTAAAAGTTCTATTAAAAGAATCAGGTACTTCTGGATATTCTTCCTTTAATTTTTAATATCTTCTTCACTTGCCCCTTCTTTAATCTTTTCAAAAATTATCCCAAATTTCTTTTTCCACCATTCTTATAATAAGCTTTTTAATTCCTTTATATATTTTTCAGCTATATTCATATTACCTCCATAAATATGGGGCTGTTGCAAGTGAAATTTCAATTCTAAAGTAAAAAAATAAGTGAGTTACGAATGGGAAATTTTAGATAAAAATCAAATAGAATGAGCCGAGCAAATGCAGGAGTGTTTGAGTGTAACGAGTTTCTGATTTGCTGAATTCTTGATTTTTATCGTTGAAAAATTACTCAGTAACGAACTATTTTTACTTTTTATTAATTGTAACAGACTCTTTCTATCTTAATATAATTTTTGTAGTCTAGTCCACCTTTATTTATTAATTTTAAAAGCTTGAAGTTCAGCTCTTTTTGTGAAATTACCATATCTTTTGTTTCTGTTATAAAATTCTTAGAATAACTTGCTGCTCTTTTTGATTTAAATAAGAATCCATATCAGTAAATACTTCAAAAACACACCATTTATTAGGACTTCTTCTATCAGTTCCTACATAGACAAGTAAAGTTCCATTTTCATTAAAAACTTGCCTCAGCTCTATTTTTAATAAATTCAGCAAAATCCTTGTTATTTTTCAGGTTTTTACTTCAATTACTGTGTATACTGCAAAAAGTATTTTCTCATTTTGTTCAATATCCTTTTGCAAATTGGACTTCTACCATCTGTAGCATTTAAATTTCCTTCTGCAATTTGAGGTATCATAGCTGTAAAATCAGCACTAGTTTGATTTTTAGTATGATTAGAAAAAGCTAAATAATCATTGTATATCTCAATTACATATGAGTTTAACTTATCTCTATCATCTGTTGTAGCAAAAGTCCTAAAACCTTGCTCTATGGCTGTCTTATTTACATAATCTTCTGTTATACTTTTATAAGAAGCCTCCTTATCATTTTTACCTCAAAAATTGTACACATTTAATGTTGGCACTGCATACATACTAACTGATGTTAGCACAGCTAATCCCACTAACAATTTTAACATTCATTTCCTCCCTAAAATTTAATTTCCATTTTTATAGTTGCGACGTCCATTACTGTTGAAGGAGTCTTTGTGGCTCCTGAAACACTAATGGCTGGCAAGTAACCAATTATTTATTTTTATAATTTTTCCCATCTTCTAATATCCCTCTGACATAGTATAGACCTTTTTACCATATCTAAAGTATCTAATTCATGTGTTACCACTAGGACTGTTGTCCCTTTTTCATTGATTTTCTTTAATAAATCCATAACTTCCTTAGTTGCTTCTATATCCAAATCAGAAGTTGGTTCATCTGCAATAAGTATCTTAGGCTCAGTCATTAAAGCTCTAGCGATTATTATTCTTCTTAATTCTCCTCCAGATAATTCTTTTTGGATAAGATTTTGCTAAGTGCTCAAGACCTAACTCATTTAAGAAATATCTAGCTTTTCCTTCAGAATCTCCTTCTTTTTCATACATATCATAAGGTAATCTAATATTTTCCTAAAACATTTAGATATGATAAAAAGTGCTGGTGATTGTGGAATAAACCAATATTCTTATTTCTAAATTCAGATTTTTCTTCATCAGGAAGTTCCATATAGTTTGTTCCGTCAAGTGAAAGACTTCCCTTTATCTGCTGATAAAAGTCCAGCAACTATATTTAAAAAGTTGACTTTCCACTTCCACTTCTTCCAATTATATGAATGAAATCTCCATCTGAATATTTAAGTTTACATCTTTAACTGCAAAAATCTTTTCCCTGTCTATTGTAAGACTTAGATATATTTTTATTTCTAACATAGCTCCCCCTACATTTCTTCTCTTAAACTCAGTAACTATCTTTATCAGTCGAGTTTTTACAACTCTAACTGTTGAAAGAGGTACATAATAACAGCTAAAACAAAACTTAAAACAAATATTCCATATACTGAAGTATACTTGGAGATAAGAATGGTATTGAGAACTTTGAAGCTATTAAAGGTAATTCTATAATAGATAAAATAAATCCTAAAAAACTTCCTATTCCTGCTCCTATAAGAGATAGTATTACAGCCTCTTTTTATAATAATGTTTCTCAACATCTTCTTTGAAGCACCTAACACTCTTAAAACAACCATTTCTCTTTCATTAAATATTGCAGTGAAACTTATACTTAAGATTATAACTGATAATAGCCAAATTGCAACTACTAAAATTAAAAACACTTGTTGCTAGAACTTTTTAAATTAGAAGATATAGAATTTACAAATTTCTTACTAGAACATTGCAAAAATACCTTCTTTTGATAATTCTTTTGATATTTTTGAAGCTAATTTTTACAGAATCTACTCCAGGTTTTTACCTTTATCATAACAGAAGAAATAACATCTTCTTCAGCAACCTTGTTAGCTGTTATTCTTTCAGAAGCTCTTGCTAATGCAGTATTTTGATTGACAAAGACAGTGGCATCGAAACCTATTCCTGTTTGTTTCAAATCTTCCTACAATTTTTAATTCTTCATTGAAAAAGTGAACTGTTTTCTCCTTTTTCTCCAATAACATGGCTACCAACAATAGCTTCTCCATCTTTTAATTCCTTTATCAATATTATGAGTTATCCAGGATAGATTAAGAAATCTGTATCTATATCTATTCCTATTATTTGAAACGGGATATGAGCAAACAAGAAGCAGAAAGAGTTGCAACATAAGTTTGTGCTGTCATCTTTTCTATCTCGTCAAATAATTTATCCATAGTGTCTGCTGGTAGATAAAAAAGTTGAGGGGTTCCTCCTTTTAGAAGAACACTCTCAATTTCTGCCTTATATCCTGCTGGAACAACTATTACATCTGCACCTAACCTGTCAGATAAACTTTCTAGACCTTTACTTAAACTAAGTGAGAACATAGAACCCATATACACTATAATACTGAATAATGCAACCAATAATATCATACAAGTGCTTCTAGTTTTTCTTTTGCCTTATATTCTCCATGGCTAAAACTATTTTGCATCTATTCTTTTACTCATTTTCTAGTCTTCCTTCTTTAAAAAGTAGAGATTAAACTGAATACCATTAAAAGTCCTATTACAACTGCTATACCTGTTGCTATTTTCAAAAAGTGTGGTGTATATGACATTGCATTGTATCCATTTTACAAACTCCAAATGGTTTCCCCATTTCATTTTCAAGTCCTGACATTCCATGAGGTACTAAATATACATAAGCTGATAAGACTATAGTTGCTATAGCTCCCTATTATTTTTACAATTTTTCACTCTTGAAAGTAAAATCATAACTAAAGTTATAATAAATATTGCTACAGCTATCTTCATTACAGCATTTCCACTATAATACAAGCCATGTGAGAACCATCTTCCTTTTGGTGCACATACTGGTGCAATGTACTTAGGAACTAAAAATAATACTACCGATAAAATTAGAGCTAATTTTTCCCTAAAATGTTTTCATTTAAAATCTTCCTTCCCGTATCTAAAAATTATTTCTAATCGTTTCCTCTACCTTAATTTTCTTTTTATATAATAAAAATAAATGAGTCACATTATAATTAATCATTAAAAATTTTCTTTGAGTAAATAACTAATAGTTTTTAATAAGATTACTGCGACGTCCTATTTTCTCTTCACTTTATATAATAATAAAAATAAATGAGTCATATTATAATTGATCATTAAAAATTTTTCTTTGAGTAAATAACTAATAGTTTTTAATAAGATTACTGCGACGTCCTATAATGTTGAAAGAGCCTTTGTGGGCTCTTGAAACATTATAGGCTGGCAAGTAATCGCTATGAATAACTAGAAATTATTAGAATCTCTCAAAGAAAATTTTTCTAAAATCTACTCAGTAACGAATTATTTTTATTATTTATTTTTATTATTTTATTTACTTTCTTTGCTTTTTCTAATGCATCCCATACTGCTTCTTTAAATTCTTTATTAGAAACAGTTGCACCTGATACAGCATCAACTTCATTTGGATCTTGCACTTCTACTAACTTATCAGCATAAGTTGAAAAACCTTCAACAGCTATTTGAGCTTTCTTATATTTTTCATCTCCAGCTTCTTTTCCATAGTCATCACCTTTTATTTCCTTTTCCATCTCTAAATTCAGCTGTACAAAGCTACTATTTTTACCATCTTTGTATTGTAAGAACAACATCAGCTGTACTTGGGTGATCCTTGTCATCATTATTAAAATGTCCTTGATATTCCCCATCATTAAAAGTCATCTTAGAAAAGTCTTTTTCCACAAGCTGTTAATAAAGATAACGCTACTACCATTCCAACTAATAAATATTTTTCATTTTTTGCCCTCCTATCCACTGTTACTAAAAATAAGATTAAATAGATTAAGACTGCTGCGACGTCCATTATTATTGAAAGAGCCTTTGCGGAGCTCTTGAAATAATAATGGCAGGCAACAATCATTATAAATAGTTAAGATTGTTTTTCTTTCCAAATGTTTTTGATCTATATCATTTACAATTTTTCCATATTCTATATTATTTTTCTCTGCCACATCTCCAACTTCCAAGTCATGTGTTACAACAATAATTGTTGATCCTTCTTCATGAAGTTGTGTAAGTATATCTCATAACAATTTTTCATTTACTTCATCAAGGTTTCTGTAGGTTCATCAGCAGGATTATTTCAGGACTACTTTATCAAGGCTCTTGCTATACAAACTCTTTGTTGTTCCCTCAGAAAGTTGACTAGGTAAATGTTTTGCTCTATCTTTTTAATCCAACTCTTTCAAGTGCTTGTAATGCTTCTTGTTCATCAGGAATACTATGATAGTATTGAGCAACCATTACATTTTCAAGAGCAGTTAAATATGGAATTAAGTGGAATTGTTGGAATATTAATCCAATTTTTCCCTTCTTATTTTTGTCAAAGAATTTTGACTTTCTTTTGTTATATCTTGTCCATCTAAGATAACTTCTCTATACTTGGTTTATCCATACAACCTATAATATTCATCATAGTTGATTTACCTGAACCTGATGAACCCATTATAGCAACCATTCACCTTTTCATTCTGAAACTTACTTCTTTTAAAGCATGCAAATCACCATATATTTTAGAAACGTTTTACTTCTAATAAAACTCACGATTATCCATATTCTACTCCTTTTTAATACCAATGCTGGCTCAATTTCCATTGCCTTTTTTAACAGGATATAGACAAGCCAATGTTGTTATAATCATAGACACAATAATAGTTATAGGAGCAAATAACCATCTGAAATTCTATTGCCCTACCAAACACGCTAAATCCAACTTCTTGTGCAAACACAAAACCTAACCTAACTCCTAAAAAGTCCTCCTATGAAACCAAGTGCTGAACCTTCACCTAAAAATTCCTTCTTAATTTCACTGTCGTAGGCTCAAGAGCTTTTTAAGTCCTATTTCTTTTTCTTCTTTCAGCAACAACTGCCATCATAGTTGTACTAACTGAAATCATAGTAAGTATTAAAACAACTATATTAACAAGTAAAACTAAAAGCTATGGTTTACCTAGAACTATATCTTGAGATTGAGTAACTCTCTTTATAGGTCTAGCTGTAATATTCTCATCAGCTGCTTTTTAATTTAGTTGCTAAACTTTCTAATTGTTTTGAGTCAGCTTCTATTGAACATTCAATACTGTCTATCTTAGTGTCATCTTCTAAAATTTCATTTAAAAAGTGATATAGGTAAAAAGATAAAAAGATTCTTCTGCTCCACCTGTTGTGATTATTCCTTTAACTTTTAATTTTTTAGAATAGAAATCAGAATTTAAGTCTTTTTCTTACTTTTCTTCCGCACTGTCAGATTGCTTAGAAGCAACAACTTTTTGCTCCTGCCTTTTTGGTCCTTCAATAATGAAAGTTTCTCCAATTTGCAGATTTAATTTCTTAGAAATTTCCTTACCTATCATTACATTATTTTCATCATCATTTGTAGCCCATTCACCTTCAATATACCAGAATGGACTGTTCTTTTACTTCTATCATATCAGTACCAGTTAGTATATATGGTTGCTGATTGATTTTTAGTTGTTTCATATCTATATGGTGCCATTCCACAACTTTTTGTGTTGACATCTCTGTTTTTATTTTATCGAACTCTGTCTCAGTTATCTTCTCATTTCCTGATGGTAACACAACAAAGTTTGCACCATAAGATCTAAATTCTTTTCCTAATTGTCTTGGAATATCATAATATATAGTTACAAGTCCTGACATTATTGTAGCCCCTATTGCCACAGCAAGTAAAGCAACTATCATTCTTGCTTTTCTTCTAATAAGAGAACTTACAACCAATTTTATATACATTTGTTTCTTAGTCATTTCATCCTCCTATCTTCCATGTAATACTTCTGTTGGTTTTTAAAAGTTAGTAAGTATCTGATTGCAGGGATACTTCCTACTATTGTAACAGCAAACACAAGTGCAATATCTATTGGTACAACTATAACAGCTGGCTCTATATATGATGAGAAAACTGTTTTTCCTATTATTTGAGTAAAAGCCTATACCTGCAAGATATCCAAATATTCCACCTAAAATTCCCGTTAAAAACTACCTCAGTTAATATAAAGTAAAATTATTCTTCTATTTGTTCCACCTATTGCTTTTATAAGTCCAATTTCTTGACTTCTTTCAATAACAGAAGCTGTTATCAAGTTAGAAATTCCAAGAGCCGAAGCAAATGAACTTAAGATACAAATAAGTAGCATTAGAAGCTCTGTCTTATTCAAGATAGTTCCTTCTGACTCAGCAACCTGTCTATTAGGTTTTGCCACACTGTCAGTTAAAACTTCTTGTAATTGATAACTGATTGAGCTTACATAAACAGTACAATACCAAGTTTCATATTCTGAAATTGTTAAACTATTTGGATCTTGAGCTGCCTTTCTTGCCAAGTCGTTATCAGGAGTTGTTAAAGCAGAAACATCTATCATAGTGATTTTTCCTTCAAGTCCAAACAAATCTTGAGTAGTCTTTAAAGCAGTATAGATTGCCTCATCATCATTTCCACCTGAATTTATTATTCCTCTTATAGTAAGTTTCTTAGTTTCATTTGTTCCTTTTTACTTCTATTGTATCTCCAACTTTTTAAATTGTCCAGCTATAAGGTACCTACCATAACTCCATCTAAGTCATCGTCATTTAGCCATTCACCTTTTACTTCCCACCAAGTTTTTAAGTTCTTTATACCTGCATCAGTTTTCTTCACCTGTTGGCATAACTAAATGTTTTCAAACCAAGTTCCATAGATTTTAACCTTATCAGATACTCCTTTTTATTTCTCCTGTTCTTTCTAAATATGGAGCAAAGTCAAGTGATTGCAAAGCCCCAGAATATTTGTTTTTATTTTTGGAATTTCAGATTCTAACAAAAATTTATTAGAAACTGTTTCTCCACTTTACCGTATAAATCATCAAGTATGAGAGACATCTTTATGCATTACTGTGATATTAGCACCATAAGTTTTAATTCTTTATTTACCTTATCTCCAACTCCTAGCATAACATTCATCATAGCTGTTGCAAGCGATACTCCTAATGCAACTGTAAATGCTATCATAAGCATTTTTACTTCTCTGTCTAAATAATGTTCCTTTTACCATTCTCCAAAACATATTAATCACCCACTGGAAAACGATCTTTTTCTTTTTCTAAAGTCGCTTTGTCTATATATATTTTCTTATCTTTAATTTCATATTCAAATGGTACTGGATTACATCCACCTTTGAAACCGATTGTTGATTTGTTCATTACAACATCACAACGTTTGCAGACAACTTCATCATTTCTTTTCATAATATCCTGCAAGTCCGCAGATATCACAAGCATCAAGTCCTATTCCATAGCTTCCACCTTTTGGCTTCTTAACAACTATGAATCTTACATTATTTCCACCAGTTGCTGTATATGAGAATCTATGTAGATGTCCATCTTCAACATCTGTTAAAGGAATAACTATCATATTTCCTTCCTCTTGATATGGTTGAGGCGGAGTTAAAGCAACAGGTTTTGTTATATGACTATGTATTACTGTTATTGCAAACACAGATAATATTGAGAAGAAAGCTAGGCTTGAAAGCCAATGTTTATTATTTTTAATCTCGCTTTTTCCAATCTAGATAGAGCATTATTTTTCATGTTCCAACTACCTTTTCTACTATCCTTAAATAATAGGAAAGAGAAAAATACAAGCTACTATTGCAAATAGTATTGTTATATAGGTAGTACTTTTATCTTCAAGTATCATAACATTAAAAACAAATGGATTGCTTGACTTTAAAAATACTTAATCTTGCAAGGGCTGATACTCCTCTTAAAAGAAGTCTATACTTCCCACAAAGAAAAATTGCTAAGGCAAACACTTTTAGTCAGCATGGTTTTTAAAACGAAAATACACTTTTTGAACTGATAGAGCAATTAAGAATATTGTTAATAGTCCTAATAGAAATCCTCTAATCTAAGTAAAGATTGTGTCCCAAAAGAATTTTCACCAAAGGCAACAAACTCTTTTGTCATGGGCATAGACCCTGAGGAATTATTGTAAATCCTAAAAACCAAACTGCGACTGTTGAGAAGATTATACTTATAGCTGAAGCTATACAAAGTTTATCGTTCTCACACTTTCTAAATGTCTTTATGATTTGTAGAACTAAGGCTACAAGCATAAATAACATTCCTATTGCCAATGCCCACCGATTATATTGTAATGATATTTTAACCATTTTCTGTGGGTATAACTGCTTAAATACAGTCATCGTTACAGAACAAGCAAGCCCTACTAATGAAACTAAGCCTACAACTATATTTAAATATAGTTTCTTATATTTTACTAATAGTGCTGTGATAATACCTAAAAGAAATGCAAAAATTGCTAGATAATTTATTACATCTATATAAAAATTTTAGTATACTTCCCTCCTTTATGTGTTTAATTTTATAGGCTATATTTACTTTAAAAATAGTCTCTATAAAAAATATCTATCTTATATCATACTCAATTATTAAATATTTTTCAAGTAAATTATTTGTCATTAACTTAGAAATATTTTTGAAATAGAATATATTTGTTTATAATCAATAAAGCTCCAATATTTTTCAAATTCTTACTTGACATTAAATAAAAATCTTGTATGATAGTAGGGTATAAATAAACGCAATAAAAGAGGGAGGGAAAAGTAATGGCAGTACCTAAGAAAAAGACTTCTAAAGCTAAAAAGAATATGAGAAGATCTCACCATGCACTAACTGCAATAGGTTTAGTAACTTGTGAAAAATGTGGGCTCTAAAAAGACAACATAGAGTTTGTTTAGAATGTGAGAGTTTTATAAAGGATCTCAAGTTTTTAGAAACAGCTGAGTAAAAATAAAAGAGACTCTCATAAATTGATGATTTCTATCATTAATTTATGAGAGATTTTGTAAAAATTAAAAATCTTTAATTAAATTTGAAGTCTTTAAGAATTTTTCCCATACTCACTTTTTGGATTTTTAAAAATTCTTCAACTTCTTGAATTTCTTGTACTTCTCCACGATACAAAAGTAATATTCTATCAGCAATTCTATAGACAGCTGGTAGATTATGTGTGATAAAAATAAAACTGATTCCTTCTTCTTGATTTATTTTTGAATTAAATCTAGTATCTGTACTTGAATTGCTAAATCCAAAGAAGCAATAGGTTCATCACAAATAATTAATTTTTGGAGACAGGATAATTGCTCCTGCAATGCAAACTCTTTGTTGCTGCCCACCTGATAACTCTTCTGGATATTTCTCATAATCAGACTCTAAAAGTCCTACTTTTTACTAAAAGTTTCTTCAACTTTTTTTCTTCTTTCTTTCTTATTTTGAAAATACTCCATTGGCTATAAGGGGTTCTTCTAAAAATTTCACCTATTTTTAAACTTGGATTCAATGCACTATAAGGATCCTGAAAAATTGCCTGAATATCTCTTCTAGGAACTTCTGACAGGGGCTTTTTCCTTCAAACAAGATAGTTCCTGTTGTTGGTCTTGATAATTGAAGTAATATTTTTCCTATAGTTGATTTCCCAGCACCAGACTTCCCTAGCACTCTAAAAATTTCACCTTTCTTTAATGAAAATGAAAACATTATTTAATATTTTCTTTTTACATATACTTTAGTTAAATTTTCCACAGTCAATAGCATTATTTTTCTCCTCCAAACATCTTGAGAAAGTTGAAATAATTGTTTTTCATAAGGATGATCTTCACCAACAATTTCCCCATGATACATTACATAGATTTTGTCAGCAAAATTTTTAAAAGTAGATAAATCATGAGTTATAAATAAAATTGATATTTTAAATTTTTCACGTAATCTTTTAAAAAAATTTAACAACTTCTATTTTTGTTTCTACATCTAAAGCAGTTGTTACTTCATCTGCAATTAAAAACTAGGCTCACCTATCAAAGCTCCCATAATAACAATTCTCTGTTGTTCTCCACCACTTAATTCCTCAAGGGATATTTATCTAAAAATTTCTATTTTTATCCAAACCAACATCTTCTAATAAGCTCTCTATTTTCTCTTTCCAATTTTCTTGTGTCCCATAGTGAGAAACATAAAGATGTTTTAATTGTTTTTCCTATTTTTCATTGTTGGGTTTAAGGAGTAAAAGCATTTTGAAAAATAGCTCCTACTTTTGGAACAACTTCAAAAAGTTTCTTGAGTATACTGAGCTGCTAAAGGAAGTATACCTAAAAATATATTTTGTAAAAAATAGTTTTTCCACTTCCTGATTCTCCTATTAATCCTATGACTTCTCCCTCTTTTATTTCTAAAGAAACATTTTTAAGATTTCTTTTTCATGAATTTTAAGATTTAGATTTTTATTTTTAGTATTTCCATTACTTTTTCTCCTGATATTTTCTTGAAATTTGATTTATCTTATAGACTAAAAATAAAAATCATAAGTCCTGGTAAGATTGTAAACCAAGGTGCTAACAAGAAATAAGATTGTGATTCATTTAACATATTTCCTAAAGTAGGATAAGGGGGTTGAATTCCAAAACCTAAATATCCTAAACTGGCTTCAGTTAGAATAGCACCTGCAAAATTTGTCGAGAAAGTTTACTAGAATTGGAAGTATAATATTAGGAGCAATATGTCTCCTCATAATTCTGAAATTACTAACTCCATAGATTCTTGCTATCTTGATATAGTTTTTATGTTTTTCTCTTTTTACTAAACCTCTAACATAAGAAAGTGTTCTTGGCATATATAGCACAAAAAGTGCCAAAATAATAGAATGAAAACCATTATTTAGAGTACAATAATTCCTAAAAGTAATTAAAATTACTGGTATTGACATAAATATTTCTGAAATAAACAGAAAAAACTCATCAATATAGCCACCAAAAATATCCTGCAACTGCACCTAGTATACTTCCAACAATGGCTGCTAATAAAAATAGCACTAAAAGGCAAGAAAAAAATACTATGGAAAGTTCCTAGTAATAGACGACTAAAAATATCTCTTCCTAAATTATCCGTTCCTAAAAATATGTTGAAAACTAGGCTTTAATAAAAGTAAAGTTTTTCTGAAATCTTATATGGATTTTGATAAAAGGAAAATACAGAATATAATTCCTACTAGAATTAATATAAAATATTGCCATTTTTCATTATTGATCACCTACTTGGATTCTTGGGTCTAATAAAAGAATATAGTATATCTATTACAAAATTTAAAAGAACCACAAAAGTTGATGTATAAAAATCAAACCTTGTATTAAAGGAATATCTCTCATTAAAAACAGATTGCACTAGAAGTCTTCCAATTCCAGGGATAGAAAAATTTGTTCTATGATAACAACTCCAGTAATTAATTCTAATAGTAGCATTCCTGTTAAAGGAATAATTGGTAAAAAGCATTTTTAATATGTAAAAATTTAAATAAATTTTTCATTCCATTAGAGTAAAGATACTTAATATAATCTTCTCTTAACTCTTTATATAAATTTGAATATAAATGCATACTTATCCAACCTATTTTAGGAATTGAAATAACTATACATGGAAGTATTAATGACTGCCAAGAGTTATTGTATCCTGTTGATGTCCATTTTAAGATGATTCCAAATAGGTACATAAATATAATTCCTAACCAAAAAGAAGGTATAGAAATAAATAAACTAAAAATAGATTCTCCTATCTTTTTAATTCTTTTTACTCTTAGTATTGTGTAAAAACGATAAAGTATAGATACCAAGAAAATAATGAATATGGAAATAAAAAGCAATTTTAAGTGTCAAGGAAGTCTTTCTAAAATTAATTTAAACACAGGCTCTTTGTATTTGAAAAGAAATCCTAAATCACCTTGAAAAACTCCACAAAGCCAATTCCAATACCTTGTTCCAAAGCTTAGATTTAACCCTAATTGTTCTCTTAAATTTTCAAGATCTTTAGCACTTGCTTCTAGTCCTAAAATAGTAGTTTCTGGATCTCCAGGAATCAATTCTAAAAGTAAAAAAAGAAAAAGGTTCCAATGGAAAAACACTTAAAAAGCATTCTAAAAATATATATAATACATAATTTTTCCTTATTTTTAAAGTATAGTTTTGCAAAATTAAAATATAGTAATGGATAGAATTCAAATCCTTCTAATCCTTTTTCTGTTGCAATTATAGTATTTGGATCCATAAGGAAAATAGCTGCTTGTTCTTCAGCTAAAAATTTTTCTGAGCTTCCTTATAATTTTCTATTTGTTTTGCTTCATTTGAAGTTCTTTTAGCTTCTTCTATTAACATATCGTATCTTGCATTATTAAAATTTGTAAAGTTTTTGCATAAGTAGAAGTATATCTTCTTAAAAATAGCATCAGGTTCCATTTTTCCAGCTAAACCAGCTAAACTTGCTTCATATTTTTCTATTAGTATATACATCAGAAAGCCAAGTTGCCCATTCAATTATTTCTAAATCAACTGTAATTCCTACCTCTTTTAATTGTTCTTTAATAGATTGAGCAGTATCTAAATAAATCTTAGAACTATTTGGAACTTTTTAAAAGTGAATTTTATAGGTAATAGTTTCTTTTCTTCTAAAATTTGTTTTGCTTTTTTTGAGGATCTGCTTTTTCTTCAGGAGCAGCCCATAAAAATTTTTGACATAACAGGACTCATATTTGTATAAATAGGAGTTCCTTTTTCCATTCATTGCTAATTGAATTATCTTGTTTTTATCTATTGCAAGATTGATCGCTTTACGCACTTCAATATCATCAAAAGGTTTTTCCTTAGGGTTTAATGCTAAAAATTAAACATAGATTTGAAGGTGGGATAAGAATTTGATATTTATCTAATTCAGGAATTCTTTTAGAATCAATACCTGATAAAAATTTATTTCACCAGATAAGAATTTAAGAAAATTTGTTTCTGAATTTGGACTTATTAAGATTGAAACTGTTGGGATTTTTTTGCTTTTTCTCCCCAGTATTCTTCATTTTTACTAAGAACTAATTTTTGGTCTCTTTGATATTCACTAATTTTATATGGATATGTTCCTATTGCAGTATCATTTAAATGATCTTTATTTTCATCAGGGACTATTGCTTCTTTCATATAGTAAATAAAAACTTGAGTCAGGTTCAGATAGATGAATTGCAATATGTGAATCATCTAATACTTCTATTTTTCAATATTTTCAAATAGAGCTTCTGTTGGAGCATTTCCTAATTTTCCTGACATATAATTTGGTGAAAAATTCTACGTCCTTAATATCCATATCATTTCCATTATGAAATTTTACTCCCTTTCTAATTGTAAATGTATATGTCTTACCCAGTCTTCTGAAACTTCATAAGATTCTGCCAAGGCAGGAATAACTGTTCCATCTGTTCCTGGCATAACTAATCCTTCAAATACATTTAAAAAGAATTTGATCAGAATTACTAGAAACAACTTGATAAGGATTTAAACTATCTATATCCACAGTTGATACTGTTCTAATACTTTCTTCTTTATTTTTCTTCTTTCTGACAAGCAACAAAAAACAAAAGTTAATAAAATTGATAATAATATTTTTCCAAAAATAATTTTTCTTTTCATAGTATTTTGCTTCCTTTCTTAATATTTTAACCTTTTTAGAATAGCAATTTTTCTGCAAAAATCAAATTTCAATATATTTGTCCTTTTATGTCCTATTTATTAAAAACTGCACTTTTTCTTGTACTCAAGATTATTGTGCAGTTTAAAAATTATTTAAATGTACTTCTATCATCTCTTAGCTTATTTATATCTTCCTTTAACTTTGACATAGTCACTTCTTTTCCATCAACCCCATCATATCCTACCAAGACTTTTTTTGATTTGCATATTCTGATAGGTAATTTACATAGAAAACATAGAAATCTATTTCTTGTGAATCTTTCGACTTATTAATAGCTTCTATTAAGAAATTTTTCTTCTTTCTTTGAAATAAATAATTTTTCTTCATCTATAATAGCATTCAGTATCTCTATATATCTTTCTTCAACTCCTAGTTTATACATTGCCTCTAATTCTTCTTCTCTATTTCTTTCTTTATCTAATATTATTTTTCAGCTTTATATTCTCTTACTTTTTCTATAAAATTTTGTTTATTTTTCAAATAATCCTCATAATCTATTTCTTTTTCCAAATGAATAAGTCTTTTTATTTGTTTCTATTTTTAAGTATCTATCGAATGGAAATATATAAGTTAATAAATCTCTTGAGCGTCCTCTTAAAAATGATGATTTAAAGTAAGTTTTGTTAATTTCATCTAGGGATATTTTTGAGAATAACAAATTCTCTTATTATTTCTTATCACTTCTAGTAATATATAATTTTCTTTTTATTGTTATCTTTTCATAGGAAATTCCAAAAAGAAATGAGAATTAAATATATAAAAAACATAGCTGAAAGAGGATTTAAAATCATTGCTGGAAATTCAAAATCAAAAAGAATAAATATTAAAATAAGAAAAATAAAAAGCAAACTTGATAAACTTTTATAAGTTTCTTATAGCTTATCACTATTTTTATCTCATCATTTTCTTTTGTCATCTCGATCATTTTGTACCTCCATATCAGTAAGCACTATATTATTGAAAATCAATATTCCTTTATATAATCTTACTATTTTTTTATAATATTTACAAGCATTATGAGTTAAAAGCTTGGCATCTTATAAATAGGACATAAAAGGACATAAATGTAAAAGATTGCTTTTTTTAGTAAAAATTGTTAATCTTAACAAGTAATTAAAAATTATTCTTTTTAAGGGAGGATCAATGAAAATTTCAAAACAAATAAATAAAAGAAATTTTAATAACTATTGCTCTTTATTTAATATATTTTGTTTGGTGGTATTATTTTGCTTATGAATATGGTTCTGATAATGTAGAAGAATACAAATATATCTTAGGTTTACCTGAATGGTTTTTCTATTCTTGTGTTGTCGGATTAGTGCTTATAAATGTTTTGGTCTATGTTTGTATAAAAACTTTTTCTTCAAAGATGTCGATTTTTGAAGAATATGATAATAAAGACAAGAAGTTAGATAAGTAGTAAGGGGTGAAAAATGGATAAAATACTAATAATTGTACCAATTTTTACTATATTTATCTGCAATGCTATTTATTGCTTATAAAGTCAATAAAAATAAAAATAGTTCTGAAAGTTTCACTAATGAATACTATATTGGTGGAAGATCTATGGGTGGTTTCGTCCTTGCAATGACAATAGTTGCAACTTATGTTGGAGCAAGTTCTTTTTATAGGGGGATATGGTATTGCATATAAGCTTGGTTTAGGTTGGGTTCTACTTGCTTGTATTCAAGTTCCTACAGCATTTTTTTACCTTAGGAGTTCTTGGTAGAAACTTTCTATCATCTCAAGAAAATTAGATGCAATAACAATTTTTGATGTTTTTAAAAGCTAGATATAACAATAATTTCTTAAATATATTATCATCTATCATGTTAATAATTTTTCTTCATAAGTGCTATTGTGGCTCAATTTATTGGTGGAGCTAGGCTATTTGAAGCAGTGACAGGACTTTCATATACAGCAGGACTTATAATATTTTCATCAGTTGTAATAATATATACAACTTTTGGTGGATTTAGAGCTGTAACTTTGACAGATGCTATTCAAGCAGTTGTTATGTTTTACAGCAACTATAGATTCTTTCCTTTGTTATACTAAGACATGGAAATGGTATGGAAAAATATTATGATGAAGATTAAAGAGATTGATCCTAATCTTTTTAAAACCTGACTCTGGTGGAAATATTGCTAAGCCATTTATTATGTCTTTCTGGATTCTAGTTGGTATAGGTATCTTAGGACTACCTGCAACAACAATAAGATGTATGGCTTTTAAAGATGCAAAAAGCTATGCACAATGCTATGATAATAGGAACATCTTTAGTTGGAGTTTTTAGTTTTTAGGTATGCACTTAGTTGGAGTAATGGGAGAGCTATTATTCCTGATTTACAGAAGTGGATAAAATTATTCCTATCTTGGCTCTTAAAAATCTATATCCTATACTTGCAGGAGTCTTTATAGGGTGGGATATCTTGCAGCAGTAATGTCAACTATAGATTCTCTATTAATAATTTCCTCTTCTACTTTAATAAAGGATTTATATGTCACTTACTTAGATAAAAAATGCAAGTGAAAATAAGATAAAGAAAATCTCTATGTGGACTTCATTTTTTTAATAGGACTTTTAGTTTTCATACTTTCAGTAAAAACCAATAAGTTTAATCACTTGGATAAATTTATTTGCTCTAGGGTGGACAAGAAATCGTATTCTTCTGTCCTTTGATTTTAGGACTTTATTGGAAGAGAGCAGATGCAACAGGAGCTATAGCTTCAATATTCTTTGGAATCGTAGCTTACTTATATCTTGAAATAACAAAAACTAAGATTTTTTTCTTTACATAATATAGTTCCAAGTCTTGTTGTTGCCCTTACAGCTTTTGTAATATTCTCACTTATAGGTAAAAAAATCTGATGAAAAACAATAGAAGTATTCTTTGAATACTAAAAAAATTAGACTATTATAAACTTACTAAAAAGTAAAAATAACTCATTACTGAGTAAATTTCTTAACGATAAAAATCAAGAATTCGCTGCAAATCAGGAAAACTCACTTCGTTCAAACACTCCTGAATTTGCTCAGCTCATTCTATTTGATTTTTATCTAAAAATTCCATTCGTAATTCATTTATTTTTTTACTTTCAATTCTAACAGTTTTTATAATAGTCTATTTTTTTATTTTATTGCTGTTTCAAAAGCAAGTTCAATCATTTCATTGAATGTTTTTTTCTCTTTCTTCAGAGCTTGTTATTTCAGGACTAACCAAAGAATCTGAGATAGTTAAGATTGAAAGTGCTTTTTGCCTTATATTTACTTGCCAAAGTATATAGTGCTGCTGTTTTCCATTTCAACAGCAAGAACTCCAAACTCAGCCCACTTCTTGAAATAACTAGGGTCATCATTATAGAATTCATCACTTGTTAAAAATATTTCCAGCCTTTATTTTTATATTTTTCTCTTCAGCTGTTTTTAAAAACTTTAGATAATAAATCGAAAATTTACTGTAGGAGCAAAAAGAAGCCCCTTTAAATCTTCTATTATTTATATTTGAATCTGTTGAAGTAGATAGTGCCACAACTATATCACGAATTTTAATATCTTCTTGATAAGAACCTGCTGAACCAACTCTTATTAAGGTCTTAACTCCATAGTCTTTCATAAGTTCAGTTATATAAATAGACATAGAAGGAATACCCATACCTGTTCCTTGCACAGAGATTCTTTTTCCCTTATAAGTTCCTGTAAATCCTAACATTCCTCTAATATCTGTATAGCAAACTGCATTTTCTAGAAAGTTTTCTGCTATCCATTTTGCTCTTTTAGGATCACCTGGCAATAATACAGTATCTGCTATTTCACCATTTTTGCTGCTATATGCACCTCATTATTTACCCCCTAAGTATCTATCTATACCATTCACTAGGTACTAACTATTTTATCTTGATAATCTTTTTCAGATAATTTCTTATCTTCTTCAGCATTTGACATAAAAACCTAATTCTATTAAAGTATTAGGGTACAGTAGCTCAATTTGTTCCTGTTAGGTCATCTCTATATATAAGACCTCTATTTTTTTAGCTCCTGTTGCCTTTACATATTCTTCTAACAATATTTTTGAGAATTCTTCACTTTCTTTTTGAACTTTCTTAGTATATTTATTTTTTTAGGTGATGAAGTTAAAACACTTGCACCAGCAGCATTTTTATTTTCACTACCATCGGCATGTAATCTTATATAGACATCTGCTTTGTTGTCATTAGCAAATATAGCTCTTTCTTTGTTACTTATATCCACATCATTTTTTTGTTCTAGTCATTATAACTTTATAGCCTTTACTTTTCTAAGCTAGTTTTTCAATTTTAAAGCTATTTCTAACATAAGCTCAGATTCATATTTCTTCGTAACAACTCCCCTAGTTCCTGTTGTAACCTTTGCTTTTTCTTATCACTATTAGGTGCAATCTCTTCAAGAGCAGGGTTTCCTTTTTGTTTGATGTCCAGGGTCTAGGCACACAATATATTTTTCTTTTGATAAAAACTGTTACAGAAAAAAAGTATAAATAAAATTAATAAAATTCTTTTCATAATATCTCCTTACAAAAAGAAGTCCAATGAAATTAGACTTCTTATTTAATATCAATTATCTTCTGATTATTTCTTCTTCAGTTTCATAGTCACGAACACTTTCTCTGTCTGTTTCATTTAAAAAGCTTTTACTAACAGGGGACTGAACAGAAAATTCTATTACCTACATTAACAATATCTGCCTTAGTAATAAAAAATTGCTCCGGCAACATAGTCTAAAACTCTTCTTGAGTCTTTATCATCTAGTTGACTTAAATTCATATTAACTATCTTATCTTCCTTTATATATTTTTGCACAAATCACGCAATCTTCAAACTTAGAAGGCTTTAGAAAAACTATATCTACATTACTATTATCTGCCATATGATTACACTCTCCTTGTTATTATTTATTCCTTTTTATATAGAATACTATTTTTATGAAATAATTTCAACCTTTTTATTTTTTTATTTTTCATTTTTTTAGAATTTTATCTTTTTATTTTGATAAACTATAAAATAAAGAAAAATATCTTGACTTTTAAAAATAATATATTATAAAAGTATTTAGAATGAAAATTTTTGTAGGGAGGACAGTGTTATGTTGCATTATTTACAAGTTGGGAGATACAATACTATGGGTATTAACTATTATTTTCCATAGCTGCTTTTGCTGTTATATTGGAAAGAATAGCATTTTTTTCTAGGAATGAGAAGGCTGTAGGAAATACTTTTTAAAGAGGAAATCCTTTTCTTTAGTAGCCAATAAAAAATTGATGAAGCTAGAAATCTTTGTGCTTCTAAAAAGCTGTGTGGCTTCTGCTGTAAAGAAATTTTTAGAAAAAAGCTGAAAAAGGAATGGAAGTTCAAGACTATGAATTTATTTTAAAAGAAATCACTATTCAAGAAACTTCTCCTTATGAAAGCAGATTAAATCTTTTATCAAGTATTATCAGTATTTCACCTATGTTAGGGTCTACTAGGAACAGTTACAGGTATGATTAAAGCCTTTACAAACATTTCTAAGTATGGTGCAGGAGATGCTGCTATAGTTGCTGATGGTATCGCTGAAGCTCTTTTTAACAACTGCTGCAGGACTTATGATAGCTATTCCAGTTATCGTTGTCTATAACTATTTAAATAGAAGATTAGAAAAGATGGAAAATGAAATAGACGATATCGTCACAAACATAATAAATATATTTAGGAGATAAAAAAATGAGCAAGTACAAAAAGTAGAGAATCAGCTAAATTAGATTTGACTCCTCTTATAGATGTTGTATTTCTTTTTAATTATATTCTTCATGGTAACAACAACATTTAATAACTTTGGTTCAGTACAAATAGATTTACCTAGCTCTACTATACAACAAACTGACAAAACTAAAAAGTATTGAAATTATAATAGATAAAGATGGAAATTATCATATCTCTGAAGATGGAAAAATCACTCAAATTCAATTTTTCAGAAATAGATAGTTACCTAAAAACTGCTAAAGAAGCTACTGTTTCAGCAGATAAGAATTTAAAATATCAAGTAATTATGGATGTTATAACTAAGATAAAAAGAAAAATGGTGTGGATAATTTAGGATTAAGTTTCTATGAATAGGGGGTACTATGAAAAATATGTTCTTATATCCCTTATAGTGCATTTAGCTATATTATTTCTTTTTGCTACTATTAAAACTGATGAAGTAGAAAAAGAAAAAAATTAGTTAAAAAAACGAAGTTGTTCCCATTGCTTTTTGTTGTGAAACAAACTTCTGATAATCCTGGTGCTAAAACTCTTGATACTCAAGAAAGAGAAAAAGCCTAAGAGTGAACCTAAAATTGAGAAAAAAAGTAGAAGAAAAAGAAAAATTGAAGAAAAGAAAGTTGAGGAGAAAAAAAGCCTGTTGAAAAAAACCTATTGAAAAGAAGGCTGAAAAAGACAGAAGAGAAGAAAAATAGAAAGTAATATTCCAAGTAAAAATGAACCAAGTCATTCAGATACTTCTTCTAAGTCTAGTTCAGAAAGTTCTAGTACTAGTTCTTCTGATAAGTCAAGTAATCATAGTAGTGATGGTGGCTCTCCTAATGGAAGTTCTTCAGGAGAAGATTTAGGGTTCAAACTTTATTGCCGATGGAGATGGAACTTATATAGCTCTTACTTCTGAAGGAATAAACTATCAAATAATTAATGAGGTAGAACCTGATTATCCTTCTCAAGCTGAATCTATAGGATATTCAAAGAAGGTACAAGTAACTGTAAAAATTCTTAGTAGGATTAAAAGGTAATGTTGAAAAAGGCTGAGATAATAAAATCTCATAAAAGATTTAGGCTTTGATGCAGAAGTTATGAAAGCTATTAAGAAATGGAAATTTAAAACCTATATTCCATAAGGGAAAAAAATATAAAGGTTTATTTTACAAAAAAACATTTGTATTTGAACCACAACAATAAAAAGCTATTGCAAAAATAATAAAAAGTAAAAAATAGTTCGTTACTGAGTAAATTTCCATTCGTAACTTACTTATTTTTACTTTTGAATTGAGATATAATATGCAATAGCTTTTTATTCCTTTATTCTGCTAAATCATTTTAAATATTGTATATTTATACTTGCTTTATCAATAAATGAATTTAATACTCTTAATTCATTAGAAGTAGCTTTTTCTAGTTTTCTTTTATGTCTCTAACTTCTGTTCTAAAAGCTTTCAAACTTATTTAACACAGCTCTTCTATCTTTTTCCACTATTGGATTTTCTAGCATTCTGTAATATTCATTACTTAGGCTAATATATTTTTTGATTTAAACTTGATTCCACTTCATTAAATGGTACACTTGTATTAGTACAGGCATTTATTAATAAAATTGCAATAAACATTAAAAAAATATCTTTTTCATTATTACATCCTCTTTTCCTTTTTCATTACCAAGATTGAATTTCTAATTTTTTTATCTCTTATCATAAGTTCATTAACTGCTTCAGCAGCATTTTATTTTCAAATAAAACAGCATTCACTTGCTCTATTATAGGGATTTCTACATTATATTTTCTAGCAGCCCTGAACCTCCCACGACTGAAGTCAGCAGGATTCTTGGGTAGTAGTTGCTTCTGTTAACCAACTAAATTTACCAAGCTATCCCCATAGTTCCTACGGTTCATATATTGTATATTTAAGCACTTATACCTAATATCCTTAGTCCTTCTTTTTAATATGTTTTTTTGGCTGCATTTATATCTCTATTATGTACAGCTCCACATACTGGACAAGTCCATTCTCTCACACTTAAATCTTTTTACTTCTTCATTTCTATATCCACAACAATTACATATTTGACTACTTGCAAAAAAATTTATCTACTCTTACTATTGTTCTTCCATGCCATTTCGCTTTATAACTTAGTATTCTATTAAATTCACTCCATGATACATCTACAATATTTCTTGCTAATTTATGATTTTTACCATATTTTTTTACTTGTAAATCTTCAATACAGATAATATCATATTTTCTTATTAACTCTGTTGATAACTTTTTGCAAAAAAATCTTCTCTTTGATTTGATATCTTTTCAAATAATCTTGCTACTTTTTATTCTAGCTTTATTTCTATTTGAACTACCCTTTGGTTTTCGTGATAGTTTTCTTTGTAATATTGCTAGTTTATTCAAAGATTTTTGTAAATATTTTGGATTTTCTATTGAGATTTCATCACTGGTAATCGCGAAGTCCTTTATACCTAAATCTATTCCAACATTCTTATTTGTACTTTCTAATTTTTCTACTTCTACATCTGTACAACACAGAGATATATAATATTTTCCACTAGGTACTTGTGTTATTGTTGCATTTATTATTCTTCCTTGTGGTTTTATTTTACCTCTTATTTTTTTAGTTTTCCTAACTTAGGGTACTTTTTATCCATTTATCTAAAAAACTCTATATTATTATTTGTATAATTGGTTCTGTATGATTTTTCTATTATCTTTCTTAGATTTAAACTTTGGATAGCCACTTCCACTAAAAAAAGTTTTTTTATAGGCTTTATCTAAATCTTTTTAAAGAATTTTGTAAAGAAAAATTTATCTACATCTTTTAACCATTCTTTCTCTTGTTTTAAAAACTGTTAATTCTTTACTACACTCACTATATGAAATAGATTTTTTCTCTTTGTTATATAGCTCTTGTTTTAAACCTAAAAAATGATTATAGACATATCTTACACAACCAAAAGTACAATTTAATATTGTTATTTGAGTTTTAGTTGGATAAAATCTAAACTTATATGCTTTTTCCATGTGATTTCACCTCCATTTACCTATATATAGTATACCACTTTTTATACTATAAGTAAAATGAAAAAGTAAAATTTTTTTCTAAATATATGAACCTAAAACTGACTCAGTCGTTTTTAGAGGTTGTCGTTCACATAAGTACGCTACCACTTATGCAGTTCTCTTATGAACTTCTTAATATTTCTATTAAGCACAGACTATATCTTATCCCACAGCTCTACCTGTTTGGGTCTACCCACTTCCACCAGCTTTGGTGTACTTCCCTCAGGAGGAATAGTCGTTGAACCTTACCTTTCGGTCTTGGCTGCTGATTGCCCATTATCTTAAAAACACTTAGGATTTAACCTTATGCCATCTAGTATATTTTTTCTGCTTTCGCCACTTTCACATTTGCACCATATTATTTAGGTACTATGTTGTAGTTATACTAGCTTTAGGGGTTTCCAGCAATTCGAGTAGTATTGGATAGCTTTTTAAAGTTGCTACCTCTACATACATATTTCTATATATGCTGACTATACTTAATGGTCTAACTCATGACTGACACCCTACGAGTGCTAGAGTCACAAGTGTGCGACCATATTTTTAATCAAAGCAGACTTAGCACTATATACTCCTTCAACAACCATATTAACTTCTTTTATAGCCTCGTCTAAAGTTTTTCCTTGCCCTAGTAAAATACCTGCTCTTCTATTTCTACTGTGCATACTAGCACAAGTTACTATTAAGTCTCCTAAACCTGTTAAACCATAGAAAGTAGATTGTTCTCCACCCATTGCAACACCTAAAGAAGCAATTTCTTTTATTCCACGAGTTATAAGGGCAGCCTTTGTATTATCTCCATAGTTCAGTCCATCAGCTATTCCAGCAGCTAGAGCAATAACATTTTTTAAAGCTCCTCCTACTTCTACTCCAAGCATATCAGGACTTGTATATACTCTGAAAGCTGGATTTATAAAGATATTTTGTAAATATAATGTAAGCTCCTTATTATGAGCTGATACAACACAAGTAGTTGGTATACCTTTACCTACTTCTTCAGCATGGCTTGGACCTGATAGAACTGCAACTTGTGGATTTTTATCTTTTAATTCTTCTTCTATAATATCTGTCATAGTTGCTAAGGTATCTTCTTCTAGTCCTTTTGCAACATTGACTATAATTTGTTTCTCTTTAACAATATCTTTTTAAAGATTTTGAAACAGATCTTACTGCCTTTGAAGGAACAGCTAGGACTAAAAATATCTTTTATCTGTTACAGCTTCTTTTTAAATCATTAGTCACCACTATATCTTCAGGAAGTAATATATTAGCTAATTTAGCTTTATTTTCTCTAGTTATTTTTTTAATTCTTCAGCTTCCTTTTTATCAAAAGACCAAACTGTCAACTCGTGTCCATTTTTGTGTAATAGAATAGTCAGGGCTATTCCCCATCCACCTGAACCAATAACTGATATCTTTTGCCATTTCAACACCTCTCTGTTATACATAATAATTTTCAATTTCTAATTTTATTTTTTTGCCTTTTTAATGCCTCAATTATCATCATACTTGATGTATTATTCTTTGAAAAACAAAAATTATCTTTTTACAGAAAAATTTATTTTTGTCCAAGGTCTTTATTATCTCAATTAATCTATGAGTTCTATGTACGAAATACAAAGTACCTATAGGCTTTAAAAAGTCTTTTAGCATTTTGAATGAACTCATCTAAATTCAATTTTTATCTCATGTCTTGACAATGCTCTATGCTCATTCTCATTTATCTTTTTCCCATTATCCTCCATATATGGTGGATTAGAAATTACAACATCGAAATAATTGGCATTCTTGTATTCCTTAACATCTAAACAAGTGAAATTAATATTTTTTTCTATTTTTGTTTTAATTCTAAAGCCTTATTGGCTCTTTCAATATTTTTCATTTTGTATATCAATTCCAACAATTTCTTCTATCATATCATTATCAGATAGAAGTATAGGAAAGTATTCCATTCCCTGTACCTATATCCAATAGCTTTATATTTCTTTTTAGATAAAGACTTTTTTTAAATAGTTAAAAAAAGCAATATAGTATCTTCAGCGTATTTATATCCACCTTTTTTTCTGAATAATTTTTGTACTTCTTATCTAATTCTTCAATAATTTCATCATCTTTTAACATATTATTCTTTCTCTAAAATTTTTATTTTCAATTTCTTCTTTTGTTTTCATATTCTTTAAGATACTAGCTTCTTTTTCTATTGAATTTTATATCATCTATAGAAAATCTTGATATTCCCTTATCTTTAACATCTACATATAGAAAAATTATTTAGTGGACTTATACTAACAACCTTGCCTTCACCTATTTCAGTTTTTACTGATTGGTTTACTGCAGGGAAGTTTTTAAAGTGCTTCTTCATACTGGCTGTATTCGTAGTTTATACAACATAGCAATCTTCCACATACACCTGATATTTTTAGTAGGATTTATTACAAGCCCTTGGTCTCTTGCCATTTTAACTGAAACAGAATCAAACTTATTAATAAAAGTTTTACAACATAATTCTTTTCCACAAGGATCAATATTTCCTAAAAATTCTAGCCTCATCTCTTACACCAATTTGTCTCAATTCTATTCTTGTTTTTAAAACATCACTGCTAAATCTTTTACAAGTTCTCTAAAAATCTATTCTTCCATTGGCTGTAAAAATAGAATATCAATTTTGATTTATCGAAAAGTATATTCACAAGTTATTAACTTCATTTCAAGTTGATGTTTTCTAATCTTTTTCCTTACAAAGCTATAAAGGCTTCATCTGCTTCTTTTCTTTGCTTGTTATAGATTTCAATTTCTTTTTCACTTGCTAATTTTTAAAACTGGTTTTTATAGGTAAAAACTAAGTCTTTTTTTCCTTCATTGGTAAGGGACTATTAGAAGCTATACCTAATTCAGTTCCTCTTATAGTTTCAACAATAACCTTGTCATTTTTTTGTATGTTTCATCACCTAATACTTCAAAAATAGTATCTCTTTTTTTGTTGTTTCAAAAGTTACTATTAAAAACCTTGTGGATTCTCTCTGGATCCGTGCTTACTATCTGTGTATTTTTCATCTATAATATTATTTTCCATATTCTCTCCTAATCTATATTAATCCTTCTTCTAAAAAAACTAAAGTAGGAATCTCTTGTTATTATTATATGCTCTAACAACAAAAGCACCAAAAATTTTTAAGTCCTTTTGCTATCTCATTTTGTTATATCTATATCACACTTTGAAGGACAAGTATTTCCTGAAGGGTGATTATGAGCTATAATTATTGACTTAGCATTTTCCATTATTACCCTTTTTATATATTTCTCTTGGATAAATTGAGCTTCTATCTAAAGTTCCTGATGAACTTTCTTCAAAAAGCTATTACTTCATTTGAGCTTGAAAGATAGATGACATAGAATTTCTCACATCTTCATATCCTATTTTATTTCTTAAAAATTTTTAATAAAGCCTCTTTATCAGTTATTTTATCAGCTTTAGTTTCTATTTTAAGGTTTTCACCATATAATTCTGTTAATAATTCTCCAACAAATTTTTATTAAAATTGCAGAAATAAATTAATTCCTTTAATTTTTTTCTAGTTCTTTTATATCGGCTTTAAAGACTCTATTCAAACTTTTAAATTCTTTTTAATATAGCCTTAGCTATTGGTTTTGTATCTTCTTGAGCATTGCAATAAAAAGTAAAAAAATTCTAAAATTTCATAATCAGAAAAAAGAATGAATACCTTTATCCAAAAAAATCTTTTTCTAATTCTTTCCCTATGTCCCTTATATTCAGCTTTCTTTAAATCTTCCTTATTTTTTTAACATTTTTTTATTGTCACTTTTATCCATAATTAGCTCCTATTAAAAAATAATTTATACACTTCTTCTGGACTCTTCATAGTATTAATCATTTCTATTGCACAAGCAATTATAGGATAGGCAAGAACAGCTCCTGTTCCTTCACCTAGTCTCATATTCATATTTAAAAAAAGTTTTTCCTTTAAATAGTCTAAAATAATATTTACTCCTGGTTCTTCACTCTTATGAGTAAATAATAAATAATCTTGAATATTTTTTTATTTAACTTACAAGCTAATAGTGCTGCAACAGATGATATAAAAGCCATCAACAAGCATAAGCTTTTTATTAAGAGCTGCCCCTATATACATTCCAAGCATACAAGCTAAGTCAAAACCTCCAACTGCAGCCATCATTTCAATAGGATTCATATCAAAAGTTCCATATCTTTCACAAGCTTCCACTATTATTTTTCTTTTTGTAAGCCTTCATCTGATAGGCATCCACCTCTTCCTACAACTATATCTATATTTTCTCTTGTTACAGAGTATAGAAGTGCTGAACTTGTAGTAGTATTAGCTATACCCATTTCTCCATTTGAAAAAAATATCATAGTCATTAGCTCTTTCATTTATTAAATCTATACCTGTAAAAATAGCTTCTAGACATTCTTCCATAGACATAGCTTTTTCTTTGTAAAAATTATTTGTTCCTCTTTTTAACTTTTTCTATGAATTAAATTAGGGTATTCTCTTTTTATGTCATTCTTCATTCCTATATCAACAACATTTAAGTCTACACCTAAAGTCTTTGTAAATATACCAATACAAGCTATATTATTTAACATAGCCTCAGAAACTATTGGAGTATATTCAATAGGACAAGATGATACTCCTTCTTCTATAACTCCATTATCTGCTGAAACAAGTATATGACATTTTTCTATCTAATTTCTTTATAGGATAACCATAGATAGAGGCAACTTTTTACAAATTTCTTCTAAAAACTCCTAAGCAATCCTTAGGGTTTCATCTTTCTATCAAGCTCAGCTTGAGCTGCTTTTAATTGCTGAACTATCTACAGGCTCTATTTTTTATTGATTAAATCAAATAAAAAAATTTATATCTTTCATTTTTTTACCAACTCTCTAATATAATTTAGTAAGATAACTGAAATTAAAATCTCCTTCAAAGATTACCATAGAGCAATTATCTACTTTAAATTTCCAATAGGTATCTAAAGTCCCTGAAACAAAATAACTGATTATACAGTTTATTATCCCCCAATGAGAAATAATAAGGTTGTCTTTTGTATAATCTAAAGTTTCTAAAAATGAAACAGCTCTTTGATATAGTTCTTCGAGACTTTCTCCTGTTATATAATTAAAACTTTTCCAATTCTTTTTCCATTTCTTTTTACTTCATTTGGATATTGCTCAGAAATTTCTTTAAATGTTAAACCTTCAAAAATTCCAAAATTTATTTCTTCTAATCTACTATCATAGATTATCTCTTTATCCAAATAATTACAAATTTCTGCTGTTTCTCTTGTTCTTTCTAAAGGACTAGAATAGATACAATCATAAGCTATATTTGAAAGTTTTTTTCCTTTTGCCATATAGGCTTGTTCTATACCTAATTCATTTAAAGGTGGATTTAACTTTCCAAAAATATAGATTTTGAGCATTCATTTCTGTCTGCCCATGTCTTATTAAAATTAATTTTCCCATATTATTTCCTTATAAGAAGAAAGTAGGTACAACTATAATTAAGAATAGATATACAAGGCTTGATATTTCAAGTAAAGCACCTAAAGTATCTCCTGTTATTCCACCTATTTTTCTTTCTATCAATTTAGAGAAAGAAAAAAAGCAAATAGTCCTAGTATTGCAATTATAAGTAAATTAATTCCTAATCTCATCATAACAAAATCTAAAAGGTAATTCAAGTGATAAACTACTATTTATCATATAGAATAACATAGCACTGCTATATACTACAGTTATCAATGATGCAATAACAACTTCTTTAGCTTTTTGTATTATCAACAAAAGTTTTACCCATTCCACTTCCTCTAGCATAAGGAGCTGAAGCACAACTGATAACACTACAAAGTCTAGCTACAACTGGATAAGTTAATACAGCAAAAAAACTGTTTCTCCTTGATCTTCCATCAATAAAGAATATAGTAATACAAACTTTATTAAGAAATATAGGGATTAATGCTAAAAGCACCATTACTACCTAATCTTGAATCTTTCATTATTTCAAGCATTTTTATGTTTACTTCTATAACTAAAAATTCCATCAAAAAGTATCTGCTAAACCATCAAGATGTAAAGCTCCTGTTGAGATTAAATCTGTTAAAAATTACTACCAATATGATTATTGGTAAAAAAAGCCGAAAAAAAGATAAATTGCTCAAGACATAAGAAAACACTATAGAAAAGAATAATAGAATAAAAACCTATTACTATTCCTACAAGGGAAAAAAGTTTCATTGACTTTCCAAGTTTTTCCTCATCATAATCTATTTTTGGCATTGGTATTCTTGTCATAAACGATAAAAAGTAATAAAAACCTTTCATATTTCCTCCCATTATTTAATTTTTACTTTTTATTCCTGAAACAGCTAAATAAAGCTTCATCAGAATTCTTTTGCAACAAGCTGATTGATTCTTCCACAAATATCTCTAAAGTGTCTACCTAAAGGATAATCAGGTACAAGACCTGAACCAATTTCATTTGTTACAAAAAAACACAGTCAGTCTTTTTTTGATCTAATAAATTCTAAAAAAATTAGACATTTCTTCTTCAATTTGATCTTCTATTTCTTGAACTACAGATAGATCTACTTTATCCCAATCTATATCTCTATCCATTATCATGAAATTAGAAACAAAAATTTGTAATACAGTCAAACAAAAATTACATCAGTACTGTCTACATCATTTTTTTACAAGAGATAAGATTTTTAAAAACCTTCTATCGTTTTTCCAAGTGTTACCTCTTCTTTTAATATGTCTTTCAATTCTATCTTGCATTTCATCATCAAAAGCTATAGCTGTAGCAAAAATAAATTTTATTTTTTTATATTTTTTTGTTCATAAATATATTCTTCAACAAATTTACTTTTTCCACTTCTACTTCCACCAGTAAAAAAATATAATTTTTTTCCCATATTAGTCTCCTTGAATATTATATCCTTAATTATATAATTATATCATATTTTTTTATAAAAAAACATAGGTTGCTAACAAAAAAATCAGCAACCTAGATAAATCATTTATTTTATTTTAATTTTTTTAAAATGTACTTCTATTATCTCTAATCTCATTTATATCTTCCTTAAACTTTTGACATTGTTACTTCTTTTCCATCAATCCCATTATATCCTACTAAGACTTCCTTATTTTTCATATTCTTTTTGATAGATAATTCACATAGAAAATATAAAAAAATCTATTTCTTCAAAAATTCATATCTTTAAATATTTTCTAAATTTTTTTATTGCTTCACTATCTCCATTGATTACAAAAATTATTGTCTTTTTGTTAGTACCATTTTTTTATATGAAGAATCTGGTCTAAAAAGTAGACAGTCTATTTTTTTATAAACTATCTACTTTCTAATCTCATTTCATATTTAAAAAAATCTAAAAAATTTTCTATCTATTCAAGAGAAATTTTTACAAACTCTTCTGTTTCTAAGTTTTTGAATACTTTTTTTATATCTCTTGTTATTATATCAAAAAGTAAATTTATAGTTATCTAGCTGCCCATAGATTTCCCTTTTTTTCTATATCAGCATCCAATGTATCATTATTATATAAAAGAACCATAGATATCTAGTAAATTTTTACATTCTAAATAATTTTTTTAATTTCTGTCTGTTGCAAATGCTTCATCTCCTACTAATTCTAGATGAAACGAAAAACCTATTATATTATCTGCTAAATCTACTATAACAACCAATTCCTTATGTTTTTTTTGATAAATAAACTTCTTCAAAAATCATCATAATATAAGTCATATCTATTTATTATTTCATCAGTTAGTGCTATTCCTACTTTTAAAAGTATTATCTATTTGAAAAATTTTCATCAAATATTTTTTTATTAATCTTACTTTTACCAAATTCTAAATAAATATACACTTCTATATTCTCATAAGGTCTATATAATAATACAAAAAGTTGAGCGTTTATATTCTGTATTACTATTATTTAATTCAGAGAAAAATTTCCTCTATAGTTTCTCCCAAATAAATATTTTTTTATATCTGTATTCCATCTTATCACCTTTTTATTTATTTAAAGAGGTTTTTATAAACTCTCCTGTTTCTAAATTTTGAATACTTTTTATATCTCTTGTTATTATATCAAAAGTAAATTTACAGTTATCTAGTTGTCCATAGATTTCTCTTTTTTTCTATATTGGCATCAATGTATCATTATTATATAAAGAACCATAGATATCTAGTAAATTTTTTACATTCTAAATAATTTTTAATTTTATCTTTTTGGAAATTGTTCTTCTCCTTCTAATTCTTTATAAAAATGAAAAAAACCTATTATATTATCTGCTAAAGTCTACTATAACAGCTAATTCTTTATATTTTTGATAAATAAACTTCTTCAAAAATCATCATAATATAAATCATATCTATTTATTATTTCATCAGTTAGTGCTATTCCTACTTTTTAAAAGTATTATCTATTTGAAAAATTTTTCATCAAATATTTTTTTATTAATCTTACTTTACCAAATTCTAAATAAATATACACTTCTATATTCTCATAAGGTCTATATAATAATACAAAAAGTTGAGCATTTATATTCTGTATTACTATTATTTAATTCAGGAAAAAATTTCTTCTATAGTTTCTCCTAAATAAATGTTTTTATATCTATATTCCATTTCATCACCTTTTTGATTTATGCATTTATCTATCAAGTAGCTCAGATAGTTTATTTTTCCTCTTAATTCTGCTGAATTTTACATATATTCATATTCTTTCATTAATTTTTTTCTAATTGCTTATCTAAAAATTCATATGCCTTTACATCTGTCCAAGGTTCCGATTGTTCTTCAATAATATCAATTTCCAGTAAAAACGACTTTTTTTCCTATATTTTTTTATAGTTTATAATTGGCATTTCCTATCTTAAATTACCATAAAAATTCATCACATTTTTCCCAAGTTCTATTGGTATTTTTAGATATTGCTTTATCATTCTTAAATATTTTTCAAATGTCATTTTTTTGCCCTCCATTTATTCTCATTAACTTTTTTTGTAATGCTTGATTATTTTTATCTTCAATTACTGTTATCAACTCTGTATCATTTTCATTTTGTTATGACTCTTATATTGTTATAGTATCTTACATTATTTATTTTTATAACCATTTGGTGCATTTTTATCAGGAACTAATTCTTCATAATTTATTGTCTCTTTATTATACATTTCTATTATCTTTTCTTGAGTTAAATTTTTGATTTTTCCTATTCAAAAAAATCTTGCAACAAAAATGTGATGAAACTTCTAATCCTTCTTTTTTTAAAATCTTCATAAACTTGTATTGCTTTTTTTCTCAAATGAAGGTGTCCAACCTTTTTGCCTTAATTTCATTTATGGTATTACTAGTATTAGAATTTTTGAGATACTGTGTAGTATCAGCAACTTTAGTTGAAGTTCCTTGTTGTTTTTCCAGAATCAGTTTTTAGTCTGATTAGGGCTAATTACATTAGTATCTTGTTCTTGTTTTTTTGAACATTATTTGTACTTCCTATTGTTTCATTATTTTTCAATGGAAACATCTTTTTACATCAACTGTTATCTTGGAATTTTTATCTTCATATAAAAACTACTTCTTTGGAATTCTTCCCTGTTTGGGTTACTGTATTTTTATTATTAGAACTTCCTACTTTTACTACAGTTAAGTCTTCTGCAACTACCTCTATTCCATTTTTACTAATCTTACTAACACCTTGTTCTAATTTAACATAACTTAAAGATTTATTTCCCAACATTTTTAACACACTTGGTACACTACTGAATGCTTTTTGCATATACTATAGCATGTTCAGTTGTCATTGCTACACCAAAATTTATAGCTTCTTCATTGTCACCCAATATTGTTCTAGATAAAACTAAATGCTGGCTTTTCATCTTCATCTATATCAAAAACTCCTAATCTAATATGATCTAATCCTTCTATGGTTTCACTAAATCCAAAAAATCCCTGTGCAGTTCCATGACCCCAACCAATTGGTCCTCCTGCATTTATTTCTACATAAGCAAAGCCCATTCTAAGAAGACCAAATGCTCCTACTCCTACTCCTTTAAATACTCTTTTTCCATTTTACCTCTTCCTTCTATCCATAGGAACACTTTCAGCTAATAATCTTCCTTCTTCTCCTGTTATTACATTTGGATTATTTCTTATTGCTGCTAGTGTATCTTCTGTTGCTTCTTTAGCTACCATATCTTTTTGTTCTATTTTCTAGTAATTCTCCTGTATGGTTTTGCTATATCCTGAGATTTATCAATATCATCTTCTTTGCTGTAATGTCCAAATTCATGTCCTAATGCATTTAGTATTTCATCTCTATTTGAGTTAGCTAATTTCTTTCTATCAAATACTACTACATTTGTTAATGTATCTGTATAATATAATTCATTTGGATCTGTTACATCTGTCAGTACCATTTTTATATCTGGTCATACATAGCCTTTTTGCTCTTAGGGCATCATTTAATAACTTATTCATTACTGATACTTGTTCTTTTTGAACATCATCATCTATTTTTCCATTCTTTATTGCTTTTTTTATCTAATATTGATAGGTATTCTGGATTCTTTTTCTACTTGGTCGCCTATTGCTCTCATCATTGAAGCTTGCTTATATCTTTCTAGTAAATCTCCTTTTGTTTCATCTTTACTTGTTAAAAGTAGTTCCTATATTACCTATTTTTTTACTCTTAATCTTTGAACTCTATCATCACAAATGTTTCAGTTCTATCAAATATATATAATTGTTTTCTTTTTTTATTTTTTTGTAAAAATGGTTTTGAAAAAATGAATTTTTAATTCTTCTTCAATTTCAGAAAAATTCTGGTAAAAAGTTATATAAAAATTCTGACAAAAAAATGAGTGAATTTTTACGTTTTTTTAATTTTAATATTTTATTATAATATTTATCCTTTATGTAATAATGTCTAAAATAAACATATAAAAATTTCATTTTTATATACAAGATTAGTTGTTAAAAATATTTTGAAATTTCATTTTAAGCCTCTCTATTCCATAAAAAATATAAATTCTGCCCTTATTCCATCTTTAGAAATAACTAAATTTTTAGTTTTTAGTCTCTTTATAGACTAAATCTCTTTTTAAAAAATTCATAATAATTCTTAGTTTTTTTCTAAAAAAATTCCATTGTTTTTTTCCATCTATTTCTACAAAGTAAAATGTGTAATTTTTTTATAATAATTTTGTTTTCATCATTTCTTAAACTCACATAATGATTATCAAATTTTTCTAATATTTTTTTCTCATTCTCTGTTATATTTAAAAATGAAAATTCTATAATGGCTAAACTATCTTCATTTTTGATATTCATCTAAGCCAAAAAAGTAATTTACTTTTTACTTCCATTTTTGCTCCTTCTATAAATTTCATTTCTCCATTTTTTTACTTCTTTATTAGGAACTTTTATAGGTTCTTCTATTTTTCACTGCTCTACTCTTGAAATTCCTGCTATTAATGCTACTTCGTTTTTCATCAGGTAATAAATCATTAAAAATCTAATTTAGCCCATCCATCTTCTGATATACTAACTACCCTGTAGCCATTATAGTAAATTCTATCTCTGTATTTTTTTAATTGTTCTTTATCTTCTAAACAAGTATAATCTTCTCCAGCTAACTCTGATGATGTAAAAAAAGCAATTTATTCCCTACTTATAGAAGTAGGGGACTTCTTTGCTAGATATTGTTAAATTTAGTATTTTTTTAAAAATTTCTTTTTGAATAATTGCTTTTATTTGATTATATTCATTTCTATCTATTAAAATCCCAAATGAAAATAGTTCATTGAAAGTTCTTATTTTCAAAAAAATTTTCTATTTTCTCCCATTCCTCCTCCTGATGAAAAATATGCACTTAAAGAATCTTTAAAAAAATATTTCTTTTATATTATTAAAATTAATTTCTTTTATTAAATATTATAACTCCATAATTGTTTTATATCTTGGATAATTAATGTATCCTCCTTTATAATTAATTTTTTTCTAATGCAACAATAGATTTTCTAAAAATAATAATAATTTATAATAGAAGTTAATAGAATAAATATTTCAGCTATAAACATTAGTAAAAAGGAGTAACAATTAAAAACTATTACAATACTAGGAATGATTAGCCATATAATAAGGGAAAATTGGACTTTTCTTATATATTTATGATGACTAATTATTATTTCTATTTCTTTGTTATTTTGAAGTTTTCATCTCTATCATTTTCTTAACCTATTTACATCATCTATTAATTTTTTTGAAATCTTATTTAATTTATAACTATTTTTTTATAGCAGTTTCTGGGTCTTTTGCTAATTTAGATATTTCATCTAAATTATATTCTATGTTTTTTTCTATTTCTTTTTCTAAATTTTGTCATGTCTTCATTATGAGTTATAATTGTACTGTCCACACTAAAAATACCCATCTAATGGAGGTGCTGCTTTTTAATGTTCTTCCAGTTCCTCCAACTCCTATAGTTCCCAAACCTATTCCAATATCTGTAGATTTAACATATGTTAATTCCTTAGAATTCTCATTCTGAACCTCTCACGACTGACAGCCTATGAGTGCTAGAGTCGCGAGTGTCCTAGCATAATTCATAATTTTTATATTTGTCTTTCATCTCATCACCTTTTTGATTTCTCCAACTCATTTTTTTAGAAAAATTCTATAATTGTCACACTGTAATTAGCATCAAAAATGTATAACTTGTTCAATTTTTTTATTTCTATAAAATACTCTAGTAAAGGCTTCTAGTTCTAATTCATTAAGAAATTCATACATCTCAGTATGATAAGCTAACTCTTCTATTGTATAAGTAAAATTTTTGACATCTTTTAGAATTAATACTTTATTAAAATATTTTTCATATCCATAATAATTTTTATAAAAAAATATAACAATGAATTTTTATATTCTAAACTATCTATTACTATATTATCTAATTTCATATTTATACCTCTATTTCAACCCTTACTCCTTCTTTTGATATTACTAAATTACTGATTTTATTTACTTCCGCCTCTGATCTTAATGAAGAAATGTCTTTTTAAATATTTAGAATAATGTTCTGTTTTTTTCAAAAAATACTCCTCTATTCTCTCCATCTATTTCAACAAAGTAAGAATAAAATGATTTTATTATTAATATTATTTCATTATTTTCTAAATATTTATACTCAATTCCATTTTCTTTTAATACTTGAATTTCTTTTTATTGAGAGAGTTTGAAGATAATTTAAGTTCAATAAAATCAAATTCATCATCTTCCATTAAATACCTAATGTTATATTTTACTTCCATTTTTACTCCTAATCATAAATATCTCCATCAACTTTTTGGTATTTTTTTACTTTTTTTTAATATTAGCAATTTTTTTACCAATTTATTTTTGTAAAGCCAGATTTAAGTCTATTTCTCTCTTTAGCTTTTTCTTTAATGTACTTCTACTATCTCTTATTTCATTTATATCTTCCTTAAACTTTAACATAGTTACTTCTTTTCCATCAATCCCATTATATCCTACTAAGACTTTCTTATTTTCATATTCTTTTTTTGATAGATAATTTACATAGAAAATATAAAAAAATCTATTTCTTCAAAAATTCATATCTTTGAATATTTCTAAATCTTTTATCCTTCACTATCTCCATTAATTATGAAATTATTATCTTTTTCAGATATAAATAATTTTTTTCTTCATCAAGTATTTTTATTTAAAAATATAATTATATCTTTCATCTAATGGAGAATTATATTTTTTTCACTTAAATTTTTCAACTTTTTGATTAAACAATATCTTTTTTTGTTCTTCTTCTATCATTTCTTTTAACTCATTAAAACTTTTTAAAAAAATCATTATCATTATAAATCTTTTCAAGTTCTTCTGCTCTTGTTCCATAGGGAAAAGCATATACAAATATCTCATATTTATCTCCTGTTTTCATTTCTAATAGTATTCTTTCATAATAATTGAAGAAAAGAACAACATAATGTAAAGGATTTAAAAACATCTCGTCTTGCATTGTGCGAAGGTATATGCCCTTTATCTATAACCTTTTGAATATTCAATAATGGGATTTCCATTTCTTTTTAGTATAAATTTTTTTAAACAAAATTCTTTTATACATTAATGTTCCATTTTCACAATAACATTCTTCTCTTGATATATAATATTTTTAGACAATTTACTATAGCCCTTGTAATAAAATAAACCATAATTAATAAAAATAGCTATTATTACATAGATTTTTTTGCTTTGAAAGAATATTTACAACTAAAAATATTATTACAAATATATCTGTAACTATAAGACTTATTAGAGCATAAGTATATAAATTAAAAGGGTTGTCTATTTTCTACTTTTTTTCATTATTTTTTTCAACTCCTCTCCCATATCTGCTCCTACTATCTCTAATCTCATTTATATCTTCCTTAAACTTTGACATAGTTACTTCTTTCTCATCTGTTCCATTATATCCTACTAAGGCTTTTTATCTTGGTTTTCTTTTTTTAATATAATTTTTTTATGTTCCTTTATTTTTTTCTTCAATAATACTATTTATTTTTTTAAAATCTTCATAAGACATTTTATAACCAAATGAATATGTATTAAAATATGTTTTTATTTTCATACTTCTTTTCATATCAAAAATTAAAATCTCTTTTTATAAAAATCCTAAAAAGTATTCTTGATAATATATTTTTAAAAATCTTATCAAAAAAATATTTCTTTTTCATAAGTGATTTTTTTATTTCTCTTTAATCTTCTTATTATAAGGCTTTCATTTTTTTAGGGTTATAGTTTCTATACTGCCTATATTTCTCATAGCTATATAATTTCCAATATTTAGATAAGTAAAAAAACAATTAAAGACATTATAATAGATTGAACTGTTATCTTTGAAATAATTAATGGTACTATTATAAATAATGGAACTATATACACACCTATAAATACTCTATTGTTTTTTTAATTCGATAACTGTAGCTTCTTTTTGTATTTTTCTATTTCCATATTTTTCTATTCCTTTTCCAAAAATATTTTTTTATCTCTATAATCTTATTCCTTAAATATTATTAATTTTTAAATGTACTTCTATTATCTCTTATCTCGTTTATATCTTCTTTTAATTTTTGACATTGTTACTTCTTTTCCCATCAATTCCATTGTATCCTACTAAGACTTTCTTATTTTTCATATTCTTTTTTTAGATAAATAGTTTACATAGAAAAATATAGAAATCTATTTCTTCAAAAATTCATATCTTTGAATATTTCTAAATCTTTTTATTGCTTCACTATCTCCATTAATTACAAAATTATTATCTTTTTCAGATATAAATAATTTTTTTCTTCATCAATAATTTTATTTAAAAACATAATTATATCTTTCCTCTAATGGAGAATTATATTTTTTTTACTTAAATTTTTCTTTTTTTCTGCCAATGTCAATCTTTTTTTATTTTTGTTTTCTTTTTTTGTATTTTTTTCTAAAAACTTATTAATTGTTAATACTATATCTTTTGCCACTTCATCTTTTAGTTTCACTCCAAATGTAGTATAACTTTTTATCTTTAAAAGTTAAGTGAATTTCTATGATATGGGCTTTCTGTTCTTTTTTTATAGCTTTAATTACCAAAAATTTCTGTAGTATTTTTTTAAAATAAATATGTTTTAAATTATCAATATCATAAACTTGTAAAAAAATTAAATAATTTACAAAATTTTAAATGTCTATAGAAGAGTGATACATATCTGATCATTTTTCCCATTTTTTTAATAATAAGCACTTCATAAGGATAATTTGATATAAAAAGCCAAATAAAAAGATGCTCCCACTGGAAAAAAATCAATAAAGTCAAAAAAATATTGTTATTCTCCCATATTTTTTTGGTATGTAGTAATAAAGAAATAAAATACTATTAAAAGAAATATTATTATCCTTATTAATAGTTCTTTTTTTAGCTATTTTTTTCAATTTTTAAATAATTTTTCTGTTTTTAGTTATTCGTATTTCCATACTGTTCTATCACTTCCTATGTGAGCTTATTTATATTTAAAAAAATTCTTTCACTTCTCTTAGTATTTCTTTTTGCTTCATTATCATCTAGCATCAAACCAAAAATCAAATTGCTCTCCATCTTTTAATTTAAAATGAAGTTTAAAATATGGATTTTCTTGATATTTAACTCCCCTTACTATAGCCCATATGGGGTATTCTTTAAAAATATTTTTTTCTAAATTTGAAATTTCAAATTTTTTTATTTAGATTTTTAAATTTAGATTTATTTATACAATAATTTTTAGAAATATAAGAGCTTATTATATCCTTTTTTATTATTAAAATTTCATAGCTACATTTTAATATAAATCTTAAATAAAAATAAAAAAATATAACTGGAAAACAAAAATATCGACATTCCCACTGTTAATATTCCATATTTTATAAATGAAGTTATAAAAAAATATAAAAACTATTAGAAAGAATATTATTGTTCTTATGATAAATTCTTTTTTTAATATTTTTCTATTCTTAAATATTTTTCCTCTTTTTATTATCTTTATCTTCATCTCGTTCTCCACACAAAGATTACACTCTTAGAGTATCATTTAATAATTTATTCTTTTTTTATTTTTAAAAAATAAAAATTCTAATAGCATATTTTTATATAACTCAAAATTTTTCATTAATTGTATCAATGAAAAGTTCTTGATTGAACAGATAATATATTAACTCAATTAATACAACTACAGCATTCACTAATAAAGTTTCATAATATATCAAAAAAGAAAAAAACTTCTTTAATATTTTTTTTATATTTTATTTTTAAAAATTATTAATATAAATATTCCTAATATATACATGTGTATTCTGTATATCCCTGGAATTAGATAACTTAATTTAGGTAATAATATTATTTCAATTTTTTTACTTCATTATAAAGTTTCTTACACAATTTTATTTGAAGAAAATTTATAATACAAAAATGAAAAATATTATATAATAAATAAGAAAAAAATCTGAAATAGACACATTTAGAGTAGTTATTAAAGTTAAGAAATATTTTTAAATTATACATGAAATTTCCACTAAAAACTGTTCACGATATGCCTCCTCAAATTTAAGATACTCATGATATATACTTTCAGCATGATTTTTAATTGAAAGCTCCTAGTTATAATCTTTATTTTCACTGACTTCACTAAAAAATTAGTGATCTTAATTAAGTTTTTGTAAATAGCCTGTTATTTCACTATATTTTTAATATTTCTCCAATTATTTTTTTATATTTTTTTCTTCATTTAAACAGACTCCAAAAAGTATAAAAGCTTATCTTCAATCTCACTTTCTTTTTGCTCTAATTTTTAAATTTTTTTAACTATATCCAATGGTAAGAAAAACTGGGAAATGCTTTTCGTATTCCTCAGTCCAAGAAATACTTCTAATATTTAGTACATCAATGACTTTTTCTTTCGTACAAATAAAATAAAAAAATATTTTTTTCAATAACAAGCTCATTATTATCTACAATTAAAAATTTCTTTTTGAGCAAACAGCTAAAAGCTACAACTACAAAAAAATTAATAAAAATGGTAAATTATATATTTTGACTACTTTATAAGCCTCTTCTTTTTGATTCACTGTAATAATAAGATTTTTTTCATTTGAAAATATTATTTCTATATTATAAGTACTTCCAGTTTTTCCAGTAAATTCTCTCACTTTCAAGTCTAATATCTCTCCATAAGTGAACTACTCCCACTTATAGAAGTGGGAGCTTCTTGGGAAGTATGTGCTTTTTGTTAGCCACATATATTTACCAAGCTCTTTGGGTAGTCCCTACCCTGATATATTTTTAACTTACTTTTTCTTCTCTTAATATTTCTAATCCTTTTTCTTAATATATTTATACTTGCATTATAATCTCTATCTATTTCTAGTCCACAACATTCACAATGATATATTCTTTCTAACAATCTTAGAGTTTCTTTTTATATTACCACAACTAGAACAAGTCTTACTACTTGGATAAAAATGTAGGTACTTTTTATAATCTTTTCTTCCATACCAATTTGCTTTTATATTCTAGTTGTCTTATAAATTCACTCCAACTTACATCTGATATACTTTTTGCTAATTTGTGATTTTTTTAACATTCCCTTTATATTTAAGTCTTCTATACAGATTATATCGTGGTTATTGATAATTTTTTTGTACTCAACTTATTTATAAAGTCTTTTCTTTTATTTCTAATTTTTATTATGTATTTTTTTGCCACTTTTTCTTTTTGTTTTTGATAATTCTTACTATCTGATAGTTTTTTTATCGCTATCTTTAACAAGTTTACATCTCTTTGATAGTTTTCTTTGTTCTCTTTTTAATTTTTTTCATATTCTTTTTGATAGCTTCAAATTTTCTACTTTTTGTACAATCACTCATTGTTGCAAATTCTTTTTATTCCTAAATCTATTCCAATATTTTTTTATTAGTTTTTGCAAAATTCTTCTATTTCTTCTTCACATAATATTGAAACAAAAATAATGGTCAAGACTGTTTTTTTACTTATTGTTACTGATTTAATTATACCTTTTTATTTCTCTATGTAATTTGATTTTTAACTAGCGATTTTAATTTAGGAAGTTTTTATGTAGCTATCTTTAATATATATTGTGTTCTGATTATTTGTAGTATAGCTTTTGGACTGGGTTAGATTTACACTTATATTTTGGAAAACCAAAATCTTTATTTTTTTAAGAAAAATTCTTAAAAGCCTTTTCTAAATTTAATTGTGCATTAGCAAGAGCTAAACTATCAACTTCTTTTTAAATAAGGATACTCTTCTTTATATTTAGCAGGAGTAGGATATCTAGTTTTAACTCCTGTTGATTTATATTCTTCGTAATCTTTCTTCCTATCATCTAACATAAGGTTATGAACTTTTCTAACACAACCAAAGTTTTTTTGAGAAAAAGATTACTTGTTCTAAGGTAGGATATATTCTGAATTTATATGCTTTTTTTAATTATCTTCATTTCCTCCTCCTTACTTGCTCCACCAATACTCAATACAAAAAAACTTCTACTCCAAAAAAATACTCTTTTTTTATTACCTTTAACCGATTTAATTGTATCATATTTTTTTAAAACAATTTCAAGAAAATAAAAAAAGCAACTCATCCCCTACTTATAGAAGTAGGGAACTTCTTACTAAGATTTGTTAAAAAGAAAAGTAAAATAGAACTAACAATTAAAATTATATATACATATTTATACTTAGAATTTGAAGCTAATAAATAAGCAAGACTTAGAAAATTAATTAACCAATATCCTGTATAATATCCTCTTTTTATAAAACCAACTCATCATTTTTTTCATAATATACGTATCTTCTTGAATTTTTTTGTTATAGTTTGCATTTTCTCACCTATTTTATTCTAGATTTATTTCCCATTTAGATAATCACTTTTTATCTCTAATCCAATCTAAATGTCTGTTATACAAATATATATAATTTTTCTTCAGTATAATATTCTTGTGGAGAAATATTATTTTTTTACTCCTTGAAGAATACAGGGACTATCTTCTGGAAAAATCTAATTTAACCCAAAGATCATTTAATTCTATAAGCCCTTGTATAATATTTTTTTATTTAATTTTAGGAAAATTTTTTTCTTTATATACACTAACTTCCATTTTTTTCAAATGCTAATTTATATTCAGATTTTTTTCCATATTAGCAAGTTCTTGGACTAGATACCCTATTTCTTGGTATTCATCTCTATCACTTCCTACTATTCTTAAAATTAATTTATTTTTTTCATCAAATTTTTTTCTAATGAAAAAAATTCAGTATATCATCATAGCTTAATTCGTTTTTTTAAATATTTCACTTCCTAAACATCCAATATCAATTACTTTCCAGTTAATTTTTTTAAATTATTATTTTTTTAAAATCTTCTAAAGTTATCATATATCTCTTCCTTCTTCTATTTTGTATATTTTAAGAATTTTTTTATAGCTATTTTAATTTCTTCATTTTTTTCTATTTCATATAACTCATTATAAATTTATAATTTCTTTTTATTTCATCTCCAAATTCTATCAATTCTATTAACTCTATCAATTTTTTTCTTTACTATTTAACATCATAATCCACCTACAGCATTTAATTTTTTTCTTTTTAAATCTACTTCTATATTGATGATTAACTACTCAAATCAATATCATTATGTTTCTTCAAAAAAATTCCTTTATCTTCTTTTTCAACTTCTTCTGCTTCCTCCATAGTTATTTCATATCCCCAGCCATAATATTCTTCAGTTTCATTTTTTTAAAAATAAAAATGTATTTTTATAATTTTAAAAAGTATCTTCTGTTTCTTCTATTTTGATATCCATAAGATTTTACCTACCCTTAAATAATTTTTTTAATTAAAAGGGATATTTTACAAGCTTAAATTCAGACTTATTCATATTAAGTCCAACTTTTGTAGTAATATATCCCTCTTTTATTTTAATCATATTTAATTTCTTTATATCGAACGTTTTTTTAGTTCTTATTTAATTTTTACTATTTTTTTGTACAATTTTACAAGCTTTTCTAGTTTTTAAATTACAATAAAAAAATGACACCAAAAAAACAAAAATTATTTTCAGTGTCATTCTTTTTTTATTATTTAGTTTTATTCTTTTTACTTTTTTTGATAACGTCTATGATAGAACCATCTCTATATTCAACTACACCAACAATTTCATCAGTGAATTCAACAGGATCAGGTTTACCAGTTAATTGTTCTGCCATTTCTTTCATTTCTTCAATAGTTTTTAATTCAACCCCAGCTTTTGTTAAAGTTTCTATCAAATCTTTTCTTCTAGGATTTACTACTATTCCATAGTCAGTACAAATAACATCTACTGCTTCTCCTGGAGTACATACAGTTGTAACCTTATCTACTATTATAGGGATTCTTGCTCTCATAAGAGGTGCTAATATTACACTAATTTTTGCTCCTGCAGCTGTATCTTGGTGTCCTCCAACTGCTTGGTTTATAGTACCGTCTGACTTAGTCATAACGTTTACATTGAAGTCTTTATCTATTTCTAATGCTCCTAACATTACAAAAGTTAAATCATTTACAGCAGATCCTGAAGTATTAGGATTAGCATATTGAGAAGCTGTAATTTCAATATGTCTTTCATTTTCTTTTATAGATCTTACTGCATCTAAGTCGAAACATTGAGTATCATATAGTGCACTCATAAGTCCTTCTTCAAGAAGTCCAACTAATTGAGAAGTTATTCCTCCTAGTCCTAAAGAAGCCTTTATGTTTTGCTTTATCATTTCTTCTCTTAAAAGACTTGTAACTGCTAAACTTGCTCCTGCAGCTCCTGTTTGATAAACAAATCCATCTTTAAAGTATCCAGAGTTTATAATAACTTTAACTGCATTTTGAGCTATTAATAAATCTCTTGGGTTATCAGAAAATCTTATGGCTCCTGAAACTATTTTTTTAGGATCTCCAATTTCATCAACAACAACCACAGCATCTACTAAAGTTTGGTCTATACTTGCTGGCGAATTAGGGAAAGGAACTAAATTATCTGTGATAGCTATAACATAATCAGCATATTGAGCGTCAACTATTGCATATCCCATAGATCCACAAGCACTTTTACCAGTTCTACCATTCATATTTCCCATTTCATCACAACTAGGTGCTGCAATAAAAGCTACATCTATATGTAATTCTCCATCTTCAATAGCTCTTGCTCTTCCACCATGGCTTCTTATGATAACAGGTTTCTTAAGTATACCTTTTGAAATTTCATCTCCTAAAGGTTCACGAAGTCCACTTGATTGGATTCCTGTAACAACTCCACTCTTTATGTGGTCAACAACAGGAGCATGACAAGGTGATAATGAACTTGGAGCTAAAGTTAAATCTTTAATTCCCATTTTAGAGATTATATCTAGAACTCTATTAACTACTGTGTCTCCATTTCTCATATGGTGGTGGAAAGATATAGTCATTCCATCTTTTAATCCTGATTTTTTTAATTGCTTCTTCTATGCTGGCAACAAGTTTCTTTTTCATCTTGAATTCTCATTCTTAATTTTTGCTCCAGCTTTACTTTTTAGTTGGTTTTATTGCGTCAACACCTTTAAAAGGAACTAATTCTCCAATTCCTTCTAAGTATTCAGGAATTTCTCTACCAACTGCATTTTTTTATTAAATTTCATGATTAGTCCTCCTTATAAATCCCACTAGCTTTTGCTAAGTCTAGCACTCTTTGAGCTCTCATAATAATTGGATTATCAACCATTTTACCATCAACAGATATAACTCCTGAACCCTTAGCTTCAGCTTCTTTTTGCTCCATTTATAATTCTGATTGATTTTTCAATTTCTTTTTGGCTAGGTGTATAAATTTCATGTACTATTCTAACTTGCTTAGGATGTATGCAAGATTTTCCATCAAATCCTAAATCTTTAATGAATTGTACCTCATCTCTAAAACCTTCTATGTTATTAACATCTGAATAAACAGTATCAAAGCAATAGATTCCTGCATTTCTTGCAGCAAGAACTATCGCTTCTCTTGCATAGTATAGTTCCCAACCATGTTTACTTCTAGAAGTCTTTAAGTTAGTAACATAGTCTTCTGCTCCTAGAGCTATTCCCATAAGTCTTTTACTTGCAAGAGCTATTTCTTTAACATTCATAATTCCTGCAGCACTTTCAATAGCTGCCATTAGTAAAGTTTCTCCTTCTCTACCAATTTCTCTTTCAACTTCTGTGATAAGTTTATCCACAGCAACTATTTCATCTGGATTATCAGTCTTAGGAAGTCTTATTACATCTACTCCAGCTTTTACAATTGCTCTTATGTCATCTGCTCCAAATGGAGTATCCAATCCATTTACTCTTACAACTCTTTCAGTTGTTTTGTAATCTATAGCTTTTAATGCTTCAGAAACTAAAAATCTAGCAGCATCTTTTTGGTTTACACTTACTGCATCTTCTAAGTCAATCATTATAGAGTCTGGTTTATAGATATGAGCATCTGTAATCATTGACGGATTGTTTCCAGGTAGAAACATCATTGTTCTTCTTAATCTATCTCTAATTGCCATAATTCCTCCTAAAATTTATATTCTTTAGATTCAGCAGCTCTGTATACTGCAGCCTTAGTTCTTGCTATAAGAGCATAATTTAATGCACCCTTATCCACAACTTTAACAGAAGCATTTTTCAACTCCTAATTCCTTTATAGTGTTAAGCACAGTTTCTGTAATTTGTCTACCAAATTGTCTTTTTACTGAGCTTGAAACATCAATAACAATCCCACCTTCATTGGCAGGTTCAACAGTTATCATAGCATCACTTGATTCTAACGTTCCAGCAATACCAACAGTTTTTAAAAACCATAATTACCTCCTTAACTTCGTGTAAATTACTCTTCATCTGTTAATAAATGTATAAAAATTGTCAAAAATTAATAAGTCTGCACTGCCACCAGCACTTATATTTTTTTCTATGAAAATATCATTTAATTTTGACATAGAATTTTTTTAATATTTTTCTTTTACTAATGTTTTTTTCTATGTTGTTCAAAAAGCTCTTTAGATAGGATTTGAACTTCTTTAAGTGTTGTAATACTTGCTCTATTTACTATATTTGTGTCATCTAAAACAGACATATAGTAAAAATAACAAAAAAGTATACAAGCTGTTTCAAAAATCTAAAGTCTTACAAAAAAATCTTTTAACTTATTGATACCATCTAGCAAAAACTATTTCATAGCCAGAAATAGCAAGTCCTCTTGCACCTGTAAAATGATATTCCTTGTATGCCTTTTCTCCATAGGTAGAAATATTTTTGGTAGCTTCCAACTCATTTAAAAGTGGCTTACACATTTCTTTTATCTTTTCACTTAAAATTTTTAGGTCAATTTCTTTATTTTCTTTTAAATGCACACCTAAAACAGCAAGTAAAATCCCCATAGAAAAAATAGTTCCCTTATGAGTGTTGATACCCTTTGTAGCTTCATACATCTCTTTTTTTCTGCTACTTTTCCAACTTCTCTTAAGTCTTTAAAAAAATTAGGACAAGAAAAAAAGTTTCTCTTGTCCGTAATCAAAAGCAATTCAAGAAATAGTTATGTAGTGCCAAACTTGAATCAATAAATGTATAAAAAAATTCATGTCCTTATGTGAACCATTACTAAGACGACTAACAAGTCCTGCTTTTGGGCTTATACTAACCTCATATAATAGAGCTTTTTGTTGCCAAAGTAGCAATATTTTTTTATTATTCATTTTCATATTTTTTTATTAAGAAATCCTTTTGCAACTTGAGGGAAAAAGAGCATAAGATAATACATCTTCTTCGCTTCTTGCAAATTCTCTACTTTCTTCAACTAACTTATCATATTCAGGTGCTAATTTATCAGCTGGTCTTCCTGTAAATACTTCTTCTGTTCCTATAATAGTTTTCTTAATTTCATCTGTTATAGGTACTGGACTCTTACCATAAAGACCTCTTACATAGTTCTTTATTTCATTAGGTATTAATTTATATCTTTGTCCAGTTAAGATGTTGAATATAGCTTGAGTCCCAACCATTTGGCTTAAAGGAGTAACTAGAGGTGGATATCCTAAATCTGCTCTTACTCTTGGGATTTCTCTTAAAAACGTCTTCATATTTGTGTTCTGCTTTTTGCATTTTTTTAGTTGAGATAGGAAGTTAGATAACATTCCTCCTGGTAATTGATACTCAACTATGCTTGGTTCAGTCATAAGAGCTTGAGGATTTAATATTCCTTCTTGTAAGTATTTAGCTCTTATAGGTTTAAAATATTCTGCTATTTCTTTTAATAGATTTAAATCAAATCCTGTTTCTCTTTCAGTTCCTTGTAAAGTTCTAACAAGGCTTTCTGTAGCTGGTTGAGAAGTTCCTCCTGATAGTGGAGATATAGCAGTGTCTACTATGTCTGCTCCAGCTTCAATAGCTCTAAGGTAAGTCATGCTTGCAAGTCCTGCTGTTGCATGAGTATGAACTTCTACAGGTACTCTTAAAACAGATTTTAAAGTTTTAACTAATTCATAAGCAACTTCTGGTAATAAGATTCCAGACATATCTTTTATAGCTATAGAGTCTGCACCTATTTCTTGCATTTCTAAAAGCTAGATTTTTTTATAATATTCTATAGTATGAACAGGACTTATAGTATAACTCATAGCAAGTTGTGCATGTCCACCATATTTTTTTGTAGCTTCACAAGCTGTCTTTAAGTTACGTACATCATTTAAAGCATCGAATATACGAACTATGTCAATACCATTTTGTATAGATTTTTTTAACAAATCTTTCAACAATGTCATCAGGATAGTTACGGTAACCTAATAGGTTTTGACCTCTTAATAACATTTGAAGTTTAGTGTTTTTTTGGCTCTCTTTTTGATCTCTCTTAATCTTTCCCAAGGATCTTCATTTAAAAAATCTTAGGGCAGCATCAAAAGTTGCTCCTCCCCACATTTCTAATGAATGGTAACCAACACTGTCTAATTTTTTTCAATTATTGGTAACATTTCAGCTGTTGTCATACGTGTTGCCATAAGTGATTGATGTCCATCTCTTAGGCATGTTTCCATAATTTTAATCTTGTTCATTCCTGTCCTCCTAATCTAAATTAAGTTATTTTCTTAAATGAATTATAGCTAAATTTTTGGCTAACTGTAATAATTATAATTATGATGCAAAGATACTAAATAGTACCGAACCAAATACTAGCATCATAGCTCCTCCTATACGAGAAGATATTTGAGCAAATGACATAAGATCCATTCTATCAGCAGCTCCTAGAACTGCAACGTCTCCTGCTCCTCCTCTGTTTGCCATACAAAGTCCAGCAGTGATAGCAGCTTCAATTGGATAGAATTTCATTTTTTTCTAGCAACTAACATAATAAATCCAACTGCTCCAAATACTATAGCTAAAAGCAATTAAAACATTAGAAGGTAACAGTGCAGCACCTATTTCTTTTTACATCTGTTGTAAATCCAACAGCAGCCATTAGTATCCAAATTGTATGTTTAGAGAAGAAAGTTTGCATTCTTTTTTTGCTCCAGCTTTTAGTTTATCAGGAACTACATTAGCAATATTTAAGAACATAGTTAAAAAGAATTAAGAATACTAAACGATGTAATTCAAAAATCTATATTATGACTTTTTGCAAATGCTGACCAAAGTTCTCCTAAAATATGAGCTGTCATCAATAATATTCCTGTTAAGATAAATGCAGCAGTTGTATCTGTAAGTTCAGGTTTAACTTCAACTTCTTTTATCTCTTATAGCTTCTTTTGAATTATCTATAATTAATTCTCCATTACCTGTTAAATTAGGTTTAACTTCTCCTAATTTCTTTAATAATGCTCCTGTTATTATTGCAAAAAAACGTTAGCTATACTTAGAATAGAAATAGCAAAAAGCAAACCATTCTGATGCAGGTCTACCAGTTTTTGAAGACCACATTTCAGACATAGGTATAGCTCCTGCTCCAGTTCCTCCACCCATTATAGGTAAAAACATAATTCATCATTACATCTTGAGGAGTTTTTTTCCAAAGATAAATCCTACAGCCATACCACAAACAGAAGCTCCAAATACACCAACTATAATTAGAGGTATATATCCACTTATTGACTTAATAAGAGTCTTTCTGTCAACTGTTAAAAACTGATCCAACTATCAATGCAGGTATAAACATTTCTAAGAAATTAACAGGCTGTTTATTATAAAAGACATCAACAGCTTTCATAAATTTTTTTCAGGAACTAATCCATAAGTTCCAAATACAGCTGCAACAAAGAAAACTAAGATAGTTCCCCACCTACATACTCATCCCAAATAGGAATTCTATCACCAATTTCTCCAAATAAAAGACCAAATACAGCTAAAGCTGAAAACATAATTAAAAAGTTAGGTCTTAAAAAAACTTCCTGGGTTTCCTTCTTTATCTAATCCAAAAGGTACATATACCATTATTGCGACAACTACTAATGCTGCTAAGAACATAGGTAAGCTTTATTCCACCCCATTTTGATTCTTTTCGGATCAAATAATTCTTTAAAATTTTTCGCCATGAACACTCTCCTTCATAATAAAAAAATAATAATAAATTTGTCAAAAATATTGTATAATTTTTATTTATTATACTATTTATATATAGTTTTTGTAAAAGCAACATAAAACTTTTTAAAAATTTTTGAAAAATATGGTAAAAATAAAGTTGCTTAAAAAGTCTTCTGACAAAAATTAAAACATTAATTTTGATTACAGAAAAAAATAGAATAGAAATAGGATAGTGAAAAAAATTATGAAAAAAACAAATGCAATAAGAGAATTAGAAACACACAAAATAGAACACATCGTTAGAGAATATGAAGTTGATGAAGATCATTTAGATGCTTTATCAGTAGCAATAAAAAAACTAATGAGGACATCACAAGAATATTTAAAACTTTGGTTCTATTAAACGAAAAGAAAGAAATGATTGTAGCTTGTATTCCAGGTTTAGAAAAAAATTAGACTTAAAAAAATTAGCAAAAAATTTCAGGAAGTAAAAAAAGTTGAAATGTTACCAATGAAAGATTTATTTTCTATGACTGGTTATTTAAGAGGAGGTTGCTCTCCTATAGCTATAAAAAAAGACATACTGCCTTTATTCACAATTCAGCTACTGACAATGAAACTATTTTTAATAAGTGGAGGTTTGAGAGGTTTACAAATAGAAATCTCTCCACAAAAAAATTAATTGACTATTTAAATTTAAAAAGTTGCTGACATTATTGAATAGTATTTTTTTTGTTTACTGTGATATAATTATCTAGAAAATATCGATTAAGATTTAAGGAGTGAAAAAAATTTAATGTTTGATGAAAAAAATTATGGAGCTAGAGCTTGCTGGAAGAACTTTAAAAAGTATCTACTGGTAAAATCTCTAGACAATCTAGTGGAGCTATTGTTATTCAATACGGTGATACAGTAGTTTTATCTACTGCTAACCGTAGTAAAGAAGCTAGAAAGGGAGCTGACTTTTTCCCTTTAACTGTTGACTATGTAGAAAAATTCTATTCTACTGGTAAATTTCCTGGAGGTTTTAACAAAAGAGAAGGAAGACCTTCAACAAATGCTACTTTGATAGCTAGACTTATTGATAGACCAATAAGACCAATGTTTCCTGAAGGTTTCAACTATGATGTACATATTGTTAATACAGTTCTATCATATGATGAAGTGAATACACCTGATTACTTAGGTATAATTGGTTCTTCACTTGCACTTATGATTTCTGATATTCCATTCTTAGGATCTGTTGCAGGGGTTACAGTTGGATACAAAAATGGAGAATTTATTTTAAACCCTTCTCCTACTGAATTAGAAGAAAGTGAACTTGATCTTTCTGTTGCAGGAACAAAAGATGCTGTAAACATGGTTGAAGCAGGAGCAAAAAGAATTAGATGAAGAAACTATGTTAAAAGCTATTATGTTCGCACATGACAACATCAAAAAAATCTGTGAATTTCAAGAAGTTTTTGCTAAATTATATGGAAAAGAAAAATATAGAATTTACAAAAGAAGAAGTTTTACCTCTTGTTAAAGACTTCATTGATACAAATGGACACAAAAGATTACAAGAAGCTGTATTAACTACAGGTAAGAAAAAAATAGAGAAGAAGCTGTTGATTCTTTAGAAGAAGAACTATTGAATAAATTTGTAGAAGAAAATTATCCTGATGTTCCTGAAGAAGAATTACCAGAAGATGTAATTACTGAATTTAAAAACTTACTACCATGATTTAATGAAAAAAATTAGTAAGAGAAGCTATACTATATCATAAACATAGAGTTGATGGAAGAACTACTACAGAAATTAGACCTCTAGATGCTCAAATTAATGTTTTACCTATTCCACATGGATCAGCACTATTTACAAGAGGAGAAACTCAATCTCTTGCTATAACTACATTAGGAACTAAAGCTGATGAACAATTGATAGATGATTTAGAAAAAAAGAATATTATAAAAAAATTCTATCTACACTATAACTTCCCACCATACTCAGTTGGAGAAGTTGGAAGAATGGGTTCACCTGGAAGAAGAGAATTAGGACATGGTTCACTTGCTGAAAGAGCTTTAAGATATGTTATCCCTAGTGAAGAAGAATTCCCTTACACTATAAGAGTTGTTTCTGAAATAACAGAATCTAATGGTTCATCTTCACAAGCTTCTATCTGTGGAGGTTCATTATCACTTATGTCTGCTGGAGTTCCTATAAAAGAACATGTTGCAGGTATAGCTATGGGACTTATCAAAGAAGGAGAAGAATTCACTGTTTTAACAGATATAATGGGACTTGAAGACCACTTAGGAGATATGGACTTTAAAGTTGCTGGTACTAAATCTGGTATCACAGCTCTACAAATGGATATTAAAATCACAGGTATAACTGAAGAAATCATGAGAATTGCTTTAAATCAAGCTCATGAAGCTAGACAACAAATATTAGAACTTATGAACAATACAATTTCTAAACCTGCTGAATTAAAAATCTAATGTACCTAGAATTCAACAAATCACTATTCCAAAAGACAAGATTGCTGTTCTTATTAGATCAGGTGGAAAAAATATTAAGAGTATCATAGATCAAACAGGTGCTACTGTTGATATAACAGATGATGGACTTGTATCTGTTTTTCGCTCAAGATGCTGAAGTTTTAGAAAAGACTTTAAAACTTATAGATTCTTTTTGTTAGAGAAGTTGAATACAACGAAGTTTATGAAGGTCGTGTTGTTTCTATAATGAAATTTGGTGCATTTATGGAAATTTTACCTGGTAAAGAAGGTTTACTACATATATCTGAAATCTCTCCTGAAAGAGTTGAAAAAGTTGAAGATGTACTTTCAGTTGGAGATGTTTTCAAAGTTAGAGTTATTTCTATGGAAGGTGGAAAAAAATCTCTTTAAGTAAGAAAAAAAGTTTAATTTTAAGTTTCGGAGGGTTTTTATGAATTTACCTAATAGATTAACTATGATTAGATTTATATTGGCTATCCCTTTTATAATGTTTTTACAAGCATCTGATTCAAGTAAATTTGGTTTTATCTTTAGAATGATTTCTCTTGTGATATTTGTTGTTGCCTCATTGACTGATTTCTTTGATGGATATATTGCAAGAAAATACAATCTTATAACTGACTTCGGGAAAAATTATGGATCCTCTTGCAGATAAGATACTTGTAATCTCTGCACTTGTAATATTTGTGCAACTAGAATATATTCCAGGTTGGATGTCTATCATTGTCTTAGCACGTGAATTCCTAATTAGTGGAATAAGAATACTAGCAGCAGCTAAGGGAGAAATCATAGCAGCTGGAAATCTTGGAAAATACAAGACAACTAGCCAAATGCTTGTTATTGTAATTGCTTTTAGCCATAGAGTCTATAGGTTTTAATCTAGCTGGTTATTTCTTTTACAATAGCTGAAGTCTTGATGTTGATTCCAGTTATCTTAACAATATGGTCAGGTTGGGAATATACGTTTAAGGCTAAACATTATTTTTTAGAACAATAGAAAAGAGGGGATTATGCCACTTTTAACATATTCACTTATAACAATATTAGATAGAATGATTTGGTGTGTTTACATACTAATAATGATTAGAGTTTTTATCTTGGATACCAATGGATAATAACTTTACTGACCTTATATATAATTTAACTGACCCTATATTGAAACCATTTAAAGACTTTTTTAGATAAATTTATAGATTTACCTATAGACTTTTTCACCAATGCTTCTAGTTTTTAACTTTAGAAGCTTTACAAAAGATTTTAGTCAAAAATAATTATTGCTTTAACTTGGTAATATCATAAGAGGGGCTGTTGCAAAATTAAAATTTCAATCTTAAAGTAAAAAAATAAGTGAGTTACGAATGGAAATTTTTAGATAAAAAAATCAAATAGAATGAGCCGAGCAAATTCAGGAGTGTCTGAACGAAGTGAGTTTCCTGATTTGCAGTGAATTCTTGATTTTTTTATCGTTAAGAAATTTACTCAGTAATGAACTATTTTTTTACTTTTTATGAATTTGCAACAGCCCCAATTTTAATAATTTAATAATGAAAAATGGAGATTTTATGGAAAAAAATTGGAAATGATTATCATATCCCTGTCTTGTATTATGAAACTTTAGATAATCTTGTTATAAATCCTGATGGTGTATATATAGACTGTACTCTTGGAGGAGGAAGTCACTCAGAAGGAATATTAGAAAGATTATCCGATAAAGGTCTTCTTCTATCTATAGATCAAGATAGTAATGCGATAGAATATTCAAAAAAAGAGATTAGAAAAAAATATGCTTCTAAATGGAAGGTTCTAAAGGGGAATTTTTGAAAAATATAGATACTCTAGCCTATATGGCAGGAATTGATAAAGTTGATGGAATACTTATGGATATAGGTGTTTCTTCTAAACAACTAGATGAGGCTGAAAGAGGTTTCTCATACAGATATGATGTAAAAATTAGATATGAGAATGAACACAGAGCAAAAAAATTATCTGCCTATGATGTAGTTAATACTTATTCTGAAGAAGAATTATCAAGAATAATTTTTTTGAATATGGTGAAGAAAGATTTGCTAGAAAAAAATAGCAAAATTAATCTGTGAAAATAGAAAAACTAAGCCTATAACAACAACTTTTGAACTAGTTGCTTTAATTAGAAGAGCCTATCCTGAAAGAGCTTCAAAGCACCCTGCTAAAAAGACTTTTTCAGGCTATCAGAATTGAAGTCAACAGAGAATTAGAAGTTTTAGAAAAATGCAATGTCTAAGGCTGTTGAACTTTTAAAAGTTGGAGGAAGATTAGGAATAATTACTTTCCACTCATTAGAAGATAGAATAGTTAAAAAAATAAATTTAAAGACTTAGCAACAGCTTGTAAATGTCCTAAAGATATTCCTATTTGCATGTGTGGTGGAGTAAAGAAATTTGAAGTTATAACAAGAAAAACCTATAATACCTGTAGAAGATGAATTAAAAAAATAATAACAGAGACTCACTCTTCTAAACTTAGAATTTTAGAAAGGATTTTAGATTAATATGAAATACTTAGCTTTACTTACTTTTTATTGTTGTTGTCTTTTATTTGGCTTTTTCAATATACAAACTTTAAGAGAAGTTACAGAACTTGAAAAAGCAATTAAAAAGCTGCAAAATGAAACTTTAGAAGAATTAGATAAAGACTTAGATAAAAAAATTATCTACTATGACAGTAAATTAGACTTAGATAAAATTAAAAAGAGATATGGAAGCCAAAGGAATGAAAGTGACTGAAGAAGTAGTTTACTTTGAAATTGAGGAATAAGATGTTAAAAAGTAGCTGATATTATACAAATAAAGATTGATAAAATAGTCTTTTGGTGGAGAAGGACTAGGATATTACAATGGTTTTTGCTGTTTTTTTGTTCCTATGTCCATACCTGAAGATGAACTTGAAATAGAAATAATTTCTGTTAAAAAAACTTATGCTAGAGGACTAATTAAAAATATTATCAAGGCTTCACCTGAAAGAATAGACAGTCATAAATTTACTTTTTGAAGATTTCTATGGCTGTGATTTTTGCTATGCTTAAGTATGAAAGTCAATTGAAATACAAAAAAACTTATGGTTGAAGAAGTTATGAGAAAAAAATTGCAGGACTTCCTGATATAGAAATTTCTGATGTCCTAGCAAGTGAAGATGTATATAACTATAGAAATAAGATTATTGAGCCTTTCTCTGTCTATGGGAATAAAAATTATTACAGGTTTCTTTAAAAAGAAAAAAAGCCACGAAGTTTTTGAGGTTGATGAAAATATATTAAATTCTAAATTAGGTAATAGAATTATAAAAGAATTAAAAAGAAATTTTTAAATAAAAAAATAAAAATCTCTGTCTACAATGAAATTACTCATAAAGGACTTTTTAAGAAATGTAATGATAAGAACAAACTCTAATAATGAAGCTATGCTTGTTCTTATTATTAACTCTAACAAGATTACTGAAAATATTAAAAAAATCTTTTATTTAGACTTAGAGAAAAAAATAGAAGAAATTAAATCTATCTATATTTCTTTAAACTCTAAAAAAAGACTAATACTGTTATTGGAGAAAAAGAATATTTTTTTATCTATGGTGAAGAATCTATAAAAGAAAAATCTAAATGGAATAGAATTTCATATATCACCTACTTCATTTTTTTCCAAATTAATGTAAAAACAAGCTAAAAGATTGTATGACATAGCAATAAATTTCTTTGATAATATAGATGACAAATACATTGTTGATGCCTACTCAGGTACAGGTACTATTGGAATGATAATGGCAAAAAAAGGCTAAAAAAAGTCTATGCTATTGAGATAGTAAAAATCTGCTAGTGAAGATGGAGAAAACTGCTAAAGAAAATGGAATAGAAAAATATTGAGTTTATTAATGGGTCTGTTGAAAAAGAGTTAGTCAATCTTATAAATGCTAACAAAAAGAATAGATACCATTATATTTGACCCTCCAAGAAAGGGACTGGAGGCTTCTATCATAGATAAGGTTGCTGAACTTAATCTAAAGGAAGTTGTATATATTTCTTGTAATCCTTCAACATTTGCAAGAGATGTGAAGCTATTTTTCTGAAAAAGGGTTATGCTTTAAAAGAAACTACAAGCTGTGGATATGTTTCACAAACTAGCCATATTGAATGTGTGGGATTGATAGTGAAAAACTTAATTCAAAATACTATTTATATTAATAAAAATAGAGGTGAATAAATTAAATGAGAGATAGCTATAAAAATATTAGAGGATATTGTAAGAGAATCTTATGTAGGGGTTGTTTGAGTCACAAAAATACAGGAAAAAAACAATCAGATATTTATGCCGAAAAAATATAAAAAAATGGAGATAATTAACATTGGTATTGCTTCTCTTACTTCAGTTGGAATTATAACTATGATTTTTTTCTAATCCACTGTGGTTAAAGTTAGTCTCTACTTTTCTCTCATTTATTACAGTCTACATAACCGCATACTATAAGTCTTTTGATTTGCAAAAACTTACTATTTCACATAAAACAAGTGCTAATAAATTAATTGTAGTGAGAGATAAATATAAAGTTCTTCTAACAAAAAAATAAAGCTTCAAAGTGATTCTGTTGAAAAATCTTCTTCTATTATATGAAGATTTACAAAAGGAGGTATTTTCAATTTATTCTGAAGCACCTATTACAAATAACCTAGCTGTTGAGCGAGCTAGTGAGGCATTAAAAAAATAAAAAGACAATACATTTTCGGATGAAGAAATTGACCTATTTCTTCCAAGTTCTTTAAGGAGGAGTATAAATGAGTGACAGGGTTCAAAAAAATATGGAGAAAAAAATTTTACAATCTACAAGAAATCTTATTTCTTATAGGTATCATGCAATAACAAAAAGCAATAAATAAAGAGTTTTGGGAATTATCCAGTGAAACAATGCATAGTATTTATGTTGGTAGCTACGGAAGAAATACCGCTATTAATACAAGTGATATTGATATTCTTGTTGAAATTCCAAGTAATTTTTGATAGGTTTAATAGTCTTAGTGGAAATAGCCAATCAAGAATGTTACAAGTAGTCAAAAAAATGTGATTATTAGTTCCTACCCAAGAAGTAATATTCATGCTGATGGGCAAGTTATAAAAAAATTGATTTTTTTCTGATGGAATGAACTTTGAAATTGTTCCAGCTTTTAAAAAAATATAAATGGAAGTTATCAATATCCAGATTCTAATATGGGAGGAAATTGGAAATCTACTAATCCTAAAGCAGAACAAAAAGGCTATGGCTGAAAAAAATAAAAAGTAGTAATGGATTACTCTATGATACTTGTAGACATATTCGCTTTATACGTGATAATTACTTCTCAAGTTATCATTTATCTGGTATTGTAATAGATAGTTTTGTTTATAATGCAATTGGAAATTGGAGATGGTTAAATAATGGAGAAGCCTCATCTCAACCAAGTGGAACATATGAAAAAAATACTATTAGATTATTACAATAATTGTAGTATCAAATACGGTCTTAATATAAATGCTCCTGGTAGTTATGATATTGTATCAACTAATACAAGTTATGAGTGTTTAGAAAAAGTGTTAAAAATAATTTAATTTTTTTAGAGTTATTGAGAATAAAATTTAAGAATTATAAATATCTAGATATTGGAATAATACTTAGACAAAAAAATGTCCCTAGATACAAAAATTATTTATATAATATAAGATAACAGAAAAATCTGTTATCTTTTTTTATTAGAAATCAACTAAAAAAATTGAAATATTTTAAAAATTTATGTTATCCTATACTTAGACAAAAAAATGCACCTAGGTGTAAAAATTGTCTGTGGAGGTTTAATATGATAATTGAAAGAAAAACAGTATCTAAAGTGAATTGATAAAAAAAGAAAGATAACGGAAGAATAAAAAAATTATTACAGGAATAAGAAGATGTGGAAAGTCTTATTTATTATTTAAATTATATAAAGATTATTTATTAGGCAATGGAATAAAAAGAACAAATTATTGAAATGGCACTTGATGAAATAGATAATATTAAGTATAGAAATCCTTTGAACTAAATGACTACATAAAAAAATAAAATAAGTAAAAAAATAAGAAATATTATATTTTTTTATTGATGAAATTCAATTTTCAAAACCAATAAAAAAATCCATATATTCCTGACTCTAATGAAGAAATAACCTTTGTTGACACTTTACTTGGACTTATGAAAAATGAAAATTTAGATATCTATGTTACAGGTAGTAATTCTAAAAATGCTTTCAAAAGATATATTGACTCAATTTAGAGATAGAGGAGACGAAATTCATATCTTTCCTCTATCATTTGCTGAGTTTTATGATGCTTATAAAGACAAAAAAATTTAGCTTGGCGTGATTATGTAGTATTTGGTGGAATGCCTTATATTTTAAGTTTAGAAACTTTTTGAGGAAAAAGAGTGCTTATTTAAAAAAATTTATTTGAAGAAACTTACATTAAAGATATTATTGAAAAGAAACAAAATTCAAAAATAGTTCAGATATTTTAGATATTTTACTTAATTTTTATTTCATCAGCAATAGGTTCTCTTACAAATCCTCTAAAAACTTTCAAATAAATTTTTTTATCTGAAAATAAAATAAGTATATCTCATAGTACTATTTCTAAGTATCTTTCTCATTTTGAAGAATCATATATATTATATAGTGCTAAAAAGATATGATATAAAAGGGAGCAAAATATTTTACAACACCTCTAAAAATATTATTTTGCTGATATTGGACTTAGAAATGCAAAAACTTAATTTTTAGACAAATAGAAGAAACACACATTATGGAAAATATAATTTACAATGATTTAATTAGAAGAGGTTATAATGTTGATGTTGGTGTCGTTGAATATAATCAGACAGAAGAGAATAAAAAGAAGAGAATACAATTAGAGGTTGATTTTGTTGTTAATAGAGGGAATATTAGATATTATATACAATCAGCTTTAGCATTAAACAGTGAGGAAAAAAAGAGCAGGAAATAAATTCTTTAAAAAGAATTGATGATTCATTCAAAAAGATAGTTGTTGTAAAAAGATGATATTATTCCAAGATATGATGAACAAGGAATATACTATATTGGTGTTAAAGATTTTCTTTTAACAGATAGCATATTTGAAAAATTAAATAATTTTTAGACAAATTTATTATTAAAAATTTTGAAAAAGAAAAAAATAAAAACATCTAGATCTTGGAATAGGTTTAGCTCATTTTCATCAAACAGCTATGAGTGAAGACTTAGATGGAGAATTTGAAATACAAGACATCAAATTTTCTATACCAGAAAATATGCACCATGTTGTCTCATATTCTCTAAAGTAAAGAATAAAAATAATTTAATATATTATCATTTTCTCTAACTAAAATTAATTTCGATTATACTCGAAACTAATCTTGATTTTATTTTTTTAATTTCGATTATAATAGAAATGAGGTGAAAAATATGGATTATACTAGTAGAGAGAAATATATCAATAAAAATTAAAGCACTTATAAATAAACCTATTATAAAAAAATATTAACTGGAATGAGAAGAGTTGGAAAAATCAAGTCTTCTTCATATAATAAAAGATACAATTTTAAAAAGATGTAGCTGATGAAAATAAAATATATATCAATTTTTGAAACTTCAATGCTTCTTGGCATTAATAATGCTTACTCTTTATTGGAATATTTAAAATCTTTGTTAGAAGATATTGAAGGTAAAGTCTATTTCTTCTTTGATGAAATTCAAGTTATTGATGGCTGGAAAGAAGTTATCAGTGATTTAAAAACTTAATAGAGATTGTGATTTCTATCTAACAAGTTCAAATGCAAAGTTAATTTCAAATACTTCTCATCTGAAGAATATGTTGAGTTTGAAATTCAGCCATTTACTTTTTAGTGAATTTAAAAAGACTTTTTGAAAATATGGAGCTATCAAAAGAAAAACTTATTCTATAAATTTATTCAATTAGGTGGACTCCCATTCTTAAAGTATTTTTGACTTAGATGAAACACCTAGTTTTTGAATATCTTAACGATATCTATAACACAGTATTAGTAAAAGATGTCTTACAATACAATAATATTCGTGATGTTGACTTATTCAACCATATTTTTTTCCCTATGTCATTGCAAATGTGGGACAAAAGCTTTTCAGCTAGCAGTATAAAAACATATTTAAAAAAATAAAAAAACAAAAAAATATTTCTGTGGATACTATTTTAAATTATTTAGAATATTGTAACATAGCTTTTCTAATTAAAAAGTTCCTAGATATGATGTCCTAAGTAAAAAAACTTTAAAAATAGATGAAAAAAATATTATCTGACTGATCATGGTTTCAGACAAGCAACAGGCTGTCCTATTACACAAGATATTGAAAGAATACTAGAAAATATAGTATATATTGAGCTTCTTTCAAGGGATATGAAGTTAAAGTTGGGAAGATAAAAGATAAAGAAATTAATTTTTATAGCAAAAAAAGAAAAAAAGACTTATCTTATTATCAAATTTCGTATAAAATAAGAGATGAAAAACAAGGGAAAGAATTTTTTTGAAAACTTATAATTCTATAACAGATAACTTTCCTAAATATGTTTTTATCCATGGATCATTCTAATTTTTAGTCAAGATGGAGTAATTCATAAAAAAATATCATAGATTTTTCTATTGGAAGATGAAGGTGTCAAATGAAAAAAATTTCAAAAATAAAAAAATAGCTATACTTTTTAAGTTTAATTCTTTTTACAGCTTGTTCTAATATTCCAGGTCGCTCCTTATGAAAAAGAAGTCAGATTTTTACTTGGAGAAAAGTAACTGAAGAAACTTTTTATCACTAATTTACAGCCTGGTGATATTGTAATAAAAAGAAAAAGAAGTCAATCCCATAGGTATGTTTGGACATGTTGCAATAATGATTAATGAAAGAACTCTTTTTTTGATTATCCTAAATTTGGTTATAAATCTTATTACATAGATATAAATTTTTGGCTTGAAGATGGGAGAGATATCTTAGTTCTTAGATATAAGGATATGACAGATGAATTTAGAGAAAGACTTATAAAAAAATATGAAGAAATATTTTTGGAAAAATCATACAGTATAAGTTCCAACAGGGAAAAACACTGATGCTTTCTATTGCTCACAATATATTTGGTATGTCTACTATATAACTGCTAAGGAAATGGGCTTTGAATTGGATTTAGATGCTGATGGAGGAAATTATATTTTCCCTATGATTTTATCAATTCACCTTACCTAGAAATAGTTAATATAGAGAACGACTAAAAAAACTTTAAGAGATTTTTGAAATAAAAATGAAAAAAATCTCTTTTTTTATTTGGCTATAAATGTTATAATATTAATAAAATATATTAGAAAGAGGTGAATTTTAAATGAAACTTGATTTTATCAAAAATTAATCCTGCTGGAAATATTACTATACTTATAGATAATTTTTAATATCTATGATAAGGATATAGCTAAGATATCTGAAGAACTTATGAGAGAAGATAACCTCCATGCAGAGCAAGTTGGTTTTATTAAAGACAATCATCTTCAAATGATGGGTGGAGAATTTTGTAGTAATGCAAGTAGATCCTTTGCTTCTCTTTTTGGTACCTTTAGGGATAAAAACTTTTTCAAAAGCAAAAAAATCTATAAGATAACTTGTTCTGGTGAAGATGAAGTTCTAGCTGTAGATGTTAGAGAAGGTCAGACTGAAAAACTCTTTTTAGCTAAAAATTAAAATGCCTAAATTTAAAAAGTTTAGAAGAACTTAAAATAGATAACTATAAATTAGGACTTGTTAAGTTTTTCTGGTATAGACCACTTTATTTTTTTGATATAGCTGAAAAATAGAGAAGATAATTTTGAGAAAGTCATAGATTCAGTTAAAAATTATCTATCGGATAAAGATTTTTCTGCCTTTGGTATAATGTTCTTTGATAGAGAAAAATCTTTCTATGAAACCCTATGTCTATGTTAAAGAAGTTGAAAGTGGAATATTTGAAAATAGCTGTGCTTCAGGAACAACAGCATTGGGATATTATTTAAAGAAGTATAAAAACTTAGATAGAGCTAAGATTGTTCAACCTAATGGTTGGCTAGAATATATTATTGAAAAATGATGAGATATACATAGATGGTTCTGTTGAAATTGTGGCAGAAGGTAAAGTGTATATACAAAAAAAGGGGTAGAAAATGTTTCTTATGATTGATAATTATGATTCCTTTGTATATAATCTTGTGAGTTATTTCTTAGAAGAAAAATATAGAGATGGAAATTATTCGTAATGATTTAGTAGATTTAAAGCATATTGAAGATTTAATTAAACAAGATAAATTGGAAGGAATAATAATTTCTCCAGATCCTAAAAAGCCCAAAAAGACTGCGGACTTTGTAATGAAATAGTTAAGAATTTCTATAAACAAGTTCCTATATTTGGAGTTTGTCTAGGACATCAAATAATAGGTTATACCTTTGGGGCAGAAGTGAAAAAGGTAAAAGTCCTGTTCATGGTAAGGTACATAAAATTAAGACTAGTTCTTCAAATATTTTTAAGGATCTTCCTAAAGAATTAAATGTAACAAGATATCATTCTTTAGTAGTTGAAAAAGAAGATCTACTTGAAGAATTTAATGTTGATGCTGAAACTGAAGATGGAGTTCTTATGGCTCTTTCTCATAAAAAAATATCCTCTATACTCTGTACAATTTCACCCAGAAGCAGTTTTTGACTGAATACGGTCATGAAATGCTTAGGAATTTTTTTAGATTTAGCTAGAGAATGGAGGGTTAAAAAATGCAAATAGAGCTTAAAAAGTTAGAGAAATATATTGATATTTATGATATTTTTAGAATATTAAAGAAAGAAAAATAATAATAAAATTGCTTTCTTAGATTCTTCATTAAAAAAATAAATATGGTCGTTATTCAATAATTGGTATAGATCCCTATTTAGAATTAAAAAGAAAAATAACAAGAAATTCTATATAAATGATGTATTAAGTGAAGAAGACTTTGAAGAATATCTAGCTAAATTTTTTTAAAGGAAAATAAACAAGAAAAATAATTCTATACTTCCTTTAATTTCAGGAGGAATAGTATATTTCTTTATGATTATGGTAGAAAAATTTGAAAAATATAGCCACAAGACATAAAAAAGATTTGGATATTCCTGAGGCTATAGTTACGTTCTACAAGACTTATATAGTTGAAGATATAGAAAAAAACAAGAGATATACATATCTTATCAAGATAAAAAGATTATGATAATTTAATAAATATTTTTAGAAAAAAACTAATCTAGAAAAAGAAAATCTAGTAAAGAAAAAAATACTCTTGCAAATTTCAAATCTAATTTTGAAAAAGAAGAATATTTGAAAGCTATTAAAAGCACTATAGACTATATAATTGAAGGAGATATCTATATAATGAACTTGACTCAAAGACTTATGATAGAAAGTCAAAAAAATCTCCTTTAGAAGTCTTTTTCATATCTAAGAAAAATTTAATCCTGCTCCTTTTTCTGCATACTTAGATTTTTCAAGATTTTCAACTTGTTTCTGCTTCACCTGAAAGATTTATAAAAAAATGAAGGACAGACTAATAGAAACAAGACCTATAAAAGGAACTAGAAAAAGAGGAGCTACAGAAGAAGAAGATTTAGCTTTAAAAAAATGAATTGGCTAATTCTGAAAAGGATAAGAGTGAACTTCTTATGATAGTGGACTTGGAAAGAAACGATTTAAACCGTATCTGTGAGTTAAAAATCTGTTGTTGTTGATGAGCTTTTTGAAGTGGAAACATATTCAACTGTTTTTTTCATCTAGTTTCAACTATAAGAGAAAAACTTAGAAAAGACTATGATTTTTGTAGATTTGATTAGAGCAACTTTCCCAGGAGGATCAATAACAGGTGCTCCTAAGATAAGAGCAATGGAAATAATAGATGAATTAGAAAATTCAAGAAGAGATGCTTATACGGGTTCTATAGGTTATATTTCATTCAATGGCGATTGTGACTTAAATATTGTTATTAGAACTGCTATTCATAAGGATAAAAAAATACTATCTTGGGTAGGTGGTGGAATCACTTGTGAATCAGAATTAGATTTTTGAATATGAAGAAACTCTACAAAAAAAGCTAAAAGCTATATTGGAGGCTCTATGCTAATAGAATTAGATGATGGCTTCAGCTTTGGTTTAGGACTCTTTGAAACTATCCTATTATTCAAAGGTAAAAGCTGTCTTTTTAGATGAGCATTTAGCCAGAATAAATCAATCTATAATAGACTTGGGTTTGAATATAGATAAACTTGAAAAAAAGATGAAGTTTATCGGTACTTAGAAGCTAATAAATCTGAGCTTGAACATGAAGTTTTGAAAAATAGTTTTAACTGAAAAAATAGACTTTTTATAAAAAAAGAGCATATACGTATACAGATGAAGATTATAAAAAGGGCTTTTTAGCCTAAATATTTCTAAAGTCCAAAAGAAATGAAAGCTCTATTTTCACTTTCCATAAAAACTTTAAACTATGCTGATAATATTTTTTTGAAAAGAAAAAGTAAAAAAACTTGGCTATGATGAGCCTATATTTCTAAATTCTAGAAGCTTAGTTACTGAGGGAGCCACAAGCAATATATTTATAATTGTCAATAATGAGATATATACTCCAAAAATTATCTTCAGGGCTTTTTAAATGGAATTATTAGGCAGTATATAATTTTAAATTATCCTGTCATTGAAACAGATATAGATCTAGAATTTTTAAATAAGGCTGATGAAATTTTCTTAACAAATTCATTATTTGGTATTATGCCTGTTAGTAGTTTAGAGAATAAAAAAACTAAAAATCACAAAAAAATTTTCGAGAGAGATTTTATCTAAATATTTAACAGTCATTAGCAAGAAATAAAATTTAAAAAAATATTTAAAATAAAAAGTAGTGTTGACAGAAAAATTTCCATCAACACTATTTTTTTAATTAGTATCTTAACCTTGTCTAAAAAGTAACCCCAACTTCTCCTATTGGGTACTTCCAAGATTTTTACAATTTTTTTCCATGTGATAATACTCTACAAGTTCCACATTCTAAACAACCTAAGTGACTAAAAACTTAATTTCCCATCAATAAATTTATAGCATTCTGCAGGGACAGGCTAAAAGTAATTTTTTTAATCTCTGTTTCATCTGTAAAAGTTTTTATCCACCTCTATATGAGAATTTTTCTTCATCTACATGAAAAAAACATTTAATGCAAGTTTATCTTCTATTTTCATCTTTTTTTCATTATTAAAACGCCTCCAATACGGTAGTAACAAATTCTACAAGTTTTGCAGCTGTGGTATGTTCTGCCACAGAGTGAATAACCTGCATCATCAAACCTTTTCCTTCTTTTCCATCTACTGTAAATGCTTTTGTAGCGATATCATCAACCATTGCTGGAAGTCCTTCAAAAACTTCTCTTCTTCCAAGTACAGTAGGGAAACCTTTATATCGATTTAAATCTTTCATAATGAAACTATAATCTAGAGCCCTCCTATAATTAGATAGTGTAGTAGCACTAAAATCTCCAATTTCATGTGCTTTGATAACTGTTTCAGCCGCCAATCTTCCTGATTCAATTGCAAAATCCATTCCACGTACTGTAAAACCTAAATTTACACAAAAACCTGCTGCATCTCCTGTTATTAAAACTCCATCTCTGTATAGTTCAGGAAGCATATGTATCCCTTCTTCAGGAACTAAATGCCCTGAATATTCTATAGAAGTTCCTCCTTCTAAATAAGGAGCAATTGCAGGATGTTCTTTAAATCTATCTAATAATTGATTAATTGATAAATCACTATGACCAATATCACTTAAAGTTGCTACAACTCCAACAGAAACACTGTCTTTATTAGTGTATAACAATCCTCCACCAAAAGCCTCCCAAAGTAGGATCTCCACATGAAAGCCATGCTACTCCTTCCCCATTATTTATAGCAAAAACGTTGATTAATAACATCTTCTCCTAATTGTATAACTTCTTTTTGCTCCAACAGCAACTTGATGAGGTTCTAATTCTTTTTCATACCTATATTTTTGTGCTAGAAGAGAATTTACTCCATCGGCAAGAATAACCACATCTGCATATAGTTCTTCTCCTGTTGCAGAAACTCCTACCACTTTTCCATCTTCAACAATTAATTCATCAACTAAAATTCCAGGAATAATTTCTGCTCCTGCTTCTTCTGCTTTTGAAGCCAGCCATCTATCAAATGTAGAACGAAGCACTGTATAAAAGCATTTTCATTGTTTGAGCTTAATTTTTTTGAACCAAAACCTATATCAAAAGAACCATCTTCTGTCATTAAAGAAATCTTTTCTCTTGTAATCTTCCTTTCAATTGGGGCTTCTTCTGCAAAGTTTGGAATAATTTTTCAAGACTATGTCCGTAAAGACGACCACCTGTCATATTTTTGCTCCACAAAAATCTCCCCTGTTCCACTACAAGAACAGCAAGCCCTGCATTTGCAAGAACAATAGCTGCAGAGCATCCTGCCAAACCGCCACCTACGATTATGGCATCAAATTTTTTTCTTCGCTCATATCATTTCCTCCTATAATTTTTACTTTTTCCTTGAATAATTAAACAAGCTCCACATATTTTACTGCAATATTTTTATCTCTTTTTAAAAGCAAGTTTTTCATACAAAGAAATCAATTCTTTCTTTTTAAGAAATTGCTCTGTTGATTCATATAACCAAACATATTCCTTGTAATATTTTTTTCCCTCCACCAAAATAATGGCATAATATATTTAAAAATACATTTTATAAAAAGGTTGTATCCACATATTGTCAGGAACAAAAAGAATCTAAGCAATATATATAGCCATCTTTTTCACTACTCTTATCATTTCTTTTAAGACTTTTTTTCATAGTCTACTGTATTTCTTAAGCCAAAAAGAAATAGTAACAACCGAAAAAAACTAGAATCTTCAAAAAGGTAAAGATAGTGCATCTGCTTTCTGCCATACAATATTTAAATTTTTCACTTTTCTTTACTGCCTCATTTAACATTGCAGAAGAAAAAAATCTACTCCTGTGATACTTAGGTCTCCTCTTTTTCAGCCAAACTAATTGAGATATCTCCTGTTCCACAACATACATCTAAAACTTTTTCCATTTTTAGGAGTATCTTCAAGTATTTTTATTAACTAGATCCTCTTTCCATTTTTTTGTAAACCAAAGCTAATCCTATTATTTGCTTTTATCATATTGACTATGTATATTTTCAAAGACATCATGTACATATTTTGATTTTTTTCTTCATTATTCATATTATCTCATCTCTATAATTATTTTCATTAAAAATAGCAGTAAAATAAGTATATTTACAATTATATTTGCTTTTACAATATTTTTTTCATTTGTTCTACTCTTTTATAAGCTAATAACTCAGATGTTATAAGAAATTTGAAACATCTATATTCAAATAAAATGAGTACAGGAGTGATAAGTCCTACTATTCCTAATAACCAAATAGCTAAAAAAACTTATCATTAATAACCAAATCACAATTAAGATATGATAAAGATTTTTTTATATTTTTTTCTTCCAAGAAGTACTGCTAATGTCCATCTTTTAGCTTCTAAATCTTTTTCAATATCACAGCCATTATTAGTCATCATAATTAATCCAATTCCTATCATTAGGGGAAGAGCATGTAGAAAAATTTCCTTATGTAATTTTCCATCAGATACAGCTACTACTCCTAGAGGAATTAAAATTCTCATGACAAAACCTGAAACAAGTTCTCCTATTGGAAGATAAGAAATTGGATAAGGTCCTCCTGAATAGAGAAGAACAATAAGCCCACCAATACTCCCAATAACTAATGGTAAAAATCCGCTTTCTCTACAAGCAACTATTCCTAACATAGCCCCTAAGACTAAATATATAATCCCAAGAATAAGAACTTGCTTAGGAGGAACTGAATTATAGATTAGGACTGCATCACTTTCTTCACATAATCCTTTTTCACTGTCATTTCCTTTGATAAAAATCTACATAATCGTTAAGAGTATTGACAGAGGATTGCATTAAGATAGAAGCTAAAATTAGTAAAAATACTTTTCTCAAAACTTAAAGGATATTTTTCTAACTTACAAAAATAATATTCCAAAAATAACAGATTCAATTGAAGCAATCCAAGTATGAGGAGCTGCTAATTGAGTGCTAATTTTAATGTAAGATTATTATTTTTCATTTTTCTTCCAATTCTCCTAACATTTTTTTCTAGGTAAAAAGTTATCTCTAAATTCTTTCCTAATTCTTTTTATCAATTGTCTGTTAATATTAGAAAGCGATTTTATTTTTCATAACTTGCTTCTATTCCACCAAAAAGAAGTAATATACTTTTTCTAATTGAAGAATTTCTTCAGCTGATAATTTCTCTTTTTATTTTTTTCATAATAGGTTCTAAGACTTCTCTTAATTTAGAGTTTTTTTCAGTGTCATAATTACAGGAAAAGTATATATTCCATTTTGAAAAATCTTTATGTGTTTCCTTTTCCTAAATCTTTGGAATTAGAAGTAAAATCTAAAAATATCATCCTTTATTTGAAACATCAGTCCTAAATTTCTTACAAATAACTCTAATTTTTTTGAGTAAGCTCTTTTTGAACAAACAGATTCTCTAGCACCAATACTACATGCAGCCTGGAAAAGTGCAGCTGTTTTTCTTTCAATAATTTCAAAATATTTTTTTCTTCACTTATATCTTCTTGATAATGATAAAGCTCCTGTTCTATTTCACCTATACACATATTTTCAATTGTCTTTGCTAAAATAGAAACTGCCCTCATTCAAGTTTTTCAACAACTCCATAGTAAAAAAACTCTAGCTATCAGAAAATCTCCTGCAAATACTGCTGCATCTTTCCCATACTTTCCTTGTATAGATTGCTTTCCTCTTCTATAAGGAGAATCATCTACGATATCGTCATGTATCAGTGAAGCAAGATGAGTTAGCTCTACCATAGCTGCTAATTTACAAAATTCTTTCTTTGTTATTTTTTTCCAGTTTGTTCCTGAAAAATGCAGATAATAATAAAATTTTTGTACGAATCATTTTTTTCCTGACACATTAAGAACATCATCTAAAAACAGCTCCAACTTGACTTTCTTTTTATGGAAAAAAATTAGCAATTAAATAAATATAATGTTTTACTTCTTCTGTCCATTCTTTCAGTAATATTTCTAACAATTAAATTAATCCCCTTTTCTCTGCAATAATTTCTGCAGTATGTTTTTACTTTTATATCATCAATTCCACGGGCATCTAGCCCACCTTTAATTTGCATTAAACATCCTGGACAGTCTAAAGCTACAACATCTGCACCTGATTCTTTAATATTTTTCTATTTTCTTTTTCTAAAATAGGAGCAGAAATTTCAGGATATAACAAGCTATATGATCCTCCAAAACCACAACAGTTATCACAATCATTCATTTCTACAAATTCTACACCCTTAATATTTTTTTCAATAATTCTCTTTGTTCTTTAGATACTTTCAAACTTCTCTTTAAGTGACATGAGTCATGGTAAGTAACTTTTAGAGGTTTTCCATCTCCTTCTTCTGACATTCCTCCAAGTTCATAGAACAATTTACAGAAATCAGTGGCTTTATCTGCTAATTCTTTTGCTCTTTTATGCATTTCTGTTCCTTCTTCAAAGAAAGTTGGATACAGATGTAATTGATGTGTACAAGATGGGCAAGCACTTACAATATAGTCATATTTTTCAGCTTCCATTCCATTGATATTAATTTCTGCTTCTTTTTTAGCGTTTTCTGTGTCTCCCATATTTGTAGCTGGGCATCCACAACAAGCTTGTCCCAATGGCATTTCTACTTTATATCCAATGGAATTCATATCTGCTACCACTGCTCTGGCAAGATCTGTGTAGACAAAATCTAATAGACAACCTGCAAAAATAGCTACTGTCCCCTTTGGATCTTTCACATCTTGTTTTATAGTGTGGAAGAAATCTCTTAAAGGTACTTGTGCAATTGCTGGGAAACTTCTTCCCTTTGTCATTCCTGATAAGAACATAGGTAAATGACGAATCATAGGTTCTCCCTTAGTAAATATTCCTTGTGCTACAGAAGCTATACGAAGCATTGAATGGAATAATTTACGATCTGATACAGCATCTAATGCAAATTTCTTTAGAGCATCAGGTTTTTCTTGCATATTCTTTTCACGTAATCTCATAATCATATCAGAAATATGTAAACCTCCACCACAAACATCATTACATCTTCCACATTGTAGACAGATATTTTTGAATTTTAGCTGCTCTTTCTTCAGATACTAAAAAGTGAGTTAGCATTGTACCTATTCCACCTGTATAGACATTAGAACCATAAACATGTCCTCCTACTAAAGCAAATGCAGGACAAACATCTAGACAAGCTCCACATCTTATACAATTGAATATTTCACGAAAATCAGGTTCTGATAAGATTTCTCTACGACCAGGATCATCTAGTATGACACAATAAAAATCTTTTTTACATTTTTCATCAGTTTCTTTATCTTTTGTTACTTCACAAGCTCCTGTATACATTGAAATATATGATGTGATTCTTTGAGCTGTTCCATTTCTAGGTAGAGCCTTAAAAAAATATAACGAGCATCAGATAAAGATTTTACAAATTTTTTTCTATTCCAAAAATGTATAGATGTATTGGAGGTAAAGTTCCTACCATACGTCCATTTCCTTCATTTGTCATTGTGAATACAGTTCCTGTTTCTGCAACTGCCACATTTGCTCCAGAAACTCCCATATCAGCATGAGTAAATTTATCTCTCATGACTCTTCTAGCTGTCTTTACTTCTTCTGATATTATTGGGTTATTTTTTTACTTTTGTATAGTCTGTAAAAAGATCTGCTACCTGTTCTTTATTTAAATGTAGTGCTGGCATAACCATATGTACAGGTGTATTTCCTTCCAAGGCAATTATGAATTCTCCAAGGTCTGTTTCTTGAACCAAGACTCCATCTTCTGCAAGAACATGGTTCATTTTAATTTCTTCGGAAGCCATAGACTTTGATTTAACAATTGTCTTAACTCCCTTGTCTTTTACAAGTTTACGAATCCATTCCATTGCATCTTCAGTACTTTTAGCATGATAAACATGCCCTCCTCTTGCTTCACAATTTGTTGTGAATTCTTCTATCATTTCATCTATATGTTCTGCTGCATAAGACTTAACTTCTGCAATTCTTTCTCTAGTTTTTTTCGAAGTCAACTCCAGCATAAGATTTTTCTCTTCTAGCAGGATATGTTTTACAAAAGTTTCCAAGTGTTCTTCCAAGTGTAGCATTTTCTAATGCATAGTGTATCTCTTTTTTTAAATCTTCACTAGCCATCGTTCCTCCTATTATCCTTAATTTTCTAACTTTTTTTATTATACTATTCATCATCTACAACTACAATAGATACTTCAATCCGTCCATGAACACCAACAGTTCCAACACATTCAATGTCAGCTGTACGGCTCGGACCAGTTATAAAGCCAACATAGTTTGGAAGTTTTTGCATTTCACTTAAAATATCAAACATGTCATCATAAGTGGGAACAATGGTAGAACCTTTTACTATTCCTATATAATATTCAGGCATTGTAGCTACTATTCTTCCATCTACATTATCTTGTTCTTGTATTATTGTTCCAAGTTCAGCAATTCCATGTTGTGCTTCTGATAGTCCTCCTTTATCAGTTTCGGCATGAAGACGAATATGATCTGTGTGGACAGTAATTCCATTTTGTTGAAGAGTAGGAATAACTCCTGCTTCCTTTAACATAGGAGATTCAAATAATGAAATTGAATCTATTCCATGTTCTTTAAATAATTCTGTAATTACCTTCCCTAAGTCTTCTTTTTGAGGCATGTATACAGTGTCCGTTTACACTTTCCAAGTTTTTTGAAACTCTCATACAAATCACCTGTAATACTCTTTCATTTTATCATCTCCTTTGATAATTAAAGTTTAAAAAATCAATTTAAATGTTTAATTCCTTTCTAATTCAATTATAAAATAATAATTTTTTTACTGTCAATCAAAAAAACATATATGTTATATTATCTATCGAAATTTTTTTAAAAAAATTCTTAATATTGATTATTATGTTAAAATATGTTACAATTTTATTAATATTATTAAAAGGGAGAATTTTTATGAATAGAATAATTATATTTACAGGAAAAAGGTGGAGTTGGAAAAATCAAGTGTCGCAGCTGCTCATGCATTAGCTTCCTCTAAAAAGTTCTAAAAAACTTTATTAGTTAGTGCTGATACAGCACATAACTTAGGGATATTTTTCAAATAGAAATTGGCTCAAAAAAATTAAAAAAACTTTCTGAATATTTAGATGTTTTAGAATTAGACTCAGATGCTATAAAAAAACGAATTCTTCCCAAAAAGTTAAAAAAATACTATGATAGATTTAATGGGAAAAAAACGGACTTGGAATAACTAATTTAAATGAAAAATTTTTTTCTTTACCAGGTTTTGAAAAATCTTTTTTTCTTTTTAAAGATTAAAGAAATTTATGATACTAATATATATGAAAAACATTTTTTTATTGATTGTGCACCAACTGGAGAAACTCTTGCACTTTTTAAAACTTCCTGAACTTCTTGCATGGTATATGGAAAAGTTTTTTTCCCGATCGGAAAAATTATTCGTATTCTTTCTCCTATCTCAAAACTAGCATATAAAGTTGTTCTTCCAAGTACTCAAACTATAGACACAGTTGAAATCATTCATCAAAAAAACTTTTTAGAGCTTCAAGAGCTTTTTGAAAAAAATAATGAGATTTGTAGTGTCAGATTGGTTTGCATCCCTGAAAAAAATGATAGTAGAAGAAACAAAAAGAAATTTTTATGTACCTTAACCTATATAAATATCAGGTTGATACTGTTTTTTTATCAATCGTGTTATAGCAGATAAAAATAGAGAATCCTTTTTATGAAAAAAATTGGAAGAACATCCAATCAAAAATATATACAAGAATTAGAAGAAGTTTTTATTAATATTCCAATTGTAAAAAAATTCCTTGGTACCCTAAAGAAATTATTGGAGAAAAGGCTTTTAGAATCTCTTTGTGATAATATAGAAAGTCTTCCTGACCTATTTTCAGTAAAAAAATCACTCAAAATGAAGAATATCTAACTTACAAAGATGGTTATATATTAAAAAAATAGAACTTCCTTTTATAAAACAAGAAGATTTAAAAAAATTAATCATCATGAAACCGACCTTAATATTAAAAATAAATAATATGAAGCGTTGTATTCCTCTTCCAAATATTTTTAAGAAAAAGTCATATCACTGATACAAAAAAATAGAAAAATAATATTTTATTCATTTATTTTCAAGTAGAAAAAGAAAAAAAGGAGGACACATTTTGAGAATTTTTAATTTATACAGGGAAAGGTGGAGTTGGAAAAAAACAAGCATAGCAGCTGCAACAGCACTATTTTTTTAGCCAACTCAGAAAAAAGTTATGCTTATAAGTACAGATCAAGCTCATAGTTTAGGAGATATTTTTTTAATAAAAAAATCAATAATGAAACTTCTCAAATATCCCAAAAATTTAGATGTAATAGAAATAGATACCACAGAAGAAAGTAAGAAAATATGGAAAAAAATTTACATGATTATTTAAAACAAATCATTTCTGCAAAGGCAAATGATGGAATAGAAATAGAAGAAACTTTATTGTTTCCAGGATTAGACGAAGTATTTTTCTTTACTTAAAAATTTTAGACATTTATGAAGAGGCTAAATATGATGTTATTGTTGTAGACTGCGCTCCAACTTACTAAAGTCTCTCACTGTTAACATATTCCGAAAAAAATTAAATGTTTTAATAGATAGTATTTTACCAATGGTACAGAGTATAAATTCTATTTTTGGTTCTTTTTATTTCAAAAACATCTGTTCCAAAGCCAAGAGATATGGTTTTTGAAGAAGTAAAAAAATATAGCAAAAAGATTAAAAAAATTATACGATATTTTCCATAAGCGAGATACTACCAGTATTAGAATAGTTACCACTCCTGAGCAGATAGTTTTAGAAGAAGCACGTCGAAATTATACTTGGCTACAACTATATAATTTTTAATGTAGATGCTATCTATATAAATAAACTATATCCCTCAAAAAGCTATGGAAGGATATTTTAAAGATTGGGAAGATATACAAAAACAAAATATTCAACTTGTAGAAGAAAGTTTTCCTGAACAAAAAAAGTTTTTAAATTAGAAATGCAAAGCAATGAAATTAATGGAAAAGAATCACTTGAAAAAAATAGCTAAAATTCTTTATCAAAAATATCAATCCTATAGAAATTTTCTGCCAAACAGAAGCTTTTTAAAATGGATGATATCAATGGAACTAGAATACTTAGTATTAAATTACCTTTTCTAAAAAGCTGAAAAACATATCAATAAAAAGAAAAAAATATGATATTATAATTTCCTTATTAAATGAAACAAGACGTTTTTCATTTGCCAGATAAGTTAAAAAAACAAGAAAAAAATTAGTAGCTATTCCTATGAAAATAGTGAGCTAAAAAAATTTTTATGGACTATGATTAAATCACTAACTCTTTTTTTCTATAACTATCTTTTCCTATAAAAATATATTGAAATATAAATAACAAAAACATAAAAATAAAAACAGAATACACTGAATTAGATAAATATATAATAAAAATATTTAAAAATTGAATTTATTAAAAAAATGTGGTAAATTTATATTAAGAAGATAGTATAAATATCTTATAGTTTTTTTAATTAGTTTATCTAAATTAACCTTGCTAAAGGAGGAAAAAAACATGGGAAATCATATGTACAACAAAGTAAGTGAAGAATTGGTGGAAAAAAATTTAAAAAAATTGTTCCAGGTAAGGTTTATACAAAAGATGAAATAAATAAGGATTTTTTTCATGATGAAATGCCTATTTATGGTGAAGGTGAACCTGAAGTTGTTATTGATGTTACTACTACTGAAGCAATTTCGGAAATTATGAAATTATGCTATGAAAAATAATATTCCTGTTATCCCAAGAGGAGCTGGAACTGGTTTAACAGGAGCATCTGTAGCAGTTACTGGTGGAGTTATGTTAAACATGACTAAAATGAATAAAATTTTAGGTTATGACCTTGAAAATTTTGTAGTTAAAGTTGAACCAGGAGTTTTACTAAATGACCTAGCAGAGGATGCTTTAAAACAAGGCTTATTATATCCACCTGATCCAGGTGAAAAAAATTTTGCAACTCTTGGTGGAAATGTTTCTACAAATGCTGGTGGAATGAGAGCAGTAAAATATGGAACTACTAGAGATTATGTTAGAGCCATGACAGTGGTTCTTCCAACTGGTGAAATTATAAAAATTAGGGGCAACTGTATCTAAAAACAAGTACAGGATATAGCTTACTTAATTTAATGATAGGTTCAGAAGGAACATTAGGAGTTATAACAGAATTAACTTTAAAAATTAATTCCTGCTCCAAAAAGAAACTATAAGTCTAATCATTCCTTATGAAAAATCTTGATGAATGTATAGCAACTGTTCCTAAATTTTTTTATGAACCATTTACAACCTCAAGCATTGGAATTTATGGAAAGAGAAATTGTCTTAGCTTCTGAAAGATACATAGGTAAGAGTGTATTCCCTAAAAAAATTAGAAGGAGTAGACATTGGTGCCTATCTATTAGTAACTTTCGATGGAGATAATATGGAAGCTTTTAGAAGAAATAACTGAAAAAAAGCTTCTGAAATAGTTTTTAGAAGCAGGAGCATTAGATGTTCTAGTTGCTGATACACCTGCTAAGAAAAAAAGATGCTTGGGCTGCTAGAAGTAGTTTCTTAGAAGCTATTGAAGCGGAAACTAAGTTACTAGATGAATGTGATGTTGTTGTTCCTGTTAACCAAATAGCACCTTATCTACATTATGTAAATGAAACAGGTAAAAAAATATGACTTTACTGTTAAGAGTTTTTGGACATGCTGGAGATGGAAACTTACATATTTATGCTTGTAGTAACGATATGGAAATGACTGAATTTAAGCGTCAAGTTGAAGAATTTTTAACAGATATATACAATAAAGCTTCTGAACTTGGTGGATTAATTTCAGGAGAACATGGAATTGGTTATGGAAAGATGGATTACTTAGCTAATTTCTCTGGTGAAGTTAATATGAGACTTATGAAAGGAATAAAAAGAAGTCTTTGACCCTAAGATGATTTTTAAATCCTAATAAAGTTTGTTATAAGGCATAGTAAATAATAAGTATAAATATAATTATAGGAGGTAATATTATGGCATATTTAATTTCTGAAGAAGCTCAAGATCTATTGAAAGATGTAAAAAAATTTTGTGATAATGAAGTAAGAGAACAATGTAAAGAATATGATAAATCTGGTGAATGGCCAAAAAGAAATTTATGATAAGGCTATTGAACAAGGTTATCAAGCTTTAGAAGTTCCAGAAGAATTTGGTGGTCCAGGTCTAAGTAGAGTTGATGTTGCTGCTTTAATTGAAGAAATGGCAATAGCTGATGCTGGTTTTGCAACTACTATTTCAGCTAGTGGACTTGCTATGAAACCTGTTCTAATTGCAGGAAACCACGATCAAAAACAAAAAATGTGTGATTTAGTTTTTAGAAGGTGGACTAGGGGCATTCTGTTTAACAGAACCAGGTGCTGGTTCTGATGCTAGTGCAGGAAGAACAACCGCAGTTAAAGATGGAGATGAATATGTTTTAAATGGTAGAAAATGCTTTATTACAAATGGTGAAATGGCATCTTTCTATTGTATTACTGCTATAACAGATAAAGAAAAAAAGGTTTAAAAGGAATCTCTATGTTCTTTGTAGAAAAAGGAACTAAGGGATTAAGTACTGGAAAACATGAAGATAAAATGGGTATCAGAACTTCTAATACTTGTGATGTAGTCTTAGAAGATTGTAGAGTCCCTGCCAGTGCTTTACTTGGAAAAGAAGGAGAAGGATTTGCTATTGCAATGAAAACTCTAGACCAAGCTAGATCTTGGATAGCTTGTATTGCTGTTGGAATTGCCCAAAGAGGAATACAAGAAGCTATAGCATATGGTAAAGAAAGAATTCAATTTGGAAAACCTATAATCAAAAATCAAGCATTACAATTTAAAATTGCAGATATGGAAATAAAGACTGAAACTGCAAGACAAATGGTTGCTCATGCTCTAACAAAAATGGATTTAGGACTACCTTATGGAAAAGAATCAGCTATTGCTAAATGTTATGCTGGAGATATTGCAATGGAAGTTTCATCTGAAGCTATACAAATTTTCGGTGGATATGGATACAGTAGAGAATACCCAGTTGAAAAATTGTTAAGAGATGCTAAAATTTTCCAAATCTTTGAAGGTACTAATGAAATTCAAAGAATTGTAATTGCTAATAATGTAATTGGACGTTAGGAGGAAGTAATGGAAATATTAGTTTGTGTAAAAACAAGTTGCAGATGACTCTGTTGAAATATTTATGAATGAAAAAAACTGGGAAAACCTGCCTTAGAAGGTGTTGAAAAAAGTAGTAAATGCTTTTTGATACTTATGCTTTAGAAATGGCAACTAGATTAAAAAGAATCTAAAGGAGATACTACTATATCAGTTCTTTTCTCTAGGGTGGAGAAGATGTAACAAATAGCTTAAAAAAATTGTTTAGCTGTTGGTGCAGATGAAGCTTTCTATATTAAAAGATGAAGCTTATCAAGAAAAAGATGCTGTTATAGTAGCTCAAGCCTTAAATAAAGCTATTAAAAAAATATTGAAGAAAAAAAGAGGTAAAAAAGTTTGATATTATCTTCTGTGGAAAAGAAACTACTGATTTTGCAACTGGACAAGTTGGAATTATGTTAGCAAATGAATTAAATTATGGAATAGTAACTAATTTAGTTGATATAGATACAGATGATACAAAAGTTATTGCCAAAAAGGAAACAGAAACAGGCTATGAAAAAAAGTTGAACTAGCTTCTCCTTGTATAGTAACTGTAAATAAACCTAATTATGAACCTCGTTATCCAACAATAAAAAAAGTAAAATGGCAGCTAGAAAAAAAGAAATCACTGAAATTTCAGTTGAAGTAGCCAGTGAAAGTGCAATGAAAGAAGTTAAACTATTTTCACCTCCAAAAAAGACAAGCAGGAGTGAAAAATAAAAACTGGAACTGCTGAAGAAATGGTTGCACAAGCTATGCAAAAAAATGTTGGAAGCAAAAAGTATTTTTAGGAGGTTATAAGATGGAAAGAAATATAATGGTATATATAGAAACAGTTGATAACTCTCCTGTTGTTGTATCTTTAGAAGCTATAGCCCTAGCTAAAAAAACTTTCAAAAAGAAAAATAATAAAAAAAGTTATTGCTGTTTTAGTTGGAGAAAAATTTAGATGATGTTGCAAAAAAATGTTTTTGAGTATGGTGCTGATGAAGTTTTATACTTAGAAGAAAATAAAAAAGAACTAGAAGCTATTGGAAATGCTTTAATAGTTGCGAAAGAAAAAAATATAATCCTTCTATCATCTTCTTAGGTTCTACTTTAAATGGAAAAAGACTTAGCTAATATGGTGGCAAGTGAACTAAAAGTTCCTACATCTGTTGATGTAGTAGCAGTAAAATATGAAAATGACAAATATTTTATGACACTTCCAATGTATGGTGGAAATATTCTAAAAGAAGTAACTTTTGAAGGAGATAAAACATTAGTTGTTGCAGTTCGTTCAGGAGCTTGCAAGAAAGAAGTATTTGAAGGAGCTTCAGGAGAAGTTATAAAAAGAAAAAAAGTAGTTGAAAAAATTTATTTACAAAAAAATAGCTGAAATAGTTCAAGAAATATCTGAATCAGTTAATTTAGAGGAAGCTGAAATTATAGTTTCTGGTGGTAGAGGTATGGGAAGTAAAGAAAACTTTGAACTTGTAAAACAATTAGCTGATATATGTGGTGGAGTTGTTGGAGCAACAAGACCTGCAACAGAGGATGAATGGATCCCACGTTCTCACCAAGTTGGACAATCTGGTAAAAATTGTTGCACCAAAAATTATATATAGCTTGTGGTATATCAGGGGCAACTCAACATATTTCTGGAATAATGGGTTCAGATTATATTGTAGCAATAAATAAAGATGAAGATGCACCTATTTTTTTGATGTTGCAGATATTGGAATTGTAGGAAATGTTATGGATATAATTCCAATTATGATAGAGGAAATCAAAAAAATAAAAAGCTTAAAATTTAATTTATAGTAAGAACTATTATTAATATAATAGTTCTTACTTATAAGTAGGAGGCAATTTGTATGGGACAATGGATTATTATTTTTAGCACTTGCTCTTATTGGGCAATTTGTTAGTGACCTTATTTCTTTTCCAATTCCGAAAACAATTATTGCATCTATAATATTATTCTTGCTTTTTGGAATTTAAAGTTTTAAAGGTTGAATATTTTTAAAGGAGTTTTAGCAGGTTGTAAAAAAATATTTAGCTTTCCTTTTTCCTTCCTGTTGGTGTTGGAATTATGACACAATTAAATTCTGCACCAGCTATGGTTTTATGTAAAAGTATTACTTATTATGATAATTAGTACAATTTTAATAATGCTAGTTACAGGATTAATAGCTGACTTTATTATAAAAGGTACAAGAAAAAAATATTAGGTAATAAGGACGAAAAGGAGGGTAAAAATGAGTGATATAATACATAATATTATTTTTTTAGCCCATTCTTTGGGATAATACTATCTTTAGTAACTTATGAAATAGGAAAGTACTTATTTGGAAAAAAACAAAGTCTATATTTTGTAACCCTCTTTTAATAGGAATTCTTTTTATCAATACTCTTTTTACTATGTTTTGATATTCCGTTTGAAGCTTATAACAAAGGTGGAAGTATTATTAAATTATTTATAAGTCCTGTTGAAAGTGTTATAATAGGAGTTGCTTTATATGAACAATTCCAAATTTTAAAAAAAGAAACTGGTTCCCTATTTTACTTTCAACTGTCTTAGGAAGTACTTTTTTTCAATTATCATTTTATATATATTAGGAAAAGTTTTTCGCACTTCCTGACGATATATTCTATGCAACCTTACCAAAATCAGTAACAACAGCTATTGCTCTTGATATTGCTACAAAATTTGGTTGGAATGAAGCTTTAATTCCTATGATGACAGTATCAACTGGAATTATAGGTGCTGTTATTGCTCCATTAGTTGCTAAATTTATAAAAATCTCCAGTAGCTAAAGGACTTGCAATAGGAACATCTAGCCATGCTGTTGGAACATCTAAAAGCAATAGAAATGGGAGAAGTAGAGGGAGCAATGAGTGGTTTAGCTCTTAGCTTAGCTGCAATTTCAACTTCATTTATAATTCCAATTTTACTTACTACTATTTTCAAAAATTATCTAGAATAAAATTTAAAAAGGTGTGGATGTAATCTTAATCTTAAAAATCTTTAGAAAATTACATCCGCACCTTCTTTTTCTATTATAATTTTTTTGCTACTAAACAAAAATTTTTTTACCTCTTTTTCTATCCAAATTTATGTGTATTATTTATTGTATAATTTTAGGTAAAATTTGCTTTTAATAAATTGTTCTTAAAAAAATCAATAGCATCTTTTAAGTTTTTAGCTTATAAATAAACTCTTTTTTTCTTCCTCGTTTAATAAACTGAATCTTCTTTTTAAATTCTAAAAAAATGCATAATAACATCTCCTTTTTTTGTATGTATTTATATATACTCTTTCTATAGTCATAATGTATCATACTACAAATACTTTTGTCAACAGGTTTTTTTAAAAATATTTTTTTATATTTCTTTTAACTATAGATTTCATGATAGTTTTTCTTGTACTATGTACATTCTTAGGTAAATAAAATATTCTAGACACTTTTAGTATAATTATGTTATACTGTATATATATAGTAGTACATTTAAAAAGGAGGGAATTATATGAGTTTTGGAACTACTTTAAAAAAATAAGATTGAAACATAAAGATAGTTTAAGAGGTCTTGCAAAAATTAATTTACACTTTACTTTTTGTAGATAAAGTAGAAAAAAAGGTACTGCTCCTATTTCAAATAACTTTATTGAAAGAATTGTTGAAGTATATCCTGATGAAGAAAAAAATTCTAAAGAAAAGAATACTTGAAGGAAAAATTTACCTAAAGTATTTAGCAAAGACGAAAGTATTAAAATTTTTAGAAGATAGTGAAGTTTTAAATCTTCCTGTTTATGGAAAAGCTAGTGCTGGTAGAGGTTATTTAAATATGGATAAACCTGATTACTATATGCCTATAACAAAAGGAGACTTTTCTTTAAATAGTTTCTTTGTTGAAATTACAGGAAATAGTATGGAACCAACTTTAGAAGATGGTGAATATGCTTTAGTTGATCCTAATAATACTGCTTATGTTAAAAAAATAAAATATATGTTGTTACTTACAATGATGAAGGATATATAAAAAGAGTTGAAGTAAAGGATAAGAAAAAAAGTTATAACTTTAAAGAGTGATAATCCAGATTATGATGATATTGATATTTCTGAAGAAATGCAAGAATACTTTAAAAATCAATGGAAGAGTTGTTGAAGTTATCTCTAAAAAAAGAGTATTATAAAATTTTTAAAAAAAGCACTAGATTTGTATAAATACATTTCTAGTGCTTTTCTCATTTTTTATTTAAGCTTATTTAACTTCCTTATCAAGCTCTTTTGTTAAATTTTGTTTAACCATTTGTTCATTTTCTTCTGGAACACATAGTCCATCCCCTAAGATAGAACAATAGCTTGCAGCTTGTTTATCTTTTTCTAACTCTTCAGCTGTTTTAGGAGGCTCTGCTTGTTTCACTATTTCTTCTTTTGCTTTTTTTCATTTTGTTCAGGAACACACAAACCATCACCTAAAACACTGCAGTAAGAAGCTTCTTGTTTTTTAGAATCTTCAGCTTTTGGAGCTGGAGCATCAGTCATTGTTGCTGGATCTGGTACTACTTTTTCCTGCTTTTAATTTCTTCAAAACATTTTTAATAAGTCATCTTTTCCTGTTGATTTTGCTAAACATTCTAATTTTTTTCATATGCTTCTTTTATCTTTTGCATCAAAAGCATCTTTAAATTTATTTAGCATTCTTTTTATTCTTTTCTACAAATTCTTTTGTAGCTGTTATTGGTTCTAATTTAACTGCAGCTGCTGGAGCAGTTCCGCTAGCAATTATTTTTTTCCTGCTTTGATTTCTTCGAAGCATTTTTAATAATTCATCTTTTTCCTGCTGTTTTTTTGCTAAATTTTCTAATTTTTTTCATATGCTTCTTTATCTTTTGCATCAAAAGCATCTTTAAATTTGTTTAGCATTCTCTTATTCTTTTCTATGAATTCAGCACTTGCAGAGATTGGATCTCCAGTAGGTGCTGCTGGAGCACTTCCATCAGGAATAATTTTTTTCCAGTTTTAATTTCTTCATAGTATTTTTAATAACTCATCTTTTTCCTGCTGTCTTTTGCTAAATTTTTCTAATTTTTTTCATATGCTTCTTTATCTCCTGCATCAAAAGCATCTTTAAATTTATTTAGCATTCTCTTATTCTTTTCTATAAATTCAGCACTTGCAGAAATTGGGTCTCCAGTTTGAGCAACTACTTTCTTTTTCTACTGTTTTTCTTAACAGGTTTTTTTCTTAACAGGTATTTCTACTGCTACACCCATTATCTCTCCTATTTTTTTCAATAACTTTAGAGTCCTCCAGGTGCACATAAAGTCATTTTTGCACCTTCTAAAAGCTACTCCTGATGCATATCCAGCACAACCAGGGAATCCACAAGCTCCACAGTTTGCACCAGGTAGGATAGCTAATATTGCTTCTACTTTTGGGTCTACTTTACTTCAAACTTCTTTGAAGCATAAGCTAGAATAGTCCCATCAATATTCCAGTTATTCCTAATACAACAACTGGCATCATAATCGCTTCCATTATATACCTCCATTTGTATAATTATTAAATTTGCATTCCACTAAATCCCATAAATGCCATAGCTAAAAGTCCAGCTGTTATAAATGCTATTGGAACTCCTTTAAAAATTCTTAGGAGTATTTGCAAATTCAAGTCTTTCTCTTATACCAGCTAAAAAGTAATAAAGCTAGTGAGAACCCTACTGCAACTCCAAAAACCATTTACTATTGTTTCTATAAAAATTATATCCTACTTGGATATTGATTATAGCAACTCCTAGAACGGCACAGTTTGTTGTGATTAATGGTAAGAATACTCCAAGTGCTTTATATAAGCTTGGTGATGTCTTTTTAATTGCCATTTCAACGAATTGTACAAGAGAAGCTATTATTAATATAAAAGCTATTGTTTGTAGATATCCCTAAACCAAGAGGTTCTAATATCATTCTGTAAGCTAACCAAGTTACTCCTGAAGCTATTGTTATAACGAAAGTAACAGCCATACCCATACCTAATGATGAGTCAACTTTTTAGAAACTCCCATAAATGGACAACAACCTAAGAACTTAGCAAATATTATGTTATTTATAAATATCGAAGTAACAATTATACTAAATAATCCACCTATACTCATTTTTTTAGTCACCTTCTTTTTCTTTGCATCTCTTTCTTTCTTAATATTTATACAAGCCATGATCATACCTATAGTGATAAATCCACCAGGAGCTAATATAAATATTAAAGCTGGTGTAAAGTTAGCAGGAACTAATGAAATTCCAAATATAGATCCATTACCTAAAATTTCTCTATAGATCCCTAAGAAAGTTAAAGATAAAGTAAATCCTATTCCAGATCCAATACCATCAAGTATAGAATCAATAACTCCGTTTTTTTAGAAGCAAAGCTTTCTGCTCTTCCAAGAACTATACAGTTAACAACTATAAGAGGTATGAATAATCCTAATACTTTGTATAAATCAGGTGTATAAGCATTCATAACCATATCAACAACAGTAACTAGTGTTGCTATTATCATTATAAATGCTGGTATTCTTACTTCATCAGGTATAAATTTCTTAAAAAGCGATATTAATCCATTTGAACAAGCAAGAACGGCTATAACCGCAAGTCCCATTGAGAACCCATTTATAGCACTACTTGTAACTCCAAGCGTTGGACAAAGTCCTAACATTAAAACGAATACTGGGTTTTCTTTAAATATTCCAGCTGTAAGTATTCCTAATTTTTTCATTATTTACTCACCTCATTTTGATAAGTATTTAATGCTTTTATAACTCCTGTATAAACAGCTTTAGGTGATATTGTAGCCCCAGCAAAAGCATCTGTTGACTTATTAAATTCATAAGTTGCATCTTTACCTATCCAATGTTCTTGCCATTCTTTTTCATTTATTTTTGCTCCTAAACCAGGAGTTTCTGAACTTGTAACTACATTTAAACCTGTTACTTTAGCATCATTATCTATTCCTACAACAAAGTTTATGTCTCCACCATAACCTGGTTCTGCAACTGAAGCAACATATCCAACAACTTCTCCAGCTTCATTGAAACCTGGAATATATTGAATTCCTTCTGCTTCTTTTGCTTCTTCTTCTTTGAAACTTGCTGCTTCTGGTAAAACTTGTTTTCTAGCTTCATTTACTATTTTTAAAGTATTTTCAGCTATAACTTTACTTGTAAAACCATTAACTCCACCAAGTAAACCTGCTGATATAGCAGCTATTAGTCCTAGGACGATTCCAAAATGTATATATCTATTTTTCCATTTTGCTCACCCCACCAAATTTTTAGGTCTTATATATCTATCTATCAATGGAACAACTCCATTCATTATTAAGATAGCATAAGCTGTACCTTCAGGATATCCACCTTTCATTCTTATTAAAGATACTAATAATCCTATTCCAAAAGCAAAAACTACTCTTCCCTTTGAAGTTGTTGGACTAGTAACCATATCTGTTGCCATGAAGAATGCTCCTAGGAATAATCCTCCTGAGAATATTTGCATTATAGGATCTGCTCCAAATGCCCATGTTAAAATAAATACTGTACCTATCATTGTAGCAGGTACTTTCCAATCTATTTGTTTCTTATATATTAAATATGCTCCACCAATTAATAGTGCTAAAGAAGAAGTTTCTCCTAAACATCCTCCCATATTTCCTAAAAATGCATTAACATATTGATCTCCATTTTGTAATAGAGAATCTGCTAAAGGTAATCCTCTTTTCATAGCATCCAAAACTGTTGCCCCTGCTTTTCCATCATAAGCAAAAGTAGTTATTGCAACTGGCCAAGATGCTTGAACAAATGCTCTTCCTATTAATGCTGGGTTAAATATATTATGTCCTAATCCACCATAAACCATTTTTTTCCTAATGTTATTGCAATTATATTTCCTATTACTACATATTGTAAAGGCATAATTGCAGGAACTACGAATGAAAAATAAAATCCCTGTTAATATAGCACTTCCATCGAATGCTTCTATATCTCTTTTTAATGCTTTTTTTGACATAGATATTCAGTAACTACACAAGTTAAAAACTGATACTGAAGTTAATATCAGAGCTCTCACTCCAAATGAGTATATAGCCATTAAAAATGCTGGTACTAAAGCTATAACAACATCATACATTACCGACTCAATAGTTTCTTTTGTTCTAATGTGAGGAGCTGGTACTGTTTTCAAAAATTGTACTCACTTTTATCCTCCTTAATTAAGTTTAATCTATTTTTTCTTAGCTCTTAATTTAGCTTTTCCTGTTTTGATAGCCTCAGCCAAAGGTCTATTAGCAGGACAAATATAAGCACAAGAACCACATTCAATACAATCCATTAGATTGTGTCCTGCCATTGCTTCATACTCTTTTGCTGCTGCTAATCTATCAAACATAAGTGGTGCAAGTCCCATAGGGCATGCTGATACACACTTAGAACAACTTATACAAGCTTTTGTCTTGTATGGTCTCATTTCCTCATTTGTTAAAGCTAAAAGTCCTGATGTTCCTTTTACTACAGTAGCTTCTTCAGTCATTTGTGCCAATCCCATCATTGGTCCACCCATAACTAATCTTTCCATTTCATCTCTGTTAATTCCACAGTGATCTAAAATATATGAGAAAGGAGTTCCTATAGCAACCTTCAAGTTTTTAGGATTCTTTATAGCCTTTCCTGTTACTGTAACAACTTTTTCTATTAGAGGTTTTCCATTTACAACTGCTTCATAGATTGCCGCTGCTGTTCCTGTATTTTTGTACAACAACACCAACTGCTGATGGAAGTTGTCCAGATGGAACTTGTCTATCTAAAAATAGATTTAATAAGTTGTTTTTCTCCACCTTATGGGTATTTTTGTTTTCAATGGAACAATATTAATTCCTGTTCCTTCTGCAGCTTTTCTCATAGATTCAATAGCTTCAGGTTTATTATCTTCTATTCCTACATAAACATCTGGAACATTTAAAATTTTTTTAATAATTTTTTTATTCCTTCAATTATTGAATTTGGATTTTCTAACATAAGTCTATTATCTGAGTTTAAATAAGGTTCACATTCAGCACCATTTAAAAATCAAACTATCTAACTTAGTATTAGGTGGAGGATTTAATTTTACGTGAGTAGGGAAAGTAGCTCCTCCTATTCCAACTATACCTTTTTCTCTGATAATATCAAGTAATTCTTTCTTATCAGCTGTTTCCCAATTTGCAATTTTAGTCAATTCTGCCCATTCTTCTTTTTTTGTCATTTTTCAATAAAAAAATCGTCATAACTTTTTCCAGATAAAGGATACACACGATTTTCTATCTTTGTGACAGTTCCACTTACAGGAGCATGAACAGGTACCGCTAAACCTTCTGCATCCGCAATTTTTTGTCCTTTTAAAACTCTGTCCCCTACGTTAACAATAGGATTTAAAGGTGCTCCTATATGTTGTAAAAGAGGTACAAAAAAATTTCATTTGGTGATTCCAACTTTTCAATTGGTAAATGTTCTGTTTGTATTTTTATTTTTCAGGGGGATGTACTCCGCCTCTGAAACCAAAAAAATTTCATCAAAAACACTCCTTTCATACATAGTTTATTTTTCCACAAATTGATTTTTAGCATATATATACAAAATTAACAAGTTTTTTTATTTTAATTTTTTTCTTTTTTTCTTATTGTACTTTTTGCATAGTTCTTTCTAAATTCTGAACAGTTAATATGTCTATAATACATTCATTAAGTTTTTTTCTAAAAAAATTCAACTAGCTCTTTTTGTTCACTCTGACTAAACTCACCTAAAACATGTTCAACAGCATCTTCTTTTTTTAGCTCCTATTCCACATTTTATTCTAATAAATTCTTCACCTATATGAGATATTATAGACTTTATTCCATTATGTCCACCTGAGCTACCTTTTTTTCTCTAATTCTTATATCTCCAAAATCTAAAGACATATCATCGTAAACAACTATAATATCTTTTTTTAGGATCCAACTTATAAAAAAATTTACAATTTCTATAAGAGCATTTCCACTCAGATTCATAAAAGTCTGGGGCTTAAAAAAATATAACTTTCTCCCCGTCTATATTTTTTTCACTGATAAGAGCTTGAAATTTTTCTCTTTCATCTGTCAGATTAAATTTTTTTCTTAAACTGTCTACAACTATAAAACCAATGTTGTGTCGTGTTTTTCATACTTCTTACCTGGATTTCCTAAACCAATAACAACTTTCATTTTTCCCCCTCCTTACATCTTTCATTTCCGAATTATTATACTATATATTATTGATATCTACATAGTCTTTTTTTATAGCTTTCTTCAGTTTTTAAAAAATATTATTACATTTAGTTTTACTTTTTGAATAGCATAAAAAAAGAGAGAAACGTTTGCTTCTCTCTTATTATTAGCTTGGCAAATCCATACTCTCCCAGACCGCTTCCAGCCAAGTACCATCAGCGTATATGGGCTTAACTTCTAGGTTCGGAATGTAACTAGGTGTACCCCCATAGCTATACTCACCAAGCATATATATTGTATCACATAATTTTGTTATGTGCAAGTCTGAACACTTGAAACTATATAGTAAAAACAAACTTAGATTAAAACTTCGATAATTAGTATTGGTCAGCTAAATGCATTGCTGCACTTACACCCCCAACCTATCAACCTCCTAGGCTCGAAGGTATCTTAAAGAATACTTATCTTGAAGTTAGTTTCCCGCTTAGATGCTTTCAGCGGTTATCTATTCCAAACGTGACTACCCAGCTGTGCCACTGGCGTGACAACTGGTACATCAGAGGTTTGTCCATCCCAGTCCTCTCGTACTAAGGACAGGTCTTCTCAATATTCTAACGCCTACAGTGGATAGGGGATCGAACTGTCTCACGACGTTCTGAACCCAGCTCACGTACCGCTTTAATGGGCGAACAGCCCAACCCTTGGGACCTTCTCCAGCCCCAGGATGCGATGAGCCGACATCGAGGTGCCAAACCCTACCGTCGATATGGACTCTCGGGTAGGATCAGCCTGTTATCCCCAGGGTAGCTTTTATCCGTTGAGCGACGACCCTTCCATTCGGAATCGCCGGATCACTATGTCCTGCTTTTCGCATCTGCTCGACCCGTCAGTCTTGCAGTCAAGCTCTCTTATGCCATTGCACTCTATGGTTGATTTCCATCCAACCTGAGAGAACCTTTGAACGCCTCCGTTACTCTTTTCGGAGGCGACCGCCCTCAGTCAAACTGCCCACCTAGCACTGTCTCCGTGGCTACAAACCACAGATTAGAATTTCAGCATTGAATGGTTGGTATTCCACCGATGACTCCGATACAGCTAGCGCCATATCATCATAGTCTCCCAACTATCCTATACATGCAATGCCAAAACCCAATACCAAGCTACAGTAAAGCTCCATGGGGTCTTTCCGTCCTACTGTAGGTAACCGGTATCTTCACCGGTAATACAATTTCACCAGGCCTCCCGTCAAGACAGCGCTCAAATCATTACACCATTCGTGCAGGTCGGAACTTACCCGACAAGGAATTTCGCTACCTTAGGACTGTTATAGTTACAGTAGCCGTTCACTGGGGCTTCAATTCGGAGCTCTCACTCCTCCTCTTAACCTTCCAGCACTGGGCAGGTGTCAGCCCATATACATCGCCTTCCAGCTTAGCATAGACCTGTGTTTTTGTTAAACAGTTGCTTGAGCCTCTTCACTGCGACCCTCGAGTGCTTTGTAACGCATGGATACTAACACCCAAGAACCCTCTTCTCCCGAAGTTACGAGGTTATTTTGCAGAGTTCCTTAACGAGAGTTAGCCTGTCCGCCTTAGATTTCTCATCCTGACCACCTGTGTCGGTTTACAGTACGGGCAGTCAAATATTAACGTTAGAAGCTTTTTCTTGGCAGCGTGGGATTTGCACATTCATCTTACGACTGTATATCATACCTCAGATATAACTCAATGGATTTACCTATCAAGTCATCCTACATACTTCTACGGACACTTCCGTTCGTCCGTGCGCATACCCTTCTGCGTCCCTCCATCACAATATATGACTGGCACAGAAATATTAATCTGTTTTTCCATTCGCCTACGCATTATAGCCTGGGCTTAGGGTCCGGCTTACTCAGGGAAGACAAGCTTTACCCTGAAAAACCTTGGTCTTCCGGCGAGGGGATTCTCGCCCCCTTTCTCGCTACTTATTCCTGCATTCTCACTTCTGATACCTCCAGAGTCGGTCACCCTTCTCCTTCAACGGCCTACAGAACGCTCTCCTACCAATCCTTACGGATTCCACAGCTTCGGTTTATAACTTAGCCCCGTTACATTGTCGGCGCAGAGACTCTCGACTAGTGAGCTATTACGCACTCTTTAAAGGTATGGCTGCTTCTAAGCCAACCTCCTAGTTGTTTGTGAATCTCCACCTCCTTTCCCACTTAGTTATAATTAGGGACTTAGCTGGTGGTCTGGGTTTGTTTCCCTTTTCGACAATGGAAGTTAACTCCCATAGTCTCACTCCTGAGACTCTAAATTATGGTATTCGGAGTTTGATTGATTTCAGTAAGCAATACGCCCCCTAGATCATTCAGTCGCTCTACCCCCATAATTGAACACTCAAGGCTGCACCTAGATGCATTTCGGAAGAACGAGCTATCTCCTGGTTCGATTGGCTTTTTCACCCCTAAACCTACCTCATCCCCCAACTTTTCAACGGCGGTGGGTTAGGACCTCCACTGTGTCTTACCACAGCTTCATCCTGGACAGGTTTAGATCACCAGGTTTCGCGTCTACGCCAAACGACTAAATCGCCCTATTAAGACTTGGTTTCCCTTCGGCTCCGTTATACTTAACCTCGCCGTTTAACGTAACTCGCAGGATCATTCTCCAAAAGGCACGCCATCACCATTACTGGCTCTGACCGCTTGTAAGCACACAATTTCAGGTTCTATTTCACTCCCCTCCAGGGGTTCTTTTCACCTTTCCCTCACGGTACTATGCGCTATCGGTTAGTAAGAGTATTTAGCCTTATGAGATATGGTCCTCACAGATTCACACAGAATTCCTCGTGTTCCATGTTACTTGGGAGCAGAGTTATATGTGTAAGGATTTACTTGTACAGGACTTTCACCTTCTACGGTTCGCCTTTCCAGACAATTCCAATTCATCAATACACTATATTGAATATCTTACAGTTCTTCACTACTCTGTCCCTCAACCCCTTAAATACAACGGCTGTATCCTTGACATATTTAAGGTTTAGGCTTGACCCATTTCGCTCGCCGCTACTTTGGGTATCGTTTTTACTTTCTTTTCCTCGCGTTACTTAGATGTTTCAGTTCACGCGGTTCCCTCTTTCGTATTAAGACTCCATCTTAATAGATTGCTCCATTCGGAAATCCTAGACTCTTACGTTCGATTGCAACTTATCTAGGCTTATCGCAGCTTACCACGTCCTTCATCGGCTCTTACTACCTAGGCATCCTTTGTGTGCCCTTAATTATTTTAACCTATTTTTGACAGCTAACTCTAAGAAATTGTTAGAGTTAATTTTTTTCTTGTTTGTTCTACTATATAGTTTCCAATGTTCAGAAGTAATCCCAACAGCATTGCGCTGAAGAACATTACCAATAGAATAGAGAAAGACATATACTCCTTAGAAAGGAGGTGATCCATCCGCACGTTCCCGTACGGATACCTTGTTACGACTTCACCCCAATCGCTAATCACACCCTCGGAGCATCCCTCCTTACGGTTAGGCCTGCTACTTCAGGTGCAACCAACTCTCGTGGTGTGACGGGCGGTGTGTACAAGACCCGAGAACGTATTCACCGCGACATTGCTGATTCGCGATTACTAGCGATTCCAACTTCATGTACTCGAGTTGCAGAGTACAATCCGAACTAAGAATAGTTTTCTGAGATTAGCTCCACCTCGCGGCTTTGCGACTCTCTGTACTACCCATTGTAGCACGTGTGTAGCCCAGCGTATAAGGGGCATGATGACTTGACGTCATCCCCACCTTCCTCCTGCTCATCGCAGGCAGTATCGCATGAGTCCCCAACTTAATGATGGTAACATACGAAAGGGGTTGCGCTCGTTGCGGGACTTAACCCAACATCTCACGACACGAGCTGACGACAGCCATGCACCACCTGTCTTTAGGTTTCACCGAAGTGACACTGAAACATCTCTGTCTCATTCCTAAGATGTCAAACGCTGGTAAGGTTCCTCGCGTTGCGTCGAATTAAACCACATGCTCCACCGCTTGTGCGGGTCCCTCGTCAATTCCTTTGAGTTTCATACTTGCGTACGTACTCCCCAGGCGGATTACTTATCGCGTTAGCTTGGGCGCTGAGGTTCGACCCCCAACACCTAGTAATCATCGTTTACGGCGTGGACTACCAGGGTATCTAATCCTGTTTGCTACCCACGCTTTCGCGCTTTAGCGTCAGTATCTGTCCAGTAAGCTGGCTTCCCCATCGGCATTCCTACAAATATCTACGAATTTCACCTCTACACTTGTAGTTCCGCTTACCTCTCCAGTACTCTAGTCATACAGTTTCCAACGCAATACAGAGTTGAGTACTGCATTTTCACATCAGACTTACATAACCACCTAGACGCGCTTTACGCCCAATAAATCCGGATAACGCTTGTGACATACGTATTACCGCGGCTGCTGGCACGTATTTAGCCGTCACTTCTTCTGTTGGTACCGTCATTTTTTTCTTCCCAACTGAAAGCACTTTTACATTCCGAAAAAAACGTCATCGTGCACACAGAATTGCTGGATCAGACTTTTTGGTCCATTGTCCAATATTCCCCCACTGCTGCCTCCCGTAGGAGTAAGGTAGTGTCTCAGTCCCCTGTGGTAGTTCACCCTCTCAGGTAGGCTACCCATCATCGCCTTGGTGAGCCGTTACCTCTCCAACTAGCTAATGGGACGCAAAGCTCTCTCACAGCGCATATAGCTTTCATAATCTTAGGATGCCCTAAAAATCATAATATCAGGTATTAGCATTCGTTTCCAAATGTTGTCCCTAACTGTGAGGCAAGTTCTTTACGCGTTACTCACCCGTCCGCCACCCAAACCGAAGTTCAAGTAGACTTGCATGTGTTAAGCATTCTGTCAGCGTTCATCCTGAGCCAGGATCAAACTCTTCGTTCAATCTTTTTAATAGCTCATTTTGCTATTTTAATTTAACACCAAATTTATGGTTGCTTTTTGTCTTTTTCTCTATTCTGTTGCTAATGTCCTTGTCTCATTGACATCAGTTATAATATCATTTAAAAATAAACTTTGTCAACAAAAAAATTTTTAAATTTTTAATTTTTTTCTATTTTTATATTTTTCTTTAATTTTTCAATAAAAAAACTACTATAAATTTTTTTAAAAAAATTTATAGTAGTTTCTTTTATTATTATTTATTAAATGTGTCAGAACACTCGTGGCTCTAGCACTCGTTAGGGTGTTAGCCGTGAGACAAGTACTCGTAGGGGTATGAATAACACCAACATTGAAAATGTTGTAGTAAAATTTGCAATTTTACTGATTTTAATGTATAATATATTTAGAACATTAGCAACTGAATATATGGAGTTAAGGCTAGTAAACAGTAGCCTTGTAAAAATATTCACTGTTCTGTATAGTTGTTCTTTTTAAATATAATATACAGATAAAAAGTAGCGGTGTAGACGCAAGTCTTATCCAGTAGTGGCTATTGTGGACTAGCCAAAAAAAGAATAAGGGTTTTTAAAACCAAACTTCTTAGAAGATAACTTACTTTTTCAGTTATCTTATGAAGCTCTCGATTCTACCACTTGTATGGTGTTAGTCGTGAGTAGTTCACTCACTGACCAAATTCTTTTTAATATTTTCTTCTTCCTTATCTAAAAAAATGCTTTAAATAAAGTTATATTTAAAAATATCACATATTGATAAAAGAACTATAAAGACATCTGCTATCTCACTTTCAATAAAGGAATAATTATCTATAACAATTTAGTTAATGTATTCTGTATCTATTTTTAACTCATTTATAAGTTCTTTAAAAATTCTTCCAACCTAAATAATCACAATTAATTAATTTTACTTCCCCATTTTTCATTTGTAGCTTCTAATCTATATTGTCTTCTTTCGCCTCTAACAATAGCTTTAAATCTATATCTATCAAAAATTAAATATTTCATTATTTTTTTCTTATAGTTATAGACTAATTCATTGTTTCTCACAACTATTCTTATCTTTTTTTAAAAGTTAGAATATACAATAATAATACTCCAATTATTCCAAATATTATGTAAGATATGTCTCCCCATAAAATAAGTTATAAGAATGCTAATTGTAATAGCTAAAATTACATTTTTGTCAAATATACGCGTTATTTTGCTTTCATATTTTTTTCATCTTTTTCCATCATCTATTTTTATTCTCCATATATTCTTCTATTTCATCAGCAGTTCTTGGAAATTTATCTCCTAAAAATTCTACTTGTTCCATCTTCTTGAATTAAAATATCTCTTTCCATTCTAATTCCACCAAAATCCATATATTTTTCTATTTCATCATAATTTAAAAAAATTCTTGATGAAGTTTTTCATTCTTCCATTTTTCAAAAAAAGTTCTGGGATAAAAGTATATTCCTGGCTCAATAGTAAAGACATTTCCAACTTCCAATTTCTTAGCAAGTCTTAAAGAAGCTAAACCAAATTGAGTTGATTTTTTTCTTCTCCTTCATCATAACCTACATTTATTTCTCCAAAGTTTTTCCATATCATGAACTGTCATTCCCATCATATGCCCTAAAGCCATGTGGCATGAATAGTGCATGTCTCCTGAACTAACTATATCCTCAACTTCACCCTTCATCAGTCCAAGTTTTTTTCATATTTTCTGCTAAAACCTTACAAGCTTCTAAATGAACTTCCTTATATGTAATTCCTGCTCTTGCTAAATCTTTTGGCTCTGTCAAACATATCTCTTACTATATTATGTATAGTTTTTTTGTCTTTCAGTAAATTTTTCCACTTACAGGAAAAGTTGTTGTCATATCTCCACAATAACCCTCTTCTGTTAGAGCGCCACAATCTAACAACACTAAATCTCCATCTTTTTAGAGTATTCAAATGATTATGGTTATGTAAAATTTGTCCATTCTTACTAAGTATAGTTTGGAAAGAATAGTAAGCATTATATTTTTCTTGGCTGCTTTTTCTACTTCAGCAACAAGTTCATATTCTTTCATTCCTGCTTTTTACATTTTTCATAGCAGCAAGATGCATTTCTTTTGTTATGTTTACTCCCTTTTTCTATCTCTTCAATTTCTACCTTATCTTTTTATATTTCTTTTGTTTAATAATATTTTTTTATTAAATAGAAAGACACATACTCATCAAATTCAAAAAGGATTTATATTTAAGATTGAACTCAAATACATAATATTGTCTGCTTTTATATTGATTAGTAAATCTTATATTTTTTTCTATTTTTCTAAATATTTCTTTAATTCTTCTTTTTCAATAAACTTTTCTATTCCAACTTCAAGAGCCAATTCTTTTTAAAAATTTTTTTGTTTTCCCATCCAAATAATATCAGACATTGTATAGTCATTACCAAAAATTATTTCTTCATTATTATCTATGTTGATAATTCCAATTAAAGCCATTGTGATCCATACCAAAATAATATTTAAAAGTTGCATCTTGTATAAATGGATAAGTATTATCTTCACAATCTAGAGGTGAAAAAAATTATTTCCCATTATTAAAAATTAAACCATCTCTAAAGTTTTCCTTTAATTTCTTTCTTCTATTTACATATACTTCTTTATTCAACATAAAGATTTCAACTCCTTTCTTTTTATTAAATGTGTTAGAACACTCGTGGCTCTAGCACTCGTAGGGTGTTAGTCGTGAGTAGTTCACATATTATTTTTATACTTTTTTTCTAAAAAGTCTATATTTATTTAAAAAGAGAATTCTTTAAGTTTTTTTATTCTTTTATAATTTTTTTCATACTTCTCTTTATATACAACATAAGTTTTTTTCATCTAATACCCACAAAAATTAACTCAAAAACTATTGGGATTTTTCATCTATAAATTTTTTTGCTGTATTTAGAGCAATCTCTGCACCTTCATTTACTGGAAAACGATATATTCCTGTTGATACAGAAGGAAAAAGCTATTTTTCTCAATCCATTTTTTTCTTTGCTAGTTTTAAACTTTCATAATAGGCTGACTCTAATTTTTTTAGCCTCTCCATTTTCTCCTGTCGAGTATCTTGGACCATACTGTATGTATTATATATTTATTTGGAAGATTATATCCTTTAGTTATTACTGCTTCTCCTGTAGCACAGCCACCTATCTCCTTACATTCCTTAGCAAGATCTCCTGAAGCAGCTCTAAAAATTGCTCCACAGACTCCACCACCCATTTCTAATTGGTTATTGGCTGCATTAACTATTACTTCTACTTCTGTAATTTTTTTGTTATATCTCCACTTACTATTTTTTTATTATATCCTTATACATTTTTCCCTCCATTATAAATTACTAAACTTCCCACGACTAGGCATTATCTTTTCTTAACAAGTTAAGGAGTTAGCCTTATGTCGTAAGTATTTTTGCACTATTTAATAAAAAGAGATTCTCAACTAAATCTCTTTAACTTATTATAATATGGTGCCTGAGGCGGGACTTGAACCCGCACACTCCGAAGAATTCCAGATTTTTGAGTCTGGTGCGTCTACCAATTCCACCACTCAGGCATTTTCTGGCGCACCTGGCAGGAGTCGAACCCACAACCCTCTGATCCGTAGTCAGATGCTCTATCCAATTGAGCCACAGATGCATATCGAATACCTTATAAGGATACCATATTATTTTTATGTCAATCTAAAAAAATAAGAGTTGTACATTTTATATCATGTACAACTCTCCTATTTAAAAGACTATTTTTCATCCACAAAAACCTAATTCTTTTTGCTCTATGACAAGCAAAGAAGTGAGCTTCTCAACTTTTTCTAATTTTGGAGATTCTTTTGAACAGATTTCTGTTGCATAAACACATCTTTTTGCAAATCTACAACCAACTCCTGGATTGATAGGTGAAGTGATTTCTCCTTCAAGTTTAATTCTTTCCATTTTCTTTCTGATATTAATTGTAGGTATTGCTGATAATAAAGCCTTAGTATAAGGGTGAATAGGATTTTTGAATAAGTCCTTTGATGGAGCTTTTTCAACAAGTTCTCCCAAATACATAACTGCTATATCATTTTGAGAAATATTTTTACAACTGATAGGTCATGTGTTATAAACATATATGTTAAACCTAATTTTTTTCTTGTAAATCTTTCATCAAGTTTTAAAAACTTGTGCTTGTATAGACACGTCAAGAGCTGATACTGGTTCGTCACAAACTATGAATTTAGGGTTTAAAGCTGAAAGCTCTAGCTATACCTATTCTTTGTCTTCTTCCTCCATCAAGTTCGTGAGGATAAGTATTAACAAGTCTTTGGCTCAAAACCAACTGTATCCATTAGTTCTTTTACTCTATTATTAAGTTCTTCTTTAGTCTTACATTTATTATGAATAATTAAAGGTTCAGCAATAATTTCACTAACTGTCATTCTTGGGTTTAAAAGAAGCGAATGGGTCTTGGAATATTATTTGCATTTCTTCTCTTAATTTCTTCATTTCAGCTTTAGAATATTCTCTTATATTTTTTTCCTTCAAATATAATTTCACCATCAGTTGCTTCTAAAAGCCTTAGAATAGTTCTACCTGTTGTAGATTTTTCCACAACCAGATTCTCCAACAACTCCTAAAGTCTTACCTTCTTCAATAGCAAAAATTTACATTGTCTACTGCATGTAATTGTCCTTTTGGAGTCTGAAAAATATTTCTTTAAATTTTTAACTTCTAATAATACTTTTACTCATTTTCTTCCTCCCAATTTTCCTTGAATTTTACTAAACCTTCTGCTATCAGACATTGTACTTTATGTCCTTTTGAAATTTCACTAACAATAGGAGCTCTTTGAGAACATAATTCTGTAGCATGTGGACATCTAGGATTAAACTTACATCCTGTTGGTAAGTTTGTAGGATCAGGCATAAGCCCTTTTATAGGCACTAGTCTTGTTTTTTTCTTCATCCAAACTTGGAATAGATCCAAATAATCCTAAAGTATATGGATGTTTTGGATTTTCAAAAACATCTTCAAGACTTCCATATTCAACAATTTCTCCAGCATACATAATTGCTACTTTATCACAAACTTGAGCAACTACTCCTAAATCATGTGTTATAAGTAACATTGATGTTCTAAACTTATTTTTTAAATCTGTCATTAAGTCCAAAACTTGAGCTTGAATTGTAACGTCAAGAGCTGTTGTTGGTTCATCAGCTATTAAAAGTTTTGGGTTACAAGCAAGTGCTATAGCTATAACAACTCTTTGTTTCATTCCTCCAGAAAAATTGATGTGGAAATCATTTTTTTCTGGCTCCAGGAATTCCAACTAGTTCAAGCATTTCAGCTGCTTTATTCATTGCTTCTTCTTTAGAGATATGTTCATGTATTTCAATAACTTCAGCTATTTGTTCTCCAACTGTCATAACTGGGTTTAATGATGTCATTGGATCTTGGAATATCATTGAAATATCATTACCTCTAATTTTTTTCTTATTTCTTCTTCAGGTATTTCTAATATACTTTTATCATTGAATTTTTATAGAACCACTTTTAATTTTTCCAGTAGGTCCTGTAATCAGTCTCATTATTCCTAGAGCAGTCGTAGTCTTACCAGCTCCAGTTTCTCCAACAAGTCCTAGAGTTTCCCCTTCTGCTATGTCAACACTTATACTATTAACCGCATGGACTGTTTCGTCATCTTTTACATATTGTATAACTAAATCTCTAATTTCTAAAAAGATTTCTATTTTTCCATCGTTTCGCCTCCTAATAATTATTGTTTCAATCTAGGGTCAAGAGCATCTCTTAATCCATCACCTAATAAGTTAAGTGATAAAATTGTTATCATTATTGCTACACCTGGGAAAGTAGTTACCCACCAAGCATATCTTAAATATTGTCTTCCTCCTGATAACATTGAACCCCATTCTGGTGCTGGAGGTTGTATACCTAATCCGATGAAACTTAATCCTGCTGTTGATAGAATTGCTCCTGCAACTCCTAAAGTTCCTTGTACAATTACTGGAGCCAAAGAGTTAGGAATTATATGTTTTAATATAATTCTTGTATTACTTGCCCCTATTGCCTTAGCAGCTTCTATAAATTCTTGATCTCTTATTGAAAGTACAGAGGCTCTAACTATACGAGCAAAGTTTGGTACATAAGAAACACTAATAGAAATCATCAGGTTCAACATACTAGGTCCTAATGCAGAAACTATAGCTATAGCAAGTAATATGCTTGGAACTGCTAAGAAAATGTCAACAACTCTCATTATAACATTGTCTATAACTCCACCAAAGTATCCTGATACAGCTCCTAAAATTCCACCTACAACAACAGATATAGATATTGCTAAAATACCAACTTTTAATGATACTCTAGCTCCATGTATAAGTCTTGCAAATATATCTCTTCCAAACTCATCTGTACCTAACCAGTGTTTTCCATTAGGTGGCATAAGTCTTTCAGCTAGATTTTGTTTTATTACAACAGTGTCATAATTTGCAATCACATCTGCAAAATAGAGCTAATAAAACTAAAACTACAAGGATTATTAATCCTAACATAGCCATTTTATTTTTCAACATTCTAAAAACTTCTGCCCATTGGCTTTGTTTTTTATTTTTACTTTTTTCCATTTCGCCCTCCTACTTATATTGTGATTTAATTCTTGGGTCTACGAAAGCATATAATAAGTCAACCAATAAATTAACCACACTATATACAACTGCCAAAAAAATACAACAGATGCTAAAACAGTAGGTGTGTCTTTTTGTCTTATAGCATCAACCATAAGTCTTCCAACACCAGAGTAGCGAGAATACTGATTCAGTTAGAACAGCTCCTCCAAGTAATCCTCCAAATTGTAGTCCTACAACAGTGATAATAGGAATTAAGGCATTTTTTTAAAAGCATGTTTATTAATAACGACTTTTTTTCAGCAACTCCTTTAGCTCTTGCAGTTCTAATATAGTCTTGTCTTATAACTTCAAGCATAGAAGATCTAGTCATTCTTGTTACTATTGCTGCAGAACCAACTCCAAGAGCTACTGATGGTAGAATTACACTTCTAAATCCATCAAAACCTCCTGATGGGAATATTCCTAATTTTACAGAGAATAATAAAAATTAGCATAAGTCCTAACCAGAATACTGGCATAGAAACTCCTAAAAGAGCTAAAACCATACTAAAAACTATCTGTAAGAGAATATTGTTTTGTTGCTGATATTATTCCAACAGGTATTCCTATAACTATAGAAATAATTACTCCTAATACAGCTAATACAACTGTATTTGGGAATCTTGCAAAATATTTCTTCAAAAACTTCTCTACCTGTTGTGTAAGATCTTCCAAAGTCTCCTACTAAAGCATTTTTTTACAAATCTTAAGTATTGCATAAAGAAAGGATCGTTTAATCCCATTTTTTTCTCAGTGCTGCAACTGCTTCTTTAGGAGCACTTTCTCCTAAGATTAATTGAGCAGGGTCACCAGGAGTTAAATACATGATTGCAAAAACTAATAATGTTACTCCTAACATTACAGGAATTAGAAGAACTAATCTTTTTAATATATATTTATACATTGTTTCACCGTCCCAAAACTATAATTTTATAAAAAGAGCTAGAGATTCCTAGCTCTTTCATTCTATATTTATTCTTTTGTTACACCATATATTTTATGAGAGTTTGCTGGATCTAATTTAAAGTTTTTTTAATATTCTTTTTGAGTTACAACATTTTGTAAAGGATAAATTATCATATACATAGGAATATCTTTTCTGATAATTTCTTGTATTTCTTTATAGATAGCCTTTCTCTTTTCAGGGTCAAGTTCTGTTCTTCCTTCTTCTAATAATTTATCTACTGTTGGATTAGAGTAGAAAGATCTGTTTCCTGCTGCTCCCATAGTTGCTGTACTTATTAATTCATACATACCATAGTCTGGGTCTCTTGTTACAGTTCCCCATCCTAGTAAGAACATTTCATGATCTCCTCTTGCTGTACCATCTAGGAATGCTCCCCATTCAACTGTTTCTATTGCTAAGTCTATTCCAATTTGTTTTAATTGGTCTTGTAATATAACAGCAGTATCTCTTCTTACAGGGTTGTCATTTACCCAAATTTTTGCTTTAAATCCATTTGGATATCCTGCTTCAGCTAATAATGCTTTAGCTTTTTCTATATCTTGAGTATATTTTTCAACATCATAATATCCCCATACATTTGGTCCTATTATAGAGTTAGCTGCTTCTCCAGCTCCTAAGAATACTGTATCAATTATAGGTTTTTGATCTATAGCATAAGATATAGCTTCTCTTACTTTTGGATTGTCATAAGGAGCTTTTTTCATATTGAAACCAAGATAAGTCATTGAAACTTGTGGTCCTTCAATTACAACGAATCTATCGTCATCTTTTAATTTGTTTTTATCCATACCTTGAATATCATAGATTATATCTAATTCTCCAGTTTCTAATCCTATAGTTCTGTTAGTTTCTTCAACTATATTTCTGAATACTACGTTTTTAACAGGTGCTTCACCTTGCCAATATTCAGGGAAAGCTTCTAGAGTTACTCTATCTCCACTTTGCCAAGAAACAAATTTATATGGTCCTGATCCTACTGGATTTTGTCCAAATTTATCTCCAGCTTCTTTTGTAGCTTTTTCACTTAAAATAGCTATAGTAGTATGAGCTAGGTTATTTAAAATAGCAGCCATAGGCTTTTCAGTAGTTACTTTTACTGTGTAGTCATCTAAAACTTCTACTCCATTTATTCCTGTTAAAATGTGAGAAACTTCAGGTGATGCTAAAGCTCTTTCTAAAGAGAATTTAACGTCTGATGCTTTCATTTCATCACCATTGTGGAATTTAACTCCCTTTCTTAAATGGAAAATGATAGTCTTATCATCAGGTCTTTCCCAAGATTCAGCTAACATAGGTTGAGGAACTCCATTATCATCAAGATCCATTAATCTGTCATAGATTTGTACTCTAATTCTTGAAGATGGGTTGTCATTCGATGCATGAGGATCTAGTGATTTAGCATCTGCACCTTGTGCTATAACTAAAGTATCCTTTCCAGTACTTGCACCAGCATCTGCTCCTTCTTTCTTGTCACCATTTCCTCCGCATGCTACTAAAAATAACATACTTAAAATAATTGTCACTAATAAACCAAACTTTTTTTCTTCATGATGCCTCCTTATAATTTAATTAGTTTTATAGTTTAAAAATTGTTTATATATTTATTATATCATTTGTACATTATATTATTTATATCATTTATTGTCAAATCTTCATAAAAAAATATATTGTTCCTTGAAAAAAATATAAGAAAAATTTATATGTGTTCTTTACTGTATAGAATTTCTATAAATACTACTGTTAAAAAAGTTTAACTTTTTGTTCAAAAATACTTTCTCTGCACAAATTATTTTTGTTCTCTTTATATACTGATTATATTATTTATATGCTCTAATGTCAAATTTTTATAAATAATGTACATGTAAGCTATAAATACAAATTTTTTTATTTTTTTAAAAACAGCTCTTAACTAAGTATTTTTAGTGACTTAAAACAAAAAGAGAATGATTTTAAGATTTTATTCTTAAAATTATTCTCTAATTTCTTTTTATCAAGTTCTCAACTTGAATTTTTAAAAATAAGTGCACTAATTTTTAAAAAATTATTTGTTTAAATGTTTTAATAATCTTTCACTTAAAGTTGCTATGTTTGCCTTTAAGATTCTCATAACTTCTACTTCAGAAGCTCCTTTTTAAAGTTTTTAAAGTTCTAGCACAAACTTTAACTTTTATTGGACTACCATTAACATTTAAAGTTGTCACTTGTAAATTTGGTTTCCATACTCTTCTAGTCAATCTATGAGAGTGAGATATTTGGTTTCCACTGATTAACCCAGTTCCTGTAATTTCACATCTTTGCATCTTGACACCTCCTTGATTACTTTTTTTATAATACATTGTATTTTAACATTAAATTTTATAAAATGCAAGTATAAATAATTTTTTTAGAAAATCTTTCGTTTATCAGAAAAAAAGAAGCTATTATAATAAATTTTTAATAGCTTCTTCTTTAAAATTTTTAGAATCTATATTGTATTCCAGTTGAGAAAACAGAGTCTCTTCCTTTATTACTTTCTATTCTGAAATCAATGTTTCCATAAACTCCAAATGCTGGTGTTATTTCTCTAAATGCTCCAAAACCTATCCATGTAGTATTTTTGCTTGTTTTACTCCATAATATTTTTTTGAGCCACAGAACTTCCTGTAAATCTTCCTTCGTAAGCAAGATCTCTCTTATCTGTATTTATAGAATGACTTAAAGATGCATATAATTTATATTTATCAGCTACATATTCTGCTCTTGCTCCAACTAAGAAATTTGTTGCTCTATATGTCTTTTTATCAGCTTTTTATTCCCCAAGTTGCAGTCGATTCATCAAAGCTTCCTCTTCTTAAATAATCTTGAGAAATTCCTATGAAAGGTGTAAACCAATTAAATTTCTTTTCCTAACTCTAAAGTAAGTTGATAACATTTTATCATGATGATTTATTTTTTTCCTTCAATTCTATCACCTGTTGCAGTTAAAAGTTCTCTTTCAACTTTTTGAAGAAACATTAGCTACCCCTAATCTACCAGCAAGGTAAAAAAATCATTTCCTAGATCTTGTTTACCATATAGAGATAAACCTACCATATCACTCTTTGATTCTCCAGCATATTTATCAAAAATTTGCCTTAGCATAAGAATAATTTAATGCTAGCCCTAGAGTTGTTGTAGGAGTAAATCTTTTATCTATTCCTGCTTGACCTCCTACAATTCTTGTATCGGCTGAAGCATAACCATCTCTTCTTAATTTTTCCTGCTCCTCCTAAAAGCCGAGAACCATACTTCTGTATCATCTTTAGAATTTTTTTAAATTGTCAATTCTTGAAAATCTATTAGAAAGATCTCTATTAACATCTTGTGCTTGAGATAATGTTAATGCTTGAGCTGAAGCATAAATTTCTCCAGACATTACTTCTGTTGCAGTCGTAAATGTCGAAGTAGCCATAGTTTGTAAAGTTCTAGCTGCCAATACTTCTTTTTCAGTAGCTATACCTTTTTCAATTTTATTATCTAAATCTTCAAAAAAACTTTCTCAACATTTTCAGCTACATTTTTTTAGATGAAGCACTTGCATCTTCTCCAACATAATCAACTACATTTTGTCTTGATACATTTTACACTTATTTTATTATTATCCACTTCTGCACTAGCTACTTTCATACCATTGACTTCAACATTTGATATGTTAGCATCTACAGATTTTCCTTCCATCACAACTTCATTTTTCTCCTTGAGCTGTAACATATTTATCTGATTGTAATTTAACAGTTGCATTTTCTATTTTTATATCTCCTAGAACGTTAAATTTTTGCACCATTGTTAAATTTTGTTGTTGAGCCTTGATATGCTATATAATCTCCACCTATAATAGCAGTTGTCCCATTAACTTCAACTGTTCCACGATTTGATAAATCAGTGTTAGTTGTTATGTTTTGAGCATCAACACTTTCTATTACACTCATTGGTGATACATTATAACCTATTAATGCTTTTAGGATTTAGAACTACTTTTCCTCCTGAATTTACTGTTACTTCTGAAGAATGTATTTGATGAATTTCAAGTGTTCCTGCATTTACTACTGTTCCTCCTGAATAAGAGTTATTATTAGTTAAGTGTAAAGTCCCATCTCCTGATTTAACTAGACTTCCTGTACCAAATATCTTATTTTCAAAATATGAAGTCTTTCCAGCAGGTATATTTGCATTAAATGTACTTGTATCTCCATATTTTTGTTACATTCATAAAAAGCTCCAGGTCCTTTTTAAAAGCTCTATCTTGATTAAGCATTCCCCAACCATATTTATTATCAGGCGAAAATTTTACTCTTCTTCTATTTTCACCTGTCACAGTTTTTCTCTATTTCTGTGTCATCAGTTGTAGTAAAATAAAGTTTGACGAACTTGGTCAGCTGTCATCCAGTTAAATTTTTTTCTGCAACTAAAGCTGCTGCTCTTGATACTTTTGGAGTTGCAAAAGATGACCCTACTCCATAACCTGTTGAAGTTGCAACTGATCTATCATCAGCAGAAATAGCCCAATACTTTGCATTATCTCCAGCATAAGCTAAACGATCTGTTCCTTCTCTATGTATATTTAATTTCCCATTAGTTTTTTCTCTTGTGTATGTTTGTCCATCATCTGTATTCACATATTTTTCTGTTTCAACAGCTTGTATTCCTACAACAGCTATCCAACCTTTTTTTCTAAATCATTTTGCAAGATATGGTAAACCTGCTTCTACAGAAACAGAGTCCATATCTTGACCTGGATTAGTACTAGTTTCTCCTCTTCTATTTCCAGCAGACCAAACAAAAAGTGCTCCATCATTATTTACTTTATTTTCAAAATATGGAACAAATGGTTTTGAATCACTTGAAAAAACAACATTTCTTATATTAGTAGAAGTATAACTACTTTCCTCCACAGGAGTATCTCCTCCAAATGATTGATTTATAACTTTTTACCTTTTGACTAGAATTAAATCTTTCAAATACTTTTTCATAAGTTGCTAAATTTGGATTTACTTTTTTTTATCAGTAGGATCAGAACCACCATTTCCAATGCTTGCTGCTATAACAGAAAATTTTTGCTTTTCCTTCTGTACGATCTTTATTTGTATCTATTAAAACTTCAAATACTTCAACTCCATGTTCACTTGTGCTTGTATCACTATTTACTCTTGGTACAAACTCTATACCTGGATATCTTACAGATAGCTGACTTTGACGTATTGAATCAGTAAAAATCACTGTCTAAAAGACCAACTTTTACTGAGTTATCATTATATGCTTCTGTGTCTGTTGGTATAGTTACTGAACTATTTACTCTATTAATATTTAGTTCAGATTTTAATTGAGTCATATTAGATTTTTTTACTATCTAAAGGATTTTTCTGAAGTTATAGTTGTACTAGTACTTGGTGTAGTTCCAGGAGTTACACTTGGTATACTTGGACTATTTCCAGGATTTACTGGTAGATTACTAGCTCCACCACCTCCACCTCCGCCGCCACCACAGCTAACGAACAAGATAGAAGCTAAAGCAATTAACATCATTTTACTTTTTAAAATTTCTTTTTTTCATTTTTAACCTCCCTCATCTTATATAAACTTATGTAAAAACTCCCCATTATGTTGTCTTACATTTTATCACAAATTCCTTTTTCTCCTCAATTTTTTTATTTAACTTTTTTTCTAATATCTGTCAAAATTTTTAAAAATGTTATAATAAAAAAACAAGGAGATGATATTATGAGAATTTTTGTATGTGATGCTTTTTAGTTCTGAAATTTTTTTAAAAGGCAATCAAGCAGGGGTTGTAATACTAGATGAGAAAGAAAAACTATCCTGATGAAAAACTTCATGAAAAAAATATTGCAGCTGAACTAAAAGCATTCTGAAACTGCTTTTTGTAAAAAAATAGATAATAAAATATTTAAAAATTAGATACTTCACTCCAACAGATGAAGTTGAACTATGTGGTCATGCCACAATTTCAGTTTTTTTCTACCTTAAGAGAGCTAAAAAAATAATAGACTCTGGTAAATATATTGCTGAAACTTTAGCTGGATCTTTAGAAATAATTGTGGATAAGGACTTTATTTGGATGGATATGTCCCTTCCAAAAGTTGAATATTTTTTTAATTCAGATGAAATTAAAGAGCTATATTCCGCTTTTTAACTTAAACATAAGTCAAGCTCCTAAAAGTTTAATTCCTAAAATTGTAAATACAGGTTTAAGTGATATTATTATTCCTATTGAAGATAAAGAGATTTTTAGATAGTTTTATTATGAATAAGGAAAAAAAGTAATAGAACTTTCTAAAAAAATATAATGTTGTAGGAGCTCACCTTTTCTCTTTAGATAAAGAAAAGAATTTCACTGCTTTTTGTAGAAATATTGCTCCCTTAGTTGGCATTGATGAAGAATGTGCCACAGGGACTTCAAATGGTGCTTTAACTCACTATCTAAAGGAATATAATATCATTTCTGCAAAAGATATAAATAGTTTTAGACAAGGAGAGGCTATGCAAAGAGCTTCAACTATTTTGAGTAGATATAAAGAAGATGGTGTGACTATACAAGTTGGTGGAAATGCTGTGATTTCTTTTTGAGTGTAAGCTTTTATAAATAATAAAATTAGAGGGCTATTGCAAAATTAAAATTTCAATTCCAAAGTAAAAAAATAAGTGAGTTATGAATGTAGATTTTTAGATAAAAAAATTAAAAGCAAGTGAGCTGAGCAAAAAGCATGAGTGTTTGAGCAAAGCGAGTTTCATGTTTTGCAGCGAAACGTTAATTTTTTTATCGTTAAGAAATCTACTCAGTAACAAACTATTTTTTTACTTTTTTTGTAAATTTGCAACAGCCTCTAAGATTTTATTTATATTCTATTTTTATTTGTTTACCACAAAATGCTATACCTAGATATGTTATGTCTTTTTACACCATTTTTGTTTTTAGTGATACATCATATTTTTTTATCTTCTATTTGTCTTAATGCTTCTTTTTGATATTTCTTCTAAATTTTCTACACTATCTGTTGCTTTAAATTCCATTATAAAAGGCTCTTTTAGTTTTTATTCTTTGGTTCTATTACAAAGTCATATCTTCCTAAGCCACTTTCTATATTTGATTTTGTAATATATTCACCTTCTAAATACAGTCCCATACCCATAATCAATCCATGGTAAAAAGGCTTCGTTTCCTTTCTTAGTATCATTGTAGCTAACTGATGTCAGTAATATCTCTTGTAATCTTTCTTCATATTCATCTATTCTATTTTTCTGTTAAGGCTTCCATTAAATACAATAATTTACTTCCTCTACCGAAGTATTTTTTTCTAGAAAAAGTATCTCTAAAAAAAGTTCTTTTGATTTCCTTATTTGGTAATCTTAAAAACACAATTCTTATGATCTATTTTTTTCTTCTACTGTTAAATAACCACTGAATAACATCAATTCCCATAATTCATCTTCACTTAGCAATTTTTGATAAGTCTGATGTCCCTGATATATTTTGTTTTAATCCTTCTCCATTAAATAATCTTTCAAGAGCTTCTATTGTGTTCTTTGTTATTTTTTTAATACATCTTTTTATCAAATCATTTCCTGATGTATCCACCCAATATGCTCTCAATTCTTTAAATCTTAAAAAAATTTAATATACTCCAAGGATTGTATACTTCACTATCTCCAAATTTATATCCATCATACCAATCTTTTTACATTTGATATCTCTTGCTCTATTCCATAATATTTAAGGCTTTTTTTCTACTTCTTCTTCTGTTAAACCATAGCTATCTGTATAGACATCACTTAATATTGTATAGGTACTTAAATTATTTAAATCTGAGAATATTCCTGCTTTTTATTACTCTTATTATTCCAGTTAGAACTCCCATTTGTAGATAGCTATTATCTTTTAGCACTGTACTATAAAAAAATTTTTAAAAGAAATCTTTTGCTTTTTCATAATATCCATTTATATAGGCTGATACTAATGGGCTATCATATTCATCTATTAATACTACTACCTTTTTATTATATTTTTTTCATATAGTATTTTTTTGTTAAAAAAATTTTTAGTGATCTTCCTAAGTTAGATAAATTTGCATTTTTCATTGATTATTTTTCTTAAATTTATCAGAATCAGTTTCTACTAATTCATTTATTAAGTAGTTATATTCAGAAAACAGTTCAGAAAGTATAACAGTTATTTTCTCTTCCATTTCTTCCCAAGTTAAAAGCTTTTAAATCTTTTAATGATAAAAAAATATAACTGGGTACTGTCCTTGTTCTTTAAAAGGCTTCTGTTTTTCTATATATAAATCTTTAAATATTTCTTTTATTTTCTTCTTTATTTTTTTATATCAAAGAAGTACTTTAACATAGACATATTTAATGTTTTCCCAAATCTTCTAGGTCTTGCAAATAATTTTACTTGTGAACCATCTTTTATTACTTCTTCTATAAATTTTTGTTTTATCAAAATAATAAAAAAATCTTCTTTTTATTAAATGTTTAAAGTCACTTAATCCTATTGCTAACCTTTTTCATAAATTCCCTCCTTTATTGTGGATTGTTTAGTATAGTATAGCATATTTTTATTTTTTTATTAAATGTGTTAGAACACTCGTGGCTCTAGCACTCGTAGGGTGTTAGTCGTGAGTAGTTCACATTTAATATATTATACAAAAAGAGAGTCCTTGCAAATTTACAATAACTCTCTTATCTCTTAAAAATTTCTATTTTTATCCTCCAAGGTATGCTTTCTTTACTCTATCATTGTGTAGTAAATCTTTTGCATTTCCTTCAAGAACTATTTCTCCTGTTTCTATAACATAAGCTCTATCTGAGATAGAAAGTGCCATTTTAGCATTTTGTTCTACCAATAGGATAGTAGTTCCCTTTTCTTTTAATTGTTTTATAACTTCAAAAATTTCTTTAACAAATAGTGGTGAAAGTCCCATTGATGGTTCATCTAAAATTAAAAGTTTAGGTCTGCTCATCAGAGCTCTTCCCATAGCAAGCATCTGTTGTTCTCCACCTGATAAAGTTCCAGCTAACTGATTTTTTTCTTTCAGACATTCTAGGGAAAAACTTTATAGAAGTTTGCTCTATCTTCTTCTTTCTTTTCAGCACTATCTTTTATTGTGAACTGTCCTAATTTTTAAATTATCTTTAACTGCAAGTTGTGAAAAGATTCTTCTTCCTTCTGGAACTTGAGCTATACCTAATTTACAAATATTATGAGCTTTTTCTTTTTAATAAATCTTTTCCTTCAAATATTATAGAACCACTTTTGGGAGTTATAAGTCCAGATATAGTCTGTAATGTAGTTGTTTTCCCTGCACCGTTAGCTCCTATAATAGATACAACTTCTCCTTCATTTTATTTCTAATGAAATTCCTTTAAAGAGCTTGTATATTATCATAGAAAACTTGTAGGTCTTTTACTTCTAACATTGCCATTATTCATCTTCCTCCTTACCTAAGTATGCTTCTACAACTTTTGGATTATTAATAACTTCTTGTGGATCCCCACTTGCTAATATTTGTCCATAATTTAACACAACTAATCTTTCACAAATACCTAATACTAGTTTCATATCGTGTTCAATTAATAAAACTGCTATTCCAAACTTATCACGAATTAATTTTATAGTATTCATTAGATCTTCCGTTTCTTTTGGGTTCATCCCTGCTGCTGGTTCATCTAAAAGAAGAATTTTTGGTTCTGTTGCCATTGCTCTGGCAATTTCTAATTTTCTTTGTTCCCCCATAAGGTAAATTACCTGCACGCATATTTTGCATACTTATCTAGGTCAAATATTTTTAAAAGCTCCATTGCTTTTTCTTTAGCTAACTTTTTCTTCTTTCCAAAAAAACTTGGTAAACAGAAACATACCTGTGAAAAATTCCATATTTCATACGGAAAGTTATATGCAGCAACAACATTGTCTAATACTGATAGATATTTAAATAGTCTGATATTTTTGGAAAGTACGAGCCAAACCTTTTTTTACAAGAGCTGAAGTTGATGTTTTTAATAACATCTTCACCATCTAAAAGTATATTCTCCAGAACTAGCATTATATACTCCTGTTAAGATATTAAATACTGTTGTTTTTCCTGCTCCATTAGGTATCCCATTAAACCTATTAATTCTCCAGATTTTATTTCTAAATTAAATTTATCTACTGCCTTCAATGCTCCAAAAACTAATTGAAATATCTTTTTGCAACTAAAAGAGGTTTTTTATTTTCCATTATTTTCACCTCTTTTTGATTTATTAGTGAAATAAGAAATTACTTTACTAATTTGAAATTCTTTTCTACCTAGTAAACCTTCAGGTCTAAATAGCATCATTATTATTAATATTAATGGATAAACTATCATTCTGTATTCTGCAAAAGCTTCTTAATACTTCAGGTAAAATAGTAAGAACTATAGCTGATAATATTGAACCTGTGAAACTTCCCATTCCTCCAAGTACAACCATAACAAGTATATTTATTGAATAGTTATAGTCAAATTGTTTTGCACCCTAAAATTCCTAAGTTATGTGCATAGATTCCCCCTGCTATACCTGCAAATATTGCTGATAAAACAAAAGGCAAAAAGTTTTTGTAATATGTTGTATTTATTCCTGATGCTCCACTTGCTATTTCATCTTCACGAATAGCAAGAACTGCTCTACGTGTCTACTTGTCATAATAGAATACATAAATATAACTGAGAATATAGTTATAAAAGTATATAAGTGTGAAGTTATTTACTCTAGGTATTCCTGTTAAACCTTGAGCTCCACCTGTAAATTTAAAAATATTCTATTAAAAACTCTTATAATTTCTCCAAAGGCTAGAGTTATGATTGCAAGATAGTCTCCTGTAAGTCTTAAAGCTGGTATACCAATGATAAAACCAATGATACCTGCTACTATTCCTCCAACTATCAGAGCTACAATATAACCTGGATAACCTGAAAGAAAACCTGACTTAGTTAAAAAGTGCTGCTGTGTATGCACCTATTGACATAAATCCTGCATGTCCTAAAGTTATTTGTCCCCAAACAACCAACTGTTATATTCAAGCTAGCTGCTAAAAATTACATTTATTAAAAATTAATATTATAATTCCAATTTGATATCTACTTATGAATCCTGAATTTATTAAAGAAAAAGAATAAAATATAGAACTAATAAAATTGCATAAGTAGCTATATAACTTAATTTTTTTATTTTTTTATCCATTATACTTTCTCCTTTACATTTTTCCAAGTATTCCAGTAGGTTTAAATAATAAAACTATAATTAATATTGAAAATACAAAAAGCATCTGCAAGTTGTGATGATAGATATGCTCTTGTTAAACTTTTCAACAATTCCTAATATGAATCCTCCTATTACAGCACCTGGTAATATTCCTATTCCTCCTAAAACTGCTGCAACGAAAGCCTTTATCCCAAGCATAGATCCCATTAAAGGTTGAATTTGTGGATAAGCTGAAACATATAGAACTGCTGCAACTGCTGCAAGTCCACTTCCTATTGCAAATGTAAGTTGTATTGTTCTATCCACATTTATTCCTACTAAAGCTGAAGCTGCATAATCTTGACTTGTTGCTATCATAGCCTTTCCATATTTAGTTTTTCTTCATAAATAATTGTAAAGCTATTGATAATATTACAGTTACAACTATAGTTACAACTGCTCCAAAAACTAATTTGTATACTATCTCCTAATTTTATTGAATCTTGAATAAAAAAATTTTAGGAAAAGATCTAGTATTTGGTGTAAATACTTTCATGAATACATTTTCTAAAAATAAACTAACTCCTATAGCTGTAATTAAGTTTGAAATTCTTGGTGAATTTCTTAGTGGTCTATATGCTATTCTCTCTGTTAGACAACCAACTATTGCACAAATAATTATTGCTGGTATAACTGAAACCCATACTGGTAAACCCATAGATGACAATGTTGGTATTGAGAATAATGAAACATATGCACCTATCATTATTATATCTCCATGTGCAAAATTTATAAGTTGTGCTATACCATATACCATTGTATATCCCTAAGGATACTAGGGCATAGATACTTCCAATTTGTAAACCATTAATTATCTGAAGTAAAAACTCCATTTTATCCTCCCATTCTATTATTCATTAAAGAGAAAACAATTTCCACTAAATTAAAGTCTTTATTTAATCCATTAACAAAGCAGAAATTGTTTTTATCCTTAAATATTTAAATTTTTATTTAGACACTACAGAATCAAATGTATAATCTCCATTTACTATTTTGATTATAGTTATACTCTTAACAGGGTTATTCTTTTCATCAAAAGTTAAATGTCCTGTGATTCCATCAAATTCTAATTCTTTTATTGCTTTAGCTACTGCTTCTTTATCTGTAGTTCCTGCTTTTTCTATTGCAGCTTTTTAAAATATATGCAGCATCATAACTTAAAGCAGAGAATGCAGAAGGTTCATCATTGTATTTTTCTTTATAATTCTTTATAAAGTTTTGTACTTTTTCATTGCTATCTTTTTGTTGAATAGTGATTAGCAAAGAATACATCTTCTATTGCAGCATATGATGATGGGTCAACAGTTTTACAACTCCATCCCAACCATCTGAACCAACTATAACTGATTTTATTCCAACTTCTCTTGCTTGTATAGCTATTAAACCATCTTGTTCATAGTAATCAGGAACAAATAAAACATCTGGATTTTGTTGAGCTATTTTAGTTAATTGAGCTTTGAAATCTTTGTCCCCATCTGAATATCCTTCTCTTGCAACAATTTGAATTCCTTGAGCTTCTGCTTCTTTAGCAAATGCATTTGCTACTCCATCTGAATAGTCACTTGAGTTATTAGACATAATAGCCACCGTTTTAGCTGCTAATTTATCTTTAGTAAATTTTGCTAAAACTTCTCCTTGATAAGGATCTGTAAAACATACTCTAAATATATTTGATCCAGCTTCTGTTATATTAAGTTGAGTTCCTGTAGGAGTTATCATAGGTATACCATCTTGAGCTGCAACTTCTGCAACTGCAACACTTGGTTTAGATGTAATGTCACCAATTAAAGCTACCATTCCCCAATCTACAAGTTTGTTATATGCATTTACTGCTTCTGTAGAATCTCCTTTTTCATCTAAAAGGTTTAATTCAATTTGTTTTCCTAATATTCCACCGTTTGCATTGATTTCATCAACTGCTAATTTAAAGTCCGTTAGTTGCTGATATTCCATAAATTGCAACTGAACCTGTTAATGGTCCTATAGCTCCAATTTTTATAGTTTCTGCTTCTGTTGATGCTGGTTTTTCTGCTGCTTTTTCTCCTCCACAAGCTGCTAATAAAAGCGAAGCTCAAAGTAGAGTTGTTACTAATTTTTTTCTTCATTTTATTTCCTCCAAATTATTTTTTTATATTTAAGCCATACTATATCAAAAAAATCAGAAAAAGTAAAGTGTTTTTTTAATATTTTTGTATCAAAAGACAGTCTATTTAAACTGCCTTTTTCCAGATATTATCTGTATAAAAATTAGAATTTATAATTTAGTCTTACTCCATAATTTAATTGACTCTTCTTATAGCCTTGATATTCTGCTCTAAATGTTAGTCCATATATTTTTCCTTTTTCTAAGCCTATTTCAGCTCCTACTGCTATTCTTGCTTTTCTTCTTTCTGGTTCTGATAAATCATAATATCCACTAGAAGCTTCTCTTATCTTAGCTTGATTTGGATTTCTATACATTTCAACTACATCATAGCTGAATTTTTGTATCAGCTTTTTACAAATAATTGATGTACTGTTCCTACTGGCAATACATATTTTTGTTTCTATTCCTACATTTGGTGTCACTACAAAGTAATCTTTTCCTTTTACTTCTAATCCTAGATTTTCTCCATTTTTCTCTTATATTGAAAAATATGTCCATATGACATATCCAATCCTGCATACAGGAGTTACTGTCCATTTAGTATTTACATCATATTCATAGTATACTTTATTTTTTTCCAAGATAAATCTGTCGAATAGAAAGTTGCCTTATGTTTATAAGTGTCTGCTCCTATTTGACCATATCTCTTTGTTCTATGTCTATTTACTGTAAATTCTCCTCTGCTTAGCCATTTCAATCTTGCATTATCATCATCTTTATTCAATGCTGTTTGATAGTGTAAACCTAATTTTTCCTGATATTACTCTTTCTTTTGAATCTTTATTTGTATCGCCTCTAAAGTCAAAATCAGTTCCTACTACACCAGCTGACCAACCGTATTTTTCCACCATAAGTAAAACCTTCTCTATCATTTACATACAATGCTCCCACTGTCTTATATTTATAGCCTGATACTCCAACTGTTCCATCTTCATGTTCCCCTGCTGTATGAATTATACTGTATTTATCTACATTTCTTGTTTTGTTGTAAGAAGATAGAAGTTCATCGTATGATCTATCAAAAAGCAGATTCTACTGTCTTCATTCTTTCTTGAATATTAGAATATATATCACCACGAATATTTGCTACTGCTGTTGCAAAAATCTTTATGATTATCTATATTATCTAATGATTTGAAAATTACTGATTCAGATTTTACATCTACTTTTAGATCTTACATCTTCTAAACCTGTCGCTAGATTTTTTTATACTTTTCTCCAGCTATCAAACTAGTATATGGTAATTTAACCATAGTTATATCTTTAGTTGCTGTAGTTGTATCAGTAGGATCTTTAGTTATTTTTTTGCTATCCAAGATACTGATTTAGATTTTACATCTCCACTAAATGCACCTATTCCATTTGGTGCTATTCTAAATACATCTTTTACAGTAATTTTTTTGTTCTGAGTTACCTTTAGAGAAAGTAGGGTTCTACATAAGCAACACCTGAAATAGTTCTTGCATCTATAACAGTTTTTTTCCTGTGCTAATATCTAGTCCCATTCCTTCCATAGCTAAATCACCTTTGATATTAACAGTTCCACCATTTATTAATTTTCCACCTATAGTTGTTTTACCACTAATATCTACATTTACTCCTCCAACATCAGCATTTGCTTTTTGTAGGTGTTGCTCCTAAAACTGAAGAAGAAGGATCAATATTTATAGTTCCTCTATTCTTTAATTCAGCAGTTCCGTCTTTATATATTGCTGTTGCTCCTGTAGTTGCATTAATTACACCATAGTTGTAGATATTTCCACTAAAAGCAGATATTCCAAACGTAGCATTTTTAGTATCTGCATTAGGATCTACATCTCTTTGCTTTTTCCAATAGCATTTAATGTCGCTCCTGATTCAATAGTTATAGTTGAAACTCCATTTCCTGTCATAATTCCTGTTGCACCATTTTTTTAGCAGTTAAAGTTGAGCCTGATTTTAAAGTTATTGAACCTCCATTAGCACCATAAATACCTACTGATAATGGTTTTTCAACTAACATATTACCTGTGTAGTTAATTTTCACTATTATCTCCAAATATTCCTATAGAGTTCTTATTAACTTTTGGATTATTATATCCATTAGAGCCTATAGTTGTTTCTCCAACTGTTATATCTCCATTATAATTAACAGTAGTATTTTTTTAGAATATACTCCTACAGCTTCTTTTCCCTAAAGTCATATTTCCTGTAACATTTAATGTACTATCAGTTTTTAGAAGTTCCAACATAGTAAGCACCATAACCTTTTATCTCCAATATTCATTGTTGATGAAATATTTACTAAACCTTTTCCAGTTTTGTAAACTCCTATAGCATCATTACCAACTGTTATATTTCCTACTGTTGAAATATTTCCTGTTCCTTTAGAATAGATTCCTATTCCATCATTAGCTCCTATATTTAAAAGTCCATTTTTGAATTATATTAGAATTATCAGCATATAGTCCTACTGCATTATTAGAACCCAATGAAATATTTCCTGTTGATGTTAATGTTCCACCATTTTTAACTAATAATCCGACTCCTTTATCAGCTACCGTTACATCAGCTATTGATGTCAAGTTATTTCCATCAACATAGATACCTACTGAATCTTCTCCAACTGTTACATTTGCATTATTTGTTACCTTAGCTCCACCCTTAGCAAAGATTCCATATCCATTATCAGCTACTGCTATAGTTTTTTTCCAACTGTTGTTTTTAACTTCAGCATTACCACTCTTATAGATACCAACTGAATTATCAGCTACTGTTATATTACCACTTGTTATTACATCTCCTGTTTCTGATGAAAAAAATTCCTTTACTATCTCCTGTTGCAACTGATAAATCTCCATTTAAATTAATTTTGGAATTAGTTGCTTGAACTCCTATAGCTCCATTTGAACCTACTGTAACATTACCATTTATATTTGTATCTCCTTCGGTTGTTGAATCATTTTCTACATATAGTCCTATTGCTTTTTCATCAAGAGTTATATCTCCATTGAAATTTACTCCTGTTTTCTTAGCATAGATAGCTATTGAATTCTTTCCTATTGTTGCATTACCTGTGCTTGTTACTGCTCCTCCTTTTGAATAGATACCTATAGATGAATCTCCAGTTGAATCTCCAACAGTAAGTGTTCCATTATTTATTACTGCTCCACTTGTTTCATTATATATTCCAGTATTTCCATTTCCAACAACAGAAAGTCCTGCTACTGTTAAACCTGCACCTGTTCCTTTTACAACTTCTCCTACTTGTTCACTTGCATTAATATCATTCAATTGAAGTGGGTTAGCTATATTAATAGCATTTGTTATATTTTCAAAAAACATAAGCTTTTTGATTTATTTCCTTTAATTTCACTAACTTTTTGCAACAGATGTTAAAGTTCCTCCTTTTGCACTACATTCCAATACCTTCTGCACTCTTAACTTTTACATCAAAGTTACTACTTATAGTTTCACCATTTTCTATATATGCTCCTAGCCCTTTTTACTCCATCAACTTCGATGGTAGTTGTGGCATTAGCAGTAATTTTTCCACCCTTTGTTCCTACTGCTATTCCATCTTTTTCCAACTTTTAAAGTTCCTCCACCATTTAAAAGCAATTTCTGAAGTATTTCCATCAGCATACGCTAATATTGAACTTCTATTTGTATCTGATGATTCTAATTTGCCATTTGCTAAGTCAAATGTTAATTTTTTTTATCCTTTACATATAAACCTAAAGGAATTCTTACCAACTATAACATCTGTTTTAGTAACGTTTCCATTTACTCCAAGAGCTACTATACCTATTCCACGATCTGCTCCTGTGGTATTTCCTACTGCTATCTTATTATTAGTTGTTGTTGCATCTATAGTAAAAATCTTTACTTCCTTTAAAAAACAAGTCCCTTAGCATTAGTTCCTAAATTTATATTGAAGTCCTTAACTTTTACTGGATTAACACTATTTTTCAAAATATGCTCCTACTAATTTATCTTTTTGTTCCATTAATCTTTCCAAGAACAAAATCTTTTTGTAGTATTAGCTTTGATAGCCATTACTCCTGTTGCTTCATCACCTATTAATTTAATTTCACCATTATTTATTAAACTTGTATTAGTTAGAGCAGAATCATTTGTCGTATATATAGCAACTCCTTTTGCTCCTATATTTACTTTAGCTCCTGTTTGGTTATGTACATTTTGCTCCTTTTTGCATAAATTCCAGTAGTTTCTGTTCCAGATATAGTTTCAATAGTACCTTTGTTTACAATATCAACTTTATTTGGTGCAACAGAAGGTTCTGCTACAGCTATGATACCTTTTTGCTTTATTTCCATTTAATTTAATATGTCCATTTGGACTATCTAAAGTTAATGTATAGTCCTTTTCCTGTTGCATCAAAAATACCATTAATTCCAATACCCTCAGTTCCTACTGTTAAAAACAGAATTTATAGTAGAATTTGCATTTTTAAGAGTTAAGAAACTTCCAGAACCAACTATATTTAAACCTGAACCTGTAGTTATAGTTCCTCCATCTTGGAATATTCCTCTTCCACCTGTTCCTGTAAAATTAATAGTTGCTGTTCCAGTTGAACCTAGATCTACTTCTCCACCTTTTTAAGTAAACTGCTGTTCCTCCATTTACATTAAAAGTTGTATTTTTGTGCCTACAAATTTTTGAATGTTGAGGAATAAATACTCCTATTCCACTTCCAACATTAATAGTTCCTGTATGATTTACAGTTGAGCCTGTAGAAGAAATAGTGTCATTTTCCTAAATATAGACCTATAGTCTTTTTCTCCATTTAATTGAAGATTACTAACTATCGCCTTATTGTATCCAGCTTTTGTATATATTCCTATTCCATAGTCATTTCCAATACCATTTCCAACAATTACCTTAGAACCTGATTGAAATTCTGCATTTCCTTCAGCATAAACTCCTATATGAGATTTACCTGTTACAGATGTTATTTGACTCTTAATTTTAGTATTTCCTGTTGCATATAAAGCAACTGTTTCATCTGCTCCTGTTTCTACTGTTGGTGCAATATTAAAAATCTACTATTGAATCGTCAGCATAAACTCCTACTGCTCCTGTTTTAGTTAATTTTAAAGTACCTGAATTAGTAATTTTAGTTGCTGTTGTACTCTTTAATGCAAGAGCTATATTATCAGCAGATATAGTTCCACTATTAGTAAATTTGGCATTAGCTCCATTTACATGAGCTCCTATTGCCTTTAAATTATTATTTTCTTTTGCTGTGATATTTCCTGAGTTTATACCAGTTGAATTATCATCAACATTCATTCCAACTGCCTCACCAGTTACATTGATATTTCCAGCATTTTTTTTATTGTAGCTGTTGCTCCTGCATTTGCTTTAGCTAACATTCCAACTGATAAAGAGCTTCCACCAACATTGTTTCTATCATAAATTTCTATAGTTTTTCCTGCTGTATTTGTTGCTTCTCCATCTGCAACATATATTCCTATAGCGTTTATAAGGTTAGTTCCAGTTGCTGTTCCTAAGTTTATACTTCCTTTATTATTGAATATAGAGCCTCCAGTTACATATGAACCAACATTATTTTTTTCCAGTATCTATAACAATACTATTATTATTATTTAACTTTATTCCACCATCAGCATATAAAAGCAAGTAAATCATTTCCAGCTGTTGTAGTTAAGTCTGTTTTGTGATTTACCTCATTAGAACTTGTTCCTTTCTTGTAATATATAGCTGCTGCTGTTGTTCCAGTTGTTTTTGTTTTTCAAGTTCTAATTTTTCCACCATCAAGATAACTTTCTCCTGTTAAATACATTCCTGTACCAGCAGAAGTAACCTCTACTTTATGGGTATTTGTAACAGTAATTTTTCCACTATTTCCATAAAGACCTATTCCTTGATTTAGAGCTTCAACTTTTCCACCAGTTCCATCAAGTTTTAAATTACCATCAGTAAATAGTCCAACTGTACTATCTCCTGTAGATGAAATAGCTATCTTATTTATTATATTATTTTTTTATCTGTACTACCATTCTTTTGCATATATTCCTATACCTTTATTTGTTACAACAACTTTTCCATTAGTCATATCTAAAGTATTGTCTACAAAAGTTGTTTTTCCTTTCACTGCTGTGTCAAAATACATACCTATAGTTTTATTAGTTGAACTTGCAGTACCTCCTGGAGCAACATTGAAGTTGTTATTTAATGTTGCTGTACTTCCCTAAATCATTTGTTCCATTATTTGCTCCTTGAGCAAATAAGTATATATTATTTTTCATGATCTGAATTAAATGTATATGCTGCTGTTCTTGTATCTATCCATTTAGCTCCAGCCAAATATACTCCTATATTATTTTTTTAGCAGTTCCAGAAGAGAAATCCATTAAGGCAGTTTTATCATTAATAGTTGCTCCTGTTGAGCCATATAAACCAATTGAATTTTCTTTAGTAAATTTAATATTTCCTTCAGAATTAATTACTCCACTTGTTCCTTTAGCAAAAACTCCTACTGTACTATTTCCATTTAATTCAATATTTGAACCACTAGCAAAATCTATATTCTTTTTGTCCAAATATTCCTGTAGAACCTTCTCCTAATTTCATAGTTTTACTACCACTATATACTAAGTTTTTCAGTGTTTTCTCCAGAAATACCTGTACTATTTTTTTATTTAATGAAATATCTGCCTGAACAGTTAAAGTTCCATTTCCTTTAGAATAGTATGCTATTACATCATTAACTCCTGTATCAGCTACTACTTCTGTAGTAAGAGTTTTATTAGTTAGACTATCAGCGAGTATTCCAACCTTTCCTTTTAGAGTTCCAGTAGTAGTTTGTTTTTAAAGTAACTTTATTTCCAAGTAAAGTAGAGGTATCTTTTAAGTAAATTCCTACACCTTTTTCTCCAGCAAAATCTATGTTTCCAAGATTATCTCCAGTAGCACCAACAATAGAGTCTTTTTGCATAAATTCCTACTGCTTTTTCCCCTATTTTTTTATTGTTCCATCTTTAGGTAAGACCTTTGCTTTATCTGCATAAATTCTATTGCTGTTTTTAGAATCAGATTTCTTTACTTCAATAGTTCCTGCATTTGTTACTTTGTAGTCATCACTTGCTGTTGAACTATTATTATTTTTAACATAAATACCGATAGCATCATCATCTGACATTGCTATAGTTCCGCTATTCTTGACAGAAAAAGTTCCTTCTCCTGTTTTTTTCCACCAAATTGTTTTTCCCTAAAGATGCCCCTCCTACTTCACCGTATGCCATAGCTAGTATACCAACTGACTCTTTTCCTCCTGCTTCAATACTTCCTTTATTATCTACTTCTGAACCATTTACTGAGTATACACCTACTGCTCCAGCATTGGCTGTATTTCCAGCTGTAGTATCTTTTTCTACTTTTATTTTTTTGATGTGGTATCTATATTTACTAAACCATAATTAATATATGCCCCTACTGCTCCAGATCCACTACCTTTTTATCAGCTATTATTTCTGCATTATTTTTTAAGTCAATGGAAGTTTCTGTTTTAGAAGCAGCACTTTTTACTTGAATTCATTTCAAGACCAACAGTTTGTGTGGTGTCTAATGTTGCTAAATCGCTATCATCTAAAAATTGCTTTTAACCTTATGTCCGTCAACTTCTACTTTAGCTTTTTGAATCAAATATCTTCTAAATAAATCATAGAAGCTTTTTACTCAGATCTGTACTTGTTTCATTTGTATCATCTGTTGCATATTTCTTATCTAAATCTTGATTTATATTTAATTTTGTCATTCCATCAACAGCAGCAATCTTATACTTGTTAAATACTGTTGTTCCATCTTTTCCTTTTTGCTATTGTAATAGTAGAAGGAAGTCCTAAACCATTTCTAATGTCATCTACATTGACAGGGTGTTGTTATATCACTTGCAACAAAAAGGTATAGCATCATTAGACATCATTACAATTTTTCCATTTGCAAATGATATATCTCCATTAGTTGCAGAAGTTACTCTCATTCCAACTGCCTTTCCTCTTAGTACTAACACACTATTATCAGCATCAATTTTCCCACCATTTTTCTGTATAAAGCGAATAACCTTCTCCAGAATAATCAAGTAAAGAATTAGATATAGTTATCTTACTATTTGTTCCTTTCGCATAAGCTAAAGCTGAACCATCTGTTACTTTTGTACTTGAGTTTTTATTTTCAATAAGTCCACCATTACTAGAATAGAAACCAACACTTTTAGCTCCAGTAATAGAAAGTTTTGAGCTAATAGTTGGTGTAGTTGCTATACTTGGTAAAGTTGAGTTATCTACAATAGTAGTAGCTGTAACTGCTGGTAAAGTAACTGATGTTGGATTTGTTACTGTTATCTTTCCACTATCAGTTGCATACATACCAATACTTTCAGCACCAGTGTGTTTTAAAAGAAATTCCCTTTTCAAGAGTAACTACAGAACCCGAACCTTTTTGCATAAGTTGATACAAACTTATCTCCTGTTGTTTCTTCTGAGCCAGTAGAAGTTTTTTAATTTAAATTCATTCTCTACATTAAGCTTTCCTGAATTTATTGTTGCAAAAAGGATATTTCCTGATCCACCATCTAAATTTAAAGCATTTCTAGTATTAGTATATTTTTAATTCTGCTGATGACCCATCTGCAAGAAGACCTATATTATTTGTTCCATTCATTTTTTTATTTGAGTAAAAGTATCAGCATCTGTTAGGGTTAATTTTGGCAGTCCCAACTCTAATACCTGTTGAGCTATCTGAATCTTCTTCTAATGAAATTTTTATATCTTTTTTTATTTCAATTTCTCTTAAAGTCCCTGAACTTGGATGTGTAAAAATCAAAATTTAAACCTATTGATTGTTCAACTTTTTAGTATCTCCAGCTTTTTAAAGTTGAAGTTTTGCTATCATAAATTTCATCTCCTGAACCTGCTGCTTGCTCCTTATCTAAGCCTCCTATTTTTATATTCCATGTTGAATTAAAAAAAGTTAGTTGATTTTTGTTTCATCAGGTTCAGTCTTTATACTAGCTCCAACAGATTGATCTCCCAATATTTCTATAGGTTTATTTAGTTGTATATCTGCCCAACTCATTTGATCAATACTAACATCACCATCAGTTACTATTCCTAAACTATGGTGTCCATATAGTTTCATAACACCATTGTTTATAGAACTTCTTTTTATTGCTTGTGTTGCACTACTTGTATATGCCCAGCCAACACTATTAGGTGCATAAAAAAATAACTTTTCCAGAGGCTCCATTCTCTATTGTATCTACTCCTTGATTTCCATAGGAATAACCTCCAAATATAAAAGTTTCCTAGAACAGAATTTCCATCTGCTATTTTATTTCCATTTGTTGCATCCTTGTATTCTCCTTTAGATGCATACTCTATAATATTTCCCTCATTTAAAAATGTAATATTTCCAGGGCTACTTACATTATCAATATTAGATATAGCTATTTTATTTCCATATAAATTAACTGTTGCCCTATTTATTAATTTAGATTCTGCTGTCCCTGCAGACACATTATTCCCTAAGTAAAATATGGAATTAAGAGGAGCACCTGTATTATTTCCAATAGCATTTATAGTTACACTACTATTAATAGTCGTTAAAGCCTTACCTCCATGTCTATAAAAAGCTTCTGCTGATATTGAAGTATCTGGACTACTTTCTGGTAATACATTTGTTCCTGCAGTTTTATTTGTTGCATCAGCTCCAGTAAAACTATATCTAAATGAAGTTGATCCTAACATATACAAATTAAATGTCCCAGAAGTTAATTCTAATTGTGACATTAAACCTCCATTTATATTTCCAGTCGCTGATCTATAACCTGTTACATCTGCTGGAACAGCTTGATATGCTACATCAATTGATGGTGGATCTGGGACTCTTGGATCATTAACTTTTTTTTCTTCTATTACTGGTGGGCTTACAAGTCTTGGTGTAAATCCAGCTGGTGTAGCAGGAGGTTGAACTGTTGGTGCTTCAACTGTTGGTGCTTCTCCTACTGAAGGAGGATTAGGACTTATATTCAATGCTGTTACTGGACTAACTGTTATTGCTCCCAATGATGGCATTGCTCCTAGTGCACTTACATTTTACTGTAGGTTGATTAGGTGCTGTCATTGTTCCTATTTGTAAAGGAGATACAGGTGCAAGTTGTACACTACCTACTGTTATTTCTGGAGGATCTACAGTTGGAGGAGTAATAACTTTCTTACTTACTGATTTTTTTCAACTATGATCTTTTTCAGGTACTGATTTAGGGTGTAATATTTGCACCAAAAATCTATTTTTATCTACAAATTCTATTGGATTTTTTTAACTATTCCATACATTCCTAGATATTTTTCCATTTGCATATTGACCATAACCATTTTCTTGACCAACTTCAGTTGAATATTCTACACCATTAAAAATTACTAGCAGTATTACTTTTTATTTCTACTGAATTTTTCCCCAATCTGCTACAAAAAAATAATTGATAAGATTTATCTAAAGGTTTTACCCAAAAATTCTGCTCTTTGAGTTAATTTTTTTATTTTTTTAATTCTATTTCATTTTCATTTCTTTCAGTATCTTTTATTAATTGAGCTACGTTATCTTGTTCTGCTATTATTTTATCTTGTAATTCTTGTCTTGTTACTACTGGGACTTTTTAGTGCTTCATCTGTATAAGAAAAAAATCTCCGTTTATTAAGAATGTTACTAACAATGCTACAGAAAAAGCTTAGTCTTTTATTATTCTTTAAAAAAGCTTTTTAAACGACTTTCTATTTTTTTGTATAGTCTAACATTTTAGCTTTCTCCTTATTTTATTCCTGCTTCATTTAACCTCTTTAAGTTTTTCTAATTTTTTTCTTGATATGCTTTTTAATTGTGCTTTTTTTCTCTTGTGTTTGATGTATGTCGGCTTGAAGGGCATTCATTTCTTCTGATATTCTTGTCATTTCATACTCCATGATTTCCCTCTTGTCATTCCCTTTATGTCTACGTTTTTAATCTTTCTTCTTCTGTAATTGAGACTTCCTCTTCTTTAATTACAGCTTCTACATTTTCATCAGTGATTTCTGTCTTTTCTACTTCTATAGTTTTCATTTTTATCTGCTTCTTTTAAAAAGTCTTGTAACCTGATCTTCCTTTGTTTCATCTGCTCCACCTGATGTTATGTTAGTACAACTAAGCATTAATAGGGCTGATGATAATATTAATAATCTCTTTAACATTTTCCCTCCTTATTTAGCCTCTTCTATTGTAGTAGCTGGTTCTGGAGCTGTTTCTCCTGTTATATTTTTATTGCATTTTTCAACTTTAGTCTTAGTTTCTTCTACATCTAATTCCTCTTGTCTTGCTTTTTTTGGCTGTTTCTAACATTGAATCTATTTTTTTCTTTTTGCTTTATCTACCCTGTATATAAGTCTTTCATCTGCTGTCATATTTGCTAATTTTTTTCTTTCTCTGTCTTAATTTCTTCTGTAGTATCTGCTGGTTTCTTTGTGATGTCTTCTTCTGTAGTGTTTGCTTCTGTTATTTGTTCTTGTTCTTGTTTTTCTATTTCTTTTTGCTTTTTCTTTATCTAATTTTTGATAATATTCTCTCTTTTCTTCCAATATCTTTAATGCTTCTCTTTCCTCATCTGTTGTCCCTGAAGTTGAGTTCAAATTAGAACAAGCTACTAAAGATAGTACTGCTAAAGAATAAAGTAAGACTTTCTTTATCTTCATAATTCCACCCCTATTATCTTATTTTTTTGTATTTTTTTCAAAATTACTTATTATTTCAGAATTTTCTCTTATTTTAGCTTCGATCTTTTTTTAAATATTCTGCATAATCTTTTTACTAATGTATCATAAGTATCTTTAAAAAAATTTAGTTTTTCTTTCCTCTGGAGCTGCTGCAAGTTTTTCTTCAATATCTAATTTTTAGTTTTTCTAATTCTATATTTTTGAGCTGCTGCTGCCTCTGAAAGTGATTTCTCCTTTTGAAAACGTATTTCTTCTTCTTGAACTAAAGTTTCATATTCGGAATTTAAACTTTTTAGTTCTGATACTATAGTATCATCTGCAATTAATCCTGTAGATAGCAAAAACAACAAAAATTCCTTTCTTCATTATTATAACCTCCTTTATCCTAATATATGACTATTTATTACTTATTATAGCACTCTGCCACTTTCTTTTCAATGATGATATTTTTTTAAAAATTTTATGTATATTAAAAAACATCCTTAATTTCTTAAGAATGTTTTTAAAAAAATTATTATTTTTTTATACAGTTGTAATTTCTTTTTTTCTTTTTAGCAAGTAATTCATCTATTTCTTTGATATATTTATCAGTTAAAGTTTGAACATTAGCTTCTTCTTTCTTTAATTCATCTTCAGAAATAGGATTTTCTTTATCTTTTTCTAATTTCTTTAAATGGTTATTGATGTCTTTTCTGATATTTCTAACAGCAATTTTTCCATTTTCAGCTTCATTTTTAGCAAGTTTAACATATTCTTTTCTTCTATCAGCTGTAAGTTCTGGTAAAACAAGTCTTATTACTCTACCATCGTTGTTAGGAGTCATTCCTAAATTTGCAGCAAGTAATGCTTTTTCAATTTTAGGTATTAAAGTTTTATCCCAAGGATCTATAACTAAAAGTCTTGCTTCTGGAGCTGATACTGTTCCTACTTGATTTAAAGGAGCATCACTTCCATAGTTTTTCTACCTTTTACTCCATCTAACATAGCCACGTTTGCTCTACCTGCTCTTATAGACGTAAATCTTTCTTTTTACTGCTTCAATAGTTTTTTTAACATTTTTCTCTTCGCATTCTTTTTACAAGTTTGTCACTAGCTATACTCATTATTCCTCCTTAAGTTAGTTAAATTTAATCTGCTACAACTGTAGTTCCAATATTTTCTCCCATAATAACTCTCTTTAAATTTCCTTCAATTAAAGAGTTGAAAAACAATTATAGGTAATTTATTTTTCTCTACATAGTGAAATAGCAGTGGCATCCATTACTTTTTAAATCTTTTTGCTAAAACTTCATTATATGTAACTTTTTCATATTTTTTTCGCATCTGCAAATTTTACAGGATCTTTATCATAGATACCGTCAACTTTTGTAGCTTTTATAACAACATCTGTTTCCATTTCTATTGCTCTTAAAGCTGCTGCTGTATCTGTTGTAAAATATGGATTTCCTGTTCCAGCTCCAAATATAACTACTCTACCTTTTTCAAGATGTCTTTGAGCTCTTCTTTTGATAAAAGGTTCTGCTATTTTTGGCATTTCAATAGCAGTTTGTACTCTTGTAGGAACACCTAATTTTTTTCAATTGAGTTTTGTAAAGCCAAAGAATTTATTACAGTTGCAAGCATACCCATATGGTCACCTGTAACTCTATCTACCCCTTGTGCTGCTCCAGAGATTCCTCTGAATATATTTCCACCTCCTATAACTATAGAAACTTCAACACCTAGGTCTACAATTTCTTTAATTTGTTTTGCATAAGAAGCTATTACATCAGATGAAATTCCAAATTCTTGATCTCCCATTAGGGCTTCTCCACTTAACTTCAATAAGATTTTTCTTGTAAAAAGGACTTTCCATATTTTTATTCTCCTCCTCTAAAAATTTATAAAAATAGAGGATGCAAAGTTGCATCCTCATAAATAACTATCCTTTGATTTGAGCAGCAACTTCTGCAGCGAAATCTTCTTCTTTCTTTTCTATTCCATCTCCGACTTTGAATCTTTCAAATGATAGAACTTTTTATATCTCCTGCATATTGTTTAACAGTTTCTTTGTTTTCAGCTCTTACATAAACTTGATCTACTAAACAATTTTTCTTCATAGAATTTGTGCATTTTTCCTGTTAATATTTTTTTCAATTATATTAGCTGGTTTTCCTTCTTCTTCTAATTGTTTTTCTAGCTATTTCTTTTTCATGTTCTAAGTCAGAAGCTGTAACTTCTTCTTCTGATAGATATTTAGGATCCATAGCTGCTACGTGCATTGCTATGTTTTTTTAGCTTTTTCTAAGTTTGCTTCTGTAGCTTCTCCAGACATTTCAACAATTACTCCAAGTTTTTCCACCCTAAGTGGCTGTAAGTTTGTACGAAACCTTCTTTTTGCAACTTCACAACAGCTAATCTTCTTAAGCTCATGTTCTCTCCGATTTTAGCTATTAATTCTGTTAAAGCTTCAGAAACTTTTTTTGTCTCCTTCAATTTGAGCTTCATTTAATTCTTCTAATTGATGAGCATTTCTTTTCTAAAAGCAAGTTTTACTAATTTTCTTCCGAATTCTTTTGAATTCTTCATTTTTTTAGCAACGAAGTCAGTTTCAGAGTTGAACTCTAAAATAACTGCTTTCTTGTGATCAGGAGTAACTGCATCAAATATTAATCCTTCTGCTGCTATTCTTCCTGCTTTTTTTAACAGCCTTTAGTTATACCTTTTTCTCTTAGGTAGTCTATTGCCTTTTCTATATCTCCGTCATTAGTTTCTAATGCTTTTTTTACAGTCAAGCATTCCTGCTCCTGTTCTTTCTCTTAATTCTTTTTACTAAAGCAGCTGTTACTGTAGCCATTTCATAACCTCCTGTGATTGATTATATTAACTATATTATTCTACTGAACCTTCTTCAACATTTACTTCTTCTGATTGAGGTTCTACATGTTCATGTCCTTGGTTTCCTTCAACTATTGCATTAGCTATAACAGAAGTAATTAATTTTACTGATCTTATAGCGTCATCATTTTGCAGGGATAGGGTAAGTTATTAAATCAGGATCTACGTTTGTATCTATCATAGCAAATACAGGGATTCCTAATAAATGAGCTTCTCTAACTGGTAATTCTTCCATTTTAACGTCTACTACATATATAGCATCTGGAGCTTTTTCCATATCTCTGATTCCAGATAAGTTTTTAGATAATTTAGATAATTCTTTTTCTGAATTCTGCAGCTTCTTTTTTTAGTATAGTCAGAATCTAAAGTTCCATCTGCATCCATTCTTTCTAATTCTTTCATTCTTTCAATTCTCTTTTTTTGATAGTAGAGAAGTTTGTTAGCATTCCACCCTAACCATCTGTTGTTGATGTAATACATTCCAGATCTTTCTGCTTGTTCTTTAATAGCTTCTTGAGCTTGTTTCTTAGTTCCTACGAATAGAACTTTTCCTCCATCTTCAGCTATTTTTTTCTCATTTCTTCATAAGCTTCTTCTATTTTCTTTAAAGATTTATGCAAATCAATTACATGAATTCCATTTCTTTCTGTGAAAAATATACTTTTTTTCATTTTTTTGGGTTCCATCTTTTAGCTTGATGTCCAAAAATGAACTCCAGCTTCTAATAATTGTTTCATTGATACAACTGACATTTTTTCCTCCTAAAATTTTTAAATTTGGTTATACTTCCATCAATCTCAAAAACTAAGCCATCTAAATTTAGAGCGACCTTGCTTAGAAATAATTGATGTGATTATTTAACGCTTATAGATTTTATCATTTTTTTCAAACTTTGTCAATTAATCTCCTATCTTTTCTATAAAAAAAGAGAATGTTATGTAACATTCTCTTCTTGAATTTTAGTAATCTGGGTTCATCATATATTGAACTATATCATCAACAAGTTCTGCAGTTTTTTTCCATTAATATCATTTAATGGGTTAAATTCAGTTATATCTGCTGATGTAACTGAATAGTTTTTAAATGCAAACTTCAATGATTTAAACATTTCATCAAATGACATTCCATTTCTAACTGGAACAGATACTCCAGGAGCTATTTCTGGATCAAAAGACGTTCATATCTATACTGATATGTAGGTTATCCACATTTAGATAATCTTTAACTTCTTCTAAGACGGCATCTATTCCTCTTCTTAAAATATCATCATAGTAAACTATTTTTACTCCAGTTTTTTCTATAATTTTTCTTTCTTCTACTTCAATTTCTCTCGCTCCAAAGATAACTATGTTTCTGCTATCTACTTTAGCTCCTTCATAGAAACAGTTTACAAGTTCTCTATCTCCAAGTCCTTGAATTAAAGCCAGAGGCATTCCATGGATATTTCCTGTCAATGTACTTTCAGGAGTATTCATATCTCCATGAGCACTTATCCATAAGATTCCAATTTCTTTTTCTAAAGAAACCCCTGCCACACTTCCTAATGAAATTGAGTGGTCTCCTCCAATAAGTATTGGTCTATATCCATCAATAACTGCTTCATTAACTCTCTTAGCTATCTTTTTCACAAGTATCTAAAACTGTATTTTTTTGAATTTCAATTTCTTATCATTGAAATCTTCTTTTTGTCTTTTCAACTGTGATTAATTCCATTTCATCAAAAGTATCTGGATATGCTTGAATTAAATCATCAGATTCAAACTCTGTACCTGTCTTATTAACTCCAAGATTTGTTTGTACTCCAATAAGAACATTCTTCATCTTTTTCAGTATATAAGTAAACAGCATCTTCTTCTTCAATTACATTTATTGTTTCAAGTTCTGGATCTTCCATACCTTGAATATGTAGATCTGCTTCTTTTAATTCTTCTATATGATCTATTATATCTTGACTGATTCTTTCTCCAGCAATGATTATTGGTATACCAGGTGGGTATGCCATTATCATTTCACCAGAAATTTTTCCTACACTTTCCTTGAATGGAACTTTATTCTTTTCACTGTAGAATGCTTCTCTTGGCATCAGTACTAATTCAGGTGTTTCAGGAAGTTTTATATTATTTTTTTCTAAAGTTTTTTTCCTTTTTCCAAAAAAATCTCTTACTGATATCTCTTAAAGCATCAAGTAATCTATCTATACTTTCTTCTGTGTCACCTATAGTAACAAGTCCTAAAGTGTTATAGTAATCTGATAATTCCATTTGGATATTGTAATCATCTACGAGTAGACTTTCAAGTTCTCCACCCTTAAGTCCTAATTCTTTAGCTGATATAGTTATTTTTTTGTTGGGTCAAAAGCAAAGAAACCTTCTTTTCCAACAAGTTCTTCACCAAAACAGTAAATTCCAGGAATTCTATTAGCTTCTCTTCTAAAGTATTTAGCAAGCTCAATAGCCTTAGTAAGTAATTCTTGTCCTTCAGTAGCTATTTGTCTTCTTGCACAGTCAAGAGATGCCATCAATGGATAAGATGGAGATGTTGTATGTAGTAAACTTAAAAATTTGTTTTACTTTTTCAACATCAACTCTATCAGAATTTACATGTATAACAGACATTTGAGTCATTGAACCTAAAATTTTATGTGTACTTTGAGTACAGATGTCTGCTCCTGCATCAACAGCTGATACTGGTAATTCATCATGGAAATGTAAATGAGGTCCATGTGCTTCATCAACAATTAAAGGTATATCATAGCTATGAACTATATCTGCTATCTTTTTTAGGTCTGTTGCCACTCCATAATAAGTTGGATTTATCAAAAGTACAGCAGCTATATCAGGATCTTGTTTCAACATATTTTCAACTGTTTGAGGTTTTACCCCTAAAGCAATTCCTAAGTTTTCATCTATTTCAGGATTCATGTACACAGGTTCAGATCCACTTAAAATAATCCCTGCTGATACTGATTTGTGTACGTTTCTTGGTACTAGTATTTTTTCTCCAGCTTTGATAACTGACATTATCATTGCTTGTATTGCTCCAGAAGTTCCATTTACTGCAAAAAAACTATGTTTTACTCCATAGGCATCTGCTAATAATTCTTGAGCTTCTTTTATACAACTTTTCGGATGATGCAATCCATCAACCATTTTAAATATTGTTACATCTATAGAAAACGGAGCCTCTCCCATAAAGTTAAAAAACTCTTTATCTACTCCTTTACCTCTTTTATGTCCAGGAACATGAAATGGAAGTATATTTCTTCTTACATATTCATCTTTTAATACTGTAAATAATGGTGTTTTTATTTTGATCTAATTTTGACATATCAACCTCCCTTGTAACTTTAATTTTTATTTTTATTTTTTTGAATACGAGTTATTTTTATAATTATACTAGCTAAATGTCAATAAGAAAAAAATAAAAAAAGATGGTTGTATAATAAATGGTGTTGATAGAAGAAATTTCTATCAATGCCATTTTTTTAATAAAAAAAGTTGAGACAATAAAATTTTTCCTGTTAAAATTAAATCGCCAAAAAATAACTCAAAAAGGAAGTGATTTCATTGTCTCTATCTAATCTTATCAAAAAAATTTTTAAATATTCAAGATGATAATATTTCTTTTCAGGAGAAGAAAAATTATCAAGTTATTCAAAAAGGTAATTATCTAGTTAAAATTTTTAAAGGATTTCTTAAGTCTAATTACTGTAGCTTGTCCTCATTGTAATTCTCAAAAATTCTCTTAATTATGTCAGGGTCATAGTCTAAACTTTTTTTATTAACACTATTTGACAAATAACCTTTAAATTTAGTTAATAATTAGTGAACTACTCCCACTTGTAGAAGTGGGAGCTTCTTGGGAAGTATGTGCTTTTGTTAGCCACATATATTTACTAAGCTCTTCGGGTAGTCCCTACCCTGATATTTTTTTCTAACTTACTTTTTCTTCTTTTTAATATTTCTAAACCTTTTTCTTAATATATTTATACTTGCATTGTAATCTCTATCTATTTCTAGTCCACAACATTCACAATGATATATTCTTTCTGATAATGTTAGAGTTTCTTTTTATATTACCACAACTAGAACAAGTCTTACTACTTGGATAAAATGTAGGTACTTTTATAATTTTTCTTTCATACCAATTTCCTTTTATATTCTAGTTGTCTTACAAATTCACTCCAACTTACATCTGATATACTTTTTGCTAATTTGTGATTTTTTTAACATTCCCTTTATATTTAAGTCTTCTATACAGATTATATCGTGGTTATTGATAATTTTTGTACTCAACTTATTTACAAAAGTCTTTTCTTTTATTTCTAATTTTTATTATGTATTTTTGCTACTTTTTTTCTTTTGTTTTTTTGATAATTCTTACTATCTGATAGTTTTTTTATCGCTATCTTTAGCAAGTTTACATCTCTTTGATAGTTTTCTTTGTTCTCTTTTTCAGTTTTTCTCATATTCTTTTTGTTAGCTTTAAATTTTCTACTTTTTGTACAATCACTCATTGTTGCAAATTCTTTTTATTCCTAAATCTATTCCAATATTTTTTTATTAGTCTTTGGTAATTCTTCTATTTCTTCTTCACATAATATTGAAACAGAATAATGGTCAAGACTGTTTTTACTTATTGTTACTGATTTAATTACACCTTTTATTTCTCTATGTAGTCTAATTTTTAACTAATGATTTTTAATTTAGGAAGTTTTATGTAGCTATCTTTAATATATATTGTATTTTTGATTATTTGTAGTATAGCTTTGGACTGGATTGATTTACACTTATATTTTGGAAAACCAAAATCTTTTATTTTTTTAAGAAAAATTCTTAAAAAGCCTTTTTCTAAATTTAATTGTGCATTAGCAAGAGCTAAACTATCAACTTCTTTTTAAATAAGGATATTCTTCTTTATATTTAGCAGGAGTAGGATATTTAGTTTTAATTCCTGTTGATTTATATTCTACATAACCTTTCTTTCTATCATCTAACATAAGATTATAAACCTTTCTAACACAACCAAAGTTTTTTTGAGAAAAAGATTACTTGTTCTAAGGTAGGATATATCCTGAATTTATATGCTTTTTTTAATTGTCTTCATTTCCTCCTCCTTACTTGCTCCACCAACATTCAACACTGTAAAACTTCTACTCCAAAAAAATATTCATTTTTTTATTACCTTTTAACTGATTTAATTATATCATATTTTTTAGAGACAATTTCAAGAAAATAAAAAGCAATTCATCCCCTATTTATAGAAGTAGGGGATGAATTGCTAAATATTGTTAAATAAATCCTTTATAGTCTC
>BNJV01003065.1_pt1 | contig 194187 bp, 239 predicted proteins | sample 8540591 | NCBI WGS metagenome assembly BNJV01 (sample SAMD00202457, study PRJDB9452) | human saliva metagenome | host: Homo sapiens | reverse complement strand
GCTGGTCTTGCAAGACGCAAGAAAAAAACGAAGACTAAACAAGTGGTAAAAACCAACGAATCACACTAGGTTCGTAAATACTTTAGTTTTTCCACAAGGAGGCCCTCGCTCTAAGGAGTGGGGGCCTTTTTGTTATTTCTTGAAAGCATTGAAATCACGTCTCGCAATATGATACAATAGAGGATATTTACAATAGTTAGGATAAAGATATGCTTATTTCGATTATTTCACAAGGCTTGATCTGGGCTATTTTGGGGCTAGGGATCTTTATGACCTTCCGTATCTTGGATTTCCCAGATATGACCACAGAGGGTTCCTTTCCATTAGGAGGAGCCGTTGCGGTAACTCTGATTACCAAAGGGGTTCACCCTTTATTAGCCACCCTGGCGGCCATTGGTGCGGGGTGCTTGGCTGGATTGGCTACAGGTCTTCTTTTATACCAAAGGAAAGATTCCGACGCTGTTATCGGGGATTTTTGGTGATGACTTCCTGTAACTCAGTCATTCTCTTTGTGATGCAACGGGCCAACCTGGGTTTACTCGGATACTCAAAAATCCAAGATATGATTCCCATCGCGAGTGGCGTAAACGAGATTATCATCGGGATCATCTTTGTAACTCTGGTGATTGCTGCCATGCTCTTCTTTTTTTAGATACTAAATTGGGGCAAGCTCTATATTGCGACGGGGGACAATCCTGAGATGGCTAAAAGCTTTGGGATCCATACCAGCCGGATGGAGTTGATGGGGCTAGTAGTTTCTAATGGGATTATCGCCTTGTCAGGTGCCTTGATGGCCCAGCAAGAAGGCTATGCAGATGCTTCTCGAGGGATCGGAGTCATCGTTGTTGGTTTGGCTAGCTTGATTATCGGAGAGGTCCTTTTCTCAAAACTAACCTTAGCAGAACGTTTGCTCAGTATCGTTATTGGATCAATCATTTATCAATTCTTAATTTGGGCTGTGATTGCCATCGGTGTCAATACCAGCTACATTCGCATCTTTAGCGCTATCATCTTGGCGATCTGTCTCATGATTCCAACCTTTAAAGAGAAACTGCTGAAAGGAGTCAAACTCAGCAAATGACCGCAATTGTAGAATTAAAAAATGCCACCATCGTGGTGAACAATGGCTTGAATGAAGAAAAAGTCATTTTGGACAATGTCTCTTTGGAGATTCATGAGCATGACTTTATCTCCATTCTTGGGGGCAATGGTGCTGGTAAGTCAACCCTTTTCAACACCCTGGCTGGAACTCTGCCTCTGACCAGTGGTCAAGTCTTGATCAAGGGAGAGGACGTGACGCACTATGGTCCGGAAAAACGGGCCAAATACCTATCCCGGGTCTTCCAAGATCCAAAGATGGGGACGGCTCCTCGTATGACAGTGGCCGAGAATCTCCTGATTGCAAAATTCCGAGGAGAAAAGCGGGGCTTGGTTCCTCGTCGACTTGCCCAGTACAAAGACGAGTTTAAAGAGGTTTTGAGCCAGATTGGCAATGGTTTAGAGCAGCATGTCGATACGGCGGTAGAATTCTTATCTGGTGGACAACGTCAAGCTCTGAGCCTGTTGATGGCTACCCTGAAGCGTCCTGAACTCTTGCTCTTGGATGAGCATACAGCTGCTCTCGATCCCAAGACGAGTCAGGCCTTGATGGAGCTGACGGATCGATTTGTCAAAACGGATCGACTGACTGCCTTGATGATTACCCACCATATGGAAGATGCCCTCAAGTACGGGAATCGCTTGATTGTCATGAAGGATGGAAAGATTATCCAGGACTTGAACCAAGAGGAAAAGGCTAAGATGGACCTGTCTGATTACTACCGTTTCTTTGAGTGAATTTAGAAACTAGTTTCAGCGTGTAATCGCTTGCAATACCAATATTAAAGGAGTATACTATAGGTGAAGATAAGGGAGAAGGGGTTGATACCAATGCCTTATAGATTCATACATTAGGTTACTTCGTTTTAGGTCTGTCTTCGCTGACACTTGTTCGTGCTCTTTATGAAAAGAGCCTTAACGCCGGAAATGTTAAATCGGTTGAGCCGTCAAGTAAGTCTGCTTAACTTACTAAATGACATTGAAATACGTGTAAATAGTAGTGGAAGCTTTAGATGGTTTTCGAACTTCGGTATGCTCAACTGAGTGCTTTGTAACAAAACTGAAAGAGAAATTGCAAAGAAAACCACTGGTATGTGAAAACGTACCATGAAAAGAAATGAAAATCATAACTGTTGTTTTCGTTAGCCTAAATGGTTAATCGCCTCTTGTCAGTGAAGCAGACCAGACCTCTAGTCCCGTAAGACTGGAGGTCTTTTTGTCTGTCATGCTAGAAAGTTGAGGTGAGGTCAGTGGGATTGCCATACGCACATGAATATAGCTGTCGAGATCACTTTAAAGAAAGAGCAATGGAACGATTTGGGGTCGATAAAGAGCAGTTGAAACGCTGGGTCAATCAACATGTGCCCTCGCTTCATCATTTTGATAGCAGTTTTGATCAACGGCCCGATACGGAAGCCTATGTAGCAGAGGACGGTGTCGTCTTTGTGTGTGATCTGAAGAAGCGAGAATTTATTACTTGCTTTCAAGCGGTCAATTTGACGGTGGATGAAGAACAGAAGGAAGTCTGTCAAGACATTCATCGTGAGAATGTGCTCGCCTATAAGCATAGCCAAAGCAAGCTCTTGAATCGCTACCGGTTGAAAGAAGCCAAAGAATTGCTGGCCAATATTGATGAGCATGTTGATCGGTTTTATAGTTTGTCCCAAACCCTCAAGAAAGGGGCTCTCAGCGATCGGAATTACCACCACCTAGAAGAACTGTTAAATGAATTTCATGTGATCAAGGCGGCGATACGGGTGATTGAGAATAAGAAAAATGACTATCATACGGACTAGCGTCTCTTTAGCAAGCTGACATTCTATGCTGTCGTCTTGGGTTTTGATAAGGGTTCCTCCATCAAATGATGGAGGGCTTTTGTTTGGTCTGACTTTTGAAAAAATCGTGAAAAAATAGTATAATGTTCTAGATATGCAAGAAAATTGCAAAACTGTAATTCGACTTGGTGAGCCAAGGACCGTAAGTATGAACCATCACATAAAGGAGAAAACATGAGTAACATTAAGTTGATTACTTTAGGTGGAGTCCGTGAAAACGGGAAAAACCTCTACATAGCTGAAGTAAATGGCTCTATTTTTGTTTTGGATGCTGGTCTCAAGTATCCAGAAAATGAGCAACTAGGGGTCGATGTCGTTATTCCCAACATGGACTACCTCTTTGAGAATAGCGATCGTATCGCAGGAGTCTTTTTAACGCACGGGCATGCGGATGCCATCGGAGCCCTTCCTTATCTTTTAGCAGAGGCTAAAGTTCCCGTATTTGGGTCAGAGTTGACCATCGAGTTGGCCAAACTCTTTGTCAAGAGCAATGACAGTGTCAAGAAGTTCAATGATTTCCATGTAATCGATGCAAACTCAGAGATTGATTTGGAGGAACCGTTGTTTCCTTCTTTCAGACAACCCACTCTATTCCAGAAAGTTTAGGAATTGTCATCAAGACTTCTGAAGGAAGTATCGTCTATACCGGAGACTTCAAGTTTGACCAGACAGCGAGTGAGTTTTATGCGACTGACTTTGCTCGTTTGGCAGAGATTGGACAAGAAGGCGTCCTCGCTCTCTTGAGTGACTCTGCCAATGCCGATAGTAAGATTCAAGTGGCTAGTGAGCAAGAGGTTGGGGATGAAATCCTAGATACGATTGCTGACTGGGATGGCCGTATCATTGTAGCCGCTGTTGCAAGTAACCTATCACGGATCCAGCAAGTCTTTGACGCAGCTGCAGAGACAGGGCGCCGGGTTGTCTTGACTGGATTTGACGTAGAAAATATTGTCCGTACAGGGATTCGTTTAAATAAACTGTCTTTGGCCAACGAAAAAATATTGATCAAGCCAAAAGAAATGTCTCGTTTTGAGGATCATGAATTGATTATTCTTGAAACGGGGCGGATGGGTGAACCCATCAACGGCCTCCGTAAAATGTCCATTGGCCGTCACCGCTATGTTGAAATCAAGGATGGTGACTTGGTCTATATCGTAACAACTCCATCTATCGCTAAAGAAGCGGTTATGGCACGTGTAGAAAACATGGTCTATCAAGCAGGCGGAGTCGTAAAAGCGATTACTCAAAGCTTGCGTGTATCAGGACACGGAAATGCGCGTGATCTTCAATTGATGATCAACCTTCTTCGTCCCAACTATCTGTTCCCAATCCAAGGGGAATACCGCGAATTGGATGCCCATGCACGGCTTGCGATGGAAGTGGGGATTTTGCCTGAAAATATCTTCATTCCGAAAAAAGGCACTATCATGGAATATGACAATGGTGACTTCGTTCCTGCTGGTAGCGTCTCTGCTGGAGATGTCTTGATTGATGGGAATGCCATTGGGGATGTTGGAAATGTCGTGCTCCGTGACCGGAAAGTCTTATCAGAAGACGGTATCTTTATTGTGGCCATTACCGTTAACCGTCGTGAAAAACGTATTATCTCGAAGGCAAAAGTTCACACTCGTGGTTTTATCTATGTGAAGAAGAGTCGCGATATCTTGCGCGAAAGTGCTGAGATTGTCAACCAAAGTGTGGAAGAATACTTAGCCCAGGACAGCTTCGATTGGGCCGAGCTCAAGGGTGCTGTTCGTGATAGTTTGGCCAAGTACCTCTTTGACCAGACCAAACGTCGACCAGCTATCTTGCCAGTCGTCATGGAAGTACGCTAGGATTAAGATAAGAGGAAAAAGTCGATCGTCGGCTTTTTTTCTTGTCAAGGAAAAGAAGAAATAGTGAGGAAAGATAGATGGCAGTAATGCAGATTGAATACTATTCAGAAGCGCTCGCAATGGAGTGGGGGATCAACGTCCTCTACCCAGATGGATCTCGGGTGGAAAAATCCAGATGATCAAGATATCCCGGTCCTCTATCTCCTTCATGGGATGAATGGCAATCAGTACTCCTGGTTGAAACGGACCAATGTAGAACGGATCCTACGTTCGACCAATCTGATTGTTGTCTTGCCTAATACCAATAATGGTTGGTATACGGATACCCAGTATGGCTATCCCTACTACACAGCCATCGCAGAGGAATTGCCTAAGACCTTGGCACGCTTCTTCCCCAATATGACTAAGAAGCGGGAGAAGACCTTTATCGCTGGTCTATCGATGGGGGGCTATGGATCTTTCAAACTGGCCCTTCAAACCAATCGCTTCTCGCATGCTGCTAGCTTTTCTGGTGCTCTTAGCTTTGAGGGACGTCAACTGGCAGACACTGACCTTGGCAGTAAGGCTTATTGGCAAGGGGTCTTTGGAGAGCTAGAAGATTGGACGACGAGTCCTTACTCCTTGGAGAGCATTGCGGAGAAGTACTCAGATAAAAAGACGGTCTTATGGGCGTGGTGTGGTGAGCAGGATGCTCTGTATGAGGCCAACAATACAGCTGTTGATCATCTGAAGGACCTCGGTTTTGATATCACCTACAGCCATGGACCAGGAAAACATGAATGGTTTTATTGGGAGCGGGAGTTGGAGCATTTCTTAGCAACCCTGCCAATTGATTTTGAGCTAGAAGAACGACTCGATTAGGAAGCTACTCATGCAGAGATATGCTATAATAGAGTGAAAGTGCCTGGGCCAGTTAGAAGAGAAGCCCAGAATCAATGAACAATTAGGAGAAACATACGTGACTAAAGATATTCGTGTGCGTTATGCACCAAGTCCAACCGGACTACTACACATCGGAAATGCTCGTACAGCATTGTTTAACTACTTGTATGCGCGCCACCATGGTGGAACCTTTATCATCCGTATCGAAGATACGGACCGTAAGCGCCACGTCGAAGATGGAGAACGTTCCCAGCTGGAAAACCTTCGTTGGTTGGGTATGGACTGGGATGAAAGTCCAGAGACGCATGAGAACTACCGCCAGTCTGAACGTTTGGAACTCTATCAAAAATACATTGACCAACTCTTGGCCGAAGGAAAAGCCTATAAATCTTACGTTACAGAAGAAGAGTTGGCAGCAGAACGTGAACGCCAAGAAGCAGCTGGTGAAACACCTCGCTACATCAACGAATACCTCGGCATGAGCGAAGAAGAAAAAGCGGCTTACATCGCGGAACGTGAAGCAGCAGGAATCATCCCAACGGTTCGTTTGGCTGTGAATGAGTCTGGTATTTACAAATGGCATGATATGGTTAAAGGCGATATTGAGTTTGAAGGTGGCAATATCGGTGGGGACTGGGTTATCCAAAAGAAAGATGGTTACCCAACTTACAACTTCGCCGTTGTGATCGATGACCATGACATGCAAATTTCTCACGTCATCCGTGGAGATGACCACATTGCCAATACACCAAAACAGCTCATGGTTTATGAGGCTCTTGGATGGGAAGCTCCAGAGTTCGGTCACATGACCTTGATCATCAACTCTGAAACTGGTAAGAAGTTGTCTAAACGCGATACCAATACCCTTCAGTTCATCGAAGATTACCGGAAGAAAGGTTACCTTCCAGAAGCAGTCTTTAACTTTATCGCCCTTCTTGGTTGGAACCCTGGTGGGGAAGACGAAATCTTCTCTCGCGAAGAACTTATCAAGCTCTTTGATGAAAACCGCCTCAGCAAGTCTCCAGCTGCTTTCGACCAAAAGAAAATGGACTGGATGAGCAATGAGTACATCAAGAATGCGGATTTTGAGACTATCTTTGAAATGGCTAAACCATTCCTCGAAGAAGCAGGACGTTTGACAGACAAGGCTGAGAAATTGGTGGAACTTTACAAACCACAAATGAAGTCAGTGGATGAAATCGTTCCATTGACAGACCTCTTCTTCTCAGACTTCCCAGAATTGACAGAAGCAGAGAAAGAAGTCATGGCTGGTGAAACGGTTCCTACTGTCCTTGAAGCCTTCAAAGCAAAACTCGAAGCCATGTCAGACGATGAGTTTGTGGTAGAAAATATCTTCCCGCAAATCAAAGCAGTCCAAAAGGAAACTGGTATCAAAGGGAAAAACCTCTTCATGCCAATCCGTATCGCCGTTTCAGGAGAGATGCACGGACCAGAATTGCCAGAAACCATCTACTTGCTTGGTCGCGAGAAATCTATCCAACACATTGAAAAAATGTTGGAAGAAATTGCAAAATAGGAATACATTTATTCTTATTTAAGAATGTTGACAGAGGCTTATAGATTGCATTATAAAGAAGTAAGTGTCAAGATTGCTACTCTAAAATCTCAGAGGGAGATTGGAGAAGGACTCTGGGTATTTTGTCAGCTATAATGGGTGAGGAAACGTTACACCTTGGAGAGGATCGAATTGGTTCTCTCCTTTTTGATGTTCAAAACGATGAAAATTCTAGTTTTAAAGTGGTCAATGTTCTGGAAAGCAACAGTATTTTGCTTGATGCCTTTGATGAGGTTATTGGTAGCTTTCAGTTTTACATTTGAATAGGGGAGTTCTATGTGTTAATGGTCTTTAGAGATTTATGGGGCTTATTTACAGCAAAAAAACTCCATCATTCCTTATATACCAGAGTAATTAAAGCATTTTAAAAAAGAAGTAGTTTTAGTGTCTACTTTTTTTTGATGATCCCTCCTGGTATTTATGGTATACTGAAAGCGATAAAATGATTGGAGATCAAGATGAAAAAGATTCCTTTAGCATTTTCAGGCTGCCTGTTAGGTTTAGCAGGGGCTGGAAACCTTCTGTCTGATACCTTCCCAGTTCTGGCTCATTTCTTCAGTTTGACGGGTTTGATCCTATGGGTTTTCTTTTTATGTCACCATCTGATCTACTGGTCAGAAACCAAGATCGAACTACAAGAACCGGCCCTTCTATCTGGGATGGCGACCTTCCCCATGGCTGGGATGATTTTATCGACTTATCTCTTACGACTCTTTCCGACATTTGGAGGACTCGCCCAGGCAGTTTGGTGGACTGCTTTCCTCTTAGATTGTGGGTTGATCTTCTACTTTACCAAGACCCATATATTGGCAAAACCGAGAGCCAATGCCACCCCTAGTTGGACCGTCCTTTATGTGGGGATTGCTGTTGCTGCCTTGACCTACCCAGTGGTAGGAGTGGTTGGACTGGCCTATCTGACTCTCGGATTTGGCTTTGTCTTAACCTTGATTCTTTACCCCTTGATCTACCAGGGGTTGAAAACCACCCCTTTACCGAGCCACTTATTAGGGCAAGAAGGCATCTATTGTGCCCCCTTTTCTCTTCTGTTAGCGGCCCTGGTTCGTGTGGGTGGAGCCAGTCTACCTGTTTGGCTGTTATCCATCATGGTTGGACTCTCTCAAGCTTTTTATTTCTTCGTTTTAACGCGCCTACCCAGAATGATAAAAGAGGGCTTTCAACCAGCCTTTTCAGCCTTAACCTTCCCAACGGTCATCACAGCTACCTCCCTGAAAATGGCCCAATGCCTACTGCACAGTTCTCTGTTAAGGCCCCTTGTCTGGTTAGAGACCATTCTGTGCCTAGCCATTCTTGTATCCGTGCTTGTAGGCTTTGTGATTTACATAAAAGGGGAGAACGAGCATTCCAATAGAAATTAGAGGTCAGAGACGGTTGTCTCGACCTTTTTGGGTTCACTTTCTAATTGAATCCTAGGAATGATTATGGTAAGATGCAATAAATCATTTTTTGTCTCTCTCGAAAGGAATGTATGAAATTTTTAAAGACAAAGGCCAAGCTCTTTTATCCACTTTTGCTACTGGTCTTCTATATCTTAGTTCGGCCACAATTTCGCGAGTTGGCCCAACTAGTCAGCAACCAAGTCGGCCAAGCTCTTAGCTATTTTTGGACTCTTCTATTTTTAGAGGCAGGTTATCTGATACTTGTTTTTTCATTGGTAAAGAAATACAGTCCACGTATGGTTTTTCAGTGGGCGAAGAAGAAACAATTCCTTCCCGCTATCTACGCTACTATATTCTCCAGTTGTGCCATCTACTGGCTAGACTACTTTCTCAGTGGGTTCACCAAAGGACGTCTAGCTATTTATCACTCTTTTCCGGTGACCTTGGAAGCCTTAGGATCTCTCATCCTCTTTGTATTAGTGGTCATCATTCGACCGATGACCGTGGAACTTATCTTTCGTGGAGCGCTTGTCCAAGCCTATTTTAAAAAATGGCCCTTCTACGCGAGTGTATGGGCCCCAGCCCTTATCTATAGTGGACTTCAATTCCTCCAGCATCCTTTTACTTTTTTGAGTTTTTTGATCTATACCATCCCCGCCCTTATTTTTGGATTATTGAATGAAAAGACGGGCTCATTGTATTATCCTATCCTTGCTCATATCGGCTTGAACTTCATTTATAGCTTACCCATCATCTTATCAACCATCCAGCATCTCTTCTCCTAGCCGTTTTGACGGCACTGGAGGAGGCTTTAAACCAAGAGCCAGAAGGTCGTTGGTTTTTTTTGAAATTATGGTATAATAGAATAAATTTAAAAGAGGGAGTGGGAGTTTGAGAAAAAGCTATCGTGTCAAGCGAGAAAAAGATTTCAATGCCATTTTTAAAAGCGGCAAGAATTGTGCAAATAGAAAATTTGTCATCTACCGTTTGCCACAAGAGCAGCCCCATTTCCGTGTCGGCTTATCCGTGAGTAAAAAACTAGGAAATGCTGTGACACGCAACCGAATCAAGCGCTTGATTCGTCATGTTTTAATGAAGCACCAGGATCATCTTGTAGCAGATGATTTTGTTGTGATTGCTCGAAAGGGAGTTGAAGAACTGGATTTTGATCAGGTCGAAAAAAATCTAGTCCATGTATTAAAATTAGCGCAAGTCTATCGTCAGGAAAGGTAATTACGTGAAAAAGAAACTAAAAGTAGCTAGCTTACTCGGAGGGGCCCTCCTATTATTAACAGCCTGTGGAACGTCTGAAGTGACTTCCCAATCATCAGGAGTTTGGGAAAAATTCGTTTACTTCTTTGCAGAAGTAATTCGTTTCCTTTCTATCGGAGGAAACATCGGAGTCGGGATTATCCTCTTCACTCTCTTGATTCGGACCATTCTCTTGCCAGTTTTCCAATACCAAATGACCTCCTCGCGCAAAATGCAGGAGATTCAGCCACTTGTAAAAGAAATCCAGGCCAAGTATCCTGGGAAGGATTTGGAAAGCCGCACTCGCATGTCAGAAGAAATGCGGGAACTCTATAAAGAAAAAGGCGTCAAGACTTCCTCTGCCTTCTTGCCATTGCTTGTTCAAATGCCAGTCTTGATGGCTTTGTTCCAAGCATTGAGTCGGGTAGAATTCCTAAAAGTCGGTCATTTTCTTTGGTTGGATTTGAGCGCAACAGACCCAACCTTTATTTTGCCAGTTTTGGCAGCCGTCTTCACCTTCTTTAGTACCTGGTTGAGCAACAAAGCTATGCCAGAAAAAAATGGTGGAATGACAGCCATGATGTATGCAATGCCCGTGATGATTTTCTTCTTCGCTATGTACTCAGCCAGCGGGGTGGCTCTCTTACTGGGTAGTTTCCAATGCTTACCAAGTTGGGCAAACTTACCTATTGAACAATCCATTTAAGATTATTGCGGCGCGTGAAGCAGAGCAACAGGCAATCAAAGATCTAGAAAAACAAAAACGACGTGCATTTAACAAAGCACAGAAAAAGAAAAACTAAGAAGGAGTTTGACAGATGGTCCAATATAAAGGAGTCAATGTTGAAGAAGCCATTCAAAATGGTTTGAAAGAATTAGATATTCCGCGCATGAAAGCACATATTACTGTCGTTTCTCGTGAAAAGAAAGGTTTCCTCGGTCTCTTTGGTAAGAAGCCAGCCGTGGTAGACATCGAACCAATTGCAGAAACTACAGTGACAAAAGCCAATCAACAAGCTGTTAAGGGAGTTCCTGAGGAAATTAATGCTCAAAACGAACCTGTCAAGAGTGTCAGTGAAGAGACTGTTGATTTGGGGCGCGTGGTAGCAGCGATTAAAAAGTTGAAGAAGAAGGCCAAGAAGTTTCGGAAGAAGTGAAGGCTGAGATTCTCAAACATGAGAAGGCTCCTGAAACCATTCTTGAAGAACAGGGTCATGGAGAGATTCTCGATTCAAGTCTTAACGAAGCCGAGACCCGCCAAACGTCTGATTTTGCTGGCTTAGGCATTGAAGTAGAAGAAAGCTATGACATTGAAAAGGTTGTCTCTGATGTCACTGCCTATGTTCAAACCGTTATTGATGAAATGGATGTCGAAGCTAGCATCTCAAGCAGCTACAACCGTCGCACCATCAATATGCAAATTGATACCAATGAGCCAGGTCGTGTCATTGGCTACCACGGGAAAGTTCTCAAGGCCCTTCAATTGTTGGCACAGAACTACCTTTACAATCAGTATTCTAAGAATTTCTACATTGCGATCAACGTTAATGATTATGTTGAACACCGTGCAGAAGTCCTTCAAAGCTATGCGCAAAAATTGGCAAGTCGTGCCCTAGAAGAAGGTCGAGCGCAACATACAGATCCAATGTCTAATAGCGAACGCAAGATCATCCACCGCATCGTATCGAAAATGGATGGAGTCACCAGCTATTCTGAAGGAGAAGAACCAAATCGTTACGTTGTCGTTGATATTGAAGGTTAATCTGCCGTCTAAAAAGGAAGATGCTAAAGGGAGAGAGGGGTGTAAGCTTGCTCTCTCCTTTTCTGTCTGAGAAAGGAAAACTAGCATGTATAGTAAGATAAGAGACTTTTTGAATTGTCAGGGAATCAAGTACCTAGCCCCTGCTAAAGCTGGTGAGGATGCAGAGCGAATGGTAGAGTATCGCGAGTTAGGGCAAGAAGCTCGGCAGGAATTCACCCACTTGGTCAGCGATTTTCAGAAGCTCTTTCCGCATTTAAAACAAGATCGGACCAGTCAGTGGATGAATCAAGCTCAAATTCTTCGCCCTCATTTTTGGGCTTATCTCCAAGGAGAGGGAGAGATCCAGGATCCGATGTTTGCCTTGCGACTTTATGGTGATGCGAAGGACTTTGGTGTGTCCCTGGAAGTAAGTTTTATCGAACGCAAGAAGGATGAGGAGAGTCTACAAAAGCAGAACCGCGTTTTAACTCTTCCGGTTTTTTCGCCAGTCTATTACTTCGCCCAAATAGAAGGTGTCAGTCAACGATTCCAAGGGACAGAAGCCAATCGCCAGAGACTTCTCAAAGGTGTGGAAACTGGCCAGGTCCGAAAGGTCTTGGTAAAAGTCGATGTCAATCTATCGCAAGCGACGAGTCAAGATGCCATTCTTGAGGAATTAAAAAAAGGAATGGCTAGCTTGCTTCCCTACTATGAAGCGACTCGTCAAAGGATAGAAGGAGATGCCCAATAAAAGCGGTATCATTGAACCTGCCCCAACAAATTTTTCATAGCTATTGACAAACAGACGTGAATCAGATAGAATAGTAAAGTATGTTTAGTAACTGATCACATTATAGCCGGCTAAACGAATACAAAATCTATGAGGAGGTATTCATCGTGAAACGTACTTATCAACCAAGTAAACTTCGTCGTGCGCGCAAACATGGTTTCCGTCACCGTATGGCAACCAAAAACGGTCGTCGCGTATTGGCAGCTCGTCGTCGTAAAGGACGCAAAGTTTTGGCTGCGTAATTCAGATAAAAAACTAAAAACCAGTAGAAACTCGAGACTACTGGTTTTTGTTTTGCCAAAAGTGTATTCAGCTAGGCTTTCTGTTATAATAGAGTGAGAAAAATCGTAGAAAAGGATCCATATGCAAATTTTTGATACCCATACTCACCTCAACGTTGAAGAGTTTGCAGGGAGAGAAAAAGAGGAATTAGAACTAGCTAAAGAGCTGGGAGTCTTTGCCCACAATGTTGTTGGCTTTGACAAACCAACCATCGAACGAGCAATAGCCTTGGCCGACCAGTACCCAGAAGTTTATCTCACACTTGGTTGGCATCCCACTGAGGCGGGCGACTATAGTCCTGAGGTAGAGGCTTATCTAGTGGAGCAGTTGAAACATCCTAAAGTTGTCGCCTTAGGAGAAATCGGCCTGGACTACCACTGGATGACGGCACCAAAAGACGTTCAAGAAAAGGTTTTTCGTCGTCAGATCCAACTGTCTAAGGATTTGGACTTGCCTTTTGTAGTGCATACGCGTGATGCTCTCGAAGACACTTATGCCATTATCAAGAGTGAAGGAGTGGGTCCACGCGGTGGGATCATGCATTCTTTCTCAGGAAGCTTAGAGGAAGCTAAGCGCTTCATGGATCTGGGAATGATGATCTCTTTTTCTGGAGTGGTCACGTTTAAGAAAGCAACAGATGTCCAAGAAGCGGCAACTGGCCTTCCGCTCGATAAGATCTTGGTTGAGACAGATGCCCCTTATCTGGCACCAGTTCCTAAGCGAGGCCGGGAAAATAAAACAGCCTACACCCGCTATGTAGTGGATCATATTGCAACACTACGTGACTTGACAACAGAAGAAGTAGCTCAAGCCACCTATGACAATGCGAGAAAGGTATTTGGCCTTGACTGAGAAAAGAAAAATACCAGAAGTGATTGTTGTTGAAGGCAAGGATGATACGGCCAATCTGAAACGCTATTATGAGGTGGATACCTATGAGACACGTGGATCCGCCATTAATCAAGATGACCTAGAACGAATTGCCACCTTGCAGGAGTTGCGTGGAGTCATAGTTTTTACGGATCCGGATTACAATGGGGAGCGCATTCGTAAGATCATCATGCAAGAAATTCCGCAGGCCAAGCATGCCTTTTTAAATCGTGGCGAAGCAGTACCCAAATCAAAAACCAAGGGCCGTTCCTTGGGGGTCGAGCATGCCAGCTTTGAAGACTTAGAAAAAGCCCTTGCTGGACTGATGGGCTCCTATGAAGATGAGCATTTCTTTGATATTACCAAATCAGATCTGATGCGACTCGGACTGCTGATGGGCAGTGAAAGTCGCAAACGACGGGAATATCTAGGAGAAGCCTTGCGCATCGGCTACTGCAATGGCAAACAACTGCTTAAACGCTTGGAATTGTTTGGGGTAACATTAGCGGAAGTTGAAGAAACGATGGCTAGTTATTAAAAAAGAGATAGAGGTAGAAGATGGGATTGTTCGACCTGTTTACAGATAAGAAAAAAGTGATCGGCTTTTCTTTGGAGAATGTTCACGCAGAACATCAAAAGAATCCACGGCATTTTTGATTCCAAGTCAAGAAGAAATCAACCAATTGAAGCTTGGGGACCAGGTTCGCCTCATCTTTGTGCTGGATACAGTCTTGGAGAATGGGTGTCGAGCAGAGCGTATGTGGGTCGAACTCACTGAAATCCGCGATGGGAAGTTCAAAGGACGTTTAACCAATCAACCCGCTTATATTACCTCCATCCAGCTTGGAGATGAGCTGCATTTTGCGCAGGAACATATAGCAAGCCTGATGGTTCCTCCTCTGAATCTTGATACGCAAAAAGGGGCCATGATTACCAAGGATTGCTTCCTACGACGTGAGATTAATTGGGCGCTTCACGATGTCCCTCATCATCCACAAGATAGTGGTTGGCAGTTCTTTACAGGTTATGAGTCCCAGGAAGATTTGGACGATCCATCTAAGATTACCATTATTAGTCTTGAAGATGCCTTGGAAATGGAGCCCTTGCTGGAGACTGTCTTAGATAAGAATGGGGGAGCTTATGTCTACCAAGCGGAGCAGAATGCCTTTGTGGAAGACTGTTAGACTAGCCTGCGGAGAAAAAAGGAGAGTATGTCTCACCCTAAACTGATTAGAAAAGAGAAAAAATGAGAATTGCAGATTATAGCGTGACAAAGGCAGTGCTAGAGCGTCACGGTTTTACCTTTAAAAAATCCTTCGGTCAAAACTTCTTGACCGATACCAACATCCTTCAAAAGATTGTGGATACGGCTGAGATTGATAAGCAGGTCAATGTCATCGAAATCGGTCCTGGAATTGGAGCTCTCACTGAGTTTTTGGCAGAAAATGCCGCAGAAGTGATGGCCTTTGAGATTGATGACCGCTTGGTTCCTATCTTAGCGGATACCTTGCGGGATTTTGACAATGTCACGGTTGTCAACCAAGACATCCTCAAGGTAGACCTCAACCAGTACATCGCAGAGTTCAAAAATCCAGAGCTTCCGATCAAGGTGGTGGCCAACCTTCCTTATTACATCACGACTCCCATCCTCATGCACTTGATCGAGTCTAAAATTCCTTTCCAAGAATTTGTGGTCATGATGCAAAAAGAGGTGGCAGATCGCATTTCAGCCGAACCTAATACCAAGGCTTACGGGTCTTTGTCCATTGCAGTCCAATACTATATGATCGCTAAGGTAGCCTTTATCGTGCCTCGCACCGTCTTTGTGCCAGCGCCAAACGTTGATTCTGCCATCCTCAAGATGGTGCGTCGCCCAGAGCCAGCAGTGGCAGTTAAGGATGAAGATTTCTTCTTCTCTGTTAGCAAGGCTAGCTTTGTCCACCGTCGCAAACGCTTTGGAACAACTTGACCAGCCGCTTTGGCAAGACCGAAGAAATCAAAGCCAAATTGGAAGCAGGGATCCAAGCTGCAGGCCTGCAACCTTCTGTACGAGGAGAAGCCCTTAGCTTAGAAGACTTCGCCCGCTTGGCAGACGGTCTTCTAGAAGCCGGGATCAAATAATAGAAAAGACATGGGTTCGTAATCTTCTTTCTTAATTATAAATACGCTATGAAGTACGGTGTTTTTTATGTGTTTTCGAATGATATCGGTTATAAAACGAGACTTTCCGCTGTGAGAAAAGAGCCTAAATAAAAGGTAGTTTAGGCTCTCGGAATTTTTGAGACTTAAGGCTCAAAAATTAGTTATGGAACTTCGGAGAAGTTCGCTAACGTCCGTACTCACCTAAGGAAAGTCTCAAAGAAGTTTTATAAGTAATAAGCCATAGGTCATGACCTATGGCTTGTTTGCATCGTAAGGAAAGGACGGGATTTGAACCCGCGCATGAAGAAAATCCATTTGCCGGATTTCGAGTCCGGTGCCGTACCGAGCTGAGCCACCTTTCCAAGATGCGGAGAAAGGGATTTGAACCCTCACGCCCGAAGAGGCACATGCGCCTGAAGCATGCGTGTCTGCCGTTCCACCACCTCCGCATAGTTCTATTATACTCTTTTTAAAAGAAAAGCCAAGAAAAAATAGTAACAGAATTTATATAGTGATTCTGTACTGAGTCTTAAGGTAATATAAAATTCTAATATATATAGAATTTAAGGTTCGCAAGCGCTATCGTATATTTTTTGATATAATGGTAGTATTAACTTTAAAGGAGTGCTAGTTGCAAGGAACGATTGTTAAAGCCTTGGCCGGTTTTTATTATGTGGAGTGCGAGGGAGAAATTTACCAAACACGCGCCCTGAGGAAATTTCCGGAAAAAAAGGGACAAACTCCCTATGTTGGAGATAAGGTAGAATTTTTCAGCTGAAGAAAAATTCGGAAGGCTATATTTTAAAAATATTCCCAAGAAAGAATAGCTTAGTCCGTCCACCCATTGTGAATATAGATCAGGCTGTCGTCATCATGTCTGCCAAAGAGCCAGATTTTAATGTTAATTTATTGGACCGCTTTTTAGTCCTCTTGGAACAAAAAGTGATTCATCCGATTGTCTATATTTCAAAAATGGACTTACTAGAAGATCCAGCTCAGATGCTTCCTTTCCAGGAAGTCTATCGCGAAATGGGCTATGACTTTGTCACGGACAAGGAAGAGCTCTTGCCTCTCTTGAAGGATCAGGTGACGGTCTTTATGGGCCAAACAGGAGTGGGGAAATCCACCCTCTTGAATACCTTGGCTCCGGAGTTGGAACTAGAGACAGGAGAAATCTCCGACAGTCTTGGACGTGGCCGCCATACGACGCGAGCTGTCAGTTTTTATGATCTCAATGGGGGCAAAATTGCGGATACCCCTGGCTTCTCCTCTCTAGATTATGAAGTCGATAATGCGGAAGATCTGAATCATGCTTTTCCAGACATTGCCAAGGTGAGCCAGGCTTGCAAATTCCGTACTTGTACCCACACACATGAACCATCCTGTGCCGTCAAGCCTGCTGTTGAGGAAGGGATCATAGCTTCCTTCCGCTATGAGAATTACTTACAGTTCTTGAGCGAGATCGAAAATAGGCGAGAAACCTATAAAAAAGTATCGAAAAAATTACCCAAATAAGGAGACCTGAAGAATATGAAAACAAACAAATTAGCCCCTTCTATTTTGAGTGCAGATTATGCAAATTTTGAAAGTGAATTGAAGAAATTGGAAGCATCTGGTGCAGAGTACGCTCACATCGATGTGATGGACGGCCACTTTGTGCCTAATATCAGCTTTGGTGCTGGTGTAGTTGCTAGTATGCGTCCTCACAGCAAGCTAGTGTTTGATTGCCACTTGATGGTTACCAATCCTGAGCAACATATCGAAGAGTTTGCGCGTGCCGGGGCAGATATCATTAGCATTCATGTCGAAGCGACTCCACATATCCATGGCGCCCTTCAAAAAATTCGTTTGGCAGGGGTAAAACCAAGTGTGGTCATCAATCCAGGAACCCCTGTTGAAAGTATCCAACACATCTTGAACTTGGTAGATCAAGTACTTGTCATGACTGTCAACCCAGGATTTGGTGGGCAAGCCTTCCTGCCAGAAACTATGGATAAGATTCGTCAATTGGTACAATTGCGTGAAGAAAAAGGCTTGGATTTCGATATTGAAGTCGATGGGGGAATTGATGATAAGACGATTCACGCCGCGAAAGAAGCAGGGGCAAATGTCTTTGTAGCAGGTTCCTATGTGTTTAATGGAGATGTGAATGAACGAGTTCAAACCCTTCGAGCAGCCATCCAAGACTAAGGTTGCGATTGTAGCTGGAGGCCGAGTGGAAACCATTCCGCTAGACTTGGATGTTTATGTCGGGGTAGATGCAGGCTGCCTTTTCCTATTAAAGCAAGGATTGGAACTATCTTTAGCAGTTGGAGATTTTGACTCTGTCGAGCCAGAAGAATTCCAGAGTATTCAATCTGCGGCTCACGAAATACGGACTTCGGTAGCAGAAAAAAATGATACGGATCTAGAATTGGCGATTAAGGAAGTGTTAGAACGTTGGCCTCAAGCGGAAATTCAGATTTTTGGAGCCTTTGGTGGTCGCCTGGATCACCACTTGGCCAGCGTTTTTTTGCCCAGCGATCCAGAGATTGCACCCTTTATGTCCCAACTTTACTTGATGGACCAACAAAATTATCTCTGCTACCGTCCAGCAGGTCGCCATACCATTCTGCCTATAGCAGGCTATACCTATGTAGCTTTTATGCCAGTTGAGGGAGCTTCCATCCAGATTGAAGGAGCTAAGTATCCCTTAAATCAGACCAGTTATTTTAAAAAGGCTATTTATGGTTCCAACGAGTTTATCAATCAGCCGATTACCTTAACCGTTGATCGAGGCTACGCCCTTATCATTTATAGCAAGGATGGGAAATAAGATGGAAATAATCCTTTTTGTATTAGGAGTGGGAAATCTTGTCTTGCTCTTCTTGCTCTACCAGCAACGGACAGCTGATAACAAACAGGTCCGTGACTTACTGGAGAACCAAGAAGATCATCTTTCGGATCAGCTGGATTACCGATTTGAGAGAGAAGCGACAAGCTCAGCAAATCACTGGCCAGCAGATAGAGATGGCGATTAGTGACCGTCTTATGGAATTACGGACAGAAATGCATCAGCAAACGACTGCTTTACGAGCAGAACTTGCTGAGAATTTCACTAAAAACCGAGACAAAACGGACGAGCGGATGCAACAGATTCAAGCTTCCAATGATTTGCGCTTGGAGCAGATGCGTCAAACGGTCGAAGAAAAGTTGGAAAAAACCTTGCATAGTCGTCTTCAAACCTCTTTTGAGACGGTCTCCAAACAATTGGAGTCGGTCAATAAAGGTCTTGGGGAAATGCAGACGGTCGCTAGAGATGTGGGAAGTCTCAATAAGGTTCTTTCTAACACGAAAACCCGTGGGATTATGGGAGAACTCCAACTGGGCCAGATTATCGAAGACATCCTAACTCCCGCCCAATACGAGAGGGAGTTTGTAACAGTTCCCCATTCTAGCGAGCGCGTCGAGTATGCGATCAAGATGCCTGGTCAGGTCAGAGGGGAATACGTCTATCTGCCAATCGACTCTAAGTTTCCTCTGGACGGTTATTACCGACTGGAAGAAGCCTATGAAAGTGGGGATAAAGAGGAGATTGAACGCTGTCGCAAGCTCCTATTGGCTAGTATCAAACAATTTGCCAAGGACATTCATCAAAAATACCTCTATCCGCCTGCCACTACTAATTTCGGGATTCTCTTTTTACCGACGGAAGGGCTCTATTCAGAAGTGGTCCGTGACCCAGCCTTCTTTGATCGCCTCCGAAGAGAGGAGCAGATCGTCGTCGCGGGGCCAAGTACGCTTTCAGCTTTGTTGAATTCCCTATCGGTTGGATTTAAGACCCTGAATATTCAACGAAGTGCAGATGATATTAGCAAGGTCCTTGCATCCGTCAAGACGGAGTTCCAAAAATTTGGAGGCGTTTTAGAAAAGACCCAACGGCAGTTGAAGCATGCCTCTGGTAATATTGATGACCTCTTAAATCGAAGAACAAATGCTATCGAGCGTACACTCCGAAACATTGAAACGTCAGAGAATCTAGATATAGCAAGCCTATTGAATTTAGAAGATGGAGAAGATGATGGTCAAAAATTAATCAAATGAAAAAAAGACGAATTATTTGAAGGTTTCTACCTCATTAAGTCAGCAGATCTTCGTCAGACACGTGCTGGAAAAAATTATCTTGCCTTTGTCTTCCAAGATGAGACAGGCACAATCGAAGGAAAATTGTGGGATGCTCAGCCACATAATGTGGAGCAATTTCAGGCTGGGCGCGTGGTTCATATGAGTGGCCGTCGGGAAATTTACAACAATACGCCCCAGGTCAATCAGTTGACCTTGCGGTTGCCTCAAAGCGGGGAGCCATCAAATCCAGCAGACTTTAAGGAAAAACCTCCGGTAAATCCAGTCGATTTGAAAGATTACCTATCGGGGATGATTTTCAAAAATAGAAAAATCCAGTTTGGCAACGTGTGGTGCGGGCGCTATACAGCAAGTACGACAAAGAGTTCTACTCTTATCCTGCGGCCAAAACCAACCACCATGCTTTTGAGACAGGCTTAGCTTATCACACAGCCACTATGGTTCGTTTGGCTGAGAGCATCTCTCAGGTTTATCCTCAATTAAACCAGAGTCTCCTCTATGCCGGCATCATGCTCCATGATCTTGCCAAGGTATTGGAGCTATCAGGTCCTGAAAATACAGAGTATACAGTTCGAGGAAACCTCATCGGGCACATCGCTCTGATCGATGAAGAAATTACTAAGGTCTTACAAGAGTTAAAGATTGACGATCAAAAAGAAGATGTGATTGTGTTGCGCCATGTGATTTTGAGTCACCATGGTCTACTAGAATATGGTAGCCCGGTTCGTCCAAAAATCATGGAAGCCGAGATCATCCATATGATTGATAACCTAGATGCAGAAATGATGATGATGACTTCTGCCTTAGCTTTAGTAGGCCCTGGTGAGATGACCAATAAGATTTTTGCCTTGGACAATCGCTCCTTCTATAAGCCAAATTTAAAAGATTCCTAATGAACTGGCCTTAAATAAGCTGCTCTTAGTTTGTTAGTAAAAAAACCAAAAACGAATGTTGTGAGACTAACAATGTTCGTTTTTTGGTATAATATGGTATAATACAATAAAAAAACTATGTGGAGAGAAAATGAAGCTAAGAAGAAGTGAGCGGATGGTTGTGATCTCGAATTACTTGATTAATCATCCCTACGAATTGACGAGTTTAAATACATTTGCCGAAAAATACGAATCTGCCAAATCATCTATTTCTGAGGACATTGTCATTATTAAACGGGCCTTTGAAGAAATGGAAATTGGAAGCATTGAAACTCTTACTGGTGCAGGTGGAGGGGTCATCTTTACACCATCGATTTCGGATGCAGATTCAAAAGAAATTGTCCAAAATTTGTGCAATCAATTGTCAGAAAGTAACCGGATTTTACCAGGTGGGTATATCTACCTTTCGGATTTGCTAAGTGATCCAAAAATCTTAAATAATATCGGACGCATTATTGCCAAGGCCTTCCGAGATCAAAAAATCGATGCAGTCATGACGGTGGCCACTAAGGGTGTTCCATTAGCAAACGCGGTAGCGAATGTCTTAAATGTTCCTTTTGTCATTGTACGACGCGATTTGAAAATTACAGAAGGCTCAACGGTCAGTGTCAACTACGTATCTGGTTCCAGTGGCGATCGGATTGAGAAAATGTTCCTATCTAAACGTAGTTTGAAAGCTGGAAGCCGTGTTCTGATTGTCGATGACTTCCTTAAAGGAGGGGGAACTATCAGTGGGATGGTTAGCCTCTTAGCTGAGTTCGATTCAGAATTGGCAGGAGTCGCTATTTTTGCGGACAATGCTTCGGCTAGAAGTAAAGATTTATTCGATCACAAGTCACTTCTACGTGTGACCAATATTGATGTAGCAGAAAATAAAATTGATGTAGAAATCGGAAATATTTTCGATAAGAACTAAGGCTGGAGAGGGAGAAAGGAAAATGAAAACAATTTTAGACCGTTTTGATCGTAGTCCCCTATGGCTTCGATTGGCAACGATATTCATCTTGACAGGAGTTCTTGTCGGTGGGCTTTATACGGTTCGTAAAAATTCTGCAGACCAAGTTACAGTAGTGAAGCGAGAAACCAAAAAAACAGGTTCTCTTCCTATTAAGAAGAAAGATCCTAAAAAAGCCAAAGAAGAAGAGGAAGCGAAAATCGCTGAAGCGGCTGAAAAAGCAGTTGCTCATTTTGAAACGACTGCAACTCAAGAAACATTAACCGCAGCCAAAGAGGCCGTAGAAAAAGTGAAGGACGAAACCAAAAAACAGGCCTTTCAAGCTCGTATTCAGTACATTGTAGACTATTACGGAATGCAAACCAACCAGAATACTCAATCAACTGATACGAATCAAGCTAGCCAAACAGGTCAACCTCAGCAAGTCGTTCCAGCAGAAGTCCCTCAGTATCAGTCCAATGAGGTTCCTCAGGTTTCGAATGCTACCACACCAGCTATAACGCAACAATCTGAACAATAATCTAGCACGGTTTTAAGAAGAAGCAATCGTGCAAAAAAGAGAAAAAAATCTTGACAGTGAAAGTGCCGCTATGTTACAATAATAGACGGTACTTTTTACTTTTGGTCTCTCAAGAGTGTACAGGGACGTGCTGACAAATGTTGCAAAAGTACACACAGATGATAGCTGTCACCAAGTGTATCATCACCAAAAATAAAAAAATACAGGAGAATGTAGATGCCTACAATTAACCAATTGGTTCGCAAACCGCGTAAATCAAAAGTAGAAAAATCTAAATCACCAGCTTTGAACGTTGGTTACAACAGTCATAAAAAAGTTCAAACAAACGTTTCTTCACCACAAAAACGTGGTGTTGCAACTCGTGTTGGAACAATGACACCTAAAAAACCGAACTCTGCCCTTCGTAAATTCGCTCGTGTACGTTTGAGCAACTTGATCGAAGTTACTGCCTACATCCCAGGTATCGGACACAACTTGCAAGAGCACAGTGTGGTGCTTCTTCGCGGTGGACGTGTAAAAGACCTTCCAGGGGTACGTTACCATATCGTCCGTGGTGCACTTGATACTGCAGGTGTTAACGATCGTAAACAAGGCCGTTCTAAATACGGTACTAAACGTCCAAAAGCATAAGGAAAGGGGATAAAGAGAAATGAGTCGTAAAAATAGAGCTCCAAAGCGCGATGTATTGCCAGATCCGCTTTACAATTCACAACTAGTTACTCGTCTTATCAACCGCGTTATGCTTGATGGTAAACGTGGTACAGCAGCTTCAATCGTTTACGGTGCTTTTGAGCAAATCAAAGAAGCTACTGGAAATGACGCGCTTGAAGTATTCGAAACAGCTATGGAAACATCATGCCTGTACTTGAAGTACGTGCACGTCGTGTTGGTGGATCAAACTACCAAGTCCCAGTTGAAGTTCGTCCAGAACGTCGTACAACACTTGGACTTCGTTGGTTGGTAACCATCGCTCGTCAACGTGGTGAGCACACAATGGTTGACCGCCTTGCTAAAGAAATCTTGGATGCTGCAAACAACACTGGTGCAGCAGTTAAGAAACGTGAAGACACTCACCGTATGGCTGAAGCTAACCGTGCCTTCGCACACTTCCGCTGGTAAGATCAAGATACTGAGGGCGTTAAAAAAGCGACTGAAAATTAGGAAGCTTGACGAAGAATCAAAGATTCTAGGAAAGCTTATCTATTTTCCGAGCTTTTAGCCCGAGTTCAATTAAGATACCAAGAGCGCAAAAGGCCCAAGGCAAAAATAGGAAACTGATACAGTGTTCCATGAACACAAGGCAGTTTATCTTTTTTGCGCCGGGCCTCGCTCGGGTTCAAATCGGCTAACTAACTTTAGCCCGAGTTCAATTGAGCTCAAATCAGCTAAACCAAACAGAATAAACAATGAGAACGGGTAGGTCCTGCCTATCCGTTTTTGTTAAATCATGTTATAATAGTATAGAAATAAAAAATATAGGAGAACAAAACCTCATGGCACGCGAATTTTCACTTGAAAAAACTCGTAATATCGGTATCATGGCCCACGTCGATGCTGGTAAACAACTACAACTGAGCGTATCCTTTACTACACTGGTAAGATTCACAAAATCGGTGAAACTCACGAAGGTGCGTCACAAATGGACTGGATGGAGCAAGAGCAAGAACGTGGTATCACCATCACATCTGCTGCGACAACCGCTCAATGGAAAGACACTCGTGTTAACATCATCGACACACCAGGACACGTGGACTTTACGATCGAAGTACAACGTTCACTCCGCGTTTTGGACGGTGCTGTAACGGTTCTTGACTCACAATCAGGTGTTGAGCCTCAAACAGAAACAGTTTGGCGTCAAGCGACTGAATACCGTGTTCCTCGTATCGTATTTGCGAACAAGATGGATAAAATCGGTGCTGACTTCCTTTACTCAGTAAGCACACTTCATGATCGTCTTCAAGCAAACGCACACCCAATTCAATTGCCAATCGGTTCAGAAGATGACTTCCGTGGAATCATCGACTTGATCAAGATGAAAGCTGAAATCTACACCAACGACCTTGGTACAGACATTCTTGAAGAAGATATCCCAGCTGAATACCTTGACCAAGCTCAAGAATACCGTGAAATTGGTTGAAGCAGTTGCTGAAACTGATGAAGACTTGATGATGAAATACCTTGAAGGTGAAGAAATCACTAACGAAGAATTGAAAGCTGCTATCCGTAAAGCAACTATCAATGTTGAATTCTTCCCAGTATTGTGTGGTTCTGCCTTCAAGAACAAAGGGGTTCAATTGATGTTGGATGCAGTCCTTGACTACCTTCCAAGCCCACTTGATATCCCAGCGATTAAAGGTATCAACCCAGATACAGACGAACAAGAAGAACGTCCAGCATCTGATGAAGCACCATTTGCTGCGCTTGCCTTCAAGATCATGACTGACCCATTCGTAGGTCGTTTGACATTCTTCCGTGTGTACTCAGGTGTCTTGAACTCTGGATCTTACGTATTGAACACATCTAAAGGTAAACGTGAACGTATCGGACGTATCCTTCAAATGCACGCCAACACTCGTATGGAAATCGAAACAGTTTACTCTGGAGATATCGCAGCTGCTGTTGGTTTGAAAGATACAACAACTGGTGACTCATTGACTGATGAGAAAGCAAAAGTTATCCTTGAGTCAATCGAAGTTCCAGAACCAGTTATCCAATTGATGGTTGAGCCAAAATCTAAAGCAGACCAAGATAAGATGGGTATTGCCCTTCAAAAATTGGCTGAAGAAGATCCAACATTCCGCGTTGAAACAAACCCTGAAACTGGTGAAACAGTTATCTCTGGTATGGGTGAGTTGCACTTGGATGTCCTTGTTGACCGTATGAAACGTGAATTCAAGGTTGAAGCAAACGTTGGTGCTCCTCAAGTATCTTACCGTGAAACATTCCGCGCTTCTACACAAGCACGTGGATTCTTCAAACGTCAATCTGGTGGTAAAGGTCAGTTTGGTGATGTTTGGATCGAATTTACTCCAAACGAAGAAGGTAAAGGATTCGAGTTCGAAAATGCGATCGTCGGTGGTGTGGTTCCACGTGAATTCATCCCTGCAGTAGAAAAAGGACTTCAAGAATCTATGGCTAACGGTGTACTTGCTGGCTACCCAATGGTTGACGTAAAAGCGAAGCTTTACGATGGATCATACCACGATGTCGACTCATCTGAAACTGCCTTCAAGATCGCTGCATCTCTTGCTCTTAAAGAAGCAGCTAAATCAGCACAACCAGCTATTCTTGAACCAATGATGCTTGTAACTATCACAGTTCCTGAAGAAAACCTTGGGGATGTTATGGGTCACGTAACTGCTCGTCGTGGACGTGTAGACGGTATGGAAGCACACGGTGCAAGCCAAATCGTTCGTGCTTATGTACCACTTGCTGAAATGTTCGGTTACGCTACTGTCCTTCGTTCTGCAACTCAAGGACGTGGTACTTTCATGATGGTATTTGACCACTACGAAGATGTACCGAAATCAGTACAAGAAGAAATCATTAAAAAAGCTAAAGGTGAAGCATAATTTTACCGTCTAGCTAAAAGCTTTCCTCCTATGAGGAAAGCTTTTTTGATTCGAAAAGAGCTTTAGACCTCTTCCTCATAAGAGATAGTGAAAATGAATATGAAAGTTTGTGTAATATTTCTAATCCTAATGAAATCAGTTGCATTTTAGGGGAAGAAAGTATATAATAATATTGTTGAAAGATGATTTGTAACCTATCAAGTTACTCTTTTCACATAAAAAATTTTTTGATTTTCATAAGGAGGAAATCACGAATGGTAGTTAAAGTTGGTATTAACGGTTTCGGTCGTATCGGTCGTCTTGCTTTCCGTCGTATCCAAAACGTAGAAGGTGTTGAAGTTACTCGCATCAACGACCTTACAGATCCAGTTATGCTTGCACACTTGTTGAAATATGACACAACTCAAGGTCGTTTCGATGGTACTGTGGAAGTTAAAGAAGGTGGATTCGAAGTTAACGGTAAATTCGTTAAAGTTTCTGCTGAACGTGATCCAGAACAAATCGACTGGGCTAACGACGGTGTAGAAATCGTTCTTGAAGCAACTGGTTTCTTTGCTAAGAAAGAAGCTGCTGAAAAACACTTGCACCCAGGTGGAGCTAAGAAAGTTGTTATCACTGCTCCTGGTGGAAATGACGTTAAAACAGTTGTATTTAACACTAACCACGACATTCTTGATGGTACTGAAACAGTTATCTCTGGTGCTTCATGTACTACAAACTGCTTGGCTCCAATGGCTAAAGCTCTTCAAGATAACTTCGGTGTTGTAGAAGGATTGATGACTACTATCCACGCTTACACTGGTGACCAAATGATCCTTGACGGACCACACCGTGGTGGTGACCTTCGTCGTGCTCGCGCTGGTGCAGCTAACATCGTTCCTAACTCAACTGGTGCTGCTAAAGCTATCGGTCTTGTAATCCCAGAATTGAACGGTAAATTGGACGGATCTGCACAACGCGTTCCAACTCCAACTGGATCAGTTACTGAATTGGTTGCAGTTCTTGAAAAGAACGTTACTGTTGATGAAGTAAATGCAGCTATGAAAGCAGCAGCTAACGAATCATACGGTTACACAGAAGATCCAATCGTATCTTCAGATATCGTAGGTATGGCTTACGGTTCATTGTTTGACGCAACTCAAACTAAAGTTCTTGACGTTGACGGTAAACAATTGGTTAAAGTTGTTTCATGGTATGACAACGAAATGTCTTACACTGCACAACTTGTTCGTACTCTTGAATACTTCGCAAAAATTGCTAAATAATTCATCTGTATGATGAGAGGAGGGTAACCTCCTCTTTTTTTGTACTTTTTTTAGACCTTCCTCATCATATTATAGGACTTGCCAAAATGGATTGACAGTGTTAACTGGATTCGGTATCCTATTCTTGATTGGAGATTTCTAATACAAAGAAATGAAAGCGATTACAAGTCGTAGAGGAAGGAGCCAATGGAAATCGCTCAAGAAAAAGAAAAAATCCATTTGAGGAGGTCAAGATGAAAAGTCATCAATTTGAAAAACAACAACGTTTTAGTATCCGAAAATTCAGTGTAGGAGTTTGTTCTGCATTGATTGGATTGGCATTTTTAGGAACGGGCGCAGTCTCAGCAGATGAGACGCATGCTACTAATGAACAACCCTTAGAAGCTTCCACAGCAAATACGGAAGATGTCAATCATTTGATCAGGGAAGCGGGAGTCTACACTGCAGATGCTGCTTTGCCAACTGCTGAAACAGCAAAAACCAGTTGAGGGGCAACTCCAGCAACTCCAGAATCAGGTCCTGCAAGCACTGAAGCTAGCCCGACGACAGATACTCCAGCCGTTTCAGCGACAGAACAACCAAAAAGCAGTCGCAGAAAAAAAGTAGAAGATTTACCAACCAATGAAGAAAAACAATTAAGACCGAAAGAAGTTAAGTTCGATACCTGGGACGATCTCTTGAAGTGGGAACCAGGAAAACGAGTGGATGACGATATGAACAGAGCAAGCGTCCCACTTGCGAGTCGTTTTCAAGGGAAGCAAATCAACGAGCAAGCCAACCCAGATGCAAAGATTCAAGCCCTTTCTAACATGAACTCAAAGGCTAAGGATCATGCTTCCGTCGGTGGGGAAGAGTTTAAGGCTTATGCTTTTGACTACTGGCAATATTTGGATTCTATGGTCTTTTTGGGAAGGACTTGTCCCTTCAGCAGACGTGATTGATGCGGCTCATAGAAATGGGGTTCCCATCTACGGAACACTCTTTTACAACTGGTCTAGTAGCATCAAGGATCAAGAGCGCTTTGCAGAAACCTTGAAAGAAGATAGTGAAGGTTCAAAAAAACCTTCCCGATTGCTCGGAAATTGGTTGATCTAGCCAAGTACTATGGTTTCGATGGCTACTTTATCAATCAAGAAACAACAGGGAACTTAGTAGAGCCTTTGGGGCCAAAATTAAGAGATTTCCTTCTTTATACCAAGGAATATGCGAAGAGCGTCAACTATCCGATCAAGTACTCTTGGTATGATGCCATGACCTATGAATATGGTCGCTACCATGAAAAATGCACTGGGTGAATACAACTACAATTTCATGCAACCTGAAAATGGGGAAAAATCCAGTTGATACCTTCTTTTGCCAACTTTAACTGGGGCAAATCAGAAGTCGATTATTCGATCAGTACAGCCAAATGGATTCATCGGAATCCTTATGATGTTCTAGCTGGACTTGAGCTCCAAAAAGGAGGCTCTTATAAGACTAATGTAGACTGGAATGCCATTTTAGATGAACATGGCAAGCTGCGTCTATCTCTTGGTCTTTATGCGCCAGATACCATTACGGGTCTAGGAAAGACAGGAGAAGGTTACCATACCCACGAAGATCTCTTCTGGACTGGTTTCCAAGGGGATCCAACCAAAGGAAAACCAGCAGACCAATCTTGGTATGGCATGTCCAATCTAGTAGTGGATAAAAACGCCAATCATAAACGCTGATTTTAATACGTCCTTTAATACTGGTCACGGGAAATATTGGTTCGTAGATGGAAAAATTTCAAAAGATAGTGAATGGAATTATCGTTCTGTTTCTGGCTACCTTCCAACATGGCGTTGGTGGGTGGAGCATAGTGAAGACAGCACTCCGTTGAAGGGACGTTATGATTTTGATCAAGCCTTTAACGGAGGGAACTCTTTAACCTTTGAAGGGGATTTGAAAGCTAATAGCAGCCAAAATGTCATGCTCTATTCGACCAAAATCCCTGTGACAGAAACGACCAAGTTGAGCGTCTCTCACAAGGGTGGGGGTTGGTGCAGCTGCTTGGATAGCTGTTGCTACAAAAGAAGACTACTCCGAATATGTATGGAAGGAATTGACGCCAAGCGCAGATTGGTCAACTCAAACCTTCGATTTGGGGAGACCTGGCTGGCAAGACCATTTATGCGATTAAATTATTCTTTGACCATGATTCAGATGTTAAAGATTACAAGTTCAACCTCGGTCAATTGTCGATTACGTCCAACCAAGAAAAAAACCAGCTGCTCCTTCTGAAGTAACTGTGCAAGGCAAACGCCTACAAAAATGCACAAGAAGCAGAAGCGGTCCTAAAAATTCAAAGGGGTAGCAGATGCGGATTATTATGAAGTCTATGAAAAAGATGGCGACAACTGGCGTCTCTTAACAGGGTCTTCTGCGACAACCGTCTATCTACCAAAAGTTAGCCGTTCAGCAAGTGCTGAAGGAACGACTCAGGACCTCAAGGTTGTGGCAGTTGGGAAGAACGGCCAACGTTCAGATGCAGGAACTGTGGCCTTTGATTGGGGCATGACCGTGTCAGATACCAGTCTTCCAAAAGCTCTAGCACCAAACGTGGTCATCGGAGCCAAAGTGATCGGTTCGAGCTTCCCAGATGCGGATGGTAGTGAAGGCATCGAAGGTATGTTAAATGGTACCATTACCAGTCTTTCAGATAAATGGTCTTCTGCTCAATTGAGTGGAACCGTCGATATTCGCTTGACACAACCACGGACCATTGTTCGTTGGGTGATGGACCATGCCGGTGCGGGTGGAGAATCTGTCGACGATGGCAAGATGAATACCCGTGACTTCGACCTTTACTACAAGGATGAAGCGGGTGAATGGAAGCTCGCTAAGGAAGTTCGTGGCAATAAAGCCCATGTGTCCGACATTACACTCGACCATCCAATCAAGGCTCAAGAATGGCGTCTCCATGTCATTACGGCAGATAACGGAACCCCATGGCAAGCCATCCGGATTTACAACTGGAAGATGTATGAAAGTCTGGATACGGAAACGGTCAACATCCCGATGAAACATGCTGCAGCGCAAAACTTAGGCAATCATTTTGTCCAAGTCGGCTTCAAAGATGTTCCGGCCAATACCACACTGACTCTTTATGATGATAAAGAAGCGACCAGTCCAATTGCGACCATGACAGCCGATCAAGCTGGAAATCTGATCTTTAAACCACTGGCTTTTGAATCAACCCCATCTCTTCTCTACTATCGTGCGCAAGAACCTGGCAAAGATATCAGTAATGTTCTAGCGATCGAAGTTCCAAAAAATGATAAAGAAATTGCGGGACTTCAATTTGAAGATGGTTTGACCAAGAAGGTTTACCGGGAAGGGGATGCTCTTTCCTTGAAAGGGGCGACTCTCCGAGTTCATTATAAAGATGGCCAAGCAGATCAACTGGTCAACCTCACCAACTCAGGTGTAGAGATTCATGGATTTGACAGTAGCAAGCTTGGAGAACAACACCTAGAAGTTTCTTACCTTGGTCAGAAATTAGATAAGACTCTCACTGTTTTTGTGGTTAGTGCAGAGGAAGCTGGTGAAAAAGCAGTTGCTGGTCTAGAATTGACCGACAAACCAAAAGTAGAATACATCGTCGGAGAAGCATTGGAGAAAGAAGGCGGACGCTTTACAGTTGTCTTTGATGATGAAACAACCGAAACGCACGCTTTGACCGATGAAGGTGTTGAAGTAACTGGCTTTGATGCGAGCAAGGAAGGCCGTCAAACCATCACCGTCCATTACAAAGGAGCTAGCACAAGCTTTGATGTCCTCGTCAATCCAAAACCAGCTCTCAACGATGAATACCTCAAGCAAAAATTGGCTGAAGCTGAAGCTGCAAAAGCCAAAGTAGACTTTACATTTGCCAGTCCTGAAGTCAAAGAAGCCTTGTTGGCTGGAATGGCTGCTTCTGAAAAAGTCTTGAAAGAGCATGATACCAGCACACAAGATCAAGTCAATGAGCAGTTGAACCAATTGACCGCTCTCTTGAAAGCCTTGGATGGACAAGCTAATCTAGTCAAAGAGAAAGAAGCTCTTTCTGCTCTGACAGAGGAAGCGACCGCTCTATTAGCAAGTAAGCCAAACCACCCTTCTGGTGACGCTTTGCAGGCACTGGTTGAGAAAAATAAAGAACTCCTAGCTTCTTCAGAACTCACTCCTGAAGCGTTCGCAACCGCAAAAACAGGTCTAGAAACCTTGATTGCGCTCCTGAAAGAAGATAAGCCGGCTGTCTTTGTAGACCCTGTGACTGGAGTCGAAGTTCAATTCTCTAACTTGGAGACTACTGCTATTAAGGGACTAAAAGTCGCGAAAGTTGAAGCCAATCAGGCAGAAAAAGAAGAGCTGAAGGGACGAGAAGCGACTATCTTTGATATCGAAGGAGTCGATGCAAGTGGTAAGGATGTCGATACCCAGCATCCATCCCTTGTGAAATCCCTGTGGATAAGGATAAAGAAGTAGAGCAAGTTCTCTTCTTCCCAGAAGGTCAAGCACCTCAATCTTTGGCCTTTGAGCGAGAAGGAGATACCGTTATCTTTACAGCTCCTCACTTTACCCACTATGCGATTGTCTATAAGGCAGCAAAAACGGAAGGACCAGATCAACCGATCCAACCAGAAGAACCTGCTAAACCTGATCAGCCTGTTCAACCAGAGGAGCCTACTAAACCGGATCAACCAGCGATACCAGATCAACCAGCGATACCAGATCAACCAATTCAGCCGGAGAATCCAACAAAACCAGAACAACCGGATGGCAATCAACCGACACCAGAACAAGTGAATCCGACGAAACCAACTGATCCATTGAATCAAAAGGAAAACGGATCAGACCTTCTGGATCAACGAGTTCAACAAGTTTTGAATCGCTATTTAACACCATCTAAAGAAGGAACTTCTCAACAAGATCAAGCTAACAAAGATACTGACAAGGAATTGCCAACAACGGCAAGTTTAGAGGCTACGTTTGCAGCAGAAGCTGTTCTCCTAGCAGCGCTTGGTGGCTTCCTCTTAGCTGGCAAGAAGAAAGAAGAGTAACTTTTTAAGCGTTTTGATACTGACTGAAAAGGTCATGATGAATCGTAAACCTCCTTTGTAAAAAACAAGGGAGGTTTTATGATGCGGATTCTAATCGAGGAGCAGGACTCCAGACTTGCTAATAAGAGGTAGAAATCCACTATTTTTCTACCTCTTTTACAGCTTTTGTGATATAATTATCATGTATTAAAAATAGAAGGAGTCATATCCAATGGCAAAATTGACTGTTAAAGACGTTGACTTGAAAGGGAAAAAAGTTCTCGTTCGTGTTGACTTCAACGTACCTGTAAAAAGATGGCGTGATCACTAACGACAACCGTATCACTGCTGCTCTTCCAACAATCAAGTACATCCTTGAACAAGGTGGACGTGCAATCCTCTTCTCTCACCTTGGACGTGTGAAAGAAGAAGCAGACAAAGAAGGTAAATCACTTGCTCCTGTAGCGGCTGACTTGGCTGCTAAATTGGGTCAAGAAGTGAAATTTATCCCAGGTGTTACACGTGGTGCTGAATTGGAAGCAGCTGTTAACGCTCTTGAAGATGGACAAGTTCTCTTGGTTGAAAAACACTCGTTTCGAAGATGTTGACGGCAAGAAAAGAATCTAAAAACGATCCTGAACTTGGTAAATACTGGGCATCACTTGGAGATGGTATCTTCGTAAACGATGCATTCGGTACAGCTCACCGTGCACACGCATCTAACGTTGGTATCTCAGCAAACGTTGAAAAAGCAGTTGCTGGATTCCTTCTTGAAAACGAAATTGCCTACATCCAAGAAGCTGTTGAAGCTCCAGAACGTCCATTCGTGGCTATCCTTGGTGGTTCAAAAGTTTCAGACAAGATTGGTGTTATCGAAAAACTTGCTTTGAAAAAAAGCTGATAAAGTTCTTATCGGTGGTGGTATGACTTACACATTCTACAAAGCACAAGGTATCGAAATCGGTAACTCACTTGTAGAAGAAGACAAATTGGATGTTGCTAAATCTCTTCTTGAAAAAGCAAACGGCAAATTGATCTTGCCAGTTGACTCAAAAGAAGCAAATGCATTTGCTGACTACACTGAAGTGAAAGACACTGAAGGTGAAGCAGTAGACCCAGGATTCCTTGGTTTAGATATCGGTCCTAAATCTATCGCTAAATTTGACGAAGCTTTGACTGGTGCGAAAAACAGTTGTATGGAACGGACCTATGGGTGTATTTGAAAACCCTGACTTCCAAGCTGGTACAATCGGTGTGATGGACGCTATCGTGAAACAACCAGGCGTTAAATCAATCATCGGTGGTGGTGACTCAGCTGCTGCAGCTATCAACCTTGGTCGCGCAGACAAGTTCTCATGGATCTCTACTGGTGGTGGAGCATCAATGGAACTTCTTGAAGGTAAAGTTCTTCCAGGACTTGCAGCATTAACTGAAAAATAAGACGGTTTCTCATGAACCATAGAAGAAGCACCGAAAGGTGCTTCTTCTATTGGATGATGATAGAAGGAAGCTAGTCGATCTTCATTTCCCCGCTTGAACCTTTCTAGAAATATGTTAGAATAAAAGAGATAGAAAGATAGGGGACAATGGATTACTTTAAACGACATAAATTTGACCGTTCCAAATTTCGATTAGGAATGCGAACCTTCAAAACAGGGATAGCCGTTTTTCTGGTTCTATTGATTTTTGGTATCTTTGGCTGGCGGGGCTTGCAGATTGGGGCGCTGACAGCTGTCTTTAGTTTGAGAGAAGATTTTGATAAGAGTGTTCACTTCGGTGCTTCGCGCGTGATGGGCAACAGCATCGGTGGTTTTTATGCCCTGCTGTTCTTTATGATCAAGATTCTCTTCCACGATGCTTTTTGGGTGACCCTGATTTTTGTGCCCATTGCGACCATGTTAACCATTATGACCAATGTCGCTATGAACAACAAAGCTGGAATCATCGGTGGTGTTTCAGCCATGCTCATCATCACCCTCTCGATTCCGACAGGAGAAACGTTCCTATATGTTTTTGCCCGCATCTTTGAAACCTTTATCGGAGTCTTCGTTGCGATTTTAGTCAATTCAGATGTGGATCGGATTCGGGACTTTATAAATGAAAGAAAAAAAACCATGTGAGATTATATGACATTTTAATCTTGACATCGGTTTTTTTTGCGTTATAATAGAATAGAAAGGGGGTCTTGTATGAAAGAAAAGGAATTAAGACGAACATTAGCGGTCTTTCCGATTGGTAGTGTTATGAAATTGACAGATTTAACAGCTCGTCAGATTCGTTACTACGAAGATCAACAACTCATTACTCCAGCTCGTACAGAGGGCAATCGTCGGATGTTTTCTCTCAACGATATGGATCGCCTGTTGGAGATTAAGGATTATTTGTCTGAAGGCCTTAATATTGCAGGAATAAAAAAACGGATTGATGAGAAAGAAGCTCAACGTCAAGCTGCCAAGATTGTCAGTGAAAAGGATGTCCGCAAGGCCCTTCACCGTGACATTCTCCAGCAAAGTCGCTTTCATACAACCTCATCGCCATATGGTCAGTTACGCTGATCATTCTTTTTGCTAAATGCTATACTCATAAGGAGACACACATGTCAATTACTGTTGAAGATATTCGTCGCGAAGTCAAAGAAAAAAATGTAACCTTTATTCGGTTGATGTTCTCAGATATCTTAGGGACCATGAAGAACGTTGAAATTCCAGCGACAGATGAACAGTTGGAAAAGGTTCTCTCAAACAAGGCCATGTTTGATGGATCTTCTATTGAAGGGTTTGTTCGGATTAATGAGTCTGATATGTATCTCTATCCAGACTTGGACTCTTGGACTGTTTTCCCTTGGGGAGATGAGAACGGCAGTGTCGCAGGCTTGATTTGTGATGTCTATACAACAGAAGGGGAACCTTTTGCAGGAGACCCACGTGGGAACCTCAAACGTGCCCTTCGTCACATGGAAGAAGTTGGCTTCAAATCTTTCAACCTTGGACCAGAGCCAGAATTCTTCCTCTTTAAGCTCGATGAAAATGGGGATCCAACTCTTGAAGTGAATGACAAGGGTGGCTATTTTGACTTGGCGCCTACAGACCTTGCTGATAACACTCGCCGTGAGATTGTCAATGTCTTGACTCAAATGGGATTTGAAGTAGAAGCCAGTCACCACGAAGTGGCCGTAGGTCAGCATGAAATTGACTTTAAGTACGATGAAGTGCTTCGTGCTTGTGACAAGATTCAAATCTTTAAACTCGTTGTCAAAACCATTGCTCGCAAACATGGTTTGTATGCAACCTTTATGGCTAAGCCAAAATTTGGGATCGCTGGTTCCGGTATGCACTGCAATATGTCCTTGTTCGATGCGGAAGGAAACAATGCCTTCTTTGATCCAAATGATCCAAAAAGGAATGCAGTTGTCAGAAACAGCTTATCACTTCCTTGGCGGTTTGATCAAGCACGCCTACAACTACACAGCGATCATGAACCCAACCGTTAACTCCTACAAACGTTTGGTTCCAGGTTATGAAGCACCTGTTTACATCGCTTGGGCTGGTCGCAACCGTTCACCATTGGTTCGTGTACCTGCTTCACGCGGTATGGGGAACACGTTTGGAATTGCGCTCAGTGGACCCAATGGCCAACCCATATATTGCTATGGCTGTTCTCTTGGAAGTTGGTTTGCACGGTATTGAAAAACAAAATCGAAGCACCAGCTCCTATCGAAGAAAAACATCTACATCATGACTGCAGAAGAGCGGAAAGAAGCTGGAATCACTGACCTCCCATCTACCCTTCACAATGCTTTTGAAAGCTTTGACCGAAGATGAAGTTGTTAAGGATGCTCTTGGCGAACATATCTATACCAGCTTCTTGGAAGCCAAACGGATCGAGTGGGCAAGCTACGCAACCTTTGTTTCACAATGGGAAATTGATAACTACTTGGACTTGTACTAAAGCAAATTTATCCGAAAATGAGCTAGGTTTGATGACCTGGCTCATTTTTCACTCTAAAAGAAAAATGGATGGGACCGATAGGCCTCATCCATTCTTTTTACTAATTTTCTTCATCTGGTGTCAAAATCATCGGGATGATGATAGGTTCACGTTCCGTGCTTTCGTAAAGGGAAAGGACGAAGGGGCGTTGACAATAGCACCGTGTACGGTTTGAATATTGGCATCTTTTGTTCTTCAAGGCGATTGAATTGCATTGAAGAGGATGCGTTGACTTTCACGGATTAGGGTCACCGGACTCTCTCATATAGATGAAGCCACGGCTGAGGGATATCCGGTCCAGCTAAAATCATCTTCGACTTGAAGTCAACTGTCGCAACAGCTAGGACAACCCCATCTTCTGATAAATCTTTGCGGTCACGAAGGACAGCAGCTCCGATTTCTCCGATGCGATTTCCGTCGACATAGATATCTTGGGCATTGAAACTTCCTGCGATACGAGCTGAGTTAGCCGTCAGGGCAAGAACATCTCCGTTGCTCATGATGAAGATGTTATCTTTCTCTACTCCACAATCACGCGCAAGTCCAGCGTGAATCTTCTGCATTCGGTACTCACCGTGGACAGGCATGAAGTATTTCGGTTTGATCAAGCGCAACATGAGCTTTTGTTCTTGTTGGCCACCGTGTCCAGAGGTATGGATGTTGTTGATCTTACCGTGGATGACATCGACACCCGCTTCGGAAATCGTATTGATCAATTTATTAACACTAGTTGTATTCCCAGGAATTGGACTAGATGAGAAGATAACGGTATCACCCGGTTGCAATTGTACCTGGCGGTGGGTTCCGTTAGCGATACGAGACAGTGCCGCCATAGGCTCCCCTTGGCTCCCTGTACACATAATGAGGATTTCATTTGCCGGGTAGTCTTTGATTTCACTTGGTTCAATAATGGTGCCAGGTGGTACCTTGATATAGCCAAGTTCAATTCCGTTGACAATGGCTTTTTCCATCGAGCGTCCGAAGACAACAATCTTGCGGCCAGTTTTAACAGCGGCATCTGCAGCCTGTTGGAGACGGAAGATGTTGGATGCAAAGGAAGCAAAGATGATGCGTCCATGAATGCCTTCAATAATCTTCATAATGGATTGGCCAACGACTTTTTCAGAGTTGGTAAAGGTTGGAACTTCCGCGTTGGTTGAGTCAGAAAGCAGACAGAGGACGCCTTCCTCTCCTAGTGCCGCCATCCGGTGAAGGTCGGCCGGCTCGCCTACAGGTGTGAAGTCAAATTTAAAGTCTCCCGTGCAGACGATTTTTCCTTGAGGCGTATGAAGAACGATCCCCAAAGGTTCTGGAATGGAGTGGGTTGTACGGAAGAAGGTTGCTTTTAATATGCTTTTGAAAGGTCAACTCCGTATTTTGGTTGATTTCATAGAGTTTGGCACCACGAAGGAGGCCATGCTCTTCTAATTTTCCACGAATAAGGGCTAGAGCCAAAGGTCCAGCATAGATTGGTACATTAGCTTGTTTCAAGAGGAAGGGAATTCCTCCGATATGGTCTTCGTGTCCGTGGGTAATCAAGACACCTTTGACACGGTCGATATTTTCAACGATATAGGAATAGTCAGGAATCACGTAATCGATCCCTAACAAATCATCTTCAGGGAACTTGATCCCAGCATCCACAATGATGATTTCGTCTTGGTATTCAATCCCATAGGTATTTTTACCGATTTCCCCGAGACCTCCAATGGCGAAAACACCAACTTCTTCAGGTTTTAAGGTATATGCCATGGATTAGAACTCCGTAATTTCAAATGCGCCAGACTCTTTTTCATATTCTAGGTGTTGGTCTGACAAGAGAGTGATAAATTCGATATTGTAAGATGTATTTTCTTCAACAAGGCGACGAGCTTCAATGCGTCCTTCTAACTCATTCTTCGCATCAATATCGAGATAGAGGGCATGAGTCGTTTCACGACGAGGGTTGCGTTCTTTTGTTTCTTGGTAGAAAACTTTGTAAATCATTTCGTTTCGGTTCCTTTCACATGTTCGGACTGTAGCAGAAAAAGAAACAGCTAGTAGCTAGCTGAGACACCTATTCTTGCTTTCTTTTGTCCTGATTCGATACAATTATTATTCATTATACCATAAATAGGCTCTAAGGAAAAGATGCAAGCGGGTTCTGAGAGCAGAAGGAAAGCGCTTTTTAGAAGGGATAGAGAGCAGTTGATTTCACAGTCTGGGGGTGCTTCCTCTACCGTTTTGGCGTCTATTTGTAGTATAATATGAAGCAGACAACGAGGAGAAAACATGAAAGTATTAGCATTTGACACCTCAGTAAGGCCCCTATCCGTTGCCCTTTTTGGAGGAAGAAAACCGATTAGCAGAGTTGACACTGACGATCAAGAAAAACCACAGCATTACCTTGATGCCTACCATTGAATTTTTGATGGCCAGCATTGATTGGAAACCGACGGATTTGGACCGTATCGTAGTAGCAGAAGGGCCTGGATCTTATACTGGCTTACGGATCGCGGTAGCAACAGCTAAAACCCCTAAGCTCAAACGCTAAAGATTGACTTAGTAGGGTGTCGAGCTTACTAGCCTTGGTACCAGAAGAGATAGAAGGTCTGGTAATTCCAGTCATGGATGCGCGCCGTAACCATGTCTATGCGGGCTTTTACCAAGAGGATCAGCTGGTCTACCCGGAGGCTCATCTTTCTTTTGAGGCCGTATTAGAAAGAGCAAAGGGAGCTGAGAAGGTGACCTTCCTTGGGGAAGTAGAAGCCTTTCGCGAGCAGATACAAGAGGCATTGCCGAGTGCTCAGATGGTAGAAACCCTACCGGATGCGGTACGGATTGGTCGACTAGGACTTACAAAAGAAGCTGTCTCCGTCCATGGTTTTGTCCCCAACTACCTCAAGCGGGTAGAAGCTGAAGAAAACTGGCTCAAGGACCATCAAGAGTCCGGTCAGTCCTACATTAAACGCCTATGATCCGTATCGAGAAGGAGGCGGGGCGATTCTGATTTAGCCCCTCAGTTGGTAGAAATCTTAGACAATGTCTATGGACAAAGCCCCTGGACCTTGGAGCAAGTCCTAGCGGATATCGGTCAACCTCAAAATTGGTATGCCTTGGCCTACAGTGGGGAAGAATTGGTGGGCTTCTTGGCTATACAAGAAAACCTCTATGAGTTAGAAGTCGTCCAAATTGCTGTTCGAAAAGAGTGGCAAGGTCGCGGGATTGCTGGTCAGCTACTAGAAACTGTTCCTCAGGAGAAAGAGGTCTTTTTAGAGGTGAGAGAAGGAAACACTCCGGCTCGAACTCTCTATCAGAAACAAGGATTTAAAGAAATTGGTTGCCGGAAAGGGTATTATCATGCACCTACCGAAGACGCCATTATGATGAAAAGGGAAGCAAATGAAGGATAGATATATTTTGGCATTTGAAACATCTTGTGATGAGACCAGTGTCGCCGTCTTAAAGAACGATACAGAGCTCTTGTCCAATGTCATTGCCAGCCAAATTGAAAGCCATAAACGCTTCGGGGGAGTGGTTCCAGAAGTTGCCAGTCGGCACCATGTCGAAGTCATTACGGCCTGTATTGAGGAAAGCGCTAGAAGAAGCGGGGAATTACAGAAGAAGAAGTTACAGCGGTTGCGGTAACTTACGGACCAGGTCTGGTTGGAGCTCTTTTTGGTCGGTCTTGCTGCAGCCAAGGCCTTTGCATGGGCCCATGGGATTCCTTTGCTTCCTGTCAATCATATGGCTGGCCACTTGATGGCTGCTCAAAGCGTTGAGCCTTTAGAATTTCCGCTCTTGGCCTTGCTGGTCAGTGGAGGACACACTGAGTTGGTCTATGTCTCGAGGCGGGTGATTATAAGATCGTTGGGAAACACGTGATGATGCAGTGGGTGAGCCTATGATAAGGTCGGCCGCGTCATGGGCTTGACCTATCCAGCCGGTCGTGAGATTGACGAGTTGGCACATAAGGGTCAGGATATCTACGATTTCCCACGCGCCATGATCAAGGAAGACAATCTGGAGTTCTCATTCTCAGGGCTCAAATCTGCCTTTATCAATCTCCACCACAATGCCGAGCAAAAAGGCGAGAGTCTGTCCAAGGAAGACCTATCGGCCTCCTTCCAAGCAGCGGTGATGGATATCTTGATGGCCAAGACCAAAAAAGCCCTAGAAAGATACCCTGTTAAGACCCTGGTGGTGGCGGGAGGAGTCATGCCAACCAAGGATTACGTGAATGCCTGGCTTCTGAGATCACAGATGTTAAGGTCATCATTCCTCCCTCTGCGCCTCTGCGGGGAGACAATGCAGGGGATGATTGCCTATGCCAGTGTCAGCGAATGGAATAAGGGAAATTTTGCTAGCTTAGACCTCAATGCTAAGCCTAGCCTTGCTTTTGCTCCGATAGAAGAGGACTTAGATTAGTTGAGAAACGAACATAAACGACGGGAGGACGATTCCCGTCCCTTTTTTTGTTATAATAGATAGCATCAAAAAAGAAAGGAGAAAGAGTGGAAAAGAATTTTCAGCAGGGGGTCAGGGATGCCCTTCCGACGGCCTTGGGTTATATCAGTATTGGCTTAGCCTGTGGTGTGGTGGCGTCGCCCTATCTCTCCCCTTTAGAAATGGGCTTGATGAGTTCTTGGTTTTGCAGGGAGCTTTCAGTTTGCTATGATCTCTTTGATTGCCGTCCATTCGTCCCTCATGAATATTGCCTTAACCGTCTTTTTCATCAATTTGCGCAATATGCTTATGAGTCTGCATACCTCCCCTGATTTCAAGGAGGCTAGCCTGGTCCATAATATTGGAATTGGTAGTTTGTTGACAGATGAGAGTTACGGGGTTTATTTGAGTGAAAAATTGAAAAGTGACCGGATCACTGTTCCCTGGATGCATGGCAATAATGTGGTCGGTTATCTAGCCTGGGGATTATCAACCATTTGGGGACAGCCCTAGGCTCCCTCTTGCCCAATCCTAGTGCCTTCGGCCTGGACTTCGCCTTAGTTGCCATGTTTATTGGGATTTTTGCAGGTCAGTTTCAAGGCATGCGTTTGACGGAGAAGATGGCTACCATGCTCCTTGTTTTAGGTGCAGTAGCCTTAGCTTTTTCCTCTTGACCTTCTTTTGACCCAATCCTTGGCCGTTTTAGTGGCTACTTTAACAGGTTGTTTTCGTAGGGGGTGATGTGCGATGCGCGTGAATAGTTGGATTTTTCTTGGTTATTTTGACGTCCGCAGTGGTCACCTGGATTCCACGCATTTTGCCCTTCGTTTTGGTCAAATACCGGGGGTTGCCGGATCCAGTTCTGCGTTTTCTAAAGTACCTTCCATTGCCATCATTTTTGCCCCTAATCCTTTCCAGTCTGATGAGGGGAAAGTAGGCCAGCTTCCTCAAGTTCGGTGGGTGGATCTGGTCCAACCATTCCGACCATGATAGTAGCCTTTCGCTACAAAAACCTAATGGGTACGGTTCTATTCGGGATTGTCTTGGTTGCCCTCTTACGTTTGCTTGTCGCCTGAATCTCCTGAATTTTTAGATAGATTGCTATTTGTTACAAATATTACAAAAATATTTCAAAAACACTTGACATTGAGTAATATTGTAATATAATAGTTTTTATCAAATGAAGTGAGGGATCATCATGATGATGGACAAGTTTAGCACTTTTAGGATTAACTTCTGCAAGCCTACTCGTAGCCTGTGGTTCAAAAAGAAGAGAACAAATCTTCTGCCAAAGAAGCACAAACGACGGTGAAGTCTAGTCAGAAAAAAGCAAAGGCAGCTTCTGGTAAGAAAGGGACAAAAAGCTACTGAAACGGATGCGCAGAAGGGGCACAAAGCTGCTTCTCAAGACGCAGGAAACTCAGGTCAAAACCGATGCAGGATCTGCTGTAGCAAGCACTAACAAGGCTACAGACTCGTCTCAAATGGTGCCAGAAGAGCTGGTAGGGACTTGGACAGGGAACAACTGAAATTGCCAAAGATAGTTCAAATGACCGTGGCTGCAGACGGTACGGTCACTACAACAACGAACTTTTTATCAAGCTGATTTGAATCCTGTTCGTACTGCAACAACGAAAAAGCCAAAGGCAGTTCAAGCATCTGGTAATGCTCTATTACTGGGAAACAGACGAACCTGGCGCTTTTGATGCCCTTCTTCCAGGGATTGCTGGACTTGGGGGAGCCAATATGAAGGTAAAACCCGGCTTCATCTTAGAAGAGGGCCATTATACACCGATTGTATTTGTAACAGGGCTTAATGAAGACTTTGATTATAGCAAATACAATGATTTCCGTGTTTCCCTTACTAAAATAAAGAAAAATCCACGAATCCCTAAGGAGTCGTGGATTTTTGTTTTAGATAAATTATGTAATAAAGACAATGAGGATGACGATTGGAATCACAAAAGCGAAAGCAAGAAAATCCAGAGCTTGAAGAAGAAGCGCTTGGTCTTTCTCTTCTCCCTGTGAGTTCTTCTTGGGCTAGGACTTGATCAAAGATATAGCCTGTAAATAGGGAGAGGCAGAGAGCTCCAAAAGGCATGAGGAGGTTGGAAACCAAAAAGTCCATACAATCAAAGAAGGATTTTCCAAAAAGGGTCCACTTGGAGAGTACTCCATAGGAAAGGGCAGACGGGATCCCAAAGACAAAGGTCAGAAGACCAATGATTTGGCTCAATTTAGCCCTGCTGTTTGTTGTTTTGTTGGTGACGTTCCCGACATTAATCTCTAACATGACGACGGATGAGGTAATGGTCGCAAAGAGGAAGAGAAGAAGGAAAAAGCAGGTAGAAGAGGGTACCAAAAAGGCATCTTGTCAAAGACTGTGTGGCAGGACTACAAGAGGAGTCCCGGTCCACTAGTAGAAGGGATTTGAAAGGCTGACATGGCTGGGAGGATCGCTAAGCCCGCCATGATAGAAACGGCGATATTCATGAAGACGACGGAAATCCCGGATTGGACCAGGTCAGTGTCCTTGTCCAAATAAGAAGCATAAGTCAACATGGCTGTCACCCCTAGCGAGAGAGCGAAAAACGATTGCCCTCAAAGCGTAGAGCAGACCTTGGCTATCATCTTGGAGAAGTCTGGCTTGAGGAAATAGCTAACTCCCTCCCAAGCGCTAGAGTAAGGTCAAGGAACGACCAATCATGACTAAGAAGATAATGAAGAGAAGTGGCATCATGAATTTTTGAGGTCTTTTCAATCCCTTGTTCCACCCCTTGGAAACAATCAAGACATTGAGGAGGATGAAGATGGCCTGGGCCCCAAGAGCCAACCAGGGATTTGAAATAATCTCCCCAAAGAGGCTGGGTATAGTCACTAACTGAGAGAAGTTGGAATAACTCTCCCAAGACGACTCCCTAGATAAATCAGGATCCAGCCACCTATGACACTGTAGAAGGAGAGGAGGATAAACAGGGCAAAGGCACCGATCCAACCGATTCCATCATAAAGGCGACGGCCACCGAGTTTTCCAAAGGTTTTAATGGCAGAGACACCAGCTGCACGTCCTAGGGTAAATTCAGCCAGTAAGAGGGGGAAGCCGATAAGTAGAGTTGCTATCAAAAACAAGAGGAAAACTTCCGCCTCCATTAGCAGCGGTCATATAAGGAACTTCCAAAACAGCCCCAAGACCAATTGCAGAACCTGCAGAGGCTAGGATGAAGCCAATTTGGAACCCCATTGAGATTTTTCCATTTAGATTCTCCATTTCTAGTTCAAATATAGGGAAGAAAGCAAAGGCCAGCAAAGGCTCTTTCATAGACAAAAGAAAAAGGCTATTTAGTACGAGACTAAATAGCCTTAAAACCTAGTGAAATCTTTTTAGAAGATGACTCTTATGTTTGTTGCTGGGATTTGTTCTAAAAATAATCCTAACATCTTTTGAAAAAGCTGTCAATAGTGGAGACTTCCGGGCCACCCAACCGGTACAGAGGGCAGAAGTAATGTTAAATCCTCCTGTATGGGCATTGATATCCAAGACCTCCCAGCAAAACATGAAGACCGAGGGACCAACTTACTTTCTAAGGTCTTGGGATTGATTTCATGAGGCTGACGCCACCTTTGGTTACAAAAAGATTTGGCTAAGGACATCTTCCCTGTTACAGGGATTGGGAGTTCCTTTACTTTCGCTAGTACGGCATCGATTTTCTTTAGGAGAGGTTGCTTCACCTTTTCGGAAAATCCTGGGCAAAGAAATTTCCGCCAGGCGTTCTGGCAGGTGGGCCTTCGAACATTCTTTAAGGACTTCTCACGATTTTCCTCTAGGATTGCAGTGAGTTCTTCCTTAGAATAGTGAGGGGAGACTATCCAGTGTCGGATCTCTCCACCCTTGACAAAGCTTTGACATCCGAAGGGCAGCCGGGCCAGACAGGCCAAAGTGGGTAAAGAGGAGGTCATGGGTAATGTGGTGTTTGCCATAGTGGAGGGTCACATCGTCTAAGGAAATCCTTGAAGGGCCTTGTGGGGAAATCTGTCAGGAGGGGCTTTCCAGCAGCTTCTAGTTCCGTGATAGTGTGCTTAAAGTGACGAGGGCGATATCGTGGCCAAAGCCAGTAGAGCCCGTCGAAGGGTGGGACTTTCCACCAGTTGTCACAATCAAGCGGTCCGCAGTCCAGGTCTCATCTTTGGATTTGATGACGAATTGATCCATCGATTTTTCTTCACAGACGTTACCTCTACCTGGCAGCGGACTTGACCGCCGAGCTCCGGCAAATCTTATCTGTCAGAGCTTGAATAATTGTTTGGGAACGATCTGAGCTGGAAAGACTCGACCATGGCTTCGACCTTGAGCTTGACCCCGTTTTCTGTGAAGAAGCGGATGATATCATGATTGTCAAATTGAGAAAAAGACACTGTAAAGGAAACGTCCGTTTCCTGGAATGCCTGCTAGGAGATCGTCCAGGCTTCCATTGTTGGTCACATTGCACCGGCCTCCACCAGTCCCAGCTAGTTTTTTCCCTAGTTTGCGGTTCTTTTCCAAGAGGAGGGTTGCTTGCCCGTAGAAGGAACTGGAGATGGTGGCCATCATGCCAGCAGGCCCTCCTCCGATGACAATGGTATCGTAGTGGTTCATAAGGTCTCCCTTTTTCTCGTCTCGTTTTATTTCAGTTCATTGTAACATAAAAATGGACCCTGTCCCAGGCTCCACTTTTTATGGGTTAATTGTCTTCGTCTGGGATTTTTGACGGAGGTGGATGGAATAACGCTTGAGGTGGGTAAATGCCGATTTCAGGACCCCAGCGTGGGAAGAGTTGATTGGTTTTCTTCCCAGCAGCGTACTTGGCTTCTGCCGCCATTTCCCAGAGCTCTTCGTAGAGATCACCGAGCAAAAAGTCGAGCTCTTGATAATAGAGGTCTGGCTTTCCATAGTCACTAAGGCTTAGTTCCATCAAACCATAGACTTGTAGCTTATGGTCCATGAGTCTTCGTCCGTCCACCTTGTTAGAGTGGACGATGATGCGTCCGAAGGGATCATTTCTTCGGATGCGTTCGAGCTCTTTGTAGGCGTTGATTCCAGAATTTCCTTGACAGGAGAAGAAGTAAATGTTTTCAAGTCATAGTCGATATAGGGATATATTTCCATTATAGACCAGCTTGACTGGTGATTACGAACCGTTTTTCTCTAGATAGTTGTTAATATGTTCGACCAACATCTTAGAGGGATGGTGTATTCAATGACATAGATCATAGTTTCTTTCCTTTGCTGTTGAGTAAATAACTGAGCTATCTTTCAGTTACGAATAGTATACAAGCTTTTGAAGTCAGATAGGGGGAAAAATCTATTTGGTTCATTTTTGAAGCTATTCGGTTCATTTTGGAGGAGTAAAGGAGAAAAAATCGCTAAAGGAATACGAAGAAAATGGGGAAGTGGGGACGAAGAAGAGCATCTTTTTTTGAAAATGCAAAGAAAATTTACCGAAATCTTTCATTTGTGCTATAATCAAGGGAAGTGACGTCATGGAAAAGAAGGATATCATGAGTTTAGAACAGTTAGAGCGAAATCGCTCCCAGAAATCAATCAATCTGTCAAAGGTTCCCAAAGGGAACTTCTTTTTGGAGGACCTTATTATTGTTTTCAGGTCCGGGGAGCCTAGTAGCAGTGGGCTACATGGATCCTGGAAACTGGATCACCAGCGTTGTTGGAGGGGCTCACTATCGTTACTTGCTCTTGTCGGTGGTTCTCTTGTCTTCCTTGGATTTGCCGTGCACTGACAGATGGCTGGGAAACTAGGATTGTCCATCGGAAAGATTTGGCCAGACAACAGCGACGCATTTGCCCAAGTGGCTCCGCTATATTCTCTGGATAGTGATTGAATTAGCCTTGATGGCGACAGATTTAGCAGCAGTCATTGGTTCAGGATTGCACTCCATTTTGCTATTCGGATGGCTTTTTGCTCTTTTTCTATTTTTGGTCACCATCCTGGATGTCTTCCTCCTCCTTGGACTCATGCACTTGGGTTTTCGTAAGATTGAGGCTATTGTCTCCACCCAATATTGACCATTCTGGGGATTTTTATCTACCTTGTGGTCCTATCAAAACCAGATATAGGTGGCATTTTTGCTGGCTTTCTTCCTCAGAAAGAAATTGTAGGTATTGGTCTCCCCAAGGGATCCGCAAGCCTGACGCTGGCCTTGGGATTATTGAGTGCAACCGTCATGCCCCATAATCTCTATTTGCATTCCTCCATTTCACAGACACGCAAGGTTGATTATGAGGATCCTGCAGGATGTTCGTCGGCTGTGCGTTTCATGACCTGGGACTCTAATATTGAATTGACCCTGGCTTTTGTTGTCAACTCACTCTTGCTGATTCTCAGGGCAGCCCTCTTTTTGGACATGCAGAAGAAATTGGAGCCTTCTCTAGTATGTATGATGCCTTGCAAAACAATGCCATTGCAGGAGCTATTGCAAGTCCTTTTCTGTCCACTTTGTTTGCTGTTGCTTTGTTATCAAGTGGTCAGAATTCAACAATTACAGGCACTCTGACGGGTCAAATTGTCATGGAAGGTTTCCTTAGATTCCGCCTTCCTCAATGGCTTGTCCGCCTCTTTACACGGATGTTGGCCCCTCACTCCTGTCCTGATTGTCGCCTTTCTCTTTGGAGACCAGGAAAGTGTTCTAGATGATTTGTTGGTCTATTCTCAGATCTTCTTGTCTCTGGCTCTACCATTTCAATCCCTTGGTTTTACTTTACCTCCAATAAAAAAATCATGGGAGAATTTGTCAATGCAAAATGGAATACCTACTTAGCTTACGGAGTCGCTACTCTTCTGACTCTTTTAAACGTCCAACTCATTGTGACGACGCTCCTTAAATAAAAAATCAGCTTTGTCGGACAAGGAAAACATGCTATAATAGAAGGGAAGTTCCCATCTAGCTAGAAAATGGGCAAAAGTGGGCAGTAAAAACTAAGAAACAGGGTCTAAACCCTTGATACGAAAGGAATCTAGAAAATCTTATGATGAATATGCAAAATATGATGAAGCAAGCACAAAAGCTTCCGAAACAAATGGAACAAAGTCAGGCAGAATTGGCTGCTTCTCAATTTGTTGGTAAGTCTGCTCAGGACTTGGTCGTCGCTACCTTGACAGGTGATAAAAAGGTGGTATCCATCGAATTTAACCCGGCAGTCGTGGACCCAGAAGATACAGAAACTCTTTCTGATATGACTGTTCAAGCTATCAATGCAGCCATCGAAGAAATTGATGCAGCAACCAAGAAAAAATTGGGAGCTTTTGCTGGTAGAGTACCATTCTAAGCATAGCAGAAAAAGCCTCTATCATCGATGAGGTGAGTCGTTATTGGAGGTCCATCCACCAAAAAGAGAGGTAGAAAAGGATTCTTGTTCGAGTTTGGAGTTGCTGGGCCCGGTCTGATTCGAGAAAGGCTTCATAAACGATGGCGGTCATCCGGGCATCTTCTAGACTATCATGCGATTTTCCAGCTACTCCTAAAAACTGAGCAACTGTATGGAGCTGCAAGTTTTTGATCCCATGGAGGTCAGAAGGCCGGCGTTTAGAAGCTTCCTCAAAGACATCAAAAGCGTATTGGTCTGTGAACTCCAGCCCATTTTCCGCTAGGATAGGGAGGTCACTCTTAATCGGCATTGTATCCAATGAGGGGGCTATCTGCAACAAAAATCTCAGAAACTCCACAGAACTTGCTCGAGTGGGGGAGCTTGGAGGATTTTATCAGATGTGATCCAGTGAGGCCATTGATAAAGCTCTTTAGTGGTTTATCCGTACAGGCAGAGGAATCATAGTGGAGCTTTCTTTAGCCATCTGCAAAAGCGGACAGCAGAAACTTGGATAATGTGGTACTTTCCTTCAAATTGATTAAATTCTAAATCAAAGGAGACATAGTGGCTTAATTCTTTCAAGGGAACTCCCTTCATCTAATGGGTGTTTTTGGTTTTCTAATTGTTGAGGGAGGGAAAGGCATAGAGCGTGACCGAAGTCAGTTTTAGCGACCAAAAAGACAGCGTCTCCAAGCCTTACTCTCTTGTTCTTGAACCTTTTCATTGGCTTGATCTAATTCCAATTTCAATGTTTCGCGGTCATTCATAGCCTGAAGGGTTAGCTGTTGTTGTTGAGATCGAGCTGTTTGTCTTTTTCAGCGATCTGAACATCTTTGACACGCAACTGCTCATCCTTTTTAGCTTAATTGCTCATCTTTGGTTTAAGCTGGTCGTCTTTTGCTTTAGTTGTTCGTGAGAGACGAACGATCTCGGCATTTTTCATCTACCATCCATCAATTCACGCTGTTTCACATCATCGCTGACTGGTTCGTCTTCAAGATGGTGTGATCTCTTCAGCTTGATCAAGCCACTACGGGTTACGACGGTAACTCCTATCATTTTCTGTTATCTTCAGGATCTGGGGCCCTTGACACGTTTGTTGACCGCGGCGACTAACTCCTACAATTTCAGCAATTTTCGTGCAGCTGTTTTCGATAGCCATAATATCCTCTAAAACCTTTTCTATGAAATACTCTCTTAGATATTATCATAAGTAGACACAGGCTGTCAAATCCAAACAAGGAAGGGACGACAGGAAAAGCATGAAATTCTTAATCCATCTTAGGAAGGTTAAACTCGAGTTGTGAATCAATAGTGAGTTGGTATGTCCGTTTGGTCGCGACAGTGATCTCGAAAGTCGGTTGTATAAAGGACGAGACGAAGAGTGGTCCCTTTCTCCAGTTTGTAGATGGTTGGTTGGAGTTCAAAGTCGATTCCATCCATTCTCCTGGTGTTACGAGGCTCAACCTCTAAGAGGTCATGACGGTTTTGAGGTTAAGACACCCCTTTGTAATCACTCAGTTGCGGCTTCCTTAAATGCGCAATTCAGTCAAGTTGTCCAGCATATGGTAACGACGTGACTTTATCCAGTGTACGGACGGATAGGACAGCTGGATGGGGTTGGAGATATTTCTTGCTTCCTAGCTCATGAGTTGGACTGAAACAACCCTGGTCAGTGCTAGATTGGAGCCGCAGGTGAAGGTGAGCTTTCGTTGAGGTGTGGGTCTTCTGCAATCGGAAGATCGATGGTCACTTGTTGCGCCTTATCCTGGTAGAGGGTCCATTAGAAAGTTGGATAGGCCCTTGCCATAGCGCTCATAGTCTTCTGTCGCACTGCGGTTTTGGATAAACTTTCTACCATCTCCGAGCGAGAAGGTGCGCTGGGCTGTTTGATTGCCAAAGTCTCCAGGAGGTCAACTTTGTTCTCCTGTATTGTCCCTGCCAGATGACGGTTGGCAATTCATAACTTGAATCATAGCCCAGTACTAGAAAGGAGAGACGTTCCTTCGTTTCTCACACGGAAGTCCAATGGACTGCCAGTTGTTGAGATGAGACATGGGCACCATTGTTGTTGAAGAGGTGTTTCTTGATGTTGGCTGGGAAGGGCTTGGAAACATTTGGTATACATGGAGGGCTTCAGCCGTCGCGTCTTGCAGAACCATGGGTGAAGACTTGACCCCGCACTTGACTTTGTCTGCCTGGAGGTAGCGTTGCGGGTCATGCCAGAATTGGTTGCCAGTCCTGTTTTGCATGATCTATTTGTCACTCTAAAGCCGTTCCAAATCCGCTAGATGGGCTGCATGGGTGGCGGGATCAGTCTCCAGCCCGAGGAGGCGTGAGATCAGTCCAACTCCAGCAGGAGCGAATCAAAATCCTCTCCAGGAGAGCCACGGACCCGTCGCTAGGTCCGTTTTTCGATAGTAGTGGTTGTACCAAGAGGAGATACCGGCTTCAGCACGATGACTTCTAGGCCCGTCTGACACCTGTGGTAGCCGAGTCCATTGGACATGGTCCCCAGGTGAGGACAAGCCTGTCAGCCCAGCAACTTTGCCGTTGGACCAATCGGCCTTGATTTGGCGTTAGCGACTGTGGTCTGTGGAAGGCTTTACGCTGGCAGTCCGTTGAGCAGTCGATGACATTTTTATAGGCCTCGAGTTTGACGGTAAACCCGCTGGTCAACAAGCCTGGGAAACGCATGCTCCAAGACCGGGACGTCAGAGATTGGCAGCCACGGGCGAGCAGGTAGTCACTGAGAGTATAACCAAGTTGATTATGGTGCAGGGTTTCTTTCGGCCCTCAGAAGACTAGTTGAGCTGAACCGACAGGATCCACCAATTCTAATTGAGGGTTCTTCTACTTGAATGGCGGAGGTTCTTTGACCTCAGAGGTCCACATTCATATTATAGAGTGCCTTGTCACTATGCCTTGCCATTGGTTCCTTGCGATAAAGGGGCTGTGCAGTCGCGACGGCTAGATCCTTCTCATAGCGAGGGCAGAATAATAATGAGCGCACTTGGACGAAACCTGGAAGCCAGCTTGAATCTACGCTATCAATCCGACTTTTCCACATAGAGCCACCTCACGAATCTACATTATGGCAGTTGAAAGGTGAGCTGGAGCTTTTTCCGTTGAGAAAAGAAATTGAGGTAGCGATATGTCTGCAGAATCAAGCTAATCGCTGACCAACTGCTCAATTGCACCCTTTCATGACTGTTCGAGGTATTGAGGGTGGTAGGGTTTCGACCGTAAGTTTCCATACTCAGTCGGAAATTGGACTTCTTTCAAGAAACTGTCCGTATCTTCAAAGTCAGTCAAAATGGCGGACGAAACCGAGAACTGGAGAGCTACTGTGTGTATCTCCGGCGACCATTCGCGGTCTGATTGAAATAGCTTCCAGGAGACTCTGTTTCAGCATTCACTACCGAGGTTAGAGAGGATAGTCTGTGCTTTTATGAGGTGAAATAAACCTTGCCGAACAAAAACCATTCAAACAGTTCTTTTACTACAGCAAAGATGAAGGGACGTCGTCAAACGAATTTACAGTTCCTTTCAGAATGCTCCAACGAGTCAGACTGGTAGATAGCTATATTGATTGAATTTCATAGGATGCTCCTTTTATCAGCTTCACTGTTTTCTTTACTTCTTATATTATACGTTGAGATAAAAATAGTATTTGTCTAGACCTGATCTCTCAGAGGAGGAGGTGTCATGGTGAGAAAGAGGTATCTGTTGAAGAGGTCGCGAAGAAGACCGGACCTTTATTGTTTGGGGGTTCTTGCCGTCATTTTTCGGATCCCTCATTTTCGAAACGGTGTTGGTTTCACAAAATTTTCCTGGATCTATTAGCCATTTACTTTTTGAGTTGATGGACTCGAGAGCTTTTCTTCTTCGCTTTTTGTTACGTAGCAAGTCTATTTCCTACAGCCACTCTATTTGGTTTATTTTTCCTTTCACTTGCGTTGATCGGTTGAATCGACGCGAGTAGTCTGCCCGTAAACTTAGTTGTGATTTGTTTAGGGCATGTACGGTTGGGGAGTGCACATTTCGTCCTGCGGGATCACATTTTGGCTTTATAAGGCCAATCGGGTAAGGAGGCTAAAAGCTCTGTTTATGGGATGCGCTAAACGGTGGGATTGGACCAGCAACTGTCTTTGGAACCTGGTTCAGATGGGCACTTCCAATTTATCCTCTTGCTTATCTGGTCTTAGTTTAGTTTCTAATATTCGAGATGGCATTTTTGATTTGACAAAGACCAACAAGGCCAAGAGTTAAAAACGTCGCTTTCGTATTAGCCTCACGTTATGCTTTGCAGCCTTTATCCCTGCTAAAGGAGTTTAAAACGGTTTAACCAGTTTCTTCAAAAGGGAGCTCGGCGGACACACAGGCCCATATATCGAGTTGGTGAAAAAGAAGAAGAGGCAGAGATTAGAATTTTGGTTCATACTTCTGACAGCAACTTATTATTTGGAGCGATTGGGCATGTAGATGACTTTGCTATCAGGGGAAGGTGTACTCTTACGGGCATAGCGATCCCTTTTCAGGCGCGTCTATTTGGGACGATTGGGATGGCGTACTGTTTAAAGTGGGATAAGGACACACATCGAACTATGTAAAGAGAGTCAAAAGATGCTGGTTTGGCTGCACAGCTCATCCCTTACCGGAAGAAGAGAGAATCAGGCAGTAGAGAAGCGTCTGGCTGAGGCATGAGTCAGTTGTTAGAACCTTGGGATCCACTCTAGTAGGTTACTGGAACACGGTCAGCCGACCTGCTTACATGGGTAGGAAATATGATTTGGGGGCTGAGCTTACATATTTACTTCTTCGCGTTTCATCTTACTTTGCCTGTTCACGAATTGCTGCTTGTTAGCAGATTCCATTATGAGGACAGACGGGAACAGACAGCTGTGTTAGATGTGCGTGGAGTGATTGCACCAGGGACCCATCAGTGATTGCCCAGAATACGAATTTGAAAGCTCCAAAACGGGCGGGTCCTATGTTACTTTGAACAGTATATTAAGTAAAGAAAGGAACAGATTCAAAATTTTGAGAAATCTGTCTGCACTAGATTTCTTTAGAGAAAATCTTTTAAAATATAAGACTTGCAGGAATTATAGTGCACAAATAAGATTGGTAGTATTTTGCACATGTATTACAAAACAATCGAAATGTCAAATCAAGAAATGAAAAGGTTCAGGGAATGACGTTGGAAGATGGGGCTTTATTATCCTTGGAGATCAGTCGAAAGACAGAGACCGCTCTCTATTTAGAGAATCTTTAGTATGAGAACCCGTAAGGTTGAGGGACCAAAACGCGCTTGCCCAAGATTCAGCGTGACCAACCCGCAGAAATTATGGGTGAAAAGCTGCTGGCTCGTGGTCATCACTGCTGATCGCCTCCTTCAAGAGGGGAAATGGCATATGCCTTTTCAAGAAGCTCTTTCGCCGAGAGGGATCGTTATCTGGCTCCATGCGGAAGAGCAAGTGGACAGTTTAACTTCAGAAACTGAGAGTTCCAGATTTTCAAGCGAATGAAGAGTTTACAACCTTGACGGAGTTTTTCGTAGAAAAGATAGTTCTTCGTGTACCTAATGTAGAGACTTCACAGCTTTCTATCAACAACTACCTGGCTTAGAAGAGTATTTGAACTTAGAAGCATCAGATGGTCCGGACCTCACACTAGCTAATGGACAGACTTGGGACCTTTGTCAGGTCAAGGTCATTCTGATTTCATTTGTAGCAAGTGAAGTGGCCTCTTGCTTTGGAGATCAGGGTGACTTTTGTACCAAAAAGGCAACAATTTGTCTTAGTTGAGGATCCAAGCAAGATTGAATGTGGTTCGAAGCCTACAAGTCTTTGGCTGATTGAAAATGAGTGAAAGAAAAATGGAAAAATCATCCAAAAATTCAAGAGCAAATAGGAGCAGGCATCTACCCAGGTGCCTCTCTTTGCGCACTCTATCAGAAAGGGAAGCTGGCAGAGTATTACTTGGGACTAGCTGATCCAGACAGAAGCAAGAGCCAGTTATTCCTGGCTTGACCTATGATTTAGCCAGTGTGAGTAAGGTCGTCGGAGTTGGAACGGTTCTTGCTTTTCTGGTCCGACAAGGGCAAATTGATATCGATCGTCCCTTAGCTTCTCACTATCCGGATATGGAGCAGGCAGAGGTGACCATCCGTCAGCTTTTAACCCATACTTCTGGGCTGGATCCTTTCATCCCTAGACGAGATGACTTGGATGCTGAGGCAAAGAAGCCCTGCACCGTTTGAAGCTCAAGGACAATCGCCAGTTCCACTATACAGATGTCAATTTTTCTTTTGTTGGGCTTTCTTCTGGAGAAGTGGTATGAGTCAGGATTTGGCCCAGATTTTTCAGGACCAAGTCTTTGCACCTTGGCAAATGAAGGAGACTACTTTTGGCCCGGTTTCTCAAGCGGTGCCAACCCTTCGTGGCGTTCCAGCTGGTGTCGTCCATGATCCGAAAGCGCGTGTACTGGGAGTCCATGCCGGAAGTGCGGGTCTGTTTTCGACCATTAGAGATATGGAAGTTTTCCTGGAGCATTACTTTGCAGGATCCTTTTGAGAGTTTTATCGCAGAACTATGCTTTGAAAAAGGGAAGATGCGCTCTCTGGCCTGGAATCTGGAAGGAGACTGGTTGGACCATACAGGTTATGCAGGAACCTTCCTTCTCTATAATCGCAAGCTCAATTGGCAGCTATTTTTCCCTATCCAATCGGACCTACTAGAAAAGATGAAGCGGGCCCAATGGATCCTAGATCGGAATCAACTCATGGAGCTCATCAAAAGAAATGGAAGGAACCGGATCCTTCCTAAGACGGAGAAAAGAAGCGTGGTTTAGCCATCGCTCTTTCTTTATATTAAAAATGGAAGGGAGAAAGATTGTATCTAGCAATCTATAGCAGAAAAGAATGAAGATAACTGAGAGACATAGACTAGATCGATAGGGTGTCGGACAAGCACATAGCAAGATTATTTTTAATAGGAGAGCATGCAGTTGTTTATGGCTATCCAGTCATTGCCTTGCCCTCCTTAACATTCAGGTCACTTGTCAGATTGTACCTGCTGGGCGTCCGTGGGTCCTTTTTGAGAATGATAGCTTATCTATGGCCGTTTACGCTTCTTTAGAGCATTTGGGGATTGAGGAGGCGGCTATCGCTTGCCGGATTGACTCCATGATTCCGTCCCAGCGGGGGATGGGGTCCTCGGCTGCTGTCAGTATTGCGGCAATTCGAGCAGTCTTTGATTACTTTAGAGCGAGATTTGAGTCGAAAGAGACTTTGGAAATCTTGGTTAATCGAGCGATGATTGCTCAGCATGTGAATCCAAGTGGGCTGGATGCCAAGACCTGTCTCAGCGATCAGCCGATTAAATTCATTCGAAATGTCGACTCAGTGAATTAGAGGTTAATTTGGGTGCAAGCCGGGGTCATTGCAGATACAATTATCCATGGCCATACCAAAGAAGCCATTCAGAAGGTCAAGGAGTTGGGAACAGCAGCCCTCGCTAGTTTCCATGAAATTGGACTTCTAACTGAGTACGCATGAAAAAGCTCTTGCTCAAAAGATGCTTTCACCTTTGGGACGATCTTAACAGACTGCCATCATCATTTGCAAGCAGTGGGAGTGAGTTGTCCAGAAGCGGATCAATTGGTGGAACTAGCCTTAGGGAGTGGGCCTTGGGAGCCAAGATGAGTGGTGGTGGGCTCGGTGGCTGTATCATTGCCCTTGCTGCAGACCAGGAGACAAGCTAGAGATGATCGCAAAAGAACTAAGAAATAAAGGAGGTGGAGGTTATGGATCGAAAACCTGTAAGCGTGAAATCGTATGCCAATATCGCCATTATTAAGTATTGGGGCAAGGAAAACAGTGAAGCAATGGTGCCATCAACTAGTTCCATTTCCTTGACCTTGGAAAATATGTATACGGAGACTCGACTTAGTCCTTTGGGGCCTGAAGCCAAGTCCATGCCTTCTTTATTGATGGGGTCTTCCAGAATGAAGCGGAGCAGGCCAAGATTGGAGCAGTCATCGACCGTTTTTAAACCAGAAGGGGAGACGGGCTTTGTGCGGGTTGATACCAGCAACAATATGCCGACAGCTGCGAGACTTTCTTCTAGTTCTAGTGGTCTATCTGCCTTGGTAAAAGCCTGCAATCGCTATTACCAACTGGGAATGACGCAGGCAGAACAAGCTCAAGCGGCTAAGTTTGCCTCCGGTTCGTCTTCTCGTTCCTTCTTTGGCCCCTTAGCTGCTTGGGACAAGGATACTGGGGAAATTTACCAGGTGGAAACGGACCTCAAACTGGCTATGATCATGCTAGTGTTAAACGACCAACAAAAAATTCTTTCTAGTCGGGAAGGGATGAAACGGTGCACGGAAACCTCTAGCAATTTCCAAGAATGGATCCGCCAGTCAGCCCGGGATTACCAAGATATGCTGGGTTACCTGAAGGACAATGATTTTGAAAAAGTAGGGGAATTGACCGAACGGAATGCTCTTCTCATGCATTCTACAACCAAGACTGCAAGTCCAGCCTTTTCCTATTTGACGGATAAGAGCTACGAGGCCATGGAGTTCGTGCGCTCTCTTCGTGAAGAAGGGAAACGTTGCTACTTCACCATGGATGCAGGTCCGAATGTGAAGGTTCTCTGTCTAGAAAGAGGATCTGGACCAGTGGTTCCACTTTTTGAACAAGACTACCGTATCATTGTTTCCAAGACCAAGGATCTATCCCATGAAGAATAAGAAAGCAGTTCAAGCAGGTGGGAAGCTGTATATCGCTGGGGAATATTCTATCCTAACACCGGGACAAACAGCCATTATTCAGTTTATTCCCATTTACATGCAGGCAGATATCCAACCAGCATCTACTTATCGGATTCAGTCGGACATGTTTTCCTTTGCGGTTGATTTGACTCCGCAGGCGGACTATGCCCTGATCCAAGAAACCGTGAATCTGATGAACGCCTACCTCCAGTCACAAGGAGTGGCACTTGCTCCTTTGATTTAAGTATTGGGGGAAATTTGAGCGAGAGGATAAGAAATTCGGAATTGGCTCTAGTGGTAGTGTGGTCTTGTTGACCCTTAAAGCCATGGCGGCTCTTTATGATTTTCCCTGTCAGCAGACTTGCTCTTTCGTTTAGCCTGTCTGGTCTTGATTCGACGTGGAGACAATGGCTCTATGGGAGACCTGGCTTGTATTGCCTATGAAAGCTTGGTCAGCTACCGCTCTTTTGTGACCGACGGGCGCTGGCTGAGCAATTACAAGATCAGGAGTTTAAAACCGGGTCTTAGCCCTGGATTGGGGATATGAAATCCAGCCTCTTTCCCCTCAGTTGCCCTATACTTTTTAGTAGAGCTGGACGGAACCCGCTATTTCAAGAGACTTGATTAACCAGGTTCGTTCCAGCTCATTGATCATGTCTTCTCTAGAGGGACGGAGCAGGCTGTACAAGACCTCTTAGTGGCCTTTCAAGAGGCGAGACCGAGACTTAGCCTGCCTCTTCTATCAGTCGGGCCAGTGACTTACTCGATCTCTCAATGAGTGATTTATACCAAAAACTGGCCCACTAAAAGAGGGCAGAAGAGGGACTAGCAGTGTGCAAAATCCAGTGGCGCTGGAGGAGGAAGATTGTGGGATTGCCCTCGCATTTGAGGAGGCTGCTGCCCAAGAAATCGTCAGACGCTGGCAAGAGTAGGGATTGATTTATTATATTCAGAAAGGATGGGAGGATGACGGCCAAACCGAAAGGATGAACATATTCGCTTAGCCTTGGAGCAAACTCCGGGTTACAATAGCTTTGATGAGGTTGAGTTGATTCATTCCTCTTTACCAACTATCGATTTAGATGAGGTGGATTTGAAGACCCATTTTGCGGGTCGTGACTGGGACTACCCTTTTTATATCAATGCCATGACAGGTGGTAGTGCCAAGGGGGGAGAAATCAATCGGAAGTTAGCCCAGGTGGCAGAAGCCTGCGGCATTCTCTTTGTGACGGGTTCCTATAGTGCAGCTTTAAAAGATCCCCAGGACAGCTCCTATCGAGTCAAGGCCCTTTTATCCGGATCTTCTCTTTGCGACCAATATCGGGATTGACAAACCGCTTGAACTGGGCTTGCAGACGATTGAGGAGACCCAGCCTCTTTCTCCAACTCCATGTCAATCTCATGCAGGAGCTTCTCATGCCCGAAGGGGAACGAAGCTTTAGAAACTGGCAAGACCATTTAGCAGACTAGGCAAAGCAACTACCTGTGCCGTTGGTGCTAAAAGAGGTCGGTTTTGGTATGGATGCCGGAACTATCCAAAGAGCCATCGAATTAGGTGTCAGGACCGTTGATATCTCTGGTAGAGGCGGGACCAGTTTTGCCTATATCGAAAACCGTCGGGGAGGCAATCGTTCCTATCTCAATGACTGGGGACAAACAACAGTCCAAGCCCTGCTTGGGGCTCAACCACTGATGGATCAGGTCGAGGTTCTCGCCTCTGGTGGCGTTCGTCATCCCTTGGATATGATCAAGGCACTGGTTCTAGGAGCCAAGGGGGTCGGTCTTTCTCGGACCATTTTAGAATTGGTAGAGACACAGCCGATTGAAGAGGTCATCGCCCAAGTCAATGCTTGGAAAGAGGATTTACGCCTGATCATGTGTGCTCTTTCTTGTCAGACACTTGCCGATTTGAGAAAGGTTCCCTATCTTCTTTATGGTCGTGTAAAAGAAGGATATGAACAAATCCTCTCCATCCATGATTAACTTGAAGAACTAACATCCTCCGTGTACACGGAAGGATTTTTACTGCTGACAGATGTTCTCTAATATAGCTTGGGCTTTTTCCAGGTTAAAGGGTTTGTCTTCTAGCAGGGCTTGGACCACCGGAGCTACCTCTGACGGACTAGCGCCAGCAAGTAGGGCAAGTGACTTAGCTTGGAGTTTCATATGCCCATGCTGAATACCGGTGCTGACCAAGGCCTGAAGCGCTGCAAAGTTTTGAGCCAGGCCAACGGAAACAATAATCCGCGCAAGAGTTTGGGCATCGGGATTTCCAAGTAGGTCATGAGCCACTTGAACACTTGGATTGAGTCCGATGGAGCCTCCCTTGGTAGCGATAGGCATGGGAAGGGTCAGCTCCCGACCTTCTAGGACTTGCTGATCTGGATGAGCTATCCAACTAGATAGTCCTTGAGCTTGTCCAGATCGACTAGCATAGGTATGGCCACTGCTTCAATCGCCCGCCAGTCATTCCCAGTTGCCAAGACGACAAGCATCGATACCATTGAAAATTCCCTTTGTTGTGAGTCGCTGCTCGATAGGGATCAACAGCTGCCAATTGACTGGCCAGAGCTATTTTTCTGAGCGATTTCCCGGCCGCTTCCTGGGATCACCAACTGAGGAAGCGGTAGTCTACGTGACAGCTTGCCGTGACCAGGGCATCTGTCGCTAGGTTGAACAGAATAGCCATTAAGCCCTGCCCCTCGGATAAATCTTCTAAAAGGGTTGACCAGGGCTTTCGTAGCATGGTGTTGAGCATATTAGCCCCCATGGCCTCTTTTGGATCGACAGATAGGTAGCAAATGAGAAAGTCACCTTTCACCTCTGTCCAGAGATCTCGTGCCCACCTCCCCGTTTTAACGATGGAAGGATGAGGCTTGATTGGCCAGTAGAGACAGTTCTTCTTTAGCTGTAATCGCCTGACTGGCCTCTTCTTTATGGCTAACCTCATGTAGAGCCACTTGACCGATCATTTGACGCTTGTGAACCTGGGTCTGAAACCCACCTGAGCGCTTGATTAGTCCAGCAGCGTAAGAGGGCAGCAGCGATGACAGAAGGTTCTTCCGTCACCATTGGGACCTGGGTTTCCTGACCATCTACCTGGAAGCCAGAGCCAGTCCAAAGGGTAAAGCCAAGGTGCCAAGGACGTTTTCGACCATTTCATTGGCAAGAGAAAGGGGCAATGTTTCATTGTCCTCACTGTCTGTGAGACCTTCTTCTGAAAGGAGTCCGGCCTGAGCTAGTTTCTCGATGCGCTCTGCTGGACTTACTTTTGAAAAACCAGTTAATTTAACCATGGTGTTCTACACTTTACATAGGTTCGTTGGTGTTCGTTGATTTCTGATAAGGCATAGGTTTGATCTTGGTAGCCTTGGAAGGTTTGATTGCCTTCAGCATCTAATTGTGCCCTCTTCGAAGAAGATCTTCTCGCATTCGTCAATCGTAAGAGCTTTTTCGCTGATCCAATTCTGCCATACGGTTTGGATGGAGCATTTGCTCAAATCTCTGACCAAGTGAGCACTAAAAATCTCAGCGACTGCGCCACTTCCATATCCATAGAGGGCGATACGGTCGCCAGCCACCACTGAGGCTGGATTCTCTAAGAGAGAAAGCAAACCTAGGGAAGAGAGAACCCGTATAGATATTCCCAACCTTTGGGCTGTAGAGAATGGATTGTCTCAAAAATTGTGTGCACTGGGCTTGTTTCTCAGGAGAAAAGACTCTTGTCAAGAATTTTTTGAAAGCCCTTGAGGGCGAGTTTGGGATAAGGTAAGTGGGAAGCAGACCGCCGCAAAATCATCCAAGGTTAAGCCAGTCCGTTTTTGATACTCTGTCCAAGTTGTTTTCAAGCAATCCAAGTACTGTTGGGTCGAATAAATCCCATTGACAAAGGGTGTGCTGGAATAGTTGGGACGCCAGAAATCCATAACATCACGGGTCTGAGCTACATTATCATCATTAAAGGCTAGGATACGTGGGTTCTGCGTCACTAGCATAGCGACAGATCCAGCTCCTTGAGTCGGTTCTCCAGGAGTGTCGATCCCATATTTTGCAATATCGCTGGCAATGACCAAGACCTTGCTCTGTGGGAACTTTTCAACATGAAGTTTAGCATAGTCCAAAGCGGCCGTTGCAGCATGCGAGGCTTCCTTCATTTCAAAGCTCCGAGCAAAGGGTTGGATTCCTAGGAGACCGTGAACGAAAACAGCAGCAGCCTTACTCTGGTCAATTCCTGACTCGGTCGCCAGGATGACCATATCGATTTCTTCTTTTTCTTCTTCGGTTAAAATACTATGGCTGGCACTTGCTCCAAGTGTGACGATATCCTCTGTAATAGGGGCAATACTCAGTTCTTTCAATAAGAGCCCTTTACTGAGTTTTTCTGGATCAGTATTTCGAGCAGCCGCTAGGTCACTTAAGCGCAAGACATACTGGCTGGTCGCAAATCCAATCTTATCAATACCGATTGTCATAAATAACCTCTTTTAATTTGATATCTACTAGTATATTTCGTTACTATTTTACCATATTTGAGAGCAAAACTCCCTTGAAAAAGCCAGAACAGAATGGAAATCATTCTTAGGACCGAGTTGGGCAAGGGGATTTTTGGAAAAAAAGAGGACGAAAAACAAAAGAGAGTGGGACAGAAATCGGTAATTCGTTAGAATTCGATTTCGTCGTCCCACCTCCGCACAGTTGAGTAGGGCTGTAAAAGCTGATGAAATCAGCGTAGTAGAGCCCACTCAACCACTGCATCTTGCTCGACAATCCAAAAACAATTGAGAGGCTAGGACTTTTGTCCCAGCCTTTTCAACTCTTATGCTTGCTTATCTTTCTTAGGGTTACTCATAACCCGTATGAAGGAGTTCTTTGCATTTGTCTCTTAGAACTTTTTCGTAGAAGACGAGTATAGCGATGTCCGCAATCAGAAAGATCAAAGTCAGATAGAACAAGTCAAATGAACTGCGGGCATAGTAAGTCGCTGATAGATAGGAGGAGAAGGCTCCTAGAATCACCCAAGGAAGATACTTGATATACTTGTTTACCATCATACAGTACCTCACATACTTTAAAGGATTTGTTTTTTCACTATCATTGTACTCCTTTTAAACAAAAATGCAAGCGATTACATAGATAAGTTTTGAAAAACCAATGCTAGTTGGCATTGGTCATTTTTCTTTTTTGATGGCGTTGGTAAGAATGGTAGAGTTTCAAGACGACAGACCCGCTAGCCATCCTGATAGAGAGATAACCAAAGGCCAGAATAACAACTAGGGTCACACTGGTCACGGCTTTCTGCTGATATTGGCCACTAACAAAGAAGGAGGTGGTCCGATAGGAAATATATCCAGGAACCAAAGGAGCGAGAATAGCTAGCATAAAGACAACGACAGGCGTCTTGTAGATGATACTTAAAATTTGACTGATACAAGAACCGACAATGGCGGCGATAAAAGTCGCAATGATAACATTGGTAGGTCCTTTCAAGATATAGTAGAGCAACCAAATAGCCATCCCTAAAATTCCTCCAGGGAGTAGCATGGAACGTTGCACGTTGAGGACGATTAAAAAGGTAATGATGGCAATCAAACTCGCCACGGCTTGGATTAAAAATTCGATTAGATTCATGATTCTATTTCATAAGGACAAGAGCGACGGTCGTTCCGGCACCAAGGGCAAGAGTAATGAGCAGGGTCTCAAAGAGTTTACTCATCCCAGAGTTGAGGTGGTTGTTCATCAGATCCCGACGGCATTGGTCATGGCAATCCCAGGAACGAAAGGCATGACACAACCAGCAATTATGAGATCGGTATTGGAAGGAAAACCACTATAGCGGGCCCAAATATGGGCTAAAAATCCAAAGACAAAGGCTGCCGCAAAAGCAGTGGCAAAAGGGATGCGCACGTATTTCTCAACGACTAGAGAGAAAGCAAAGGCAAAGACGGTCGCAATACCTGCTCCTATCGCATCATAAAAATTCCCGCCAAACATAATGGAGAAAAAGGAGCACTTAGAGTAGCCGCAATGGTTAATCGTAGGATTGGTATAAGGCACTGCCTTCTGCTTCAATGGATCGACGCTTGGTAGGCTTCTTCGAGATTGATGTGCCCAGAGACTAATTGGCGAGAAATCTGATTGACATCACAGACCTTCTCGATATTGTAATTGGTCCGCAGGATCCGCTTCATCCGCGTGATATTGGCATTTTCGATTGAAAAGAAAATAGCGACTGGCATCGCTAAGGCATTGCAATCATCGATTCCTTGAGAATGAGCAATCCCGGATCATGGTATCCTCCACCCGATGGATTTCAGAACCACTCTCTAAAAGGAGGGTTCCTGCCAACATGAGGACATCAATCACGCGGTCCATATCTTTAGACGCTTCCATTGTTCTTCCTGTTCTGTTAATAGATTGCTTCCATTATATCAAAATTTCACTGATTTGTACTAGTGTTACCACGGATTTAGTCAAGACAGGACAAGAAAAAACCAGCCGTTTCCGACTGGTTTGAAAAATCTATTTGAATCTTAGCTCAATGCATCATCCATAGAAAGAACTTCGTGGAAGACACGTTGTGTCAATTCAGTTTTTTGTTCTGGAGTGAGGTATTTAGTGTTTACACAGTATCCAGAGATACGAACGATAACGTCTTCACCTGACATGATCTTTTCGTAAACATCGTTCAAGTCCATAACGTTCAAGTTACAGTGTTGTCCACCGTTTTCGAAGTATCCATCAAGGATGGTTACCAAGTTATCAACTTGTTCGTCACGAGTTTTACCAAGAGCACGTGGTGAAACTTGAGTAGTGAGTGAGATACCATCAGCTGCGTAACCAAAGTCAAGGCTAGCAAGTGAGTTCAAGTTTTGCAACCATCCACCTTTAGCTTTGTTAGATGGGTTAGCACCTGGTGAGAAGAATTCCAATTTGCTTGTGTTCACAGAACCATCTTCGTTGAGGTATACCCCTTTGTGGACTGGTGAGTTACCAGTTTGTTTAGAGTAAGCAACGTTAGAAGTGATAGTCAAAAGTGAAACTGTAGCTTCTGCATTCTTGTAAAGTTTGTGGCTGCGAAGACGAGTAGTGTAAGCTTCGATCAACCATTCTGCCAATTCGTTAGAACGTGGGTCATCTTCACCCCAACGTGGGTATTCACCGATTGTTTCGTAATCGTAGATGTAGCCATCTTCGTCACGGATTGGTTTAACAGTAGCGTATTTGATTGCTGACAAAGTATCAACAGTGTTAGCGAATCCACAGATACCGAATCCCATGTTAGCGCGTTGGTGAGTTGGCAAGAAGGCCATTTGAACAGCTTCGTAGTTGTACTTATCAGTCATGTAGTGGATGATGTTCAAAGCATCTACGTAAGTGTCAGTCAACCAGTCAAGTGATTTTTCGAAGTTTGCTTTAACAGATTCGAATTCAAGAACTTCGTCACGGATAGGATCGATGTCAAATACTTTGTAGTCTTTATGAACGTCGTCGTAACCACCGTTCAAACCAGTAAGAAGAGCTTTAAGAACGTTTACACGAGCACCAAAGTATTGGATGTTGTGGCGTTGTTCTTCGTTTTCTGGGTCAAGTGGAGATACACAACATGAGATACAGCTCATTTCACCGTATCCGTCTTTAGCCATAGTAGTTACACCTTCGTATTGGATAGAAGAGTGTTTGTGGCTCATGTGCATACAGTAGCGACGGAAGCTGTATGGTAATTTGTCAGTCCAAAAAGAACTGTCAAGTTTGGTTCTGGAGAGTTACCGATGTTGTCCAACGTGTTCAAGAAACGGAAGTCCATCTTCGTAACACACGGTGACGTCCGTCGTTACCCATACCAGCCATAGAAGTTGTGATGAAGGTTGGGTCACCTGAGTACAATTGAGTCGTAGCTTTTTGCACGAGCAAATTTAACAGTACGCAATTTCATAACGAAATCGTCAACGAATTCTTGGATTTCAGATTCAGTGTAAGTACCACGAGCCAAGTCACGTTCAGCGTAGATATCCAAAACGATTGGCACACGTCCAAGAGAAGTAGCAGCACCGTTGATCACACGGGCAGACAGCCATGAAGGCGATGTTTGTCCATTGGATTGCTTCTTTTGTATCGAAGGCAGGACGACGTACGTCTACACCATAAAGGTCACCCAATTTAACAACTTCTTGAAGTGCTTGGTATTGAAGGTTTACTTCTTCACGAAGACGGATTGATTCTTCATCGATTTCAGTAATCGCGTTCCAGTCGTTTGCTTTTTCAGCCATCAAGTAGTCAGCTCCGTAAAGGGCCAAACGAGCATAAACCCCGATGATACGTCCACGTGAGTATGCATCTGGAAGACCAGTTACTGTGTGAGCGTGACGTGCACGACGGATGTTTGTAGTATAAGCACGGAAGATACCGTCGTTAACTGTTGTTACATATTTAGTGAAGATTTCATGCACAGCTGGATCTGGCTCATATCCATTTTCTTTCAAAGTAGTTTCCGCCATACGGATACCACCACGAGGCATGAAGTTCAATTTGAACAATTCATCGTTTTGGATACCGAAGATCACTTCGTTTTCTTTGTCGATGTATCCAGCTGCGATATCAGCGATAGAAGTTGGACGAGTATCGTATGGGAAACGAGTTTCTTCGTAGTGTGCTTTTGTTTCTTCAACAATCTTCTTGATGTGAAGTGAACGTTCTGTTGGGCCAGCTAGGAAGCTTTCGTCTCCATCATATGGAGTGTAGTTAGCTTGTACAAAGCGTGAGACACTGGCTCTTTCTTTCCAGTCTTCACCTTGGAAGCCTTCCCAGGCTTTGTCAAAAATGTCTTGTGCTTCAACAACTGTTTTAACAACCATGTTTAAATCCTCTTTTGTCTTTCTAGCAACAAATCTGTTGCACTTACAATAGTAGTATACCATATGGAAATCGGTTTCACAAAGGGAATAGCAAAAAGATTTTGGATTCTTTTATAATACAGAAGGGGATATATGGATAAACTGTATTATATTTTTGTCTTGGGAGAAGTGAAAATTAGTAGGAAAAAATCGTTGATAGGGATATAATGAAAGAGGAGGTTGCCCATGCTCATATTTCCTTTAGTCAATGATACGAGCCGTAAAATCATTCATATCGATATGGATGCCTTTTTTGCGTCCGTTGAAGAGCGTGACCATCCTGAATTGAAGGGGAAAGCCTGTCATTATTGGCCATGATCCCCGTTTGTCTGGCGGAAGAGGAGTGGTGTCGACTTGTAATTACGAAGCCAGAAAATATGGTGTCCATTCGGCTATGAGTTCCAAAGAGGCCTATGAACGGTGTCCTCAGGCAGTTTTCATCCCTGGAAACTACGAGAAGTACCAGGCAGTCGGTCTCCAAGTCAGAGAAATATTTAAACGCTACACCGATCTGATTGAGCCTATGAGCATTGATGAAGCCTATCTGGATGTGACCAACAATAAGCTTGGTCTTCAGTCTGCTGTCAAGGTAGCTCGCTTGATTCAGCATGCTATTTGGAATGAATTGCACCTAACTGCTTCTGCCGGAGTTTCCTACAATAAGTTTCTAGCAAAAATTGCCAGTGATTACCAGAAGCCTCAGGGACTGACCGTCATTTTACCCGAGCAAGCTCAAGACTTTTTAAGTCAGCTGGATGTTGCTAAGTTTCATGGTGTGGGGAAACGGACAGTGGAGCGACTTCATGATTTGGGAATTTATACTGGTGCAGATCTCTTAGAAGTGCCGGAAATGACTCTCATCGATCACTTCGGTCGTTTTGGTTTTGATCTCTATCGAAAGGCTCGGGGGATTCATAATAGTCCGGTTAAGAGCAATCGCATTCGCAAGTCCATTGGGAAGGAACGCACCTATCGAAAATTGCTGGTGGCCGAGGATGATGTGCTAAAAGAATTAACCAACCTATCTGAAAAGGTAGCGAGCAGTTTGGCCAAGCATCAGAAAATTGGTAAGACCTTGGTGCTAAAGATTCGTTATGCCGATTTTACGACCTTGACCAAGAGACGAAGTTTAGAGGAAGCAACTAGAGACCTGAAGCCATTCAGAGACTGGGCCCAGGAGCTCTACCAGAGCCTAGAAAGTAACTCCTTAGGTATTCGCCTTTTAGGGGTGACCCTCACTAATTTTTCTTCCGAGTCTCGGGAAACCCATGAAGGATCTCTAATAGAAGAAACCCCGTAGGTATACTTGACCTACGGGGAATTTTTAGCTAGTTTTTGAAGAACTGTTGAATTTCTTCCTCTGTGAGGCCAATCATGGGATCAATGCTTAAGTAATTGTCCTCTGTTAATCGATAGCCTTGTTGAGAAACTTGGGAAGCAGATGAGTCAGAGTGGTTTTCAACAGAGACGAGCTCCTTTTTGGGGCTCTGTTTTTTTTATGGGCTCTTCCAGGTGGACAGGGCTCTGTGAGGCAGAGTCTCTACGTTGAGGAATCCCATCCGAAAAACGCTCAATCAGATAGGTTTTGCGAGCGGTTCCGGTATTCTTTGTCGCAAAGTCAAATGCAGTGTATTCTCCCAGGAGGATGAGTTTGCTTTTCGAACGGGTAATGGCTGTGTAGATCAGATTGCGTTGGAGCATGCGGTGGCTCTGATTGGTCAGAGGAAGGATGACCACAGGAAATTCGCTTCCCTGTGACTTGTGGATGCTCATGGCATAAGCCAGGCGAATCTTGTACCATTCATTGCGGGGGGTAGACCAATTCATTGCCATCAAATTGGATGGTGAGTTCATCTTGCTTGGATTCGGTATACTTAGCTGGCAAGAGGTCGGTGATGTAGCCAATATCACCGTTAAAGACATTGCTTTCGGCATCATTGACCAGGTGGATGACCTTGTCACCATTTCGATACTGGCAATCCAGTGTTTGAAAGAATAGAGCACCCGTTTCTAATGGATTGAGGAGCTCTTGCATGAGACTGTTAATCTGGTCAATGCCTGCAGAACCTCGATACATCGGAGCGAGGACCTGGATGTCTCGAGCCGGAATGCCGTTGCGAAGAGCAGCGCTGGTAATTTTTTCAATCATGGGAGCGATGAGCTCACTCGGTGCTTCAAAGTAGGAACGATCAGGTTTTTTCTCTGTGAAATCAGGAGGCAGTTGGCCTTTGCGAATCTGACTGGCCAAAGTGACGATAGTCGAATCTTCACTTTGACGGAAGATGTGTTCCAGTTTGACTTGAGGGATGCTGGGGATCTGTAGGAGATCGGACAAGACTTGCCCAGGACTCACAGAAGGAAGCTGATCGGCATCTCCAACGATTAAGAGTTTGGTATTGGAGGAGATATTGCTGAGAAGCTGATTGGCCAGCCAAGTATCCACCATAGAGAATTCATCGACAATGACAAAATCCGCATCGAGATAATCATCCAAGTGGCTCGTGTCGTCGTCTCCCGTCATTCCTAAGTGACGATGAATGGTGGCGCTCGGAAGACCTGTCAGTTCACTCATTCGACGGGCTGCTCGACCGGTTGGAGCAGCTAAGAGGATTGGTAATTGAGATTTTTTCCGAAGATCCAATTGGTGCAGGCGGGCATAGGTTCCGATAATTCCATTGATAACGGTTGTTTTCCCTGTTCCTGGTCCACCTGTTAGCACGAAGACCTTTTGCTGGATGGCTTCCCGGATAGCCTTCCGTTGGATGGGATCGTAGTGGATATGGAGATCTTCTTCAATGTCATCGATCGTTTGTTCGATTTTTTCTGCTTCGAAAGATTCTTGCTTTCCTTTTTCTAACAGGCGACCGATATGGCTTCGGATCCCTTCTTCTGCAAAGAAGAGGCTGTTGTTGAAAATCTTAGTGTCAATGTTTTGCACCTTGTCTTCTTCGATGAGACTGGCCAATTCTTGGGCGACGCTGGCTGGATCGAGCTCGACTGGACGAGATGCTTCTAAGAGTTGGATGGTGGCTTGGAGCAATTCTTTGGCTTCAACGTAGGTGTCCCCTGTTTCTAAGGAGAGGGTTAAAAAGACTATGAACCAGTCCTGCTCGGAAGCGTTCAGGTGCATCACTGGCAATCCCTAATTCTTCTGCTAATTGGTCGGCAATTTTAAAGCCCATTCCTTGAATATCTTCGACCAGTTGATAAGGAGCTGATTCGACGATTTGCAAGGTTTCTTCCTTGTAGAAATCCTGGATTTGGAAGGCTAGTTTATTAGGGATGCCATAGTTAGCAAGTTGGGCGAGGACCCGTTCCGTACCATAGTTGAGCTGTAGTTTTTCGACAAAGGCCTCGCGATTCTTTTTAGAAAGTCCGGAGATAGAGGCCAGTTTTTCAGGTGCTTGCAGAATTTTATCAATGGTATCCTCGCCATAGAGATCCACGATTTTTTGGGCCGTTTTGAGTCCGATCCCTTTAAAATGGTCGCTAGAAAAGTATTTCACCAAGCCTTTGCTAGTGGGTTTGGCTCGTTCATAGCGATTCATTTGCAACTGTTGGCCATATTTCGGATGATGGACCAGTTCTCCCCAGAAGGTATAATCTTCTCCTTCGACGATATCTGCCATCGTTCCAGTGACGATAATGTCAAAGTCATCATAGTCCTCTGCATCTGTATCATTGATATCCAACAATAAGATACGGAAAAAACTACTTTGATTTTCAAAAATGACCCGCTCAATGGTTCCTGAGAAATAGTATTCCATGCAGAGTTTCCTTTTAAGTAATGGTCTGAGAGAGCTTATCTCTCATGAAGATATTGAAAGAGATTGGAACAAGAGTCCCAACCTCATCATGGGTTAATAAGTCTGGAATGGAAGGAGTGGCCAGAGGCGAAGGACGGCTTCCCCTTTGATTTGTTCCTTCTTGAAAGCCCCCACCTGGCGGCTATCTTTTGAAACGATTCGATCATCACCAAGGAGTAGATACTCATCATCCAAGAGCTTTTTCGTGAAGGTCGCACTTCCATCTCTATCAACGGTGAAAGCTTCGGCAATCTGTGCCATTTGGCGGAAGAGTTCTCCATTTTCTTCGAACCCTTTTCCAGAATAGGTTGATTGCAATTTATCTTCTTTAAATTTTTGAATGTAGTCTTTCAAGCTAAGGCTCTGTCAGCTTTCTTTGCCGTTGATATAGAGGACATCGTTTTTGTACTCGATGGTCTCACCAGGGAGTCCAATGACCCGTTTAACGATTTCTTTGGTTTTTCCATTTTCTGTTTCACTAGCGACCACGATATCAAAACGGTCGATAGGCAGTTTATTGATAACGAGAAGGTATTCACTATCTGCCAAGGTCGGATCCATAGAATGGCCATCGACACGGACAGGCGTCCACAGATAAATACGAGAGAGAATAATGCCTCCAATAATGAGGCCGAAGAGCGCCCATTCTTTCAGGAAAGAACGGACTGGATTATTTGATTTTTTTGAACGTTTCATGCTTTATCTTTCTATCAATTTTTTTGCTTTTTCTGTATTTTTAAAATGAAGTTTGGCACTGTAGTCAAGGGCTTGAATGCCATAGGCCTTTAATAGTTGAGCAGCTACCTTGTCTGAGGGCGCACCAGCCCCACTAGGAAGGGTGTAGCCGAGTTCTTGACTCAAATCTTCCAGATTTTGGAGGAAGAGGTCACGGGCAATAATGGAACTCACAGCTACTGCCAAGTATTTTCCTTCGGCCTTCTCTTCTAGGGTGACGACTTGTGGGACCTGATTCGCTTCTGCTTGAACATAGCGATCATAGTTTTTCTTGGTCGTAAAGGCATCGACTACAATCTTTTGAGCTTTTGCCCCTTGTTGCAAGAGCAAAAAAATGGCTTGATTGTGAAGAGCAACCTTGACAGATACCGCATTGTAGCCAGAGGCGATGACCTGATTGTATTTTTTAGGTGTCAGCAGTAAGGCCTGATGCGGGATTTCTTGTTTGAGGATCGGTGCGAGAGCTCGAATTTTTCGATCATCTAAGGTTTTAGAATCCCCAACTCCTAGACTTTTTAAGCGGGCATGTTGCTCCGGGCTGACCAGTGAAGCCACGACGGCAAGCCCTCCAAAGTAAGAACCGTTCCCAACTTCATCCGTTCCGATTAAGGGGAAGTCTTGTCCAGCAAGTGCTTGGTCTATCGGATCTTGTTGGTAACCGAAGAAGGCAGCATAGCGCGTGGCCTGATTACCTTGTAGGACAACCTTTCCTGATGTGTAAATCGAAATGGTTGCACCAGGAGCCTTAAAAAAATATCGGATATATGGATTTTTTGAAGGTAGCAGGTGGTCTTGGTGCTGACCAACAAATGCTTGGATGTCCTCGTTTTGAGGGGACAATGTAATTGTTTCCATAACCCTTTATTGTATCATAAAAGCTAGATGAAAGGCCAGAAAAAGACCAGTCAAATTTAGTCTGAAAGAACTTCTTTTAGGCTAGCTTCAATTGCTTGAGGATCAGTTTTTTGAAGAGAAGCGGTGGATGACTTGGCCTTGGCGATTGATCAAGAATTTGGCGAAATTCCATTCAATGCGGGAGCCCAAGGGACCACTAGCTTGTTCTTTTAACCATTGGTAGAGGGGGCTGGCTTCTTTCCCATTGACTTTTATTTTTGCGAAACGTGGGAAGCTGGTTCGGTAATGGAGGCTACAAAATTGATTAATCTCCTCCGCACTTCCCGGTGCTTGGCCCATAAATTGATTGCATGGAAAGTCAAGGATTTCAAATCCTTGATCATGGTAGCGCTCATAGAGCTCTTGCAATCCCTGGTATTGAGGAGTCAGACCGCAACCTGTTGCAGTATTGACGATGAGGAGTACTTGGCCTCGGTATGCTTCGAGGGAGAAGGGGCTCCCATCTTGGGCCATTACAGTGAAATCATAGATAGTCATTTTACACGTCCTTTCCTACTTTCTCTATTGTATCACGCTTGAGTCGAAAAAAGTTAAACCGTGGTCCTAGTGCTTCGGTATTTCCTATGGGAAGGGGATTTTCCTACTGACAAGCGGGCTAGATTTTGATATAATATCGTGAGGTGATTTTTATGTCCAGCTTAAATAGATACAAATTTACTTTCGGTAATAAATCGCTGACTCTTACAACTAATCATGATAATCTCTTTATGGAAGAGGTTGAACGGGTCGCGAAAGAAAAATATGAAGCGATTAAAGAACAAATGCCAGCTGCTGATGATGAGACCCTGGCCATTTTACTAGCAATCAATAGTTTGTCAACACAATTGAGTCGTGAGATTGAGTTTGACGATAAGGAAAAAGAATTGGAAGATTTTCGTCGCAAGGCCCTAGATGGCCTAGTCGGTAGATCATCTAATTAAGGGGAGTTGCATGTTTTCAATCCTGATTTTATTCATCCTAGCTTGGAGTTTTTATATTGGGTATTCACGAGGGATTTTGCTTCAAGGATATTATTTTTTAACCATGATTGTGGCCATGTTGGTCGCAGGATCAGGCTATCAGTCCTTGGCAAAAACCATTAGTCTATGGATTCCATTTTCGAGTGCAACACAAGCTTCAAAAAGCTATTTTTATGGTGCAGACCAACTCTTTCACTTAGACAAAGTTTTTTACGCTGGTTTGGCTTACTTCATCTTGTTTGTTTTAGTCTATGCGATAGGTCGAGTGATTGGACTCTTTATTCCCTTGATTCCAACGCCTGAAAAATGGGAGGAGTATCCGTTTCAGATTGCCAGTGGTGTGCTAGCTGTCCTAGTAACCTACTTTGTTCTGCAAATGGGATTCACGATTTTGTCAACCATCCCCATGGCAGCCATTCAAGATCGACTTCATGGAAGTTTCCTCATTCGATTTATGGTGCAGCATAGCCCCCTTACAGCAGGCCTCTTGAAACAACTTTGGGTTGTAAAAATCTTAGGTGCGTAATCACTTCTCATCATGTCTAACAGTTCATGAGAGTTATTATAGAAAGGAAGGGGAGGCTCAAACCAAAATCAGCCTCCTTTTCTGTTGTGGAGAAACATGAATCAAAAAATTCTCGAAACCTTAGAGTTTCAAAAAGTCAAAAACTTAGTAGAGCCCTATTTGCAAACGGAGCAGGGGCGAAGTGGAGTTGCAGGAATTAGCCCCACTTACAAAAAGAAGCAATTGAAACCGCCTTTCTTGAAATGGCGGATATGGCCTCAGATATTTGTGGAGCATCCGCACTTTAGCGTGCCCACCATCCAAGAAATTCGTCCAGTGACCAAGCGTTTAGAACTAGAAACATCGCTCAATATCGATGAATTGTTAGCGGTCAAGAAAGTCCTGCGCGTGACCCATGAATTGCGAAATTTTTATGATGAATTAGAAAATGTCCGCTTGGAAAAACTGGATCGGATATTTGAAAATCTAGTCGACCTTCCACAGTTGCAGGGAAGTCTCCATGCCATTAATGAGGCAGGATTTATTGAAAACTTTGCCAGTGAAACCTTGGCAAAAATTCGTCGACGGATTCAAGAGAATGAACACCAAGTGCGAGACATTTTACAAGAATTGTTGAAGACCAAGTCCGAAATGCTGGCTGATCAGGTCGTAGCGAGTCGGAATGGACGAAATGTCTTGCCAGTCAAAAACACCTACCGCAATCGGATTGCCGGTGTGGTGCACGATATTTCAGCCAGTGGAAATACCGTCTATATCGAACCTCGAGCGGTCGTCAATCTTAATGAAGATATTGCCAACCATCGTGCAGATGAACGCTTCGAGATGCTCCGGATCTTGGAAGAAATTTCAAACCTCCTTCGTCCTCATGCGGGGGAAATCCGAAACAATGCTTGGCTGATCGGTCATATTGACCTCGTTCGGGCCAAACATCGCTTTTTACAGGACCGAAAAGGAACTATTCCAACCTTGTCAGATCAAGGGGAGATTCAGCTCTTGCAGGTTCGCCATCCCTTGATTGAGAAGGCTGTTCCTAATGATATCCACTTTGGCAAAGACCTCACAGAGATTGTGATTACCGGACCGAATACGGGTGGGAAGACCATCATGCTCAAGACCCTGGGACTAGCCCAATTAATGGCCCAGTCGGGCTTGCCAATCCTAGCAGATGCTGGGAGTAAGGTAGCTGTCTTCACGCAAATCTTCTCTGATATCGGGGATGAGCAGTCGATCGAGCAGAGCCTGTCTACCTTCTCCAGTCACATGACCAATATTGTCTCTATTTTGGAGCAGGTCGATGAGGAATCCTTGGTCTTGCTGGATGAGTTGGGAGCTGGAACGGATCCTCAGGAAGGGGCTTCACTGGCGATCGCCATCCTAGAAGATCTCCGCTTACGAGGGATCAAGACCATGGCGACCACCCACTATCCAGAACTTAAGGCCTATGGGATTGAGACACTTGGTGTTCAAAATGCCAGCATGGAATTTGATACGGACAGCCTGCGTCCGACCTATCGGTTTATGCAGGGGGTACCAGGACGTTCCAATGCCTTTGAAATCGCGCGTCGTCTAGGCTTGTCAGAAGTGATTGTTCGTCAAGCGCAGGGGTTGACCAATCAGGATCGGGATGTCAACCGCATCATTGAAAAGTTGGAAGCTCAGACCCTAGAAAGTCGCAAACGACTCGAGTCCATCCGAGATGTTGAACAGGAAAATCTGAAATTCAACCGCGTCCTCAAGAAATTGTACAATGAGTTGACCCTGAGAGCGGGAAACAGAGCTCAACAAGGGCGTAAAGAAGCGCAAGAAATTGTGGATCTTGCTCTAGCAGAAAGCGATCAGATTTTGCAAGGTCTTCATGCCAAATCGCAACTCAAGCCCCATGAAATTATTGAAGCCAAGTCTCAGTTGAAAAAATTGGCCCCAGAAACAGTCGATCTATCGAAAAACAAGGTCTTGAAACAGGCTAAGAAAGCCCGTGCTCCAAAAGTCGGAGACGAGATCTTGGTCATCAGCTATGGACAAAGAGGAAGTCTTACCAAGCAGCTCAAGGATGGTCGTTGGGAAGCCCAAGTGGGACTGATCAAGATGACCTTGGAAGAAAAAGAATTTAATCTGTTGAAAGCTGAAAAAGATGCTTCTCAACCGAAAAAACGCCAGGTCCACGTAGTCAAACGTTCCAATGCCAATGGACCTCGGGCTCGCTTGGACCTTCGTGGCAAACGGTATGAGGAAGCCATGGAAGAATTGGACAGCTTTATCGACCAAGCCCTTCTCAATAATATGGCCCAAGTCGATATCATCCACGGTATCGGAACTGGGGTCATCCGGGAAGGAGTTACCAAGTACCTCCGTCGCAATAAGCATGTCAAAAAGCTTCGAGTACGCTCCTCAAAATGCAGGAGGAAGCGGAGCGACAATTGTGACCTTTAAATAAGCAAAGAGTCAGTCGTGCCTTTTAATCAGGCACGCTTTTTGCTATAATACAGTCAGTTTAAACGGAAAGAAGGAAAGCATATGACCCCTAATCGTTCGTCCGATTCTTGTACTACCATACTTGTCGGAAAAGATGCCAGTTATGATGGTTCAACCATTGTAGCTCGCACGGAAGACTCTCAAAACGGAGTGTTTACTCCTAAGAAATTTATCGTTGTTCAGCCAGAGGATCAACCCCGTCATTATCGGTCGGTCCTATCTCCTTTTGAGATAGACCTGCCAGATAACCCTGTTCGTTACACAGCTGTTCCAGATGCCATTCCAAAAGATGGTATCTGGGGAGAAGCGGGGATCAATCGGTACAATGTGGCTATGAGTGAGACAGAGACCATTACGACCAATAGCCGAGTCTTGGGGGCGGACCCTCTGGTGGAAAGTGGAATTGGGGAGGAAGACATGCTGACCTTGGTCCTTCCTTATGTCCAGACTGCCCGAGAAGGAGTGCTTCGCTTGGGGAAAATCCTAGAAGAATACGGAACCTATGAGTCTAACGGAGTAGCTATCAGCGATGTCAATGAGATCTGGTGGTTGGAAACCATCGGTGGTCATCACTGGATGGCCCGCCGTGTGCCAGACGATGCCTATGTGACCAATCCCAATCAATTGGGAAGTGATCGCTTTGAGTTTGATCGCCCGGAAGAGTTTTTATGTGACCCAGACTTGAAAGATTTTGTGGAACGCCATCACCTGGCCTTGGATTTTGACGGTTCGTCTTTTAACCCTCGTTATGCTTTTGGGAGCCAACGAGATAAGGACCGCCATTACAACACGCCACGGGCTTGGGATATTCAACGATTCCTCAACCCAGAAGTGGAGCAAGATCCTCGTTCCTTCTTCCTTCCTTGGTGTCAAAAACCTTACCGCAAGATTACGATTGAAGATGTCAAATATGTCCTCAGCAGTCACTACCAGGATTCAGCCTATGATCCTTACGCTTTAGAAGGGGATAGTCATAGTCGTCGGACCTTCCGTACCATTGGCATTAACCGGACCAGCCAGACGGCCATTCTCCAGTTGCGGCCAAATCGTCCTCAAGAGACAACCGGGATTCAATGGCTTTGCTATGGGTCAATGCCTTTCAATACGGCCGTTCCTTTCTTTACCCAGGTCGATACGACACCGGATTATTTTGCCAATACGACAGAAAAAGTGACGACAGATTCCTTCTATTGGACCAATCGAATCATTGCTGGTCTGGCAGATGCCCACTATAGTCATCATGTTGGAGATTTAGAAGATTACCAAGAAAGCACTATGGCCCTTGGGCATGCCCGGATTGGACGAGTGGATCAAGCCTTGGCAGCAGGACAAACCGTTGATTTCGAAAGAGAAAATCAGGAAATGAGTGATCAGATTCAAGAAGCGACGGATTGCTTATTGGATAAGGTCTTGTTGGATGCTAGTAACCTGATGACCAACCATTTCTCTTTGAGTGACTAGTTGGACCAAGTTGTACTATTTCATGATAGTTTCTGAAAATATTGATTTTCTTTTCAAATTATGCTAAAATAGAACAAATTGAACATCATACCGGATGAAGTTTTTCAGAAGTAGGGCCTTCCTATGACTGTGAAATGGACGGAACTCTGGAGAGACCGTAAAGGCACCGAAGGGGCAAGGTAGAGCATTCTACTCAAACTCTCAGGTAAAAGGACAGAGCAAAAGATAGAAGCCTTTTTGGTTTTTATTTGGAGCACCAGAGTACATGTTTTGACATGTGCTCTTTCTTTTTCTCTTTGGATGATTGCTTGGATGATGTGGAGGAAGTGGATGGCTATCCCTTTCTAAAGCTAGACAAATGATAAAAGGAGAAATAGATAAGGATGACAAATTGGTTGGCGTTTTTTAAACAAGTAGATAATGTGGTCTGGGGGGCTCCCCTTTTGATCCTCTTGGTGGGGACTGGGATTTATCTGAGCTTACGCTTGGGCTTGCTTCAAGTTTTTCGTTTACCCCAAGCCTTTCGGCTCATTTTTACAGAAGATCAAGGAGAAGGGGATATCTCTAGCTTCGAGCCTTGGCAACAGCCTTGGCGGCGACAGTTGGGACAGGAAATATTGTCGGAGTAGCGACAGCGATTCAGACAGGTGGCCCAGGTGCCCTCTTTTGGATGTGGATGGCAGCCTTCTTTGGAATGGCGACCAAGTATGCAGAAGGTTTGTTGGCCATTCGCTACCGAACCAAGGATGACAATGGTCACATTTCTGGTGGTCCGATGTACTACATTCTTCACGGGATGGGAGAGAAGTGGCGTCCCCTTGCCATCTTCTTTGCCCTAGCAGGTGTCTTGGTGGCTCTCTTTGGGATTGGAACCATGACCCAGGTGAATGCCATTACGGGCGCTTTGAAGACTAGTTTTCAACTTTCTCCTCAAGTCGCTAGTCTGGTCATTGCAGGAATTGTATCGGCTGTCATATTTGGGGGAATTCATTGGATTTCCAAGGTTTCAGAAAAGGTGGTTCCTTTTATGGCTGCAGCCTATATCTTTGCGACAGTTTATATTATTGTCTTGAATATGGACCAAGTGCCGACCGTTCTATCCCAAGTTTTCCAAGGTGCTTTTACAAGAACCGCGGCTATCGGTGGTTTTTCTGGAGCCTTGGTGAAAGAGGCAGTTCAAAAAGGGGTGGCGCGTGGAGTTTTCTCCAATGAGTCAGGACTGGGATCTGCGCCGATTGCAGCAGCCGCAGCGAAGACGGAAGAGCCAGTGGAGCAAGGTTTGATTTCTATGACTGGGACCTTCATCGATACCATTATTATTTGTAGCCTAACTGGTCTAGCTATTTTAGTATCTGGCCAGTGGACAACAGTGGGGCAAGTTGGGAGTGATTTGACCCAACAGGTCTTTATTTCGACCTTTGGCCACATCGGTGGGATCATTCTGACCCTTTGTTTGGTCCTGTTTGCGACGACGACCATTTTGGGTTGGTCTTATTATGGTGAACGCTGTGTCGAATTTTTGGCGGGTGTCAAACTCATTCCCTATTACCGTCTTCTGTTTATCCTGATGGTGGGGGTAGGAGGCTTTCTTCAGTTGGAGTTAGTCTGGATCATTGCCGATATTGTGAATGGACTGATGGCCTTGCCGAATCTCATCGCCTTGTTAGCCTTATCGCCTATTGTTCTAAAGGAAAGCAAACGATATTTTAAGAAAAAGAAATAGACCAAATCGTGTGATCTGGTCTTTCTGTCTTAATAGCGTTTTTCTTTGGGCCAATCTTTCATTTCAGAAATGGCTGTAAAGAGGACGTCTGTTGATGAGTTGAGGGCTGTTTCACAAGAATCTTGGATAACGCCGATAATGAAGCCTACACTAACCACTTGCATAGCGATATCATTGTCGATACCAAAGAGGCTGCAGGCGACAGGAATCAAGAGGAGGGAACCACCAGCTACTCCAGAAGCCCCACAGGCTGAAACAGCTGCAACGATACTGAGGACCAGGGCAGTCCCAAAATCGACTTGAATGCCTAAGGTGTTGACAGCAGCTAGGGTCAAGGTATTAATGGTAACGGCAGCTCCGGCCATATTAATAGTAGATCCCAGAGGGATAGAGACCGAGTAAGTATCAGGGTTGAGACCTAGTTCCTTACAGAGCTTCATATTGACAGGGATGTTAGCAGCAGAGCTTCTAGTAAAGAAGGCAGTCAGTCCACTGACTCGTAGACATTTGAAGACGAGCGGATAAGGATTTTTGCGAATCATGATGTAGACAAAAATCGGGTTGATGACTAGAGCGACGAAGAACATAGTGCCAACCAAGAGAAGTAAGAGGAGGCCATAGCTCTTAAGTCCATCAAATCCTTGTCCTGCAATCGTTGTATAGACCAAGCCAAGAATCCCAAATGGCGCAAGGTTAATGATCCATTCGACAATCTTGGAAGTGATATCTGCCAGGGTTTGAAGGAGGTCCTTGCTGTGCTCACTCGCTTCTCTCATAGCAACACCAAAGACGACGGCCCAGGATAGAATCCCGATATAATTGGCCTGAATAAGGGCATTGAGCGGGTTGTCCACGATTTTTAAGAGAAGGTTGCTGATGACTTCCCCTAGTCCATCGGGAGAAGTTCCTTCAGCACTAGTTCCTGTTAAAGAAATGGTAATAGGAAAGAGATAGTTCACCAGGACCGCTACCAAGGCTGCCGCAAAAGTTCCCAGGAGGTAGAGGACAATGACTGATTTCATATTGGTTTGGGTTCCCTTTTGGTGCTGGGAGAGGGCGTTAGCGACAAGGGCGAAGACTAGAAGAGGAGCAATAGCCCGCAAACCTCCTACAAAGATTTCCCCTAATAGACCAATTGCAGATGCTTTAGGAAGTAGCAGAGCTAAAAGGGCTCCAACGAAGATTCCGATTGCAATCCGCTTCATCAGGTTGGTTTTGTTCCAAGTTTGAATGAGTCGTTTGACCATAAGGACCTCCTTTATTGAAAGTTTACCGTCCATTATACGATAGATAAGTCTTAAAATCAAGGTGAGCATAAGAGGAGGTTAGTGGTTCTAAAGGTTAAAATCTGATATAATCAAACCATTAGAAAAAGGGAAGGAGATTGATAGAAGGTATGAAGAATATTTTTTCCCGCTATGTCAGTCAGTTTGATTGGACCAAGATCATGGATGAATTGGTTTCAAAATTGATTTCGTTAGCTATTTTATTTGTTTTATTTTTTCTTGCAAAAAAACTAATCCATAGTTTGGTGAAACGCATCTTGAAGCCTTCTCTGAATTATGTAGGCCAAGACGAAGCGCGTAAGAATACTATTTTAAGGCTGGTAGAGAGTCTGTTGAATTACTGCCTCTATTTTATCCTGATCTACTGGATTCTTTCTATCTTGGGCTTACCAGTCTCCAGTCTCTTAGCAGGTGCAGGAATTGCCGGAGTTGCCATTGGGTTAGGAGCACAGGGCTTCCTATCAGACTTGGTCAATGGGTTCTTTATTCTTCTGGAACGTCAGATAGACGTCGGAGATACCGTTCGTTTGACCAATGGTCCGATTACCATCGCTGGAACCGTCTCTAGTGTGGGCATTCGGACGACTCAGGTGCGAGACGCAGATGGGACCTTGCATTATGTACCCAATCGCAATATTATGGTTGTCAGCAATCTCTCTCGGGGGAACCAGCGCGTCCTCATCGATATGCCAATTTCAGCTCAAACTGACCTAGACAAGATTTATCAAATCTTCCAGCAAGTCAACGATGAACAAGCCCAAAAGCATCCAGAAATCTTAGATGGTCCGACGATTTTAGGCCCTCAAATCGAAAAGGGGACAGGCCGTTATTCCTTCCGCGTCGCCATGATGGTCCAGTCGGGAAGCCAAGTGGCCATTTACCATCTTTATTACAAACTCTATCATGATGCCCTCTTACAAAATGGCATCGAGATTCCAACCACTTTCTCTGTCACACCCTAACAAAAAAAGACCTATTGGTCTTTTTTCTTATTCTAAAATAAGCATGCCATCTTTGACAGCGAAGGATCTTTCGGATTGATCCGATCGTAGAACATAACGCCATTGATGTGATCGATTTCGTGTTGGACCACAATGGAGTTGTAGCCTTTGAGTTTGATACGGTGCTTTTCTCCGGTTTTGTCATAGTAGTCTACCGTTACACGTGCGTGACGAACCACATAACCAGGAACGTTGCGGTCTACAGAGAGACACCCTTCCCCATCTCCTAGAGCCGCATCTTGGACTGAGTGGGAGACAATTTTAGGATTGTACATGACTTCTTGGATGGAGTAGGCTTCTTTTGGAGGATTTCCTTCTTCGTCCTCTGGATTTGGGACGAGAACGGCAATGATGCGCTTAGAAATGTCCAACTGAGGGGCAGCGAGTCCAACTCCACCTCGGAGACCCAATTTTTCCGCCATGACAGGATCCTGCGAATGGTGCAAGAACTGCATCATTTTTTCCCCTAGGATGATGTCTTGATCTGACAGTGGGAAAGTGACCTCTTCAGCGATAGCACGTAAAGTTGGGTGGCCTTCGCGGATAATATCATTCATATCAATTAGATGGGCAGCTTTTGTAATGGTTTCGATTGCAGACATGTTCTCATTCACTCCTTTTTTCTAGAAACCATCATATCATAAATCCTTTTAGAATGAAAGTTTGCCAATTGATTGATGGGTGCTAATGGACCAGACGGACCGTAAATTAGAAAAGGAAAGAATCCTAGTCCGGTTCATGGTATAATGATAAGAAGAATGAAGGAGACAAGCATGCGTCTAGATAAATATTTAGTGGACTGTGGAGTGGGAAGCCGAACAGAAGTCAAGCAAGTCCTCAAGCAAAAAAAGATTCAGGTCAATGGAAAGGTGGAAACCTCTGCCAAGGTTCATATTGATCCAGATAAGGATCAAGTGACCTATCTGGGAGAAAGTTTATTCCATGAAGAGTTTGTTTACTATCTGCTCAATAAACCCAAAGGGGTCATTTCAGCAACGGAAGATGACCGCCATCAAACAGTCTTAGATTTGTTGGATGACACGGCCAGACACAAGGAAGTCTTTCCAGTTGGACGATTGGATATTGATACCCATGGTTTACTCCTCTTGACCAATAATGGTAAGCTGGCTCATGCCATGCTATCGCCTAAGAAGCATGTGGACAAGGTCTACCGTGCTCAAGTAGCTGGAATCATGACCCAGGAAGATATCGACCGCTTCAAAGAAGGAATAGAATTGAAGGATTTCACCACCCTGCCAGCGGAGTTGGAAATATTGGAGGTCGATCAAGAAGCTAATAGTTGCTTGGTTCAGATCCGCATCGCTGAAGGAAAATTCCATCAGGTCAAGCGCATGGTCGCAGCTTGTGGCAAAGAAGTCACCGATCTCGAGCGGATTTCCATGGGGCCCTTGAGCTTGGATCCTAGTCTCGAATTGGGGGAGTGGCGTAGATTGACAGCAGAAGAAATAAAGCTCTTAACTGACTTTCGGGTCAACCTATAATGAGAAGTCATTGTAGTCTTGGGTTTGAAGAACTCTGTTGGAAAAAGCAGAAGTGTTTGACAGAAAGATGAAATCTTGGTAGAATGAATAGGTCGAATAGACAACTAACTCTTTCTTGGTAGCAGGCTATGCCAAACCTGCCACTCGGATAGAGCATAAAGAAAAGGAGCTTATCATGGCAATCTCAAAAGAGAAAAAAAATGAAATTATTGCACAATACGCACGTCACGAAGGTGACACTGGTTCAGTAGAAGTACAAGTTGCTGTCCTTACTTGGGAAATCAACCACTTGAACGACCACATCAAACAACACAAAAAAGACCACGCTACTTACCGTGGTTTGATGAAGAAAATCGGTCGCCGTCGTAACTTGTTGGCTTACCTTCGTAAGAACGACGTTAACCGTTACCGTGAGTTGATCAACTCTCTTGGACTTCGTCGTTAATCATGATGCTAAGGGCGCCAAAAATCCGTATGAAAATAGGGAAACGACACAGTGTTCGATGAACACAAGGAGTTTCATCTTTTTCACTAGGATTTTAGCCCGAGCTCAAAACAGCTCTCTGAATTCAGAGGGCTGTTATTTTTTTGCCAAGTGCTTAGGCCGTGTTCAATTGAATACAAAAAGTTAAGTTACTCTATTTGTAGAGTAGCTTTTCTTTTTCACTAGAATTATAGTATAATCTCCGGCTGCGGTTCCTAGCATCATGAGGTAAAAATAGACCAGATTTATCTCCTTTCGGGGAGATTTTTTGGTTTTTCAGAAGAAATCTAGTACAATCTTCGGTTCGTCGCCTTGTCTAGAAACGTTTTATACAGCAAGAATGGAGCCCTCTGAATTCAGAGGGCTTTTTTTGTTATCTTTTTTTCGGACAAGATTCATGATTCTGAGTAAGTCGTTTTTGTTTGACAGATGTAATTAAAAAGAGTTACAATAGACACATCTTAAGAAATAGAGGTTATCGATATGATTGATATTACATATCTAGATGGTGCAAAACAAGAAAGAGTCATGCATTTTGATTCCTATGAAGAGTTTGAACGCTCCCAACAGACCTGCTTGATCGGTGTAGCGGATTACTATTCTGTACAAAAAAATTGACCTATAATGGGCACGAACTCGATTACCATGGAACTTACGGAGATGTCTTCTTCTATTTGATGAAGCAAGACCTCGATCAATACAAAAAAACTAAAGGAGAAAAAAACAATGGCAAAAGCAATTACAGACGCAATATTTGAAGCAGAAACGAAAGAAGGATTGGTCTTGGTAGACTTCTGGGCGACCTGGTGTGGTCCATGTCGTATGCAAGGTCCAATCTTGGATAAATTGTCTGAAGAACTTTCAGAAGATGTCTTGAAAATCGTTAAAATGGACGTTGATGAAAATCCAAATACAGCGCGTGCTTTCGGCATTATGTCTATCCCTACTCTTCTTTTCAAAAAAGATGGACAAGTGGTTAAACAAGTTGCTGGTGTTCACACAGCAGAACAAATCAAGGCCATTGTGGCTGAGTTGAGTTAAAAAGAAAATGGCTAAAGAAGGATCATCCTTCTTTAGCCATTTTGTTATTCCTTGTTTGAATGATGTTTTCCAGCTCTAATTGCATCAGCTTCACTCATTGTGATAACTTTGTCCTTACGAGTATTTGATGGCATATTATCAATATTGTACCAATAGGCAGATGATTTTCCATATTGAGCAACATAGACGGTACGTTGTTCCTGGTCAGCAGCTTGTTGAGCAGCCGCAGCTTGTTGAGCTTCTACTTTAGCTTTTTCATTAATTGCATTTTGTACATGTCCGATACGTTCTGTTAACGTAGCTTTTACTGTTGGATCAACAACTTGCTCGACAGCTGCTTGTGCGGGAGCAATGTTGTCTTGAATTTGATTATTTTCTAGGAGTTGTACAGAAGCTTCAGCTTGCTCCGCAAGTTGTTTTGCTTCAGCCTCTTTCTTTTCACGTTCTTCTTTTTCTTTTCGTTCCTGTTCTTCCTTTGCTTTTTTCTCGCGTTCTTCTTTTTCTTTTCGTTCTTGTTCTTCTTTTGATTTTTTCTCTTTTTCTGCTTTCTCTTTCTCAGCTTTTTCTTTTGCTTCCTTTTCACGTTTTGCTTCAGTCTCTTTTTGCGCATTTTCGTCTTTTTTAGAAGGGGTGGATGCGAAGTGAGTAGCTTGAGTTTGCTCTTTTTGCTTAGTGGAAGCTATATTGGGATTGATTAAGTAGGTGCCTCCGACTGCAAGAACGGAAGCAATAACAGCGATATTTCTTTTAGTAGCGTTGGGTTTCTTTTTAGCAAAATACCATGCAAATCCTATACCACCAAAAAAGAGGAGTGGGAGAATGATCTTGGGATTAAAAATCATAAAGAGGATTCCGAGACTATAAAGAAGGACTTTCCAAACTGGTTGGGCCATGATATAATCGACAAACTTTTTCATTTTTTCTCCAAACTTAGTAATGTTTTTCACAATAATCATACCACAACATAAAAGCGCTTTCAATCGCTAACTGGTAATATTTAAATAAAAAATCAGACTTAGAATAAACTAAGTCTGAAAATTGTTCTTATTCTCCCAATTCTGCACTATAGGCAATGATTTGATCCACAGTGTCTGAAAGGAATTGGATGGTATCGCGGAGTGGTTTGTCAGTGGAGATATCTGCTCCGATGATCATGGCTGACTCAAGTGGGGTCTTGCTGCCACCTGATTTGAGGAGGTCTAGCCAATCTTTAGCTCCGTTTTCGGAGTTCTTCAAATGCAAGTATCCCGCTGTTGAGATAACCAAGCCAGCTGAGTAGGTGTAGCTGTATAGCCCCATGTAGTAGTGGCTTTGGCGCATCCAGGTCAACGCTGCATCGTCATCGATTTCAACGGCGTCTCCCCAGAATTCGGTCAAGACTTCCTTCATGATGCTATTGAGCTTGCTAGCACCGAAGGTACCACCTTCTTCGATCAAGGTGTAAACCTTGCGTTGGAAGGCTGCTTCCAACAAGTGGGTGATGAAGTTGTGGAAGTAGGTGTCTGTCAAACGGTGAGCCAAGGCAAAGCGTTTTTGACGAGGGTCGTCAAACTGGTGTTCCAAATAGTCGCTGAGGAGGAGCTCGTTAAAGGTAGAAGGAGCTTCCACATAGTAGGTCGACATGTGGGCGTTGAAGTAGCTTTGGTTGTTGTCTGAGAAGATGAATTGACCAGAGTGTCCGATCTCGTGGATCAGGGTGTAGACATCGCTCATCCGTCCTGTCCAGCTCATGAGGACATAAGGGTGGACACGGTATGGGTCAGCGGCATAACCACCGGAATCCTTGCCTTCATTGGCCGCGAAGTCGACCCAGCGTTCGGTTTGGTAGCGGGCGATTTCGCGGGAATATTCTTCTCCAAGAGGTGCCACAGATTTCATGACCAAGTCATAGGCATCATTAATGGTCACATCAGGGTTGAGCGCACTGTCCAAGTCCAACTTCCAATCAGCAAAGGTCATTTTCTCAAGTCCGTTGACCTTGGCCACGTGTTTGAGGAATTTTTGAGCGACTGGAGCGAAATCCTTCATGATCAGGTCAATCTGACGGTCAAACATAGAACGATCCACTTCCTGCTCAGCCAAGAGATAGTCAAAGACAGAGTCGTAGCCTCGCATATCTGCGATCAGTTTTTCAGACTTAACTTGGGCTAGATAGGTAGCAGCAGCCGTGTTTTGGTGCTTGCGGAGACCTTCTGAGAAAGAACGAAAGGCTTTTTCACGGACTTCCGCATTCTCATGGTTTTGGTAGAAGTTTTCATAGGTAACAAAGCTATTTTTGTAAACTTTTCCATCCACTTCAAAATCAGCCATTTCAAAGTCACCCGCCCGCATCTTAGTATAGATGTCTTGTGGTCCGTAGAAGACTTCACCCAGGTTGGTCAAGGTCTTTTCTACGTCAGCTCTTAAGTAGTGGGCTTTTTAATTTTAGCCTGACGAATGGCATAAGTGAGGTGAGGGAGTTGCCCGAGGCGTTCGAGGACTTCTTCATCTGCTTCGACCAAAGCATCGTCAAAGAAGGAAAGTTCGACGCTTGCCCAAGTTTCGAAATCCATCCCCGCTTGAGCAATCTCTGCAAAAGCTTCATCGCCAAAGTCAGTCGTTTGTGGCATAAAGCTGTAGTTGCCAATGTGGCTGAGTTGGATCTGAATTTGTTCAAAGACCGCAAAGGCAGCTTCGAAGTCTTCAAAAGTGTGGAGGTTACCCTTGTAGTTGCGGACAAATTCATTGATTTCTTCACGCGTCTTTTCGATGGCACGCAAGAAATCTTCCTGGTCTTGGTAGAGGGCAGTGAGGTCCCAGAGTTCGTTCTCAGGAAATTCAGAGCGTTTTTTTAATTCCATAGTGTTCTCCTTTTGATCAAATAACTATACTCAGTATAGCAGAAAATAGGGGAGAATGATAGGCGAAAGGGGAACTTATCAAAGCTAGCTGGATCCAATAAGAAGCCAAGGATTTTCTAGCTTTTTTACCTTCTTTTGGTATAATAAAGTGGAGAAAGTTTTAGGGAGTATACGATGAAGAAAATCTATAAAGTTAGCTTGGCAGCGATGACCTTGCTAACCTTGGTGGCATGTGGGCCTAAGCGACGTCCTCGGACGCAACCCTCTACAGCTCAGAGTGAAGTAACAGATGGAAAAAGTTCCAAGAAAGCATCGTCTGGGCATGAGTACTATCAAACAGTACTTGAACGTTACCAGGCCTACTCTAGGGCTATCGAAACAGGTGATAGTGTAGGTCTAGAGACCAAACTAAAAGAAATAGATCCTCAATCGGATGAGTATGTCTATGCCATGTATCTTCAAACTTTGGGTAGTAAACCAAATCTTTCCTATTTTTATACAGATTTGGATAAGGATGGTCGGGATGAACTCTTGATTGGGAATGGCCAAACAGTCTCAGCAATCTACTATCTGAAAGGCCAGCAACCAGAATTACTCCATACAGCTTTTGTGGCTTCCTCTGGTGGCTCTCGTTCAGGTTTTCAAATTTTTGAGGATGGCTCGGTCATCTATGCTAGCTTTTCGTCTCTTCAACCAGAAGTAGATTTAATCCATTACAAGTTCCAAAAAGGAAAACTGGAAACTGTCAATAAGATCCAAATAAAAAACGGGGACGGTCAGAAGCCAGAAAGCCTTAGGGATTACAGCGAAAGAAGTGGATCAAGCAAAATTTGGATGGAAAGAACTAGAGACTGGGAAGAAGGCGACCAGCCAAGCAAGTACCTCAGAGCAGCAAACAAGTAGTTTCCAAGTCCGTGTAGCAGTTTCAGATCTTAGAATTCGTAAAGAAGCATCGATCAAGGGGGAAGAAGTTGGAATGATCCCGCAAGGTGTTTACACGATAACTGAGACGGTTACAGCTGACGGTTATACCTGGGGCAAGCTTCAATCTGGCCAAGGCTGGATCGCGCTTGAATTTACGACGAGAGTGGAAGGGGGAAATGCTGAATCAGCTCCTGCTCCGGATACTGCAAGTACTGGGATGAATCTAGAAGAAATTAAAGCTGGAAATTTCTCAAGTGTGGCAGGCGTATGGAAAAATAAGCACGGAACTAGTATTGAGTTTGATACGCAAGGAATTGTGAAGGCCAATGGTAGTGCTCTGAATGGTGTTCAATTTTCTGACTTCTACTTTAAAGAAGGCAATTTACACGGGCTTAGTCGCATGCCTGGAGCAACGAGTGAAACGCCAATTATTTTCATTCCTTCAAGAGAAGGGGGAAGTGAATCCATATATTGGAGCAAGAGTGATGTGACGAATGGGAACGACTTGTACTACCGTGTGAACTAAGAAAAAAAGAGACAAACATGAAAAAATTGGAACCTATCTACTAGCTGCACCCCTCTTGCTTTCTTTAGTAGCTTGTACTCCAAAAAGGTATGAGCGTAAGCATGGTCCAGTAGGGTCTTCATCAGTCCAAAAGTCATCTGGTGAGGCCCAAGAAAAAGAGAAGATGGAAGAAAAGCAGTCGGATGAAAAGGACGAAGAAGCCATTGGGACCTTGTCAAAAGCAGACCAAGCGGATATCTATTCGATCATTGAAAATAGTGCATCTTTGACCTATTCCCTTCAGGTGCAACCGACTCGCTTACTGGAGTTGAACAATGATCATAGTGCAATTGAAGGCTACTCACAAGACTTGTTCATTGATTACTACAATACCTACACGCCGGGAACTTATAATTTACAAGATATTATTGAAAAATTGGACGCAGAAGAAACATCGAACTCAATCCGCAGTCTTTCACAAGACAAGCTGATCCAGCTCACAAATGAAAAGAAAGACGACTGGATCTATTCGACAAAAGACAAGGCATTCTACGAAGTTGTTACTGGTGGTCGTGGCGGAGCGATACCACCGATGGAAATCCCTTTACCCGATTAATGGGTGATCAATGAAGATTCGGTTGAAGTGACCACATCGATCCAAGGAACTTCTGAACCATACAGACGCTTTGTCTTGAAGCGAAACAATAAGGACTACAAGGGTGGCACGCATAAAACACACTTTTATGTCGACAGCAATGAATTCGTCAAATCGTAAAAATAAATGGAGGCTATATCTAGCTCTAGAATTTTAAAATAAGTGGAAATCAAATATTCCTCGAAAAAGGCTTTTAAAGCCTTTTTCTTTTGGGCTTGAATATGGTAAAATAAAGGTTATACGTGCTTGGATACAAAGATGAGGATATAAGATACAGATGGATGGTTGAAATCCTATGCTATCAGGTGTAATTGAACCCGCCTACAACTCTGTGGAAAAAGATAAATCCTCCTAGGAGCGGTCGCTCCGTCGTTGGATTTCCTATTTTCCTTTGAGTTGTTTAACGGCTTAGTATCTTGGTAGTTGAACACGGGCTAAATCCCTAGTGAAAAAGAGAGATTTCCTTGTGTGCGTGGCACACTGCGTCAATCTCCTATTTTCATACGGGATTCTTCACGCCCTTTGTATCCTGATTTTTGTAGGCAAGTCGTATAATTTTATCAATCCAAAGGGGATTACAATGACAAAACAAGTGTTTCAAACGACTTTTGCGGGTCGTGAGTTGATCGTAGAGACTGGCCAGGTTGCTAAGCAAGCAAATGGTTCTGTTGTCGTGCGTTACGGTGAGTCAACTGTCTTGACGGCAGCTGTCATGTCTAAGAAGATGGCAACTGGGGATTTCTTCCCACTCCAAGTTAACTACGAAGAAAAAATGTACGCAGCTGGGAAGTTTCCTGGTGGTTTTATGAAACGGGAAGGACGTCCTTCAACGGATGCGACTTTGACAGCGCGTTTGATTGACCGTCCGATCCGTCCCATGTTTGCGGAAGGTTTCCGTAACGAAGTGCAAGTCATCAATACGGTCCTTTCCTACGATGAAAATGCATCTGCACCAATAGCAGCTATGTTTGGTTCATCCTTGGCCTTGTCTATCTCAGATATTCCATTTGACGGCCCTATCGCTGGAGTCCAAGTAGGTTATGTCGATGGTGAGATCATCATCAACCCAACTCAAGAACAAGCAGAGCGCTCGCTTCTTGAATTGACAGTAGCTGGTACCAAGCACGCTATCAACATGGTAGAGTCTGGTGCCAAAGAATTGTCAGAAGAAATCATGTTGGAAGCTCTTCTGAAAGGACACGAAGCCGTTAAAGAATTGATTGCCTTCCAAGAAGAAATCGTTGCGGCAGTCGGCAAAGAAAAAGCAGAAGTTGAATTGCTTCATGTAGATGAGGAATTGCAAGCTGAAATCATCGCAGCCTACAACAGTGACCTTCAAAAAGCGGTCCAAGTAGAAGAAAAATTAGCTCGTGAAGCTGCAACTCAAGCAGTCAAAGACCAAGTCACAGCCGTTTACGAAGAAATATGCAGACCACGAAGAATTTGACCGTATCATGCGGGATGTGGCTGAAATCTTGGAACAAATGGAACACGCAGAAGTGCGCCGTTTGATTACAGAAGATAAGGTTCGTCCTGACGGTCGTAAGGTCGATGAAATCCGTCCTTTGGAAGCGGTTGTTGACTTCGTTCCCCGTGTGCACGGTTCAGGTCTCTTTACTCGTGGACAAACGCAGGCTCTTTCTACCTTGACGTTGGCACCAATGGGTGAAACGCAAATCATCGATGGTTTGGATCCAGAGTACAAGAAACGCTTTATGCACCACTATAACTTCCCTCAATACTCTGTAGGGGAAACGGGTCGTTACGGTGCGCCTGGTCGCCGTGAGATTGGTCACGGTGCTCTTGGTGAGCGTGCTCTTGAGCAAGTCTTGCCAAGCTTGGAAGAATTCCCATACGCGATCCGTCTGGTAGCAGAAGTCTTGGAATCAAACGGTTCTTCTTCTCAAGCCTCTATCTGTGCGGGAACTCTTGCCCTTATGGCTGGTGGTGTGCCAATCAAGGCGCCAGTAGCTGGTATTGCTATGGGTCTCATCTCAGATGGAAACAACTATACAGTATTGACAGATATCCAAGGTTTGGAAGACCACTTTGGAGATATGGACTTTAAGGTTGCAGGTACTCGCGACGGGATTACAGCCCTTCAAATGGATATCAAGATCCAAGGGATCACTGCAGAAATCTTGACGGAGGCTCTTGCTCAAGCCAAGAAAGCTCGTTTTGAAATCCTTGATGTGATCGAAGCAACTATTCCTGAAGTTCGTCCAGAATTGGCGCCAACTGCACCGAAAATTGATACCATTAAGATTGATGTGGATAAGATCAAGATTGTCATCGGTAAGGGTGGAGAAACCATCGATAAGATCATCGCTGAAACAGGCGTTAAGATTGACATCGACGAAGAAGGTAACGTATCGATCTACTCTAGCGATCAAGACGCCATTAACCGTGCTAAAGAAATCATTGCTGGTTTGGTTCGTGAAGCCAAAGTGGACGAAGTCTACCATGCTAAAGTTGTTCGTATCGAGAAATTCGGTGCCTTTGTCAACCTCTTTGATAAGACAGATGCCCTTGTACACATCTCTGAAATGGCTTGGACACGTACCAACCGTGTCGAAGACCTGGTAGCGATTGGAGATGAAGTCGATGTGAAGATTATCAAGATTGATGAAAAAGGCCGTGTCGATGCTTCTATGAAGGCTCTCTTACCACGTCCTCCAAAACCAGAACATTCAGAAGAAAGAGGTGAAAAGGGTCATCGCCATGGCGATCGTCCTCGTCACCACAAACCTAGACAAGACTTTGCCAAAGATGCAGGTGAAGAAACAAAAGAATAAGCAATCAAAAGAAAGGAGCACGGTATGGGATGGTGGCGTGAAACCATTGATATTGTAAAAGAAAATGACCCAGCAGCACGTACCTCGCTGGAAGTCCTCTTGACCTATCCTGGGGTTAAAGCGCTGGCTGCTCACCGTGTTTCTCATTTTTGTGGAATCATGGCTTTAAGCTTCTAGCTCGGATGCACAGTCAGTTTTGGCGTTTTTGGACCCAGATTGAAATCCACCCAGGAGCGACCATTGCTTCGGGAGTTTTTATCGACCACGGGGCAGGTCTCGTTATTGGCGAGACAGCCGTTGTCGAAAAGGGCGTCATGCTCTACCATGGAGTGACCCTTGGAGGAACAGGAAAGGATGTCGGTAAACGCCATCCAACGGTTCGTGAAGGAGCCTTGGTCTCTGCTCATGCTCAGGTCATCGGCCCAATTGAGATTGGAGCCAAGGCCAAAGTAGGAGCAGGGGCGGTCGTGGTCTCCGATGTGCCGAGTGATGTGACCGTTGTCGGAGTCCCTGCCAAGATTGTTCGTGTTCACGGCAAAAAGGATGAGCCAATCATTCACCAAGAAGAAGAAAAACGCGAATACTACGTGAATAAGATGGAGCACGCCAAGGAAGCCAGTCATCGGTCTTCTAGCTTGTAAGGAGATAGCTACATGATTCAAGCAACCAATATATTGAAAGACCACCAACTATTGGAAGCAAAGGCTCTGATTGCTATCTGTCAGAACTATGACGGAACTTTTCGGGAGCCCTATCTCTCTAACATGCTTAATTTTTGACCCAAACATGCCCGCCTTTTTTTCCTTTACTATGAAAAAGGCGAACTTGTTGGCCTATTAACAGTCTATGCAGATGACCCAGATGTGGATGTGACGATACTGGTCCACCCCAATCATCGTCGTCAAGGCATTGCGCGTGCTTTATATAGAAGTTTTGAGAAAGAAACGGCCTCTTATCCAATTGAGTCTGTTACCTTTCAGACTGAGCGTATTTTTCTAGAGCGCCATCCTGATTTTGTCAACAACTGGGGACTGGTCGAGGATGAAGAGACAGAAACTTGGTTAGGACGTGATCGAACCGCTTATGCATTAGATTCCCGTTCGGATGTCGATGTGCTCTTGGCAGAACCTTCTTATCTTGAAGTCATTGCCATTCTCCATCATCAAACGTTTTCAGATGAAACGGAATCGCTGGAATTAAGTCACAGATACATTTCTGAGGCCTTGAATGATTCCGACAGCCTAATTTATATTTTACTCAAGGATGGTCAAGTCATTGGAGTTTGTACTGTCGATGTATCTGGAACTAGCAACTACCTCTATGGACTTGCAGTTGTAGAAGATTATCGTGGCAAAGGTGATGGGAGCTATCTAGCAAAATCCCTTATCAACCAACTGATTGAGCAAAATGACAAGGCATTTCAGATTGCCGTAGAAGACAGCAACCTAGGTGCTAAACGCTTGTATGAAAAGATTGGCTTTGTCAAACAGACCCAGGTGGTTTATCTGAAACCAAAAGTGTAGAACTGGAAAGGAAACTACAAGAATGGCAGTATATTTTTACGGCTGTATCACCATGGATGGCTACTTGGCAGACAGCCAGTACAGGATAGACTGGCTGCATCAGCTTGGTTCTGTAGAGGATACAGGCTATGATGACTTTTACAGGCAAATGGATATCACCATCATGGGCAAGCGGACCTTTGAGGAAATCCAAGATTTGCAAGATGTAGAAAGTTTTTATCAAGCTACGGAAAACTATGTCTTTACGCATGATAGGCACTTGCCTGTCAGCAATTACCAGCCAGTAGCTGGGGATGTGGTGGACTTTGTTCACCAGATTGACAAAGGCAAAAATGTCTTTGTGATTGGTGGTAATTCCTTGGTAGGACCGCTCTTGGATGCGGATCTTTTCGACCACCTCATTATTCAGATAGCGCCCCTTATCCTAGGAAAGGGGGTTCCCCTCTTTACCCAAGAGGAAGGGCAGCGCTTTTACCAACTGGATAGCCTCAGACAATTTGGCCCTTTTGCAGAGCTGGTTTTCAGCCGAAAAAGTCAGAAATAGAGAAGGGAGTGGACCGCATGATTAAAATTTACGACACCATGACCCGCAACTTGCGGGATTTTGTCCCTATCGAGGAAGGGAAGGTCCGCATGTATGTTTGTGGGCCAACTGTTTACAACTATATCCACGTTGGGAATGCCCGTTCAACGGTAGCCTTTGACACGATTCGTCGCTACTTTGAGTATCGTGGCTACGAAGTTGCTTACATTTCCAACTTTACAGATGTGGATGATAAGATCATCAATCGTGCCAAGGAAGAAGGCATTACGCCTCAGGAAGTGGCAGACAAGTACATTGTGGCTTTTCGTGAGGATGTGACGGCTCTGGGGGTCAAGCCTGCTACCCGTCACCCTCGTGTGGTTGAGTTTATGGATGATATTATTCGTTTTGTCACCGACTTGATCGAAAAAGGATATGCCTACGAGAGTCAAGGGGATGTTTATTTCCGTGTGGAAAAATCCCATAACTATGCCAAATTGGCGAATAAAACTTTGGAAGACTTGGAGTTAGGTGCTTCAGGTCGGACAGATGAAGAGACGGCTCGTAAGGAAAATCCAGTCGACTTTGCTCTTTGGAAAGCTGCCAAGCCAGGTGAAGTTTCTTGGGACAGCCCTTGGGGGCCTGGTCGTCCGGGATGGCACATCGAATGTTCGGTCATGTCAACGGGGATTTTAGGGGATACCATTGATATTCATGGGGGTGGAGCCGATCTCGAATTCCCGCACCATACCAATGAAATCGCTCAGTCAGAGGCTAAAACAGGCAAGACCTTTGCCAATTACTGGATGCACAATGGCTTTGTCAATATTGATAATGTCAAAATGTCCAAGTCCTTGGGCAACTTTATCACTGTGCATGATGCTCTCAAGACCATCGATGGCCAAGTGCTTCGCTTCTTCTTTGCGACCCAGCACTACCGCAAACCCATCAACTTCACAGAAAAAGCTGTGCGCGATGCGGAGACCAACCTCAAGTATTTGAAAAATACCTACGAGCAACCTTTCACAGGAGAAGTGGATCCAGCAGACTTGCAAAGCTTTGTGGACAAGTTTGTAGTGGCTATGGATGAAGATATCAATGCGGCAAACGGAATCACCGTCGTCTTTGAATTGGCCAAATGGATCAACTCAGGACATTACAACCAAGATGTCAAGGAGCCCTTGGCAAAGATGTTAGAAGTCTTTGGAGTGGTCTTTGTCGAAGAAGTCTTGGATGCAGATATTGAAGCCTTGATCGCTGAACGCCAAGAAGCACGGGCTAAGAAAGATTTTGCGCGAGCAGATGAAATTCGCGATGAATTGGCTGCGCAAGGAATCAAGCTTTTGGATACAAAAGAAGGTGTAAGGTGGACACGTGATTGATGTCAATCTGATTAATGGAATTGCCCTAGCCTTTGAGGGAGATGCGGTTTATTCCATGTATATCCGTAAGCATTTGATTTTGCAAGGGATGACCAAGCCTAACAAACTCCACCAGACTGCGACTAGGTATGTCTCTGCCAAGGCGCAAGCTAATCTGATTGCGACCATGCTTGAGGAAGATGTTTTGACAGAGAAAGAAGTTGAAATCTATAAGCGCGGCCGTAACACCAATAGTCACACCAAGGCAAAAAATGCCGACGTCGTAACCTATCGTATGTCGACAGGTTTTGAAGCGGTCATGGGTTACTTGCACTTGATAGATGAAATCAACCGCTTAGAGGAATTGGTGGCTTGGTGTATTCAAAAAGTGGAAGAAGGGACAAAGTAGTGAAAGATATCAGAGAGTGGTTCCCTCAGGCAGAGGTAACGGATCAACCCAATCCACCAGCTGGTTTGTAGCCATTCCCCTGCAGGCCCAGCAATGGTTGCAATTGAAGGAAGAAGAGCTGACCGAGAGAGAAAAACAATTGATTGCCTGGTTGGCTAGTGAGGAAGATCTTGCCCCCAATCCATGGTACCAATACCTGATAGATGGGAAAGGGGAAGCCCCTCAAGTCATTAAAAAGATGCAACTCGTCTATTGTCACCTCTCACATTCGACAGCGGAAGGTATTGCTTCTTGGCTAGAGATGATGCAGACGCTCTTGCCAAACTTTCGAGCAACCTTGCAACTGAGTGGACAAGATTATGTGCTCATTCTGGATCAAGAGCAGTCGCTAACTGTGGCTGATATCTTAAAAAGATACCGTCTCTGCCATGGAGTATGACTTCAATATTCGTTTATCTATCTTGGTCGGGCAAGTATGGACCGAGTCTAAAGACGGGAAAGTGTCTCCTGTCATCCGAGCAGAACAGGCTGTCTTTCGAGCTTGGATTCGAGAAGGCCATCAAGGTGTCTATCGCTTTTCTCAACTCTATCTGTGGGGAATCGAGCAGGCAGATTTGGATCTTACCCCAATCAAAGCAAGCTTGCATCAGTTGATTGAAAGTCAAGATCAATTGCAAGACATCATTGTTGCTCTTTGGGACAATGGGGCAGTCGTAACCAAGGCCGCCCAACAACTCTATCTCCACCGCAATTCGCTCCAATACAAGATTGATAAGTGGGAGGAGTTGACGGGTCTTCAGTTGAAAAATCTGACAGATCTAGCCCTGTGCTATCATTTAGTTTTACAAGATGTGATTTAAACGGAATCAATCCAGAGTTTTGTGCAACTTGCACAAAACTCTTTTTCTTTTTTGTGAGACTTGCCATAGAAATGTAAAACGTTTTCATTTACAATAGAACTATAAAAATCAAAGGAGTACCATCATGGTAGAATTGAATCTTAAAAATATATACAAAAAATATCCAAACAGCGAACACTACTCAGTTGAAGACTTCAACTTGGACATCAAAGACAAAGAGTTTATCGTTTTCGTAGGTCCTTCAGGATGTGGTAAATCAACTACTCTTCGTATGATCGCTGGTCTTGAAGATATCACAGAAGGTGAATGTTCCATCGATGGTGTCGTTGTAAACAACGTGGCACCTAAAGACCGTGACATCGCCATGGTATTCCAAAACTACGCTCTTTACCCACACATGACTGTGTACGATAACATGGCCTTTGGTTTGAAATTGCGTAAATACAGCAAGGAAGATATCGACAAACGTGTACAAGAAGCAGCTGAAATCCTTGGCTTGAAAGAATTCTTGGATCGTAAACCAGCTGACCTTTCTGGTGGTCAACGTCAACGTGTGGCTATGGGTCGTGCCATTGTCCGTGATGCAAAAGTGTTCTTGATGGACGAACCTTTGTCAAACTTAGATGCCAAATTGCGTGTATCCATGCGTGCTGAAATCGCTAAAATCCACCGTCGTATCGGAGCTACAACTATCTACGTAACTCACGACCAAACAGAAGCGATGACATTGGCAGACCGTATCGTTATCATGTCAGCAACTAAGAACCCTGCTGGTACTGGTACAATTGGACGTGTTGAACAAATTGGTTCTCCGCAAGAAGTGTACAAAAACCCTGTGAACAAATTCGTAGCTGGATTTATCGGAAGCCCAGCGATGAACTTCATTAACGTGAAATTGGAAAATGGCTACATCGTTGCTAACGGTTTGAATTTGAAAGTTCCAGAAGGTGCTTTGAAAGTTCTTCGTGAAAAAGGCTATGAAGGCAAAGAATTGATCTTTGGTATCCGTCCAGAAGATGTGAATACAGAGGCTGCTTTCCTTGAAACATTCCCAGAATCAGTAGTAAAAGCAACCATCTCTGTATCTGAGTTGCTTGGTTCTGAATCTCACTTGTACTGCCAAGTTGGTGACAACGAATTCATCGCTAAAGTGGATGCGCGTGACTACCATGAAACAGGTGCAACTATCGAACTTGGATTTGACTTGAACAAAGCTCACTTCTTCGATAAAGAAACTGAAAAAACAGTATACTAAAATTTGAATAATATAGAGGCTGAGACGCATGTCTTGCCCTTCTATTTATTAAAGGAGACAAGAAATGGAAAAAGATTGGTGGAAGGGAAAAGTCGCTTACCAGATCTACCCGAAAAGCTTTAAGGACAGCAATGGCGACGGGATTGGGGACCTGAAAGGAATTACTCAAAAGCTAGATTATCTTGAAAAACTTGGAATCGATATTCTCTGGCTATCCCCTATTTACAAGAGTCCTTTTATTGATCAGGGCTATGATATTTCAGACTACTATGCCATTGATCCCCTCTTTGGGACTATGGAAGACATGGAAGAGTTGATTGCGGAAGGCAAGAAGCGGGGCATTTCCATTATTATGGACTTGGTGGTCAACCACTGCTCCAGCCATCACGAGTGGTTCCAAAAAGCTTTAGCGGATCCTGATGGCCCTTATGCGGATTACTTTTATTTTATCGAAAGTGACAAGGAGCCCAACAACTGGGAAAGTTATTTTGGAGGCAGTGTCTGGGAACCGGTTCCTGGCACCAACAAATACTATCTCCATTCTTACCATAAGGATCAGCCGGATCTCAATTGGCAAATCCTGTCCTGCGCGAAGAAATTTACACTATGATCAACTGGTGGTTGGACAAGGGGATTGCGGGCTTTCGGATCGATGCCATTATCAATATCAAAAAGGATCTGGAATGGCGTTCGCTTCCATCAGATCGTGCCAATGGCTTGGTCCCAGTACTGGAATCATTGGTGAATGCCCAACCGATTGAGCCCTTCTTGCAAGAGTTAAAGGAGCGAACCTTTGCTAAGTACAATGCCTTCACTGTAGGGGAAGTTTTCAATGAAACCGACGAAGAATTGCATTTCTTTATCGGAAAAGATGGTGTCTTTTCTTCGATTTTTGACTTCAAGCAAACCATGCTAGGTCAGGAAGGAAAGGGCTGGTTTGACCATACTCTTCCAACAGCAGATGAACTTAAGGAAAGTATTTTTCAAGCGCATGAGCGCGCGGATAGCATTGGGGTCCTCTCAACCATCATTGAAAATCATGATGAGCCTCGTGGTGTGTCCCACTATATCGCAGAAGGTCCTGTAAACGATACCAGTAAAAAAGCCCTAGGAACCATTCAAGTGTTGCGCAAGGGAATTCCTTTTTATCTATCAAGGCCAAGAAATTGGGATGGAAAAACCAAGTCTTTGAATCAGTGGAGGATTTTGATGATATCGCAACGATTAATGGCTACCATGTGGCTAAAGAGGCCGGTCTGAGCGAGGAAGAAGCCTTGGCGGCGATTGCCAACTACAGCCGAGACAATGCGCGGACGCCGATGCAGTGGACAGCAGAGCCAGGTCTGGGCTTTAGCGATGGACCAGCTTGGTTGATCAGTCCCAAACCGGATTATTCCATCAATGTGGAAGACCAGGAAAAGGACCCAGACTCCATCTTGAATTATTATCGTCAGCTGACGGCCTTGTATCGCCATCCTCTCTATGGAAATACCATCCGGTTTGGAGATATGATCCCAGCTTATCGGGATCGTGAAAACATCATCGCCTTCGAACGTCGTGGGGACAAGCGTCTCTTAATTGTCAGCAATTTTCAAAATCGTCAAGCTAGCTTGGACTTGCCAGCTCCGATTGAAACTGTCATTTTAAATAATGTCACGGGACTATTCCAAGAAGGAGACCAAGTGTTAGAATTGGCCCCTTACCAAACCATCGTGTTGGAATTAGCAGAATAGAAAAGAACCTTCGCGTCTGCGAAGGTTCTTTTCATGTCGTCCAAGTCTAAACCTGGAACTTATTCAACTTCTTTCTTTTTCAAGAGGAGGAATCCACCGCTAACGGCTAGCAAGAAGCTTGAAAGGACGAAGTGTGCAGATGAGCTTTCTCCTGTTTCTGGGAGAAGTTCTGCTTTTGCTTTTTTTTGGACAGCTGGGCTAGCTTGGTAGTTGACAGCTTGCACAAGAGTTTGATTATGAATTGGTACCCCTACACGATCAGGATTTTTCGGTGGAACGTAGTCTTTAAGGTTGCCAACTCGCTGCCAAAGATCGCGTTGGTTACCCAGCGGAAGAAGTGGACAGGGTGTTGGCGATTGGTTGGATTTCCGGCATAGACAAAGAGTGGTTGGCCGAGAAGTTCCCCAGAAATGGCCATGACCTTATTGGCTAGGACCTCATTTTTTGGCCACCAGCCCGCAATGTAGTAGTCACTTGAAGCGATACTCATCAAGGTCTTGATAGAATTCGACCTTGATGGAGATGAAGGTTTCAAGATCTCGGAGTAGTTGCAAAAGGGTTGCTCGGGTTTCAAATTCTTGACGAGATCGAGGGAGAGGTCGTTCACGAAAGACTGCTAGATAGCGATTGATTTCATCAAGAAGGAATTGAGCTGGATTTTCCTGACTGAGTTGGCTGGCTGTTTTAGCAAAGAGTTGAGCCAAAATAAGACTCTCGCTCGCGGCTAATTGGCAGTTGTTTACGTTGTTGGCCATGTCTCGCAGGATATTATTTTGGCGCTTGCGCATTTCAAAATAGTGGATATGGTAGTTGGTCTGATGGAAGAGGTGGTTGGAATGGTCTAGATATACCAAATCGAGAGCCTCTTTTAAGATAGAATCTAGCTCACGAATCAAGCTGGCATCGTTGCTTCCATCTCCTTTTCCTAAATTCTGCAAACCGATAGAGAATCTTCTTGAGTTGTTCCTCAACAATCTCGTGATAGCGATCAATTTCTTCTTGTCGAGAAGGCATATAGAGATTGGCAAGGAGAGCAAAGCTGGTTCCAATTAGGAAAATAGCCACTTCATTTCCTAATAGGGCTAGAGAAGTGGATTTTTCTAGCAGGAGATGGGTAACCAGGACAGAACTTGGTGTGATGCCAATTTCCCAGCCTTGTAGAAAAGCAAGTGGGACATAGGTAGCCAGATAAAAACCAAGAGCCCAGAGATTGTAGCCGAGAATCTGAAAGGCTAAGCTTCCAAGGAACAGGGCTAGAAGCATGGACATAAAGCGGTTGTAGGCCAATCTAGCTGTACTGCGACGGGTATCGGTAATGCTGAGGATGGCAATAATCCCCGCAGAGGTGGCGTAGGCCAGACCTAAAAACTCTGCAAGCAAGATAGCCAAACAGGTGGCGAGGACCATCTTGATGGTTCGGTGAATAAGTGGCATAATGCTGATTCTTTCCTTTTTCTAAACTAGTTTTATTATACCACAAGCAAAGTGGGCTACTTCAAATGTTTCACCTGATATGGCAATTGTGTTATACTAGTTTCATGGAAAAAAACGATATTGTTTACGGCGTTCATGCCGTCACAGAAGCACTGATCGCAAATACAGGAAATAAATTGTATATCCAGGACGATTTGCGAGGAAAGAATGTAGAAAAAATCAAGGATCTGGCTACAGATAAGAAGGTGTCCATTTCTTGGACTCCTAAGAAGACCTTACAAGAAATGACAGAAGGGGCTGTCCACCAAGGTTTTGTCTTGCGAGTTTCAGAATTTGCCTATACGGACTTGAATGATATCTTGGCCCAGGTAGCTGATCAAGACAATCCCTTGCTCTTGATTTTGGATGGCTTGACCGATCCCCATAACTTAGGATCCATTCTCCGAACAGCCGACGCTACCCAGGTGGCTGGAGTCATCATTCCCAAGCACCGTGCTGTTGGGGTGACACCTGTTGTTGCCAAGACCTCAACTGGAGCAGTAGAGCATGTCCCTATTGCTCGGGTGACCAACCTTAGCCAAACCTTGGATAAATTAAAAGAAGCAGGTTTTTGGATTTTTGGAACCGATATGAATGGAACGCCTTCTCACAAATGGAATACCAGTGGGAAGCTAGCCCTTATCATTGGAAACGAAGGCAAGGGCATTTCGTCCAATATTAAAAAGCAAGTGGATGAAATGATTACGATTCCGATGCAGGGGCATGTCCAAAGTCTGAATGCTAGTGTCGCAGCAGCAATCCTCATGTATGAGGTCTTTCGCAATAAACTATAATAGAAGAAATCGTAGGAAGGGGGAGTCGATGAAGGAAAAGATTTTGTTAGTGGACGGCTACAATATGATTGCCTTCTGGCAGGAAACCCGTCAGCTCTTTAAGAAGAGTGAGCTAGATGCCGCACGAACGATCCTCCTAGAAAAGCTTAGTCACTATGCCAGCTTTGAAGGCATTCGCGTGATTTGTGTGTTTGATGCCCAATATATGCCAGGGATTCGTCAGACCTATGAGGAATTTCAAGTCCAAGTGGTCTTCACAGCGGAGGATGAAACCGCCGATGACTACATTGAACGCTTGGCAGCAGAGCTCAATACCCCCCTTCACCAAGTATCAGTCGCGACGAGTGACTTGAATGAGCAATGGACGGTCTTTGCTCAAGGAGCGCTCCGTGTTTCGGCGCGTGAGCTGGAGAAGAGAGTCGCCGTTGTCAAAGCTGATTTGAACCAGGCGCGAGGAGCCGTCAACGATCAAAAACCACCGATACGGCCTTTTGACCAAGAGGGCCTACGTCAACTACAAAAAGAGATGGGAGCAAGTAAATGACCTTTAAAATTTTAACAGATTCAACTGCAGATTTAGATGAAAGATGGGCACAGGAGCATGATGTAGAAATCGTCGGTTTGTCGATCCAAGTCGATGGGACTCATTATGAGACAGTAGGTCCAGACAAACTTACTAGCCCCCAATTATTAGCAGAAATGCAAAAGGGTGCTAAACCAACGACCAGCCAGGTCAATGTTGGGCAATTCCCAAGAGATTTTCAAGGGTTATGCTCAGCGCAAGGAAGACCTCCTTTATATCGCCTTCTCTTCAGTCTTGTCAGGGACCTACCAGAGTGCGGTCATGGCAAGAGACTTAATCCTTGAAGACTACCCAGAAGCTGTGATTGAAATCATCGATCCAAAAGCTGCAGGGATTGGAGAGGGCTACTTGTCTATGCTAGCAGTTGAGGCGCGTGATGCAGGAAAGAGTTTGGATCAAGTCAAGGAAGAGCTGATGGAAGTTGCCCCTAAGTTACGGACCTATTTCTTGGTGGATGATCTCTACCATCTGATGCGCGGAGGACGTCTCTCTAAGAGTTCAGCCATCGTGGGAAGTTTGGTCAACATCAAACCCCTTCTTTGGATTGATGCAGAAGGCAAGTTAGCCCCTATAGCCAAAGTTCGGGGGCGTAAAAAAGCCATGCGAGAAATGCTTTCACTCATCCAGGATGATATCGGCCACAGCACAGCTTTGGTTTCTTACACGGACGATCTTGCTGGAGCGGAAGAGCTCAAGGCTCAATTGTTGGAGAATCCGGCCATCTCTCAAGTTTTGATTATGCCTTTAGGTCCAGTCATTGCAGCCCACGTCGGTCCTAATTCTCTCATCGGCTTTGTCATAGGAAAAGAAAATCGCAAATAATTTTTCAAATCGGTTGACTTTTATTTGAAAAATTTGATACAATAGTAGGCGGTATTGTTTACCCCATTTGTAAGGCCCCGGAACCTTTCAAATAACTCGCGGACCGGAACATCCGCCCTGTAAACAAAAACGATATTCATAATAGGAGAAATCATGAACAAAACTACATTCATGGCTAAACCAGGCCAAGTAGAACGCAAATGGTACGTTGTTGACGCAACTGATGTACCTCTTGGACGCCTTTCAGCAGTTGTTGCTAGCGTGCTTCGCGGAAAAAACAAACCAACATTCACACCACACACTGATACAGGTGACTTCGTAATCGTTATCAATGCTGAAAAAGTTAAATTGACTGGTAAAAAAGCAACTGATAAGATCTACTACACTCACTCAAATCACCCAGGTGGATTGAAATCAATCTCTGCTGGTGAACTTCGTTCTAAAAATGCAGTTCGTTTGATTGAGAAATCAGTTAAAGGTATGCTTCCACACAATACTCTTGGCCGCGCTCAAGGTATGAAATTGAAAGTATTCGTTGGAGCTGAGCACACTCACGCTGCACAACAACCAGAAGTTCTTGATATTTCAGGACTTATCTAAGGAAAGGAACAATAAAGTATGTCACAAGCACAATATGCAGGTACTGGACGTCGTAAAAAAACGCTGTTGCACGCGTTCGCCTTGTTCCAGGAACTGGTAAAAATCACTGTTAACAAAAAAGATGTTGAAGAGTACATCCCACACGCTGACCTTCGTCTTGTAATCAACCAACCATTCGCAGTTACTTCAACTGTAGGTTCATACGACGTTTTCGTTAACGTTGTAGGTGGTGGATACGCTGGTCAAGCAGGAGCTATCCGTCACGGTATCGCTCGTGCCCTTCTTCAAGTAGACCCAGACTTCCGCGATTCATTGAAACGCGCAGGACTTCTTACACGTGACTCACGTAAAGTTGAGCGTAAGAAACCAGGCTTGAAAAAAGCTCGTAAAGCATCACAATTTAGTAAACGTTAAAACTTATTTAAACTTATTGAAAGCATTTCGTATCAAAAATACGGGATGCTTTTTCTGTTCACCCCAAATTTTTGTAACTAGGTGATACTTGAAATTAATACAAATTTGGTTGTTTTTGATAAATCTAAGCAACACTACATGATGAAGTGAAAGGGGATGAATCTTTGATAGTATTCACTTATTGTGAAATATGATATATTTATTAATTAGATGGATGAATACTTCTAGAGTTAAATATAGTATAATAGGGACATACTTTTTGGTTTATTTTTTTGTTTTGTAGTCGGATTATGAAAGAATATCCAATATTATGCGATAAGATAGAATGTTACAAAAAAAGAAAGGGGATGCAATCCGATGAAGAAAGACAGATTAATTGTATTGACAGATGCTGTTCTAGCAATTATTATGACCATCTTGGTTTTTAGAGTTAGAAAAACCAACAACACCAAGTCTTGAAGCTTTTTGGGATTTACGGCAAAAATTTCTTTGCTTGTTTTCTTTCCTTTTTCTGGTTGGGATCGTTATGGATGGCACTAAACACATTATGGGAAAAAGGTTGAGAAAAATTTCCTCAGAAATTATTTGGTGGAATTTGTTTCTACTCTTGGAGCGGCAGGAGTTCTCTTTGGAGAATTTCATGCCATCCAAGATACCAGTCTGAATGATGTGGTGGACCGGATCTATATAAATGTCAAGGATTTACCGTTTCAGTCCTTGGGAGCTTTTAGCTAATATCCTGTCTGATATTAAGAAGGGACTGATTCAAGACAGTCATATCTGGTCTTTCTTCCAGTCATTTTTTTCAAACAATATCAGTTGATAATCAGCTTAAATCAGATCTATCAGTTTGTCTATCTTTCTCTGATGGAGATCATGTCCTATCTTCACTTTGATTATTGGAAAAAAACGGCTCGGTCAGGAGCTAGTATGAATAAGGAGAACAAATGAAACGTTTAAAAATGTTATGGCATATTATGCAGGTTACGGGTTTTACTCGGTTTTGCTCTGAGTTTTTGTGACCTTTGTTTTTTTGGGTCAGGAGGCGTGCTTTTTCCTAGTTGAACCTGCTATCACAAATTACGGAGACGGTCTTTGGTATGCTTTTGTGACTTCGACGACTGTCGGCTACGGGGATCTCCTAGCTGTGACCTTGATTGGAAGGATTACCAGTGTCTTCTTGACGATTTATGGGCTCATATTTTTTGGCTGTTTATCAGCTGTTATTTTTAATTATTATACCAATTTAAATAAGGAAAGAGGAGAGGACAAATGACTGCCAATTATTCAACACGGGAATACCGTGAGAAATTATACGATGACCTTCATGTTCGATTGAGAGATACAGCGATTTTTGATGTGTGCAATTTTTTTATTGCCTCTATCGGACTAAATATGAATTCAACAGCTGTCATTATAGGAGCCATGTTGATTTCACCTCTCATGACACCGATTGTTGGACTGGGATTCGGTTTAGCTATTTTTGATACGCGTTTAATCAAGCAATCTCTAGAGGTTTTATTGACTCAAGTGTTGGTCAGTTTGCTTGTCTCGACTCTGTATTTCTGGATTTCTCCCTTGTCTTATGCAAGTAGCGAGTTGATTGCACGAACCTCTCCAACCATTTGGGATGTCCTCATTGCTATTGCTGGTGGGATTGCTGGTTGTGATCGGTTCAAGGAAAAAAGAAGCAAACAATATCGTGCCAGGAGTAGCCATTGCTACAGCTCTGATGCCGCCTATCTGTACTGCTGGCTATGGTTTTAGCTAATGGGAATGTACGATTTTTTTATTGGGGGCTCTCTATCTTTTCTTGATCAACTGTGTCTTTATCATGCTAGCCAACATTGTTGGAACAAGAATTTTGATGAGAAAAATCTCCTTTAACTTCATTTAAAGAGCTGAGCATTAAAATGAGAATTGGCTTGATATCTTTGATTGTATTGTTGATTCTTCCAGCTAGCTATTCGGCAGTTACTCTGACAATAGAACAAGCGCGCAAAGAAGGGATCAAACAGTTTGTAGGAAAAAGAGTTCGCCAATTATACGGTTATTAATCAAGTCTACAAGTCAAGTAACAATGAATTGGTCTTGACGGTTGTTGGAGATCCGATTTCAGAAGAAGAATTAGAAACACTCCACCAAAAACAAGCCTCTTACGGTATTCAATCTGTTCAATTGAAAGTGAATCAAGTTCAGAACTCGCCAACATTAGATAGTGAAGCGACCAAGGAATTTTATGAAAACATTGACAAGTATATTGATCAAAAAAACTCTCTGAAAAAAAGATTCACAAAAACGATCTCGTAAAAAGAAAATGAAGCAGACAAGGATTGAGGACAATGAACTGAATCGGTTTTTACGCCGTGTTTTTCTTGTATCTTCCTCTTTCTTACTTATAGCAGGTTGTTTTTGCTTGAATAAGAAATAAATTAGAAGTTCTATCATCTAAGAAAAATGATGAACAAAAAATCATTTAACTAATGGTGTGAACGTTTAGTGTTTATCAGCTCCATTCTCTGTAATTTTGGGGGTAAAATCCACACCATTCGGATAAAATTAGTTGAATTTGATTGGAAAAAAGCTTTTATAAAAGCGGAGAAAAGTCTTGATATTACGCTGTTTTTAGTCCAACTGAAATTCATACTTTCCAAACCAGGTCTTAAGAAAGCTCGTAAAGCTAGCCAGTTCTCTAAACGTTAATTCGTTACTGGAAAGCAGAATACAAACGAAAACACTTTGCAGTTTGCAAGGTGTTTTTTTCTATTTCTAATATATCGTTTACAAATGAATGGCAAACAAAAACCACCCCATCTCCCCCAGTCAAATAGGACTGTAGAAAATAGGGTGGTTCCAGAATGTTAACGATTAGTTATCGTCTTTGTGAAGGATGTTTTTCACACCCTTGATAGCTCCTTCGACAGCTTCTTTTGCGTCTTCAGCAACTTCTTTTGCTTTTGATGCAACTTTTTCAGCAACGCCTTCAGCTTCTGTTTTTGTGTCGCCGGTTATTTTACCGAAACCTTCTTTAACAGAACCTTTAACTTGGTTTAATTTATCTTCTAATGACATAGTGTCACCTCCGTTAAGTAAATAGTTTTTTTAATCTGAATTCAAGACAGTTCATTTAAAAAATTAAAACTATTTAGCTCAGATTAATATAAGTATATGCCTTCTGAAATGGAAAGTCAAATATTCGCTACAGTATTTTGAGAGTGGGAAGGAGTTATGACGAGATCGCAACTAATGATGGATAGGTCCTTAGCTTGATCTTTAATTGAAGAAACAAAGGTTTTCAGCTATTTCATAACAAAATCGTCCAGGTGATTAAGGAACAATATATTGTAGAATCGTCAGGCTAGAAAATCTAAACGGCTGTTTTTTCTTAGCAAAGTGGAGTAAAAAACAAAAGAAGATGACACTTTCTGTTCAAAAAGGGACAATTGAGGGCCACCTTGCCTACAAGTTTTTCCATGTGTTATATTTGTACATAATTGTACGAAAGAATGATATTGGAGAATAGATGATATGAAATATGCCAAACATGGAGTCGCTTTACTGTTCCTGTTATATCTATTTGTTTTTGGGATTGAAGGCCTTGGTATCTATCTAACTGGAGTTTTCAATGGTGATGTAAGTTTTCTTTATTTCATCTATTTGATTCTCTACTCTTTGCTTCTCATCGGCATTCTATTTTGGTTTAAAAGGCAGAAGATAGTCGTCCGTTCAAATATACAGAAATGGAAGTGGCACTATCTGGGGTATTTTGCTCTGGTGCTCTTGTGGTTCTTTGTTGAAAGATGGGTGCTGCAAACTTTTCAGGATTTGCTGGTTCCTGTCGTTCATCAAACCAAATTGCCATCCTCCATTTATCTAAATGGCCCGGGTATTTCGGGTACTTTGTTTTTTGTCCTAGCAACTGTTACATCTCCTATGATAGAAGAATTTATTTTTAGAGGCTATCTGATGAATGTCTTCTTTAAAGAAAGTAAGTTTCATTTAGATGTTTTGCTTTCGGGTTTTCTCTTTGCGGCCTTTCATCTGATCCATCAATATCGGGATCCTGTAACCTTTTCTCTTTATTTCTGTTCAGGACTCTTCTTGGCAGCTGTCTATAAGAAAACTAAAGATATCCAGTTGCCCATCTTCTTGCATGGCTTTAGCAACTTTCTTACATTTTGGAAACCAATCTGGATTTTCATCTTTAATTATATCTACTGGCATTTTCTTGTTTAACATCTGTGTTTCCTCAGCCGCTACCTTAAGAAACATCGCTTGAGTCATCCGTTGATTGATCATGATATTAAGATTTACAGACATTCAAGAGATTCTCTTGGATGTCTTATTTTTATTTGTAAAACCGAACCTTCTCTAAAACATTTAAGCGATTTTAAGGGGAATATGCTACAATGGAAGCAAATAAATAGAATGGAGCAGTGAAATGAAAGCAATTATTACAGTTGTCGGAAAAGACCAAAAAGGAATCGTAGCAGGTGTTGCGACTAAAGTGGCAGAGTTGGGACTCAATATCGATGATATTTCCCAGACCGTATTGGATGAGTACTTCACTATGATGGCGGTTGTGACATCGGATGAGAAAAAAGATTTCACACAGCTTCGTTCAGAATTAGAAGAATTCGGTCAGTCTCTTCATGTAAAAATCAATATCCAGAGCGCTGCGATTTTTGATGCCATGCACAATTTGTAAGAGTGAGGTGGTAGAAATATGGACATTAAACAGGTAACAGAAACCATTGCCATGATTGAGGAGCAGAACTTTGATGTTCGGACCATCACCATGGGAATCTCACTGCTAGATTGTATTGATCCAGATATCGATAAGGCGGCTGAAAAAGTCTACCAGAAGATTGTAACAAAGGCCAAGGACTTAGTAGCTGTCGGGGATGAGATTGCAGCAGAACTCGGCATTCCGATTGTGAATAAGCGGGTTTCGGTCACTCCTATATCCATTATTGGAGCAGCAACCAATGCGACAGACTATGTGCCCTTTGCCAAGGCGCTGGATCGTGCGGCTAAAGAAGTTGGGGTCAACTTTATCGGTGGCTTCTCAGCCCTGGTTCAAAAAGGCTACCAAAAGGGGGATGAAATCCTTATCAACTCCATACCTCGCGCTCTAGCAGAGACGGACTTTGTCTGCTCTTCGGTTAACATTGGTTCCACTAAGACAGGGATCAATATGACAGCTGTCCGAGACATGGGCCGTATCATTAAAGAAGCTTCCCAAGCAGATCCGATGGGGCCAGGGAAACTGGTGGTCTTTGCTAATGCAGTAGAAGATAATCCTTTTATGGCAGGGGCTTTCCACGGTGTCGGTGAAGCGGATGTTGTCATCAACGTTGGGGTTTCTGGTCCTGGTGTTGTCCAACGGGCGATTGAAAAAGTTCCAGGTGCAAGCTTTGATGTATTGGCTGAAACCGTTAAGAAGACTGCTTTCAAGATTACTCGTGTTGGGCAATTGGTTGGTCAAATGGCTAGTGAACGTCTCGGTGTGGAGTTTGGGATTGTAGACTTGTCTCTCGCGCCAACGCCAGCTGTTGGGGATTCGGTTGCCCGTGTCCTTGAGGCCATGGGGCTTGAAGTAGTTGGAACCCACGGGACAACAGCAGCCCTTGCCCTGCTCAATGACCAAGTGAAAAAAGGTGGCATCATGGCTTGTAACCAAGTCGGTGGTTTGTCAGGTGCCTTCATTCCGGTCTCAGAAGATGAGGGGATGATTGCGGCGGTCCAATCGGGTCATATCAACCTGGAAATTGGAAGCCATGACTGCCATCTGTTCAGTTGGTCTGGATATGATTGCCATCCCGGCTGATACTCCAGCTACGACGATTGCGGCTATGATTGCCGATGAAGCAGCTATCGGAGTGATCAACCAAAAGACAACAGCGGTTCGGATTATTCCTTATGGAGAAGAAGGCGATATGTTAGAACTTGGAGGACTTCTTGGATCTGCCCCCGTTATGAAAGTTAACAAAGCTTCGTCAGCTGACTTTATCGCCCGTGGTGGTCAAATTCCAGCCCCAGTTCATAGTTTTAAAAATTAAAAAATAGCCCTGGAGCATACTGTTTGCTCAGGGCTTTTACTGTTGACCAAGGTAGTGAAAGTGAATCTAGAGGTCATCGCTGCCAGTTTCCTTATAAAAAATGATATAATAGAAGAACGTAAAAGGAGATCACATGGCGAAAACAAGATTATTTATTATTCGGCATGGAAAAACCATGTTTAATACGATAGGTCGTGCTCAAGGTTGGTCGGATACGCCTTTAACTGCTCAAGGAGAAGAAGGTATCCGTGAATTGGGAGTTGGGTTGAGAGAATCTGGTTTGGACTTTGTCCGTGCTGTTTCCAGTGATTCAGGTCGCGCCATTCAAACCATGGGGATTGTTTTAAACGAGCTTGGGCTCACAGATCAGATTCCTTATACTTTCAACAAAAAGATCCGGGAATGGTGTTTTGGAAGTTTTGATGGTGCCTATGGAGGAGAGCTGTTCCGTGGAGTCGTTCCCCGTGTTCTGGATATAGAAGACTACAAGAAGTTAACACTAGAAGAGTTAGCGAATGGGATCTACAAAGTGGATACAGCCGGTTGGGCTGAACCATGGGATGTGTTGAAAAACGGATTGTAGATGGTTTTGAAGAGATTGCTAAAGAAGTTGAAGCTAAGGGTGGTGGAAATGTTCTTGTTGTCAGTCATAGTATGACCATCGGTTCCTTTGTGTGCATTTTAAATCCAGAGATTGTGTTAGATCCAAGGGTTGAAAATGGCAGTGTTACCCTGGTAGAATACGAGAATGGACACTTCTCTATCCAGACTATCGGAGATGAATCTTATCGCAAGCTAGGTGCTAACTGGTTAGAGGCCCACTCAGAAGAAATTGATGTAAAAAAATAAGATATATTATATAAGAAGAAAACAATTGCAGGAGGATAGAAATGGCAAAGACAAAATTGTATATTGCCCGTCACGGAAAAACCATGTTTAATACGATCGGTCGCGCCCAAGGGTGGTCCGATAGTCCCTTGACGGAAGCTGGCGAACGAGGGATTCATGAATTAGGGATTGGTCTGCGTCAAGCAGGAATCCAGTTCCAACAAGCTGTGTCCAGTGACTCTGGTCGAACCATTCAAACCATGGGGATTGTGCTAGAAGAATTAGGGTTAACAGGTAAAATTCCTTATCGCTATGATAAGCGTATTCGCGAATGGTGTTTTGGAAGCTTGATGGCGCCTACGATGGAGAACTCTTTATGGGGGTTCTGCCACGTGTCTTTCGGGTCGATGATTTCCATCATTTGAGCTTGATGGAGTTGGCTGAAGGAATTGTCGAAGTGGATACAGCAGGCTGGGCAGAGTCTTGGGAAACTCTTCGCGATCGAATTTTGGAAGGCTTTACGGCAATTGCCAAGGATGTTGAGTCTCAAGGTGGTGGCAATGCCATCGTGGTCAGTCATGGGATGACCATCAGCACCTTGATTTACCTGATTGATCCAAAGGCTTTTAAAGAATTTGTCTTGGACAATGGTAGTGTGACTGTTATTGAGTATGAGGATGGCCAACTTAAACTAGAAGCAGTTGGAGATATGTCATACCGACAGGTTGGAGCAAAATTGTTAGAGGAAGATCATGACTAAATACAAACTTGCCAAGAAAAGAGAAAAGAAAGTTAGCTGGATCGTGCTCTGCTGTTTAGGCCTTTGTCTGATTGGAGCAGGAGTGGGTATTTTCTATTTGAAACCTCAATGGCTTCATATGAGCGCTGTAGAAGATAGAAAAGTAGAAACAACCACTCCAAAAAAGGTTGAGAAAAAGGAAGAAAAACCTAAAACAGACCTTCCTCAAGTTTCTACTAAGGATTGGAACCTAGTCCTGGTCAATCGGGACAACAAGTTAGCTGAGCTGAACCCTCAGTTAGTTGATGTTGAAGAAATCAAGGTGGATAGTCGGATTGCAGAACAAACGAAACAGTTTCTAGCAGCGGCGAGAGCTGTCGCGCCTGAAGAATCCTTGATTTCGGGTTATCGAAGTGTGGAGGAGCAAACAGAACTCTATAATGAGCGGGTGGCGCAATTAGAAGCTACGGGACTTTCTCATGAGGAAGCAGAAGCTCAAGCTCAAGCTCAAGTACAGGTTCCAGGTGCTAGTGAACACCAAACGGGTCTTGCGATTGATATGAGTGCTCCAAATGGACAGTCTGAAGAGGTAGCCCAGCAGATTATTGCTTTGGCTCCCCAGTATGGTTTTGTTCTCCGCTATCCAGAAGGGAAAAATGCGATTACAGGTGTGGACTATGAAAACTGGCATTTCCGCTACGTTGGTGTAGAAAATGCCCAGTATATGGTCAAGCATCAGCTGGTTTTAGAAGAATACATTCAAAAATTGAAAGAAGCAGGTTTATAGGCTTTTTTAGACAAGTATCGGTCTTAAGAATGATTTTTAGCACTCTTTGAAAAAGAGTGCTAATTTTTTGGATTTTTCTCTTGACTTTCTCTTGAGAGGGTGTATAATAGAATCATGGTTTAGCACTTAAACACTTAGAGTGCTAAATACGAAAGAGAGGTGAGGTCATGGTTACAGAACGTCAAAATGAGATTCTAAATCTTGTCGTTGATATCTTTACCAAGACCCACGAACCAGTCGGTTCAAAAGCACTGCAAGATGTCATTCAATCTAGTAGTGCCACTATCCGAAACGACATGGCTGCTCTCGAAAAGCAAGGCTTATTAGAAAAAGCCCATACTTCGAGTGGCCGAATGCCTAGCCGGGCTGGTTTTCAATATTTTGTTCAGAACTCACTTGACCTAGAGCTGATTGATGAACAAGATGTCTACCAGGTGGTGAAAGCCTTTGATTTTGAAGCCTTTAAGTTAGATGATATCTTGGATGCTACGGCTAAGTTGCTAGCCCAGATGACGGGCTACACCGCAGTCATTCAGGATGTTGAGCCGACACGTCAGCGCTTGACGGGTTTTGAGATTGTTCCATTATCCAACCACGATGCCTTAGCGGTTCTGACCTTGGATGAATCAAAGCCTGTTACCGTCCAGTTTGCGATTCCAAAGAATTTCTTAACCAGTGACTTGGAAATCTTCCATCAGTTGGTTCAAGAACGTTTCATTGGAAATACAGTTTTGGATATCCACTACCGCTTGCGGACGGAGATTCCACAGATTGTACAGCGCTATTTCAAGACGACAGACAATGTATTGGATCTGTTTGATTACGTCTTCTCGCAATTGTTTCAAGAACTGGTCTTTGTAGAAGGAAAGGTTTCATCCTTAACCTACGCCGATCTTCAGACTTATCAGTTCTTGGATAACCCCCAACACGTAGCTCTTGAGTTGCGAGGGGGGATGCCGGAGGACCAAATGACCCAGATCCTGGTTGCTGAATCCCAAGAGAAGGCCTTGAAAAATGTGACTGTGATTAGTCATAAATTCCTAGTTCCTTATCGTGGGATGGCCCTCATGCATGTGATTGGTCCCGTAGAGATGGATTACAGGCGTGTGATTAGTCTCGTCAATGTTATCGGCCGAGTGCTGGTCATGAAGTTAACGGACTACTACCGTTACCTTAACAGCAACCATTATGAAGTAAATTAAGACCAAATGAAAGGGGTGTATGCCTTGACAGAAGAAATCAAAAAAGAAGACGTGAAAGAAGAGGAAGTTGCTGAGACAACTGAAGAAGTTGTAGAGGAAACCAACCAACCTTCTGAATTAGAAGAAGCACAAGCGCGTGCCGAAGAATTTGAAAACAAATACCTTCGTGCCCACGCAGAAATGCAAAATATTCAACGTCGTGCCAACGAAGAACGCCAACTCTTGCAACGCTATCGTAGCCAAGATTTGGCAAAAGCAATCTTGCCATCATTGGATAACCTTGAACGTGCCCTTGCCGTAGAAGGGTTGACAGATGATGTCAAAAAAGGACTAGAGATGGTTCAAGACAGCTTGATTCATGCTCTGAAAGAAGAAGGAATCGAAGAAATCGCAGCGGATGGCGAATTTGACCATAACTACCACATGGCCATTCAAACAGTACCAGCGGATGACGAGCATCCGGCTGATACCATCGCACAAGTCTTCCAAAAAGGCTACAAACTCCACGACCGGATCCTACGCCCAGCCATGGTAGTTGTCTACAACTAGGCTAGAGAACTTAAAAACCTTGTCCGAAACGACAATAAACTATGAAAGAAAGATAAACAATGGTTTAGCATTGCCAATAGTGAGCGAAGCGAACCAAAGGCGATACTTTTCGCCGTGGCGCTATTTTCGTAAACTTTGAGACCTTAGGCTCAAAGTTTAGTCAAAGAGATTGACGAAGTCAAGCTCTGACGGCGTCGCCACTTAAGAAGAGTATCAAAAAGAAAAAAAGAAGATAAAATTTAAGGAGAAAAACACATGTCTAAAATTATCGGTATTGACTTAGGTACAACAAACTCAGCAGTTGCAGTTCTTGAAGGAACTGAAAGCAAAATTATCGCAAACCCAGAAGGAAATCGTACAACTCCATCTGTAGTTTCATTCAAAAACGGTGAAATCATCGTTGGTGACGCTGCAAAACGTCAAGCAGTAACAAACCCAGATACAGTTATCTCTATCAAATCTAAGATGGGTACTTCTGAAAAAGTTTCTGCTAACGGAAAAGAATATACTCCACAAGAAATCTCAGCTATGATCCTTCAATACTTGAAAGGCTACGCTGAAGAATACCTTGGTGAAAAAGTAACCAAGGCTGTTATCACAGTTCCAGCTTACTTTAACGATGCTCAACGTCAAGCAACTAAAGACGCTGGTAAAATTGCTGGTCTTGAAGTAGAACGTATCGTCAACGAACCAACTGCAGCAGCTCTTGCTTATGGTTTGGACAAGACTGACAAAGAAGAAAAAATCTTGGTATTTGACCTTGGTGGTGGTACATTTGACGTATCTATCCTTGAACTCGGTGATGGTGTATTTGATGTATTGGCAACTGCAGGGGACAACAAACTCGGTGGTGACGATTTTGACCAAAAAATCATCGACCACATGGTTGCAGAATTCAAGAAAGAAAACGGCATCGACTTGTCAACAGACAAGATGGCTCTTCAACGTTTGAAAGACGCAGCTGAAAAAGCTAAGAAAGACCTTTCTGGTGTGACTTCAACTCAAATCAGCTTGCCATTCATCACTGCTGGTGAGGCTGGACCTCTTCACTTGGAAATGACTTTGACTCGTGCGAAATTCGATGATTTGACTCGTGACCTTGTAGAACGTACAAAAGTTCCAGTTCGCCAAGCCCTTTCAGATGCAGGTTTGAGCTTGTCAGAAATCGACGAAGTAATCCTTGTTGGTGGTTCAACTCGTATTCCAGCCGTTGTAGAAGCTGTTAAGGCTGAAACTGGTAAAGAGCCAAACAAATCAGTTAACCCTGATGAAGTAGTTGCTATGGGTGCTGCGATCCAAGGTGGTGTCATTACTGGTGATGTCAAAGACGTTGTCCTTCTTGACGTAACACCATTGTCACTTGGTATCGAAACAATGGGTGGTGTCTTCACAAAACTCATCGACCGCAACACAACAATTCCAACATCTAAATCACAAGTCTTCTCAACTGCAGCAGATAACCAACCAGCCGTTGATATCCACGTTCTTCAAGGTGAACGCCCAATGGCAGCAGATAACAAGACTCTTGGACGTTTCCAATTGACTGATATCCCAGCTGCACCTCGTGGTATCCCACAAATCGAAGTAACATTTGACATCGACAAAAACGGTATCGTATCTGTTAAGGCGAAAGATCTTGGAACTCAAAAAGAACAAACCATTGTTATCCAATCAAATTCAGGTTTGACAGACGAAGAAATCGATCGCATGATGAAAGATGCAGAAGCAAACGCTGAAGCAGATAAGAAACGTAAAGAAGAAGTAGATCTTCGTAACGAAGTAGACCAAGCAATCTTTGCGACTGAAAAGACAATCAAGGAAACTGAAGGTAAAGGCTTCGATGCAGAACGTGATGCTGCCCAAGTTGCCCTTGATGAGCTTAAGAAAGCCCAAGAAGACAACAACTTGGACGAAATGAAAGCAAAACTTGAAGCATTGAACGAAAAAGCTCAAGGACTTGCTGTGAAACTCTACGAACAAGCTGCAGCAGCTCAACAAGCTCAAGCAGGAGCAGAAGGCGCCCAAGCAACAGGAAACGCAGGCGATGACGTCGTAGACGGAGAGTTTACGGAAAAATAAGATGCAAAGCCCGTTAAAACCTCACAGTGAAAATAGGAAATCTGACGCAGAAACTTTAGTTTCTAGGAAGATTTACACCTAAAGGTAGCCATATCTGTAATTCGCTAAAGCGAAAACAGCTAAGTCTCTTTTTCACCCAGAGGTTAGGGCGTGCTCAGTTTTAGCCGAAACTCAATTCAGCCTAACTAGCAAATGATAAGAAGAAATCCAGAGGTTGCAACCCAGCCTCTGTTTTTCGGTAAAATAGAGGATGTTGCGTATGAAAAAAGTACTTTGCTTGATTTATCCTAATTTCTCTTTATGAGATAACTGCTTTAACGAGTACTTTAGCTCTGTCTTTTGACTTCACGATTGATTATGTATCTTCGGATGATTCGATAGTTATATCTGAAGATGGCCTGCCTTGTCAACCAACGAAAACACTAGATCAAATCTGTATAGAAGAGTATTCTTGTGTGATTTTGCCAGGAATGGTCAATATAGGGCCTGCTCTACAGGATGAGAAATTGATTTCGTTTTTGAGGGACCTTGGTGAGCAAGATATCCTAATTGCAGCCATTTCTTCAGCGCCTCTTTTATTAGCGAAAGCAGGTCTGTTGAAGGACACGAAATTTACAGGTGGAATTTGGCAAAATTTCTTTGACTATTTTGAATTTCTGCCACGTGAAAATTTCCAACCTAAACTGGTTGTGCAAGATAAACAAATCATTACGGCTATCGGTTTTGCCCATCAAGAGTTTGCAAGAAAAGTGATTCTAAGGTTAGGTTTGGCAGAAAATACGGACAACTATTTTAAAGAAAAGAACGAGTATGCAGCAGAGGATTTGATATTTACTCTATCAGATGAAGAGTTTGATCAAGTGAAGCAGAGTATAGAAAACAGCCTCTAAAGATGTACATGAAAATTATAGAAAGGAACAAAGAGCGTTCGGAGAATTGAACTCGAGCTCTGAAGTTTCTTACTCAATAACAATAGAAAGGAACTGAACCCGACCTAAATTCTCGGAAAAAAGATAAATCTGTCTAGGAGCATCGCTCCTGCGTCAGATTTCCTATTTTTCAGTCGAATTTTACGGTCTTGGTATCTTAAATGAACAATACTGAATTTTATGACCGTTTGGGCGTTTCAAAGAATGCGTCTCAAGATGAGATCAAGAAAGCCTATCGGAAATTATCTAAAAAATATCACCCAGATATCAACAAGGAGCCTGGTGCTGAGGAAAAGTACAAGGAAGTTCAAGAAGCTTATGAGACTTTGAGCGACGAACAAACGGGCAGCTTATGACCAATACGGTGCTGCAGGAGCCAACGGTGGTTTTGGTGGCTTCGGTGGCGGAGCTGGTGGTTTCGGTGGTTTTGATGGCACTGGTTTTGGTGGCTTTGAGGACATTTTCTCAAGCTTCTTTGGAGGTGGAGGTGGAAGTCGCAATCCCAATGCTCCACGTCAGGGAGATGATCTTCAGTACCGCGTAAATCTCAAGTTTGAAGAAGCTATCTTTGGAACTGAGAAGGAAGTGAAGTACCATCGGGAAGCCAGCTGTCGGACATGTGATGGAACTGGTGCTAAGCCAGGAACAAGTCCAGTAACTTGTGGACGCTGTCATGGTTCAGGGGTTGTCAATGTGGATACGCAAACACCGCTTGGGATGATGCGTCGCCAAATCACCTGTGATGTCTGTCACGGACGTGGTCAAGAAATCAAAGAACCTTGTACTACCTGTCATGGGACTGGGCATGAGAAACAAGCCCACAGTGTTAGCGTGAAAATCCCAGCTGGGGTCGAAACAGGGCAACAAATCCGCCTCTCTGGTCAAGGAGAAGCTGGCTTTAATGGAGGCCCGTACGGAGACCTTTATGTAGTCGTCAATGTTGAGCCAAGCGACAAATTCGAGCGTGATGGATCAACCATCTACTATAAATTGAACTTGAACGTTGTTCAAGCTGCTCTTGGAGATACGGTCCATGTACCAACGGTTCATGGCGATGTCGACTTAGTCATCCCTGAAGGAACCCAGACTGGTAAGAAATTCCGCCTCCGTGGCAAGGGAGCACCAAGCTTGCGTGGTGGATCTGTGGGAGATCAATATGTAACTGTTAATGTGGTGACACCAACAGGTCTAAATGACAAGCAAAAAGAAGCTCTTCGTGCATTTGCGGAAGCTGGTGATATTAAGGTAAATCCAAAGAAAAAAGGCTTCTTTGACAAGATGAAAGATGCCTTGGATGATTTATAAAAAAAAGAAGATTTGGTTTTTCAAATCTTCTTTTTTTATCAAGAAAAACACCTCCGAAACCAGGGGTTTCAGAGGTGTGGCAAAAGAATCAAATTAAACAATACCTTGGGCAATCATAGCGTTTGCTACATTTTCAAAGGCTGCGATATTGGCACCAGCAAGGTAATCTTTACCAAGACCGTAGGTTTCTGCAGTTGTTTTAGCTGTGTTGAAGATGTTGGTCATGATATCTTTTAAACGACCATCCACTTCTTCACGTGTCCATGAAAGACGGAGGCTGTTTTGGCTCATTTCAAGAGCAGATACAGCAACCCCACCAGCATTGGCAGCTTTGGCAGGTCCGTAAAGGATGCCATTTTCTTTGTAGACTTTGATAGCGTCAAGGTCGCTTGGCATGTTAGCTCCTTCAGAAACAACTTTAACACCTTGAGCAACCAAACGTTTCGCTGCTTCACCATTGATTTCATTTTGAGTCGCACATGGAAGGGCGATGTCATAGTTACCAGCGTAAGTCCATACAGATCCTTCATAGTAAGTAGCAGTTGGTTTTTCAGCAGCGTATTCAGTCAAACGAGCACGACGTTTTTCTTTGACGTCTGTAAGAAGATCAAAATCAATACCGTTTTCATCGATGACGTAACCGTTTGAGTCAGAGACTGAGATGACAGTTGCACCAAGTTCAGTTGCTTTTTGAAGAGCGTATTGGGCTACGTTACCAGAACCTGAGATCACGACTTTCTTACCAGCAAAGCTGTCGCCGTTAGCTTTAAGCATTTCTTCAGTATAGTAAACCAAACCATAACCAGTTGCTTCTGGACGGATCAAGCTACCACCGAATCCAAGAGGTTTACCAGTCAAGACACCAGCGTCAAATTGGCGAAGACGTTTGTATTGTCCGTAAAGGTAACCAATCTCACGTCCACCAACCCCGATATCACCAGCAGGTACGTCAAGAGATGGTCCGATGTATTTTTGCAATTCAGTCATGAAGCTTTGGCAGAAGCGCATCACCTCAGCGTCAGTCTTTCCTTTAGGATCGAAGTCAGATCCACCTTTACCTCCACCGATAGGAAGGCCAGTCAAGACGTTTTTAAAGATTTGTTCGAAGCCAAGGAATTTCAAGATCCCTTGGTTTACAGTTGGGTGGAAACGAAGTCCGCCTTTGTATGGACCTACAGCTGAATTAAATTGGACACGGTAACCACGGTTCACTTGAACCTTCCCATCACGGTCAACCCAAGGAACACGGAAAGAAATCACGCGTTCTGGCTCAGTGATACGGGCCAAGATGTTTTCTTCAATGTATTCTGGATGTTTTTCAAATACAGGTTCCAAAGTGCTAAGGAACTCTTCAACAGCTTGAAGGAATTCCGCTTCATGGCCGTTGCGAGCTTTTACGGTTTCGAAAGTGCTTTGGATATATTCTTTTGCAGTTGTCATCATGTTTCTCCTTTTTTCATTGAAACGAATTCCAGCAGGTTAGCGAACTTACTGGTATATGGAGGCACTGCTGAAAGCAATGTCATGTTTTATTACGTCGATAATTATAGCAGACTTTTTTTGACTTGTAAAGAAAAAAGTTGAATTTTCTGAAAATTTTCACAACTGCCTATGAAGTGGGAAAAAATGGATGCGAAAGGACGATAGGATTGGAAAAATGTCTGATTTTTCCCCTCTATATAGAAAATAAATGGATAACATTTATGGTAATTTTTTCTATTTCCGTACGTTTCTTGCTCTTTTTTGGTTTTCTAGTCATGAATCCTCCTTTTCGTGCTATAATGGCTGTAAGAATTCATTTCAAGGAGAAGAAGATGGTATCGACAAAGACGCAAATTGCTGGTTTTGAATTTGACAACTGCCTGATGAATGCGGCAGGTGTGGCCTGTATGATCACTGAGGAATTAGAGGAAGTGAAGAATTCCGCTGCTGGGACCTTTGTGACCAAGACAGCTACCCTGGAGTTCCGTGCTGGAAATCCAGAGCCACGCTACCAAGATGTCCCACTGGGCTCAATCAATTCGATGGGGCTACCTAACCAAGGCTTGGACTATTATTTGAATTACCTATTGGAGTTGCAAGAAACAGATCCCGATCGGACTTTCTTCCTATCTCTTGTCGGCATGTCTCCTGAGGAAACCCATACCATCTTGAAAAAGGTGCAAGAAAGTGATTTTAAAGGTTTGACTGAATTGAACCTTTCCTGCCCCAATGTCCCAGGAAAACCTCAGATCGCTTATGATTTGAGACGACGGATCGGATCTTGTCAGAGGTCTTCGCCTATTTCACCAAACCTCTTGGCATCAAGTTGCCACCTTATTTTGATATCGTTCATTTCGACCAAGCGGCAGCAATCTTTAACAAATACCCGCTCAAGTTTGTCAACTGCGTCAACTCAATCGGTAATGGCCTTTACATCGAGGATGAATCCGTTGTGATCCGTCCGAAGAACGGCTTTGGTGGGATTGGTGGCGAATACATCAAACCAACGGCTCTGGCCAATGTCCATGCCTTTTACCAACGGCTGAATCCAGAAATTCAGATTGTGGGGACTGGGGGCGTCTTGACTGGTCGCGATGCCTTTGAACATATCCTTTGTGGCGCGAGTATGGTACAAATCGGAACCACGCTTCATAAAGAAGGAGTGGGGGCTTTTGACCGCATCACTGCAGAACTCAAAGCCATCATGGAAGAAAAAGGCTACCAAAGCCTAGAAGACTTCCGTGGAAAATTGCACTACATTGACTAATTTTTTGAAAAGAACTTCCTCGAGTGGAAACTTGGGGAATTTTTTATAGTTTCTTATCCAGAGACAACATTCTGTTCCTAGTTTTAGAGATTTTCCATTTTTATAGAGAGAAAAAGGTGTACAATGGAGGTGAAAAGGAAGGTGATTTCGATGGGAGAAAGGGATGTGATTCAAGAGGCGAGAACGAAGATTGAAACTCTCCAAACAGCCTTTTCTAGGGAATGCAAAGCCAATCCTGATGCCTTTCGATTTAAAGAAAATCTAGATCAGATGTTGAAAGTTTTATTGAAGGCTCAAAGGATAGACAATCGCCTGTTGATCGAGTTGGAGAAGTTTTATCAGGCCGCCAGTCTATTGATTGGTCTGGGTGGGCTAGCATTGAACGAAGAAACCTTTCAATCTTGGCGAGCTTATGATCACTGGCATTACGAGGTTGTGAAGCCTCAGTTACAGGTCTACGGACCGACGGTGGTTTTGTAGTTGATGCTAGCTTTGTGTTTATCCACAGATATTCAAAGGAGGTGTGGGACATGTCTCTCATGCATGATTTTTTCCATCAGTTTTTAGTGTCTCTACGAAATCTTGCTTATTCGCTCTTTTTCTTATTTGAAAAATAAGTGGGAGTGCCTTTATCCCTTTTACTAGTATAGTAGAAGGGATTTTTGATGCAGAATCCTTGAAAATCTGAGGCTCTTGGATTATGATGGAGCTAATAGATGTTAAGCGTTCCTCTTAGGGAATGCAGGAAGCGAGGAAAAAAGATGGCAGAGATTTATCTAGCAGGTGGCTGTTTTTGGGGCTTAGAGGAGTATTTCTCTCGGATCCCCGGTATAGAAAAGACGACGGTGGGCTATGCCAATGGCCAGGTAGAAACGACCAATTACCAATTGATCAAGGAAACGGATCATGCAGAGACTGTACAAGTCGTCTATGATCCAGACAAGATTACTCTACGAGCGATTCTGCTCTACTTTCCGTGTGATTGATCCCTTGTCCGTTAACAAGCAGGGAAATGATAGAGGCTGCCAATACCGAACCGGTGTTTATTACCTAGATGAGGCAGATCGTCAGGTCATCGCCCAAGTGTTTGCGGAGCAAGAAGAGCAACTGGGGCGCAAGATCGCGGTGGAGTTAGAGTCCTTGCGTCACTACATCCTGGCTGAGGACTACCACCAAGACTACCTCAAGAAGAATCCTGGGGGTTATTGCCATATCGATGTGACGGATGCAGCCCAACCCTTGATTGATCCGGCAGCTTATCAGAAGCCAGATCAAGAAACCTTAAAAGCGAAACTGACAGCAGAGCAGTACCAAGTCACTCAAGAGAGTGCGACGGAACGTCCTTTCCACAATGCCTATGATCAGACCTTTGAAGAGGGAATCTATGTGGATATTACGACTGGGGAGCCCTCTCTTCTTTGCCAAGGATAAGTTTGCGTCTGGCTGTGGCTGGCCAAGTTTCTCCCGTCCTATTGCCAAAGATGTCATCCACTATTACCAGGATCATAGCCACGGAATGGAGCGGATCGAAGTTCGTTCCCGCTCAGGCAATGCCCATCTAGGCCATGTCTTCACCGATGGACCCAAAGACCAAGGTGGCCTTCGCTATTGCATCAATTCGGCCTCTCTGCGCTTTATTCCAAAAGAGGAAATGGAGCAAGAAGGTTATGGTTATTTGTTAAAGGCTTTGAAATAAGAGGGCCTTTCTATTAAATCGAAAAACGGAGTTTATGATGAAAAATAGAAATTTGTGGTTAACAATTTTTTCACTTTCGGCTATGGTAACTCTGATTGGATTAGGATTTACTGCCTATAATCATTTTGTATTCCATCAACCTTTTATGAATCGGACGACAAAAGGGTTGCTTTCGGCCTTTTTCCTAAGTCTTGTCATGGTTGCGATTAGCTTGTCCAAATCAAACGATAAGAAGTGATGATTGATCATTTACATGAATTAATCAACTGTGCAGGAGCAGGACGATGAAGCGTTTCTAAACAATGGCGCTTCTGTCCTGCTCTCTTTTTTCTCTTCTTAAAATTTGTGATACAATGAAGAGAAAGCATTTCAATGAATACTAGGTTTGATGTGGTTTTAGTGGCTCATTGTATAAACCTGAGATGAGAAAGTTGGAATGTTAGAGAAGTGTGAGAATGTAAAAGGTACCATCAAGATGCTAGGGAGAGGCCTTTGACAAGTGCAAGAGAAATAGGAAGAGAAGATGATGAAGAATTGGAAGGATCTCTTAAAGAGATGGAGCGAGCTTGGGAAAGATATCCTCAGGATGCTCAACGACTGGCTTGATATTGGCTTGGGAAAGGTGACCGCTTTCGCCTGACCAACGAACAGTTTGTCTATGGTTTGCTGATTACAGTATTTGCGGCAGCAAATCTGGTCTTGTGGGTTCAAAAATGGAATGGTTTTCCCATTACAGCGCTAGAAATGCCGGAAGTCGTTGAAAAGCAAGAAGAAGTTCATCCGGATCAGTTACCTCATACGGCTCGGATCATGGCAAATGGAGATCAACTCTATCATGACTTGATTTATATGAGTGCCGCCAAGGAAGATGGAAGCTATGATTTTTCTGAGAATTATCACTATGCTCAGGAATGGTTGAAGCAAGGGGATCTGGTCTTGGGGGATTTTGAAGGGACCATTAATTCGGATTATGGGCTTTCGGGCTATCCGATTTTCAATGCCCCTGGGGAGGTAGTTGCTTCGATTAAGGAGGCAGGTTATCAGGTGATGGATCTGGGACATAACCATATCCTCGATTCTGGCTTGGAAGGGCTGTTTTCGACTGCCAAGGCCTTTGAAGACGCGGGGATCCAAACGATTGGTGTCTACCCACATGAGACGAGAGATCAAGCCCCTATCCTGATCAAGGAGGTAAATGGAATCAAGATTGCGATCTTGGCCTACTCCTACGGGTTTAATGGGATGGAATATAATCTAGAACAAGAGGACTATGACAACCGTCTATCGGATCTCAATGAGGAGCGGATGCGTCAAGAAATCCAAAAAGCTGAGATGGAAGCAGACATGACCATTGTCATGCCTCAGATGGGGAATGAATATGAGTTAGAACCGACAGAGGAACAAAAGGAGCTATACCATAAGATGATTTCTTGGGGGGCGGATATCGTCTTGGGTGGTCATCCTCATGTCGTCCAGCCTGCTGAGATTGTGGATAAGGATGGGCAACAGAAATTGATTGTTTATTCTATGGGGAATTTCCTTTCCAACCAGCGCATGGAAACCATGGAAGGGATAGACAATGCGCAATGGACCGAACGGGGTGTCCTGATGGATATAACCATTGAGAAGGTAGGGCGCAAGACACGGATTAAAACGGCTACAGCTCATCCTACTTGGGTCAGCCGGACTCCAAAGGACAGTTATTCTCCTGAAGGCTATGAACTCTATCATTTCCAGACCTATATCTTGGAGGACTGGATTGAAGGAGGCAAGTATCGGGACCAATTGGATGATGAAACAAAGGCGCGTGTTGATACAGCCTATCAAGAAGTGAAGGAACGTGTGAATCTGAATTGGCAGTAGGAAGGGGCGAATGTAGGAATGGATAAACTTGGATGGTTACCAATTGGATTTGTTGGACTGATCATCATTATGGTTCTAACAAATTGGATATCAACGATTCGTCTGAGAAAAAAATTAGCCAAGGCTTGGGAGGGAAAACCTTTTTTTATAAAAAATGATAGTGAAGAGAGTTTAGTGGAAACGATGCTTTTGGCATCTACACTCCAGCCAACGGATAGTCAAGTAGATGGTCAAACTTGGCATGATTTAGACATGCATAGAGTATTTGATCAGCTAAACTATACACAGTCTAGTATAGGGGCTGAGGCCTTGTATCAGAAGATGCGTTTGATAAACTTTCAACCAGATGCATCTTTGCAGGAGTTAGAAGATTTCTTTGAACATCACCCGGATCTTCGTCTGAAGGTTCAGGTTGTTATGAACCAGTTAGGAAAAAGAACCACAATATGGCTAGAAGTATTGTGGCGAATCCAGGGAAGCAAGATTCGAGGATCTATCTTTCTCTCTATCTTTTTTTAGCGTGTTTGCCAGTCCTCTCTCTTTTCTTTCTTCCGTTTTTTCAAATTCAAGCCATGTCAGTCTTGATAGCGAGTGTGACGTTTAATATCATTTTTTCGAGCATTCGGAATTGGTCGAATAAAATGCGCTTGGATCAAGTTAGTTACCTGGTTCGCATCTTTGCTTCAGCGGAAAAGCTGAGCCGTCTAGCGCTACCAAAACAAGAAGCCTTCAAACAGGCTGTCCAACCATTTAAGAAGACGAAAGTCATTTCCAGCATCTTACAAAGTCCAACAGGAAGCTCCGAGATGGAAATTATCCTGATTTATCTTAATTTTCTTTTCTTAATTCCGCAGATTGCCCAAATCTATATCTACCAGCAAGTGAGGACTCATCAGAAAGAAGCTCAGGGAACAATCAATCTTTTGGGGGAATTGGAAGTAGCCATCAGCCTTCTACGCCATAAGCGTGATGGTAATTTGGTTTGTCATCCCAATTTTAAGGAAGAAGCTGGGATTAAAGGAAAGGGGATCTACCATCCTTTACTAGCGGATCCGGTTGCTAATGACGTCACTTTTGAAAAAAATATGGTGATCAGTGGAGATAATGCCTCCGGAAAATCCACTTATTTGAAAATGGTAGCCATTAACTGTATTTTAGCGCAGGGCTTGGGCTTCGCTTATGGTGACAGTTTGGAGCTTTCTTATGGACATGTCATGACCTCTATGGATGTCAGCGATGATATCGAGGTTGGAGATAGTTATTTTATTACAGAGAGTAAAACAATTCTCCGAATGATTGAGAGTCTGGAAAAGTCAGGTTTTCATTATTTCTTTATTGATGAACTCTTTAAGGGAACCAATACCATTGAGCGAATTGGGTCTGGCTTAGGGATTGTCCGCTGGCTATCGAGACACGATTGCTTGTATATGATTTCGAGTCATGATATTGAGCTAGTTGCAGCATCTGGTGCAGTAAATGATAATTATCATTTTGACAGTCGCTATGTTGACGGGAAAATCGTCTTTGATTATCAGATAAAGCAGGGAGCAGCAGTAACGAAGAATGCGGTCAATACATTAAAAAGCCTCTATTTTCCTTCGGAAATCACTCGAACTTCCCAAGAATTAATTGTACAATATGAAAAAACAGGGAAATGGTCTTTAAATAGAATGTTGAGTGATAAAGAGGAAGGTTGCTAGGTTGTATCAGATCTTCTGTTGAAAAACATTAAAAGCACATAAAACGCAAACTTCACTTGTGTTTCATGTGCTTTTATTATTTGTTCTATTGGTTAAAGACAAGCTTTTCGGTATTGGCTTGGAGTAACCTGATAGTATTTCTTGAACTGGCGATTAAAGTTTGAGAGGTTGTTGAAGCCGGATTGGCTCGCGATATCAATGATTGCCTGATCGGAATGCTGGAGGAGATGGGCTGCTTTTTTCAGTCGATATTGAATGATATACTCCATGCAAGAGAGCCCTAATTGTTTCTTAAAGAAATTCATGAAGTGGGTCGGGCTAAAATGGCACAGCTCTGCCAAATGCTCGATCATGAGCTCCTCTTGGTAATGGTTTGAAATATGGTCGAGGACCAAACGGATTTTTTCTTCTCTCCGGTAAGCGTCCGTTGAGAACTTCTTCTCGACGATATAGTTATGGGAGAAGAGGAGATAGAGGAGTTCATTGAGCTGGGATTTAAGTCGGAGTTCATAGAAGGGGCCTTGTTCTCTTCCGTTTGCCATACAGGTTAAGAGGCTCTGTTTGATTTCTTCGTAACCGGGTGATTGGGCTTGAATGCGTCGGACGAATTCAAAATCCCCATTGTAGAGGGGTTGTAAATATTTTAGAGTGGCGATATTTTTATGGGTAATCCCAATCAGGTCCAGATTAAAATGCAGGACATCCATAGTATGAGAAGAACTCTGGATGGGGTGGATGGAGTGGAGGGCATTGGGGCGGATCAAAATAATATCACCAGGCTGACTATTAAAATATTCATAGTCGATATGGAACTGAGCAGTCCCTTCATTGACATAAATAATCTCAATATCGGTGTGCCAGTGAAATAAGATATCTGGCTGTCCATTTTGGGTGCTAATCTGTTTGATTGAAAAAGGGAAATCGCTATTGGTAAAGGATGTTTGGCGGTATAAAGTCTTTGTGTTCATGCCTACCTCTTAGATCTTTTTCGGGAGTAGCAGACGTTTTTACCAGGTGTGTGAAAGGGTCTGCTAGTTACTTCATACAGGGAAAATCTACTATCTATATTATAATAAAATTGGACCAAAAATTAAAGAGGATTCGATGGAATTTCTTAAATTTTAAGGAAGGAGGAGAGGGGCGATTTAAGGGAGAGAAGTCTCCAAAATGATGAGGGAATGGTGTATAATAGGGGAAAGATGGAAAGAGGTGGCAGTATGCTACAAATGATTGCGACAGATATGGATGGCACTCTGATGGACGAGCAAGGAGAAGTAGACCATGAGCGCTTGAGCCGTATTTTGGATCAGCTAGACCAAAGAGGGATTCCCTTTGTCATTGCGACAGGGAACGGCTATAGCCGTATGGCTCATGTATTGGGAGACTTGAAAGATCGCGTCACCTTGGTGCTGGCCAATGGGGCACGGATATTAGAGAAGGGAAAGCTCATCCGAGAGTGTAGCTGGCCGGAAGAGCTGGTGCAGGAGGTCTTGCAGTATCTAGAAGGCCGAGAAGAAGAACTCCATCTGGTCGTTAGTAGCTTATCGGGAGGCTATGCTAAGAAAGGAACAGAGTTTCCTCTTTAGAGCAATTGATGACGCCTGAGTTAGCGGCTGCTTTTTACAAACGGATGCGCTTTGTGGATGATTTGGCCCATGAACATGGAGAGCAAGTTTTGAAACTAAGTGTCGTCACGGAGACTGAAAAAGTCGAAGCCTTTGTACAAGAGTTGAGAGAAAAGTTTGGAGAGCGCCTGCTTCCTGCAGCTAGTGGCTATGGGGCCATTGATATTCTGCAACCGGGTGTCAATAAGGCTACGGCCATTCAATTCTTAGAAGAACGCTGGGGCGTGGATGGTGGACACTTGATGGCATTTGGGGATAGCCAAAACGATGTCGAGATGCTTGAGTTAGCGACCTATTCCTATGCAATGGAAAATGCGGATCCCCATGCGCGACAAGCAGCCCGCTATACGGCACCTTCTCATCAGAATCATGGAGTCTACGAAGTCATCGAAGCTTATTTGGATGGAAGGCTCAGCTTCGACTAGGATCTTATCCTACCTTGCACAGTTTCTACTATACGAATCGAAAGGAGCCTTTATGGCTGTACAATTATTAGAAACCTGGCTGTTGAAAGAACAGGCAAAAATACAGAAGAATTACCGAGAACTGAATCAAAATCCTTTGAAGGAACCCGATATTCTTTTTATAGGAGACTCTATCGTCGAATACTATCCCCTTCAAGAGTTGCTGTTGACGGATCAATATATGGTGAACCGGGGGATTAGAGGCTACAAGACAGACCTCTTAAGAGAGCATCTAGATGCCCATATTTTCGGTCAAGCAGTGGATAAGGTTTTTTTGCTGATTGGAACTAATGACATTGGTAAGGAAATGCCCCTGTCGGAAACCATTGAAAACATGAGCATCATCTTGCAGGAGATGGTGCGACTCTTGCCCTTAGCGCAAATCAAACTCGTTTCGGTTCTTCCTGTGAATGAGGGAGAGCCCTACAAGGGGACAGTCTATATCCGGACCAATCAGAAGATTCAGACCTTGAACCAGGCCTACCACGAATTGGCCCAAGGGATGATAAATGTTGAATTTATCAATGTTTTTGATCATTTGCTTGGAGAAGATGGTCAGCTCAAACCGGCTTATACAACAGATGGACTTCATTTAACAATTGAAGGATACAGGGTCTTGAGTAAGGCTCTTCAAAGAGAAATATAACCCATCCTAGCTAGGAAAATGATTTTCTAGCTAGGATTTTTTAATGTCTTCTATAAAACAGTTTGGGGAAACACTCTATTTTGTACTAATTCTACAACAAGCAAAAACCTTGCCCTTATGCGGTTTGTGACTTCTGTTATAAAATAGTTGGCAGAAACAGAACAGATATTTGCTTTGTGTTATGTAATAGTTCCAGGCATTCAGTGAGCATATTCTTATACAAGGACAATAAAACGTGATAAATTGATATAGTAAAGTTATTTGAAACGTTTTCACTCTTTGTCGAATTCAGTTCAAAGACTGACAATTATTTTTATTGAAGGAGAGTTATATTTATGACTCAAGGAAAAATTACTGCATCTGCAGCAATGCTCAACGTATTGAAACATGGGGCGTAGACACTATCTACGGTATCCCATCAGGAACACTTAGCTCACTTATGGACGCTTTGGCTGAAGACAAAGATATCCGTTTCTTGCAAGTTCGTCACGAAGAAACAGGTGCTCTTGCAGCGGTTATGCAAGCTAAATTTGGCGGATCTATCGGTGTTGCAGTTGGTTCAGGTGGACCAGGTGCAACTCACTTGATCAACGGTGTTTACGATGCAGCTATGGATAACACTCCATTCCTTGCTATCCTTGGATCACGTCCAGTTAACGAATTGAACATGGATGCCTTCCAAGAATTGAACCAAAACCCAATGTACAACGGTATCGCTGTTTACAACAAACGTGTAGCTTACGCTGAGCAATTGCCAAAAGTGATTGACGAAGCTTGCCGTGCTGCCGTTTCTAAAAAAGGTCCAGCTGTCGTTGAAATTCCAGTAAACTTTGGTTTCCAAGAAATCGACGAAAACTCATACTACGGATCAGGTTCTTACGAGCGTTCATTCATCGCTCCTGCTTTGAACGAAGTTGAAATTGACAAGGCTGTTGAAATTTTGAACAATGCTGAACGTCCAGTGATCTATGCTGGTTACGGTGGTGTTAAAGCTGGTGAAGTGATCACTGAATTGTCACGTAAAATCAAAGCACCAATCATCACAACTGGTAAAAACTTTGAAGCGTTCGAATGGAACTACGAAGGTTTGACAGGTTCTGCTTACCGTGTTGGTTGGAAACCAGCCAACGAAGTTGTCTTTGAAGCAGACACAGTTCTTTTCCTTGGTTCAAACTTCCCATTTGCTGAAGTATACGAAGCATTCAAGAACACTGAAATTCATCCAAGTCGATATCGACCCTTACAAACTTGGTAAACGTCATGCCCTAGACGCTTCAATCCTTGGTGATGCAGGTCAAGCAGCGAAAGCAATCCTTGATAAAGTGAATCCAGTTGAATCTACTCCATGGTGGCGTGCAAACGTTAAGAATAACCAAAACTGGCGTGATTACATGAACAAACTCGAAGGTAAAACTGAGGGTGAATTGCAATTGTATCAAGTTTACAATGCAATCAACAAACATGCTGATCAAGACGCTATCTATTCAATCGACGTAGGTGACACTACTCAAACATCAACTCGTCACCTTCACATGACACCTAAGAACATGTGGCGTACATCTCCACTCTTTGCGACAATGGGTATTGCCCTTCCTGGTGGTATCGCTGCTAAGAAAGACAATCCAGATCGCCAAGTATGGAACATCATGGGTGACGGTGCATTCAACATGTGCTACCCAGACGTTATCACAAACGTTCAATACGACCTTCCAGTTATCAACGTTGTCTTCTCAAATGGTAAATATGCCTTCATCAAGGACAAATACGAAGACACAAACAAACACTTGTTTGGTTGTGACTTCCCTAATGCTGACTATGCGAAAATCGCTGAAGCTCAAGGAGCTATTGGATTTACAGTTGACCGTATCGAAGACATCGACGCAGTCGTTGCTGAAGCTGTTAAATTGAACAAAGAAGGTAAAACTGTTGTTATCGATGCTCACATCACTCCACATCGTCCACTTCCAGTAGAAGTACTTGAGTTGGATCCAAAACAACACTCAGAAGAAGCTATTAAAGCCTTCAAAGAAAAATACGAAGCTGAAGAGCTTGTACCATTCCGCCTCTTCTTGGAAGAAGAAGGGTTGCAATCACGCGCAATCAAATAATCCTGCTCGTCGAAAATCAAATGTAAACTGCGTTATCTTCACCTTGCCGTACTCCAGTACTGTCTGCGGTTCGATGCCTTGTTTATACTTTGATTTTCTTAGAGCAGAACTTGAAAAGATCGGAGCTATCCGGTCTTTTTCTGGAGGATAGTAAATGAATTTAAATCAATTAGATATTATCGTTTCAAATGTTCCCCAAGTATGTGCTAGCTTGGAGCGTATCTTGGACAAAGGCGGACTATGTTGACCAAAGTTTTGCTCAGTTCACGATTGGCAGTCACTGTCTCATGTTATCCCAAAACCATTTGATACCTTTGGAAAATTTCCAGTCAGGAATCATTCTTCACGTTGAAGTTGAGGATGTAGAGCAGAACTACCAACGGTTGAAAGATCTTGGTATCCAGGTTTTAAATGGTCCAGCTGTAACTGATTGGGGAACCGAATCCCTGCTAGTAAGTGGTCCAGCAGGTCTAGTGATTGATTTTTATCGTATGAAATAGGAGGCGTGGTCATTTAACGCCAACCTTAGCTATTCTTAAAATAGAATTTGAGAAAATGAACTATAGAAAAGATTGGAGCCATCCGGTCTTTTTTATTAAAGACAAAATCTTCTTTGAAACTTTCCTTAGGTGAGTACAGACGTTAGGTGAAATTATCCAGTGGATGATTTCAGCAATCCAGGAAGTTCCATGACTTAGTTTTGAACCTAAAGTTTCAAAACTCCCGAGTGCTAGAAACAATCGTGTTTCAAGCACTTTTCTCACGGCGGAAAGTTTCAGTAGATGATTGAATAATTCTAACGAATAAAATTTTTCTATATTTAACAGAATTTATTAGATTTAAGAAAGCCAAATATTATATTTGGCAAAAGAGTATGCATTTTAACAGATCGGATTCGTCCGATCTGTTTTCTTGTATGAGTGTGGTAGATACCTTAGAATAGTATCAGTTTTTCCTAGGATGCTGTAAGATTTGGGTTAGAGAAGGGTATAATAGAACTATCAAATCAAGTGAGGTAGAGAGATGTCCGATAGACTTCAATTTCCAGATGGTTTCCTTTGGGGTGGGGCGACGGCTGCCAACCAATGTGAAGGAGCTTATAATGAAGACGGCCGTGGCTTGGCCAATGTGGATGTGGTACCGATTGGGCCTGACCGTCACGCCATTATCACGGGTCAGAAAAAGATGTTCGACTTTGAAGAGAGCTATTTTTATCCGGCTAAGGATGGCATTGATATGTATCATCGCTACAAGGAAGACATTGCCCTCTTTGGGGAAATGGGCTTTAAAACCTATCGTTTGTCCATTGCCTGGTCTCGGATTTTCCCCAAAGGAGATGAACTAGAGCAAACGAAGTAGGTCTACAGTTCTATGAAGATCTCTTTAAGGAATGTCACAAGTATGGCATTGAACCCTTGGTGACCATTACCCACTTTGACTGTCCCATGCATTTGATTACTGAGTATGGAGGTTGGCGCAGTCGCAAGATGTTGGAATGTTATGAACGTCTCTGCCGGACCCTCTTCACTCGCTACAAGGGCTTGGTCAACTACTGGCTGACCTTCAATGAAATCAATATGATCCTTCATGCGCCTTTTATGGGAGCGGGTCTCTGCTTTGAAGAAGGGGAGAATGAGGAGCAAGTCAAATACCAGGCGGCTCACCATGAGTTGGTCGCTTCAGCCATTGCTACCAAGCTAGCCCATGAGATTGATCCTAACAATAAGGTTGGCTGTATGTTGGCAGCTGGGCAAAACTATCCGCATACCTGTGCTCCGCGAGATGTCTGGGCTGGTCTAGAAGAAGACCGCAAGAACTATTTCTTCATCGATGTGCAGGCGCGTGGGGAATACCCAAACTATGCTAAGAAAGAGTGGGAGCGTCAGGGAATCACGGTTGAGATGACCGAGCAGGACCTTCAATTGTTGAAAGACCATACAGTGGACTTTATTTCCTTCTCCTACTATGCCAGTCGGGTCGCTTCAGGGGATCCAGCTGAAAGGGAGAAACAGCAGGCAATATCTTTGCCTCTCTGAAGAACCCCTACCTAGAAAGCTCAGAATGGGGTTGGCAGATTGACCCTCTTGGTCTCCGCATTACCCTCAACACCATCTGGGATCGTTATCAAAAGCCTCTGTTTATCGTAGAAAATGGACTAGGCGCCGTTGATACTCCAAATGAAGCCGGGGAGATTGAGGATGACTACCGGATTAACTACCTGGCAGCCCACATCAAGGCCATGCGGGATGCCATTCATGAAGATGGTGTTGTCCTCTGGGGCTATACGACTTGGGGCTGTATTGACCTGGTCTCTGCCGGGACTGGAGAAATGAAGAAGCGCTACGGTTTTATCTATGTCGATCGGGACAATGAAGGCAAGGGAAGCTTGGCCCGCTCACGTAAGAAATCCTTCTATTGGTACAAAGACGTCATTGCGACCAATGGGGCTTCTGTTGAATAAAAGTTTTCGGTCCTTGCTGGCCGACTCTCCCCTATAAACTAAAAAGCTTAGAATCCCAACCACAAGCTGGGGTCCTAAGCTTTTTGTATGTAGTTAAACCAAGTCATTATGGATTTACTGGTCGTAGTCTAAGACATTGTTCTCGATGACAAACTTAGATTCAGCGGAAATGTTGGCTTCTCCTAGTTGCAACTGCGAACTTCCGTCTGGCTTCATGATGTGCCACTGGCCGTCCTTGTGGGCAAAAATAGCCTGAAATGTGACGTTATCACTCTTGTCTCGAATGGGTAGAACAAATGCTTGATCTGTATTCTCTAGGAGAATCTCTTCCTTTTTTTCAAAGTTATAGATATAAAATTGTCCAGTTCTCTGTCCCAAACCATGAAATTCATCGACTTTTTGCCAATTTTCAAAATTTTTCTGAACTAGGGATTCATTAAAAACCTTGTTGAAGGTTTCGTTGCGTTTCTTCGTTTCTTCCTCGTCTAGTGTTTTCTGAAACTCTGCAACCTTTTTAGTCGTTTGGATGGTTTGTCTGTTTTGCTCTCTAATTTGGTGTCGGTGGATGACTCGCATCATTCTTCCAGCAACGCCCAGGATAACGAGAATGGATACAAGGCTGATTTTCGTTTTGGCATTTTTTTTCATAGATGATTCTCCCTATTCTGTCATTGGTCCTATTATACCCTTTGAAAGAAAGGATAGTCAAGTTCATCCTGTGATAACCTAACATGCAGATCTACCTGGGTACTATAGAATTTTCTCATATTTTCATTGACGAAGGAGCTTTTATTTGATAGGCTAGGGGAATAGAAATGATTTGGAGTTCAAAGGAAAAAGGAGCGAGGCAAGTGGCACGGATTTTATTAATCGAGGATAATAATGATATCCAAGAAATTTTATACAGTCTCTTAAGTGAAGACTATGAGGTCCTTCAGGCTTTTTTTCAGGTACAGAAGGGTTGCGACTCTTCCAGCAAGAAGCCGTTGATTTGGTCCTCCTGGACATCATGCTTCCAGGGAAAAAAATGGGGACCAGGTCCTGGAGGAGATCCGTTTGCAGAGTCAGGTGCCGGTTATCATGATGACGGCTCTTGGAGACAAACACCTCATTAGCCAGTACCTCCTTGCCGGTGCCAATGATTATATTGTCAAGCCCTTTAATCTGGATGAGGTGGCAGCTCGTGTGACGGTGCAGCTGCGAAATCAAACGACGGTAGCACAGGAAGCTCAAGCGCCGCAAAAAGCTATCCTTTAAGAATTTGGTCTTAAATCCAGAAACCTTTGAACTGGAGTCTGGCGAACAGACGCTTCGCTTGGGCAAAAAAAGAATTTCAAATTTTTTTGAGACCTTGCTGGTTCATCCAAAGAAGATTTTCACCAAGGAAGAATTGTATGAGGCGGTCTGGGAAGAGGTCTATCTGCCTGGAGACAATACCCTTAATGCCCAGTTGAGTAATCTCCGGAAGAAAATTGCCCAACTAGACCCAGATGAGGATTACATTGAAACCGTCTGGGGCTTGGGCGTTCGCTTGAAAGGAGACAAGTAATGTGGGGATTGGTTCTAATTCTAGTCGTCCTTGTCTTTCTCTTGGGACTGGGTTACCTTCGCCTACTCTCTGCTCTCACAGATTTGCAGGAGCAGATTCAACAGAAGCTCCAAAATGGGAGTGGGGTACGGTTAACGTCACGTGTTTCAAAAAAAGAAATGGTCGCCTTGACCAAGCAGGTCAGTGATCTCTTTGATCAAATCGAGCGGACCAATCGGATTGCCTTTCAAGAGAAAAAGACCTTGGATATGGCCATCAGTAATATTGCTCATGATATCCGGACGCCTTTGACCATTGCATCGGGCTATACCCAACAAATCATCAAGGGTGGGACGCAGGAAGAGGAAAAGCTGAAGAAATTGCTTCCAATCTTCAAGTCGTCTCAAAACGCCTGGAATCTCTCTTGGAATACAGACGCTTGATGGAGGGAGCTATTCAGCCTCGGCTTACAGACGTTAATCTCAGCCAAGTCCTGACCCAGCAGTTGTTCCAGTATTATGATAGCTTGTCTGAGGCGGGGATTGCCTTAGAAGTGGAGATGGAGGAGCATCTTCATTATGCTACGGATCCGGAGCTCTGGGAGCGCCTCTTGCAAAATATGCTCAGCAATGTCCTCAAGCATGGGAAGGATCAGGCCCGCTTGACCTTGATGTCGGATGAGGACACGATTCGGGTCGAGCTACGCAATATTGTGCAACAACCGATCCAGCACTTAGACCAGTTGGCTAGTCGCTTCTACTCAGAAAATCTATCGGATACAGAAGAATCATCTGGCTTGGGTCTCTATATCATTCAAAATTTTGTAGAGATCTTAGGGGGCGACTTGCAACTGGCAACAGAGGCAGATTGGTTTATCTTGACCATTACACTGAGAAAAAAGGCTTGAGCACCGCTCAAGCCTTTTTGTCATAAATCTTTGTGTTTGAAAGTAGCGAGTCCTAGGAAGCCAAAAACAAGGATGAATCCAAGAGCAATCGAGAGGGTGTTGTTCGTTGCTGTGGTGCTTTGGACCATGGAATATTGGAATTCCAAGTTTAGATAGTGGAGGATATCAATATCTTTAAAGAAAAGCGCAGGAAGACTTAAGAGGATATTTCCAACGAAGTAGCCAACGAAGGCTAGGGTGATGGATTGGCTAGCATAAAGGAGGAAGGAAATGATGCTGACCCAAGCCAGGGTGGAAAGGAACTGAATCAGCACGGTCAGACCAAAATGAGCAAGGAAGTGCTCTGGCATGGTTCCAAGTCCATTGTAGAGGGTCGCGATCAAGAAGACGAGACCATAAGAAACGAGAAATTGGAAGAGGGCAATGGTCAGGACAACGGCGCTTTTGGCAAAGTAGTAGCTGGTGCGCGAAACCCCATAGGCCAGACTATTCTTGTATAAGTTTTGCGTTAAGTCTGTTCCTAGAACCAAGGTGATGACAATAATGGTAAAGAGGATAGTCACACTGATGCTGGAAGAGTAGTTGGTCAAGGCTTTAAAGCCCGTCCAAACTTCGGTTGCTTGGGGTAATTTGGATTCCGTATTGACGCCGACGTGGCCGGTAGCTCCAAAGATGACTCCAGACAGGATGTTGAGAACGAGAATGGCTTCTGTAATCCAAAAGCCTTTGGAGCGAAAAAGTCTGTAAAAATCTGCTTGAATGGTATGCAACATGATAGATCTCCTAAATGAAATATGTGGGATAAGTAAAACAAGGCGGTGATTTGACTAGTCTACCAAGTCCGTAAAGAATTTTTCCAGATCTTGGCGGGCATAGTAGATTTCGTCCACGTCAATATCCGCTTGAACGAGGGCTTTGACAATGACTTTAATATCGTGAGTCTGTCCGAAGATATGGATTTCTCCATCTTTATCGATGACCTTGATACGGTGATGGAGTTGATCCTGGATCAGTTGACTCGCAAGGGCTAGCTGGCTGGTCTTGAGGATGATGTAATCTTCTCCTTGTTCTTCGAATTCAGCCTTACTAATTTCTTTGATCAGGCGTCCTTGGTCGACAATGCCAAAACGATTGGCAACCAGATAAGCTCGGAAAGGATATGACTGGAAATGAGGATGGTCATACCGAGTTCATCGTTGAGGCGCTTGATCATCTGACGGAATTCCTTGATTCCGACGGGATCGAGACCATTGATGGGTTCGTCCAAAATGAGGAAGTCGGGCTTGGCAATGAGCGCAATCGCAATTCCCAACCGTTGTTTCATCCCGAGTGAAAAATCGCGGAATTTCTTCTTACCCGTATTATTCAGGCCAACATAATTCAAGGTTTCTTTGATGACCTGGTCGGGATTGGGAATATGGCGAGCCTTGCAATAGTAGACTAAGTTTTGGTAGGCGGTCATATGCTTGTGAGCCACAGGACTCTCAATGACGGAACCAACCCGTTTCAGGGCTTGTGTCCACTGAGAGCGATTCGTGGAAGCGAAGAGGGAGACGCTTCCGTCAGTTTCTTGAATCAGCTGGGTGATGACCTTGATGAGGGTGGTTTTCCCTGCCCCGTTCTTACCGATCAGGCCGTAGACGTCGCCTTTGCGAATGCTCAGATTCACATCATTTAAGGCGTATTGTTGACCGAACTTTTTACTCAAATGGGAAATTTCTAATACTTTTTCCATGGTTTTCTCCTTCGTCCAAATGACTAGTTATTTTCTTTACACTCTTAGTATACAGCTTGCTTTTCAAATAACTATCAAGCAATTCTAAAATATTTCTAAAAAAACGGGAGTGGGACAGAACGAATTTTGACTAAAAATCGTTCGTTGCCCCACCCCCGCAAGGCTGATTAGGTCATCTTTGGAGCTTAAAAGGCGAACAAAGACTTAGGAAACTTGCTCGCAAGTTCTATTCACCACCTCAAAGCAGTGCTTTGAGCAATCAGCTACTGCGCCTTGCAGTTATAACTATCATATATAAGAGACTGGACACTTTATGCCCAGCCTCTGTTCCTATTAAAAATCACCAACAAACTCTTTGATAGCTTGTGCCAGTTCATGGGGTTTCTGAGTATTGAGTAGATGGCCTCCGTCTGCGATTTCTAGATAGTGACCTTTAGGCAGGAGATTTGCCAACTTTTTAGAAGAAGCCTGATTGGCCCCATCTTTGCTGCCACAAATCACTAGGCTAGGAAGAGGGCAGGTTTTAGCGGTATCGGTTAGATTGAGACTTTTTAATTCGGTAAAGATTTGCAACATGTGCTGTTTATTGGCCCCCTGCTTTTCAAAGACACGCTTGGGAATCAGACGAAAAAGGAGAATTTGGAGCCTATAGAGGAGATTGGTGTTGAGTTTGTATTGCGTCCCTGAAAGCACCAAGCCCTTAAGTTGTTGCAAGTCTCGGCTGGAGAGATCGAGAGCGAGAACGCCTCCCAGTGAGAGTCCAACCAGAATAAAGGGTTCGCTTTCTTGTTGGAGGTACTCCGTCAATCTTTCTTTGGCCTCCTGATAACTTTCGCTTGGACGGGAGAAAATAGCGAAAGATTCAGATTGCAAGGGGGAAAGTGCATCTTGGACCCCTTGCCAAGAGTGGGCATCCTGGCCTAGGCCATGTAAAAAAATAAGTTTCATTCTGATTCCTCTCTAGTGAAATCGAGTGGATAGAGGCCACGCAGGGCATTGCAGGCATAGACTTGGTCAGCGACTTCTAAATCCTTCAGCGTTAACAGTTTTTCTTCTACTTGTCCAGTTTCTAAGAGATAGCGGCGGTAAATCCCGTCGAGGATAGGGAGGTGGGCTGGAGGTGTGTAGCGCTGGCCGTCAATCTCTAGGATGAGATTTCCGATGGTCGTCTCTAGCAAGGTCCCGTCTTCTAAATAGAAGATCTGCTCGTGATCTTTAGCTACTAGATGGGCTCGCTGGCTAGTCTTAAAATAAGTAAATGGCTTCGCTAAATCAAGCTTTTGCTCGGTCAGTTGAGCCTGCAGATAGCTAGCGGGCAAGTCCTTCAGCTCGGTGATAGCCAGCTGGAAGGCCCCGTTTTTTTGTAAGGCAATCCGACAACGATAGTCAAGGTTGGAGTCCAAACGAGCAAGCTCTTCTTGAAGTTCTTTCAGGAGTTTTGGCTCATCAAAAGGATAGGCAAAGTAGCGACTGGCCTCTCTTAAACGGGTCAGGTGTTGCTCCAGGAAGGTCAACTCTCCTTGGTGGATACGACCAGTTGTCAAGAGGTCAAAGCGAGGTTCTTGTCGGTAGAGGACAGCAGACTTTTGCTTGGTCTCCTGGTATTCACTTTCCCATTTGCTGTCCCAAGTGATGCCTCCACCTACGCCATAGACGGCTTGATGCCCTTGCATTTGAAGGGTTCGAATGGCCACATTAAAAATCCGTTTCCCTTTTGGAAGAAGGATACCGATTGTTCCACAGTAGACGCCACGAGGAGCAACCTCTGTCCGTTGAATAATTTCCATAGTGGAAATCTTCGGTGCCCCTGTGATGGAACCGCAAGGAAAGAGAGCCTGGAAGGTTTGGACTAGGTCGACTTCGGGGCGTATGCGACTTTCAATGGTCGAGGTCATCTGCCAAACAGTAGAGTATTGCTCCACCTGGCAGAGATGGGTCACCTGCTCACTTCCGATCTCCGAAATGCGATTCATATCATTACGCAGGAGATCCACAATCATCATGTTTTCTGCTCGATTTTTGGGATCAGCTTCTAGCCAAGCAGCCTCTTGAAGATCTGTTTGGTTGGTAAGCCCACGACGAGTCGTCCCCTTCATAGGGCGGGTGGTCAGTAGCCGGTCATCTTGTTCAAAAAAGAGCTCAGGACTAATAGAGAGGATGGACACATCATCGTGCTGGATAAAGGCATTGTAATGGGCCTTCTGTTCTACCACCAAGCGATTGTAGATGGCCAAAGGGTCAGCTTTTAGCTCTTGAGAAAGCTGGACGGTGTAGTTGACCTGATAGGTATCCCCTTGACGGATGTGGTGCTGGATGGTCTCGATAGCTTTCGATAAGCAGGCGCCTCTACCTCTTCCTGCCAATTGGCTGGAAGATCCACTGCCTCGTAGTCCTCTGGGAAAGGAAGGGTTTCTACTTTCTCGTGGATGGTGAAATAGAGGAGATATTCTCCCATGAGTGGTGCTGGGTGGACGGCTAATTTTTTCTCAAAAGCAGGAGCGGCTTCATAGCTGACATAGCCTACGGCATAATAACCAGCCTCCTGATAGGCTTCCGCCTCTCTCAGAAGAGTCTCTACTTGGTCGAGGTCTCTTGTTTTTAATTCCTTTAGCGGCTTGGTGAAAATGTGTCGCAATCCAAGCTCTTTAAAATCAATAATCGTTTGTTTGTGCATGCTTTGAGTATATCAAAAATAGAGGAAAAAAGGTAGATAAGGAGGCAAGGATTCCTTGCTTGGTCCTCTCTTTCATGCTAAAATAACCATAGAATCTGCATTTGGCGAAGGAGTAGGACCATGAAAAAGAATTCCCTCTATAACACTTCCAATATTAGTCTTTTTCAATACCTCTTTGCGATTGCAGTGATATTGGTGCATAGTGGTCGCTTGACCTCTTATGAGCCAGTACATTTTGGTCTCAAGAGTATGCTCGGCCGGCTAGCGGTGCCATTTTTTATCGTCTGTGCCAGCTTTTTCCTCAAGCCATCACTAAGAGATGCAAGGAAAATGAAGACCTATCTGGTCAAAATCGTAAAAACCTATTTATTTTGGAGTTGTGTCTATCTTCCCTATGCCTGGGTCTTTTTTTCTAGTCTTCATCTCCCTGTCTATCTCTTTCCAGCAGGCGTTCTGATTGCTCTTCTCTATCTGGGAATGTGCTACCAACTCTGGTATATCCCAGCCTTTTTGCTGGGCTTGTTTTTGGTCAATCAATTGGTCAAACGCCTAGGTATGGTTTGGACGGGGTTGATCACCTTTCTTCTATACTGCTGGGGTTTGATCGAGACCTATTCAGCTTATCTGGACACCACGAGTCTTCTCAAGGGTTACCAACTCTACAGCAACTTATTTTTCACAGCGCGAAATGGTCTCTTTTACACGCCTATTTTTATCTTTATGGGTTACTATCTCTATGACCATTTTCATGCACAAACCTTTAGGGTTCACCGTTGGCAAAAAGTAGCCCTTGCCTTTGGACTGTTCTGTTTAGAAGGCCTCATCATTTTTCAACATGAAGGAATCGATAAGAACTTTTTCTTGCTCCTTCCCTTTGTGACGGTCTATTTGGTTAATGCTTGCCTGAGATCGTCCTTTTTGAAAAGCTATGATTTGCAGTACTTAAAGCAGATGAGCATGGCGTTATATTTTTCGCATCCGATCTTTATCGAATGGGCTCGCTATGGCTTTAGCAATGTTCCGCTTTCTTATCCAGACAGGGGCAAGTTGATTTTTGTGACGGCCTTGTTGGGAAGTCATCTCTTTGGATTGGCCATGCTCTCTTATCACTCTTGGCAAAAAGAAGAGAAAAACAGAAGTCTTGAAAAGGAAGTTCTCTAGAGAGACTTCTTTTTTATTTTAAGGGAGACAGATAGGTCAGCTGAGGGTTGCAATTCTTTTCCAGTTTGGTTATGATGTAAGGGATTACAAGTGAAACCAAAAAGGAGAAGCACATGAAGAAAAAATGGTGGCATGATGCCGTGATTTATCAGATCTATCCCAAGAGTTTTTTAGATAGCAATGGAGATGGAATCGGTGACCTCAAGGGGATCATCAGTAAGCTGGATTATTTGGAGAAGTTAGGTATTACAGCCATTTGGCTGTCTCCTATCTACCAAAGCCCTATGGATGATAATGGCTACGATATATCTGATTATGAGGATATTGCTTCCATCTTTGGTACCATGGAAGATATGGAAACATTGATTGCGGAGGGGCAAAAGCGCGGTATTAAGATGATCATGGATTTGGTGGTCAACCATACGTCTGATGAGCATGCCTGGTTCATCGAGGCCAAGGAAATCCAAACAGTCCAGAGCGAGACTACTATATTTGGAGGGACCAACCCAATGATCTTCTCTCTACCTTCAGTGGGTCAGCTTGGGAATTTGATCCGGCTTCCCAGCAGTATTATTTGCACTTCTTTAGTAAGAAGCAACCGGACCTGAATTGGGAAAATGAGACACTTCGGCAGAAGATTTATGACATGATGAACTTTTGGATCGACAAGGGGATTGGTGGTTTTCGAATGGATGTCATCGACATGATTGGGAAAATTCCTGATCAGAAGATCGTAGCCAATGGTCCCATGCTCCACCCTTATCTGAAAGAAATGAATCGAGCGACTTTCGGGGATAAGGATTTGTTAACGGTCGGGGAGACCTGGGGAGCGACACCTGAGATTGCCAAGCAATACTCTGGTCCTGACAACGAGGAATTGTCAATGGTCTTTCAATTTGAACACATCGGGCTTCTCTTCCAAGAGGGTCAGCCCAAATGGCACTATGCGAAGAAACTCAATGTTCCTAAGTTGAAAGAAATCTTTAACAAGTGGCAGACGGAGCTGGGCATGGACGAAGGCTGGAACTCTCTCTTTTGGAACAACCATGACCTCCCTCGGATTATTTCTGCCTGGGGAGATGACCAAGCCTATCGGGTGAAGTCCGCTAAGGCCCTAGCCATTCTTCTTCATTTGATGAGAGGAACGCCTTATATCTACCAGGGGGAAGAGATTGGCATGACCAACTATCCTTTTAAGAGCCTAGACGAAATCGAAGATATTGAGTCTATTAACTACGCCAAGGAAAGCCTCGAAAAGGGAGTGGATCTCGACACCATTATGGACCAGATCCGACATATTGGCCGGGACAATGCTCGAACCCCTATGCAGTGGTCCAATCTGCCACAGGCTGGTTTTACAACCGGTCGCCCATGGCTAGCTGTCAATCCAAACTATCAGGAAATAAATGTAGAAGCGGCTTTGGCTGATTCCTCATCCGTTTTCTATACCTACCAACAATTGGTTGCCCTCCGTAAGGAGCAAGATTGGTTGATATCTGCCGACTTTGAACTACTGGATACAGCAGATCAGGTCTTTGCCTACCAACGAGTAGATGGGAATCAACGCTATTTGATTGTGGTCAATTTGTCTAGTCAAGTTCAGAGCTTTGAACTGAAGCAAGACTATCAGGAGGTCCTCATTAGCAATACCAATGTAGAGCAGGTCAAACAGACAAAAGTATTGGAACCTTGGGATGCTTTTTGTGTGCAACTAACTTGAGCATAAGTTTCTACAAAAAAAGAAGCGGATAGCTTCTTTTTTTGTTTTAGAGGGAATGAGGACTGTCCTATGGGAGGGGTCTCAGTCTGTCTGGTAGAAGCCTTATAGTTATTTTTTATAAGGTCTATTAGTTCTGTTCAATGACAAGTGGCGGAAACCCTTGATCTATAAGGTTATAGCTTCTGGCTATACCATAAACCATTGAAAAGCAATTATACAGAAGGCGCTTCTTCTGATAAGATAGACTCAACTTGAATTTTTGGAGGACAAAACATGTCAACTACAATTATCGGATTCCCTCGTTTGGGTGAATTCCGCGAACTAAAATTTACAACTGAGAAATATTTTAGAAACGAAATTACAGCTGAAGATTTGTTGGATGCTGCAAAAGAATTGCGTGCCAAACACTGGAATATTGTCAAAGAAAAAGGTATCACTGAAATCCCATCAAATGACTTTTCTCACTATGACAACTTCCTAGATGCAGCCTTCCTTTTCAACGTGGTTCCTACATCTGTTCAAAACTTGGACTTGTCTGACCTTGAACGCTACTTTGCCTTGGCGCGTGGTTACCAAGGAGAAAAAGGGGATGTGCGTGCTCTTCCAATGAAGAAATGGTTCAACACCAACTACCACTACATCGTTCCAAAATTTGAAAAAACAACAGAAGTCAAATTGGCTGGTCACAAGATTTTTGATGAGTACCAAGAAGCGAAAGAATTGGGTCTTGACACTCGTCCAGTTGTGGTTGGACCATTCACTTTCCTTCAATTATCAGACTTTGAAGAAGGCGTAAAAGCAGAAGACTTCGTTGATAGCTTAGTAGCTGCTTACCAAGATGTTTTTGCTAAATTGGCTGAGCTTGGTGCGACTCGTATCCAACTGGATGAAGCAGCTCTTGTTAAAGATTTATCAGCTGAAGAAAAAGCGCTCTTCTTGAACCTCTACAACAAGCTCTTGGCTGACAAGAAAGGTCTTGAGGTCTTGATCCAAACTTACTTTGGTGATGTTCGTGACATCTACTCTGCCCTTGTGAATTTGCCAGTAGATGCGATTGGTTTGGACTTCGTTGAAGGGAAGAAAACTCTTGAACTCGTTAAAGGTGGCTTCCCAGCTGACAAGACGCTTTATGCAGGTATCGTCAATGGTAAGAACATCTGGCGCAACAACTATGAAAAGAGCTTGGCTATTCTTGAGCAAATCCCAGCTGAAAACATCGTTTTGACTAGCTCATGCTCACTTCTTCATGTGCCATTTACAACTGCTAATGAAGACTTTGAACCAGCTATCTTGAACCACTTTGCTTTTGCAGTTGAAAAATTGGATGAAATCCGTGATTTGGATGCTATCCGCAACGGTCAAGGAGCAGAAGCTCTTGCAGCAAACAAAGAACTCTTTGCGACTGAACGTGTCGGAGCAAATGCAGAACTTCGTGCGCGTATCGCTGGATTGACAGACGCAGACTACACTCGTTTGCCAGCTTTTGCTGAACGTGAAGCAATCCAAGAAGATGCCTTCAAACTTCCAGCTCTTCCAACAACAACCATCGGATCCTTCCCTCAAACGAAAGAAGTTCGTGCGAAACGTTTGGCCTTCCGTAAGGGTGAATTGTCACAAGAAGAATACGATGCCTTCCTTGCTGAAACCATTGACGAATGGATCAAATGGCAAGAAGAAGTTGGATTTGATGTACTTGTACACGGTGAATTCGAGCGTAATGACATGGTTGAGTACTTCGGTCAAAACTTGTCAGGTTACCTCTTCTCTAAAAATGGTTGGGTACAATCATACGGTATGCGTGGGGTGAAACCACCAATCATCTGGGGTGATGTGACTCGTCTCAACCCTATTACTGTGAAATGGTCTAGCTACGCACAAAGCCGTACTAACAAACCTGTTAAAGGGATGTTGACTGGACCTGTTACAATTCTTAACTGGTCATTCCCACGTGAAGACATCTCTATCAAGGATTCAACTCTTCAAATCGCTCTTGCAATCAAGGATGAAGTTCTTGATCTTGAAGCTGCAGGTGTGAAAATCATCCAAATCGACGAGGCTGCTCTTCGTGAAATTGCCACTCCGTCGTAGTGACTGGTATGAAGACTACCTTGACTGGGCTATTCCAGCCTTCCGTTTGGTACACTCAACAGTAGCACCAGACACACAAATCCACACTCACATGTGTTACTCAGAATTTACAGATATCATCCCAGCCATCGACAACATGGATGCAGACGTCATCTCATTTGAAGCGAGTCGTTCAAACCTTGAAATCTTGGACGAACTCAAAGCGAAAAACTTCCAAACAGAAGTTGGACCTGGGGTTTACGATATCCACTCACCTCGTGTGCCTAACGAAGGCGAAATCGACCACACAATCGAAGCAATCCTTGCGAAAGTACCAAGCAGAAAAGTTTGGATCAACCCTGACTGTGGTTTGAAAACACGTGGAATTAAAGAAACGAAAGAAAGCTTGATCCGCCTTGTAGAAGCTGCGAAAGTTGCACGTGAGAAATTGTAAGAAAAGCAGTTCTCCATACTTGGTTGATCAGTAAGAAATCAACTAGAAAAAGGTTATTACATATGTCGCGTCAAACACCGTCACTCTCATTTGAAGTTTTCCCTCCAAACCCAGCAGTAGGCAATGACAAAATTATTGCAGCCCTAAAAGATATGCAGGGCTTGGCTCCCCACTTCATCAGTGTGACTGCCAGCAATAATAAATTTAATATCAAAGAGACGACGGTTCGTTTGGCAGACTATATCCAAAATGACTTGGAGATTCCGACCATTGCTCACTTGCCAGCTATCTACCTAACTAAGGATAAGGTGGCTGAGACTATTGCAGATTTGGATAAGGTTGGGGTTCAGAAAATCTTGGCTCTTCGTGGAGATATCATTCCGGGTGTTGAGCCTCAAAAGGATTTTCGTTACGCCACAGACTTGATTGAGTTCATCAAGGAGCAAGCTCCTCACTTTGATATTGTTGGCGCTTGCTACCCAGAAGGGCACCCTGACTCTCCAAATCAGATCTCGGATATTCAAAATCTCAAGAAGAAAGTGGACGCAGGCTGCTCCAGTCTCGTAACGCAACTTTTCTTTGACAATGAGCGTTTCTATGATTTCCAAGACAAGTGTACCTTGGCAGGTATTGATGTTCCAATTCATGCGGGAATCATGCCGATTCTTAACCGTAACCAAGCTCTTCGTCTACTGAAGACTTGTGAGAACATTCATCTCCCACGTAAGTTTAAGGCTATCTTGGACAAGTATGAGAATGACCCTGAATCTCTCAGAGCAGCAGGACTTGCCTATACTGTAGACCAAATCGTGGATTTGGTTACTCAAGATGTAGCAGGAATTCATCTATACACGATGAATAATGCAGAAGTAGCTCATCAAGTGTATAAGGCTACGGAAGCTCTCTTCCACCACAAAACCAAATTTGAAGTGAGTTGAGAAATCAAAAAATAGGGAGAAGAACAGAGGGAATTCAAAAGTACCCTCTTGCTCCTCTCCCTTTTGATTTTTTTGTTTAAGAAAAATACATGCGAAGATACACTTTTTTATAGTAATCCTAAAAATCGGAAGCTTAGATCTTGTTTGACAGGCTGACATCACGATTTACGATGCACCAAATCTAGATTATCTCTTCTATTTCTTCGCGACCAACCTAGTGACAGATGTCTATAAAAATGGTAAAAAAGTGATTTGATCCTCTCGTTTCAAACGTGACCTAAATAGTAAAAATCCCCTCATCAACTGATTCTGATGAGGGGATTTTAGTGCTTAGAACAGTATTTCCAAAGGGAGTTGGAAATCTTTAAATGCCAACTTTGACATCTGGGAATCTCTCAGACACCTGTGCAAAAAGAGTGTAGAGTTGTTCTTCAGCGTTCTTCCTATTCTTAATGGATAGGCGGTGCTGTTTCTTTGGTTTGTCCTTGCGGATGTAGCACAATTGGAAGATCGAGCGAGCAATCCCTGATTGACGAACTCGAGTGACATGTAAGTATAGTTGTTGAACCTCTCGTAAATCAATCGTTTGCGTTCCTTTGAAATAGGTGATCAAATGATTCTTGTACAAGATAACTTTTAAGTCTTGATTGTAGTAGCTGGCTCCATCAGACAGGCGGGACAGATCTCCTTGGAGTTCGGGATAGTTTTGGTGGAGTTCCTGATAGGAAGCAATGGTCCGTTTCCGAACGGAGAAGCTGGCTACGACCATTATGATAGAAAGTCCAGCAAGAGCAGCTGAACCAATCAAGAGGAATAAGGAGTCTTTGTTGTACTCTGTAAGGCTTAAGTAATAGCTGGTCGTCATATTAAGGGACACGACAGAAGTCGGGTCGAGAAGGGAATGGATGTAGTCGCTATAGCCGACAAGGCGACCGTTACGAGACGTATTTTTGCTATCCTTTGCCAAAGGGGCCAATTGCGTTCCCTTTAGTTGATAAGGTTTGGTCAGCAGTTCCCCATTTTTTGCCTTATCAACGATTTCTTTAATCGTCGCATCGTCTTTTTTGGCTTCGATCCCTGCAAATTTACCATCATTTTGGTTATCATATTGGACGATATAGAGGACGTGGCCGTTGTCCACAGTTCCGACAGGTTCTTGTGTAATATCATAGACTTGCATCGTTACAGGATCCCCAGACTTTTCTGCCTTCGCAAAGCTAGTAGAAGGGTTCTGGCGTCCCATCCATAATGAAAATACTAATCCTGCGAATGCAAGAAAGACAAGGGCAAGCACCAGACCTGAAACAAATCCTTTGTTAGGTTTTTCCTTCATCATAACGATCTCCTTTAGTTTGATATCTAAAGTATATCATGAAAGGTTTTATGTGACAAGGGAATTTATAGATAGCTGATTTCAAAGGCTTTTTGAGAGGTTTAAGCAAAAACTTGTTTGTAAAATGATTGAAAAATGCTTTGATTTTAAAAGAGATTTGCAACTTTTTATAAAAAACTATATTTTTTTTAATTTTTTCTATATACAAAAAGCTAAATTATTGATAGAATAGAAAAGAATTGAATTAAATTTGGTTCGCGTTCGTTCTGTCTTAATATGAATGAAACAGAATGTTTATAACCTAAATACTTGCACTGGATTCTAATTCATCAGAATCATAGCTAGAATTTGAGAGGAGACAATATGACTGTTGATTTTAACAGCAAAGCTTACTTGGATAAAGTGGATGCGTGGTGGCGTGCAGCCAACTACATTTCGGCTGCTCAAATGTACTTGAAAGACAACCCATTGTTGAAACGTGAAGTGGTTGAAAACGACTTGAAGGCTCACCCAATCGGACACTGGGGAACTGTACCAGGACAAAACTTTATCTATGCTCACTTGAACCGTGCCATCAACAAATACGACTTGGATATGTTCTACATTGAAGGACCAGGTCATGGTGGACAAGTTATGGTGTCCAACTCTTACTTAGATTGTTCTTACACAGAATTGAATCCAAATATCCCACAAAATGAAGAAGGATTTAAACACCTATGTAAAATCTTCTCATTCCCAGGAGGGATTGCCTCTCACGCGGCACCTGAAACTCCAGGATCTATCCACGAAGGTGGAGAGCTTGGTTATGCTCTTTCTCACGCAGCTGGAGCTGTTTTGGACAATCCAGATGTGATTGCTGCAACCGTAATCGGTGATGGTGAAGGGGAAACTGGTCCATTGATGGCTGGTTGGTTGGCTAATACCTTCTTGAACCCAGTTAACGATGGTGCTGTTCTTCCAATCTTCTACCTCAACGGTGGGAAAATCCACAACCCAACAATCTTCGAACGCAAAACAGACGAAGAATTGGCCCTTTTCTTTGAAGGTCTTGGATGGAAACCAATCTTTGCAGACGTAACCGCTATTTCTGACGACCACGAAGCAGCTCATGCTTTGTTTGCAGAAATTAGACGAAGCGATTGAAGAAATCAAGAAAGTCCAAGCAGAAGCTCGTAAAGGTTCTGCAGAAGAAGCAACTCAACCAGTATACCCTGTCTTGATTGCTCGTATTCCTAAAGGTTGGACTGGACCAAAAGCTTGGGAAGGTACACCAATCGAGGGTGGATTCCGTGCGCACCAAGTTCCAATCCCAGTAGATGCTCACCATATGGAGCATGTGGATGCTCTTCTTTCATGGTTGGAATCATATCGTCCAGCTGAATTGTTCGACGAAACTGGTAAATTGCTTCCTGAAATTGCTGAAATTGCACCAAAAGGTGACCGTCGCATGGCTATGAACCCAATCACAAACGCAGGTGTCATTAAACCAATGGACACTGCTGATTGGAAGAAACATGCCTTCAAGATCGAAACACCAGGTGCTATCATGGCCCAAGATATGATCGAGTTTGGTAAGTATGCGGCAGATCTTGTGGATGCGAACCCACATAACTTCCGTATCTTTGGACCAGATGAAACTAAATCAAACCGTCTTCAAGAAGTCTTCACTCGTACAAGCCGTCAATGGTTAGGACGTACGAAACCAGACTACGATGAAGCTTTGAGCCCTGCTGGACGTGTCATTGACTCTCAATTGTCAGAGCACCAAGCAGAAGGTATGCTGGAAGGATATGTCTTGACAGGTCGTCATGGCTTCTTCGCTTCTTACGAATCATTCCTTCGTGTCGTAGACTCTATGATTACTCAACACTTTAAATGGTTGCGTAAATCTAAGACTCACACGACATGGCGTAAAAACTACCCTGCCTTAAACTTGATTGCGACTTCAACTGTTTTCCAACAAGACCACAATGGCTACACTCACCAAGATCCAGGTATCTTGACTCACTTGGCAGAAAAAACTCCAGAATACATCCGTGAGTACTTGCCAGCAGATACGAATACGTTGCTTGCGGTGATGGACCAAGCCTTCAAGGCAGAAGATATGATTAACTTGATCGTTTCTTCTAAACACCCACGTCCTCAATTCTACTCAGCTGATGAAGCAGAGGAATTGGTTCGTGAAGGATACAAGGTGATCGATTGGGCATCAACTGTGTCAGCAGATGAAGATCCAGATCTTGTCATTGCAGCTGCAGGTACAGAGCCAAACCTTGAAGCTCTTGCTGCCATCACAATCTTGCACAAGGCCTTCCCAGAATTGAAGATCCGCTTTGTCAATGTGGTAGATATCTTGAAATTGCGTCACCCATCCGTTGATGCGCGTGGACTTTCAGATGAAGAGTTCGATAAAGTCTTCACAACTGATAAACCAGTAATCTTTGCCTTCCATGGTTACGAAGGCATGATCCGTGACATCTTCTTTAACCGTCACAATCACAACTTGCGTGTGCATGGTTACCGTGAAAACGGAGATATCACAACACCATTCGATATGCGTGTGATGTCTGAATTGGATCGCTTCCACTTGGCACAAGATGCAGCCAATGCAGCTCTTGGAGCAGAAGCAGCTGAATTCGCAGCTCAAATGGACGAAACAATTGCCTTCCACAATGCTTACATCCGTGAACATGGTGATGATATTCCAGAAGTACACAACTGGAAATGGGAAAACGTAAATAAATAAGTTTATTCCAAAAGAAATCAGAAGTTATTCTGGTTTCTTTTTTGATAGATAGTATTGTAAAAAATCTAAAAGCTCTTATCCATAATAATTGGATAAGAGCTTTCAATATTAAGTACTTAACTTTGTTTTTTCCACCCAGACACTGCGGACAAAGAAGATACTGATGAGAGCAAGGGCTAGGAAGATCCCTGCAACATAATAGTAGGGCTGGTCGAGAGTTGTAGAACGACCAGAGAGGTTAACAATGCCTCGGTAGAGGGCTCCAGCAGTTGCCGTGGCAAGAGCTGAGTTCCAAAGATTAAGAGTGATTCGAGAAAGGCCTTTTACCACTAGTTGCAGAGCTACGAGCAAGGACCCACCAATCAAAGGAATCAAGAAGAGGTAGTGCATGAAGGCAGAGGTTTCGCCAAAACTAAAGTGTTCGTAGATGCGACTTCCGACGAAAAAGAAAGCTGAAATCAGAGTGTACCAGAGAATGGTCTTTTTCAACCGTTGTTTGATAGGATTAGTAACCGATGTAGACAATGTCACTCACCGCCCTTTCTGAGATAGTACCATTTGTAGTTGGTTTGTTAATAACTTGGCCATTGAAGTAGAGGGTAGAAGATCCACCCCCGTCTAGGTTGTAGGCTGTTTTGACGCCATACGATTTCATCACTTCCGCTAATTGGTAGAGAGATAGGCCTTCACTCTCTGAAGTCCGGCCGTCCGAGACGACAATGATGTAGTGGTTTTCGTCGATGATCCCAATGGCAGTACGTGGATTAGACGCCATGGATTGTCCCACCTCTGAGTTAGTATCGACTGTAATTTCTCCATCTTCAACCAAGGAAGGTCCGAAGGCAAGGAGATTAACAACCCCGTCTTTGACCAACTGATCCGCAGAGATTTCATCTTCGTAGATAACCTTGAAGGAACCATCTTTATAAATCGCTAAGTCGCCATTGCTAGAGTCTTCGCGAACCGTATCACGGTAGACCACTCCGTTTCGGATGACATAGCCGGTGCTATTAGCTCCGTAGTAGTCTCCATTGACGGCTAGAATGGCATTGTTCTCAGTTGCAGTGACGGAAGTTTTAGCTGTCACGTTTGTCCCGTAGGTATTTTGAGCAAAAGCAGTTTTTAGATAGTCAGAAGAGCTAACCGTAATATCTGCAATGTAAACTTGAGTGTTTTCAACTGTTTTTTCTGTCAGGCTCACCTGGATATTGTCATCGGAGTAACTGGTATCTGTTGTAGTAGCAGAGGCTGCTGCCTCCTTAGCCGCCTTGGTATCAGTAGTCGTAGCTTTGACTGTTTGGATAGCATCGGATAAGACAAAGGTTTTGAGCATAGAATAGCTGAAGGAGCTTGTTAGCAGGATGCCGAAACAAGCAGCATAGGTATAAGATTTTTTAAAGAATTTCATGAGTAGGTGTAGTCCTTTCCTTGAAAATGATTTTTTCTGAATCAACCATGAGACGACGAAGAGCAAGAGTCCGACGATCACTTTGCTGAGGAGCAAATGGAGACCAAAGCTTGCATAGAAGAGTCGAATCAAGAGGGTATCGAGAATAAAGAGTCCAATCGCAAGTCCCAAGTAACCACTTCCGGTTCGAGCCAGGCTGTCTTTGTTCTTAAAGACTAGCCGTTTGTTGGTCGAGTAGTTAAAGATGGAGCTGGCCACACGAGCGATCCCGTTTGCAAGGAGGATCCGAAGACTAATCGGCACAGCCATCATCACGAAAAGGAAGAAGGCATAGACCAGGTAGTCAACGATAAAGCTACTCAGGGAAGAGAGGGCAAACTTGAACATGTCCTTGTAGATCATGAGACCGTCGCGAATAGGACGGAAATGGGACCCTTCATTGTCATTGATATAGACTGTTTCAATCGGAACTTCCAAGATGGGAAAGGCCTTGCTAGCTGCGAGGAGCACATTCATTTCGTACTCATACCGTTGTCCCTCGATATCTAACATAAAGGGGATCATGTTGGTTGTAAAGGCTCGAAGGCCAGTCTGCGTATCTGTCACAGCGACCCCTGTTTGTTGCTTGAACAAGAAGCGGGTCAATTTATTTCCAAAAGCAGAACGCAAAGGAACCTTGCCTGAAAAGGCGCGTGCCCCTAGAACCAATTGGTTCGGATTTTCTTGCGATTGACTGGCTACGCGGAAGATATCCCAAACCTTATGTTGACCATCAGCATCAGCAGTGATGACTGTTCCGTATTGCCCTTGCTCTTGAATGTAAGTGTAGGCTATTTTGAGAGCCCCTCCTTTTCCAAGGTTGGTTTCGTGGTGAAGGACTGTAGCTAGCCCGTCTAATTTTTCAAAAATCGCTTGGCAGTCCTCAGAACTACCATCGTCCACAACGATAATGGAGAAGTCACATTTTTCTCTCAGTTTTTTTACCAGTTTGAGAAGTTTTTGATCGGGTTGATAAGCGGGGGTGACTAAATAATTCATAAGCGTTCCTCGTTTCTTGTTTGTGATGAAGGTAGTATAACGGCCCTTTCTTAAAGCTAACTGATATCAGTTTTCTTTAAGGAAAGGGAGAGATTTCCTTGTTGTAAAAAAGGAGAGAAAATAATAGAAGAAAAATAAAACTTTTCGAAAAGAATGTAGAGAAGGTATTTTCACTTGCCTTCTATCCCAAAGTCTGGTATAATAGTTTCTTGTGAGCAAACCTCACTTACCCCTTGCAAAGACTTGGGGTCATTAGACCAAAAGGAGGAACATATCAATGGCTAAATACGAAATTCTTTATATTATTCGTCCAAACATTGAAGAAGAAGCTAAAAACGCTTTGGTAGCACGCTTTGACTCTATCTTGACTGACAACGGTGCAACTGTTGTTGAATCAAAAGATTGGGAAAAACGTCGTCTTGCATACGAAATCCAAGATTTCCGTGAAGGACTTTACCACATCGTAAACGTTGAAGCGAACGACGATGCAGCTCTTAACGAGTTCGACCGTCTTTCAAAAATCAACGGTGACATTCTTCGTCACATGATCGTAAAAGTTGACGCGTAAGCCCTAACGAATAAAGAAGGTGACTAATGATTAACAATGTTGTACTTGTAGGTCGTATGACTCGAGATGCTGAACTTCGTTATACCCCTCAAAATCAGGCTGTTGCGACATTCTCACTCGCGGTTAACCGTAATTTTAAAAACCAAAATGGTGAACGAGATGCGGACTTTATCAACTGTGTGATTTGGCGTCAACAAGCTGAAAATTTAGCGAATTGGGCTAAAAAGGGTGCCTAGTTGGGATTACAGGTCGTATCCAGACTCGTAATTATGAGAATCAGCAAGGTCAACGTGTTTATGTCACTGAAGTCGTAGCGGACAGCTTCCAATTGTTGGAAAGCCGCGCGAATCGTGAAGGACAAGCAGGTGGTGGTTATGCTTCAGCTGGAGGATTTGCAGGAAATGCAGCTCCAAGCTTTGGAGGATCTGAACCATCAAACGCAACACCAAACTTTGGACGTGATGACAATCCATTCGGAGCTAATCCAATGGACATCTCGGATGACGATCTACCATTCTAAGAATGGGTTTAACGAATTAAAACTATAAAGGAGAAATAAACATGGCTCAACAACGTCGTGGCGGATTCAAACGCCGTAAAAAAGTTGATTACATCGCAGCAAACAAAATTGAATATGTTGATTACAAAGATACTGAGCTTCTTAGCCGTTTCGTTTCAGAACGTGGGAAAATCCTTCCTCGTCGTGTAACTGGAACTTCAGCGAAGAACCAACGTAAAGTAACAACAGCTATCAAACGCGCTCGCGTAATGGCTTTGATGCCTTTCGTAAACGAAGATTAAAAAAGAGGTCCAGTGGACCTCTTTTTCATGAGCTTGAAAACAAGAGAGCGAGTAAGACCCTTACGGTTTTTTCAGGTCCGGGTGGCCCTCTTTGCCCTTTCCCAAGATCTAATTATGCTATAATGAGAGGAAAGGTATCAAGGAGCGCAACATGAAGGAATGCATAATCATCAGAAGCATGATGGAGTATGATATTGAAGGGGTCTCTCAAGCCTTTATCCATCAAGGGTGGCCGGGTAGAGAGGATATCTTGGCCAGCTATTTTCAGGATCAGGAGAACGGAAAGAGAGACGTATTAGTAGCTGAGTCGGATGGATTTGTGGCAGGTTATATCACTATATTGCCTGCTGCCAAGCACGGCCCTTTCGTGGGAGTCTATCCTGAACTATCTGATTTTAATGTTTTTGAGCCATTTAGAAATCGAGGAATTGGGAATCAACTCTTAGAAGAGGCGGAAAAAAGAGTCCGGCTACTATCAGAGATTGTTACTTTAGGGGTTGGTTTACACTCGGGTTATGGTCCAGCTCAAAGACTGTATGTCAAACGGGACTATATCCCAGATGGATCTGGAGTTTGGTTTAGGGATCAGCCCTTGGCCCCTTACAGTTCTTGTGAAAACAATGATGACTTAGTCCTCTATTTTTCAAAAAGATTGAACAAGAACATGCAGTAAAACAAAAACGGATGAAAACTTCATCCGTTTATTTTTAGCGTCGTTGAGGTGCTGTATTGGCGCTCTTGATATTGTATTTTTTCTTCAAATAGTAGCGGAGGAGAAGAGCCCCACCACCGAGTAAGAGCATGAACCAGTTTGGTACACGCGGGTTGAGGAATTGTGGGAGTAAAGCAGTGACCATGAGAATCACAACCCAAAGGATCATCGCCAACATTAGGATAGGAAGTGACTTGGTTAAAGCAGGTCGTTTCATTCCACGTTTAGAAACTTCGTAGTATTGGTAGAAGTAGTAATACATCAAATAGAGCACAACCCCACCAGCCAAGCTACCAAGAGTCAATGTGAGGAGTCCATAAGTGGTTCCCTGAGGAGCAAATAAGTTCATGAAGGCTGAAATGGCAGCAAAGAGACCAAAGACGAGAAGGAAAGAATCTGTGATCATGAGATGAGGAGCATCATTCTCTTTTGGATGCTCTTTTTCGTAGCGTTCCTGATCACTAAAAGCATTGGCCCAAACAGTTGGCGCTCCAAAGAGAGTTCGCGCCGTTACTCCTTTTGGTTGGTTTTCAAAGATAGCTGGAAGAATTTCTTCAATCAGGCTAGTAGCCTCTTCTTCTGTTTTGCCGTTTTCAATCAATTGGTGTTTAGCGATGCGAACGAATTCTTGATTCTTTTTACTTAATTGGGTCAAATCAAATTGAGACATAAATACTCCTTAGTGTTATTAGTAGGTGTTAGAACCATTTTTTATGGATGAGGTAGACAACGAGCGATCCGGTCATGGCAAAGGCAATAAAGATAATGAGCCAGAAAGCATTAGGTTCTCCGTTGAGGGGGGAGATCATTGTTTTTAAAGTTCATGCCATAGGCTGAGAAGATCATGGTTGGGATGGACATGACGATGGTCACCATGGCCAAAGTTTTCATGATATTGTTCTGGTTGTTGGAGATGATCGATGCGAAGGTATCGGTCATAGAGTGGAGAATGTTTCCATAAATATCCGCCATCTCAATGGCCTGTTGAGTCTCGATCAAGGTATCTTCCAACAGATCCTCGTCTTCCAGGTATTTCTTAATGTTGCTGGTGGCACTGGTCAATTTCTTGATTACGCGCTCATTGGTTTTCAGAGAGGCCTTAAAGTAGACGATGGTTTTTTCTAATTCCATCAGCTCAATCAGCTCTTCATTACGAGTTGATTTGTGCAGTTGACTTTCAATCTGTTCACTCTTACGATCCAGGGTACGAAGTGCGGTCAAGTAGAGCTCAGCATTGCGATAAAGGATCTGGAAGATGAAGCGGGATCGCATGAAGGTATAGAAATTCCGCAAGCGACGATTGATAAAGGTGTCTAGGAGAGGCAACTCTTCCAAGCAAGTGGTGATGATAGCCTCCTCTGTTAGGATAATTCCCAAAGGGATGGTGACATAGTAGGTCTGATTGTTCCGCTCTTCCTTGATGGGAACGTCTACGATGATCAAGGTATATTCATCTTCGATGGTCATACGGGACATTTCTTCCGCATCGAGCGGTGCCCGTAAGTCGGCAATATCGATGTTAAAAGCAGAGGCGATTTCCATCGATTCACTTTGGGAAGGATTGACAAGGTTGATCCAGCTACCGGGTTCCAGTGTCTCTATTTCTTTAAATTCAGTCGTTGTCGATAAAAAGACCTGTTTCATGGTGCCTCCCCTTGTTTTTTTACACCTTAACATTATAACAGAAAAAGCACGCTTTTGGATAAAAGAATGCTGAAAAATTTGATATAATGAAGGATAAATAAATTGATGAAAAGTGGAAGAAATGCTCGATAAAATTGTCATTCATGGAGCGCGTGCTCATAATTTAAAAAATATTGATGTTGAAATCCCTCGAGATAAGCTGGTCGTGGTCACTGGTCTATCAGGTTCTGGGAAATCGAGCTTAGCCTTTGACACTCTCTATGCGGAAGGACAAAGACGTTATGTAGAGAGTCTGTCAGCCTATGCTCGTCAGTTTTTAGGAAATATGGAAAAGCCCGATGTGGACTCGATTGATGGCTTAAGTCCAGCCATTTCCATTGACCAAAAAACAACCAGCAAAAATCCGCGGTCAACGGTTGGAACGACTACAGAAATCAACGATTACTTACGTCTTCTATATGCTCGTGTGGGGACTCCTTACTGTATCAATGGCCATGGGGCGATTACCGCTTCTTCGGTCGAGCAAATTGTAGACCAAGTTTTGGAACTTCCGGAGCGCCAACGCCTACAAATTCTAGCACCGATCGTTCGTAAGAAAAAAGGCCAGCATAAGAACATCATCGAAAAGGTGCAAAAAGACGGCTATGTCCGGGTGCGTGTGGATGGCGATATTTTTGATGTGACAGAGGTCCCAGAATTATCCAAAAGCCAGAAGCACACAATTGAGGTTGTTGTAGACCGGATTGTCATCAAAGATGGCATTCGTTCTCGTCTCTTTGATTCGGTCGAAGCGGCCCTTCGGATCGCGGATGGCTATGTGGTCGTCGATACCATGGATGAAAATGAACTACTTTTTTTCAGAACACTACGCTTGCCCGGTTTGTGGCTTTACCGTCCCTGAGTTGGAACCTCGTCTCTTTTCATTTAATGCCCCCTTTGGCTCTTGTCCAGATTGTGATGGACTGGGGATCAAGCTAGAGGTGGACTTGGATTTGGTTGTTCCAGATGCTAGCAAGACTCTCCGTGAAGGAGCACTTGCACCCTGGAATCCAATCTCTTCTAACTACTATCCTCAGATGTTGGAGCAGGCAATGATCCAGTTTGGGATTGATATGGACAAGCCATTTGAAGACTTATCTCCAGAAGAGCGGCATTTGGTTTTCTATGGTTCTGAGGGCAAGGAATTCCATTTCCATTATGAGAATGAATTTGGTGGGGTTCGCGATATTGACATTCCTTTTGAAGGGGTCGTTACCAATATTAATCGCCGTTACCACGAAACGTCTAGTGACTTTACTCGCAATCAGATGTTGTCCTACATGAATGAATTGACTTGTGTCACCTGCCATGGTTATCGATTGAATGACCAGGCCTTGTCTGTCCGAGTAGGAGGAGAGAAGGGGCTACATATTGGGCAAATCTCTGACTTGTCCATTGAGGACCATCTTAAGGTGGTAGCTGATCTAAAATTAACCAAGAATGAGGAGACCATTGCGCGACCGATTCTAAAGGAAGTCAAGGATCGTTTGACCTTCTTGAACAATGTTGGCTTGAGCTATCTGACCCTGTCTCGCTCGGCCGGGACTCTATCTGGGGGAGAGAGTCAGCGGATTCGCTTGGCGACCCAGATTGGGTCCAACCTCTCAGGTGTCCTCTATATCCTGGATGAGCCTTCGATCGGTCTTCATCAGCGGGACAATGATCGCTTGATTGCTAGCCTCAAGAAGATGCGTGATTTGGGCAATACCTTGATCGTTGTCGAACACGATGAGGATACCATGAGAGAGGCTGATTACCTGATCGACGTCGGTCCAGGAGCCGGAGTCTTTGGAGGCGAGATTGTTGCGGCTGGAACACCTAAGCAGGTAGCCCGCAATAGCAAATCCATCACTGGTCAGTATCTTTCTGGCAAACGGGCTATCCCCGTACCAACGGAACGGCGGGTAGGCAACGGACGCTTTATCGAACTGACAGGGGCAGCTGAAAACAACTTAAAAGAGGTGACAGCACGCTTCCCACTGGGCAAGTTCATTGCTGTAACAGGTGTTTCTGGCTCAGGCAAGTCCACCTTGGTCAACAGTATTTTGAAAAAAACACTGGCCCAAAAATTGAATCGCAATTCAGAGAAACCAGGGAAATACAAGACTATTTCAGGAGTTGAGCACATTGATCGACTGATCGATATTGATCAAAGCCCGATTGGCCGCACTCCACGCTCCAATCCGGCTACCTATACAGGTGTATTTGACGACATTCGTGACCTCTTTGCCCAAACCAATGAAGCCAAGATTAGAGGCTATAAAAAAGGCCGCTTTAGTTTCAACGTCAAAGGAGGTCGGTGTGAGGCTTGTTCGGGAGATGGGATCATCAAGATTGAGATGCATTTCCTACCGGATGTCTATGTACCGTGTGAAGTCTGCCATGGGCGACGCTACAACAGTGAAACCCTAGAAGTTCACTATAAAGAAAAGAATATCTCCCAGATTTTGGACATGACCGTCAATGATGCGGTGGATTTCTTTAAACATATTCCAAAGATTAATCGCAAATTACAAACTATCAAGGATGTCGGTTTGGGCTATGTGACCCTGGGACAGCCGGCAACGACGCTTTCTGGTGGAGAAGCCCAGCGGATGAAGCTGGCTTCAGAACTTCATAAGCGCTCAACTGGTAAGTCCTTCTATATCTTGGATGAGCCGACAACAGGTCTACATACAGAGGATATCTCTCGTCTGCTCAAGGTCTTGGAACGCTTTGTAGATGATGGCAATACCGTTTTGGTCATTGAGCACAACTTGGATGTCATTAAGACAGCGGATCATATCATTGATTTGGGACCAGAAGGTGGTGTCGGTGGTGGTACCATTATTGCGACAGGAACACCAGAAGAAGTAGCCAGCAACCCAGCTAGCTTTACAGGACAGTATTTGAAAGGGAAATTACAATGAACCAACGAATTACAAATCTACGAACTAAAATGAAGGCACAGGATCTAAAAGCTGTCCTCATTAACAACTTGAAAAATGTCTACTATTTGACAGGTTTCTGGGGATCAAATGGGACTGTTTTGGTGACAGAAGAGCGCGTGGTCCTCTTCACCGATTCGCGCTATACCATTCATGCCCATGCGACTTGTTTCCCCTTTGTTGAGATTGTTGAAACCCGCAATGAATTGGAAGAAGCAGCAAAAATTGTCAAAGACGCAGCGATCCAAGAACTTGGCTTTGAGGATGAGATCACAGTTGCCTACCATACCCGTCTAGCGACCGCTTTCTCAGGAGTCGCTCTAAGAGCCTTGTCTGATTTTGTGATGGAGTTTCGTTTGATTAAAGATGAGACAGAAGTAGCAACGATCCGCAAGGCCTGCAGTATTTCAGATCAAGCCTTTCTAGATGTGCTGGAATTTATCAAGGTTGGCCAAACAACAGAGTTAGAAGCGGCGACCTTCCTAGATTTCAGAATGCGGGAATTGGGGGCTTCAGGTGTATCCTTTGATATCATCTCCGCTGCGGGAGAGCGCTCTGCTATGCCCCATGCGACTCCAAGTGATCGCATCATCTCTGCTGGGGATGCCTTGACCTTGGACTTTGGCTGTCTCTATAACCATTACGTCAGTGATATGACCCGGACCATTTATGCAGGTCATGTCAGCGACAAGGAAAGAGAAATTTACGAAACGGTCTTGAAAGCCAACCAAGCCCTTATTGCTGAAGCCAAGGATGGACTCGGTTTCCGTGATTTTGATAAAATTCCTCGAGATATTATTGAGGCTGTAGGATACGGTCAGTACTTTACTCATGGAATTGGCCACGGAATTGGCTTGGACATCCATGAAGAGCCTTATTTCAGTCAAACTTCCAAAGAAGTTATCAAGGCCGGCATGGTCTTGACAGATGAGCCAGGGATCTACATTGAAGGCCTATCTGGTGTCCGGATTGAAGATGATCTCCTGATTACGGAAACCGGTTGTGAAGTCTTGACCTTGGCACCAAAAGAATTGATTGTGATCTAAGGAAATTTGCAGAGACAGATTTGAGAAATCTGAGCATTTGTGATAAAATAAAGAGTAATATATTTTTAAAAAGAGGTATGAAAACATGATTGAAGCAAGTAAGTTGAAAGCTGGTATGACCTTTGAAACAGCTGATGGAAAATTGATCCGCGTTTTGGAAGCTAGCCACCACAAACCAGGTAAAGGAAACACGATCATGCGTATGAAATTGCGTGATGTTCGTACTGGTTCAACTTTTGATACAAGCTACCGTCCAGAAGAAAAATTTGAGCAAGCTATTATTGAAACTGTACCAGCTCAATACTTGTATAAAATGGATGACACAGCTTACTTCATGAATACTGAAACATACGACCAATATGAAATTCCTGTTGTCAATGTTGAGAACGAATTGCTTTACATCCTTGAAAACTCAGAAGTGAAAATTCAATTCTACGGAAGCGAAGTGATTGGGGTGACTGTTCCTACAACTGTTGAATTGACAGTTGCTGAAACTCAACCATCTATTAAAGGTGCTACAGTGACAGGTTCTGGTAAACCAGCTACAATGGAAACAGGTCTTGTGGTAAACGTTCCAGACTTCATCGAAGCAGGACAAAAATTGATTATCAATACAGCTGAAGGAACTTACGTTTCTCGTGCCTAATCAGCTCTAAAATAGGTCTGATAGAAAGGAACTTCTATGGCAACTGAACAATACGGTGAAATCGTCATTGCACCTCGTGTGCTAGAAAAAATTATTGCGATTGCGACTGCAAAAGTAGATGGTGTTCATTCTCTTGAAAATAAGAGTGTATCGGATAGCCTTTCAAAACGTGCTCTTGGACGTGGGGTTTACCTTCGTACACAAGAAGATGGTCAAATTTCTGTTGATATTTACCTCTATCTAGAGTATGGTGTAGCAGTCCCTAAAGTAGCGGTTGCGATCCAAAAGGCAGTAAAAACAGCTGTCTACAATATGGCAGATGTGACCTTGGATGATGTCAATATCCATGTGGTTGGAATCGTGACTGAAAAAGCAGCGAAACCTAATTTGAAAGATTTGTTTAATGAGGATTTCCTCAATGACTGATATTTTATTTGAATCACGTCGTGATCTACGGGAGCGTGCCTTTCAAACTCTAATGAGTTTAGAGTATGAAGGGGATGTTGTAGAAGCGTGTCGATTTGCTTTTACTCATGACAAAGAGGAGACTGACCAGGAAGTGGAAATTCCAGCTTTTCTACTCAATTTGGTATCTGGTGTTCGTCAATCAAAGGATGAATTGGATCAACAGATTGCCCAACACTTGAAAACTGGATGGACCGTCGAACGCTTGACTTTAGTGGAGAAAAACATTCTTCGTTTGGGTGTGTTGAAATCACTTCCTTTGATACCCCTCAGTTGGTTGCAGTGAATGAAGCAATTGAATTAGCTAAAACATTTTCAGATGAAAAATCTGCTCGGTTTGTGAATGGTGTCTTAAGTCAATTCGTAACGGAAGCAGAATAAGATAGAAAAGAAACCACCTTTGAGGGTGGTTTCTTTTTGAGTATAGAGCTTCGCTTGATCATGATAAGGAAAAAGACTGGTACAAAAGTCCGGCCTCTCAATTGACTTTGGATTGTCTAACAAGACACAGTGGTTGAGTGGGCTCTACTGCGCTGATTTTATCAGCTTTTACAGCCCTACTCAACTGTGCGGAGGTGGGACGACGAAATCGAATTCTAACGAATTACCGATTTCTGTTCTACTCTCTTTTAAACACTTTTGCCGGGTAAAACACTAACAGGGAGAAAATAGCCTGTTGTTTTTACATCTTTTCCTTCGATTTTTTGAAGAAGAAGGTCGACCGTCAGGCGAGCAATCTCTTGTAAGGGTTGCTTGATGGTGGTGAGACGGGGGAAATAATTTTCAATAAAGTAGGTCCCGTCGTAGCCAATGATCTTCAGGTCCTCCGGAATAGCAATGCCGAGTTCGTCAGCGATTTTCATTACCAAAATAGCCGTTAGATCGTCAGACGCAAAGATAGCATCCGGTTTCTGCTGGGTCAAGATGGACTTGATTTCCATTTCTTTGCGAATAGGTGAATAATCACTGGAAACATTGATGATTTGTGCTTCTGGTAGGACGGAAGCAAAGCCAGCATGGCGAAGACCAGTTGGGGAATTCGAATTGTCATTCCCTGTAATCATGATAATCTTTTTTGCCCCAGTCTTGGCAAGGGTTTCTGCAGCAAGGACGCCCCCAGCGTAGTTATCTGAAGAGACGACTGGAATCTCAGGGGAGAGGTTCCGGTCAAAGGCGATGATAGGAGCTGTGACCCGGTTATAATCTTCAATCCCTAGATTATGACTACCAGAAATAATCCCATCCACTTGATTGGCTTCTAGCATTTCGATGTATTCACGTTCTTTTTCCGAATCATGCTCGCTATTACAAATAATGGTTTTATACCCATGTTTAAACAGTTCTTCTTCCAGTTTATCGATTAATTCTGCATAGAAGACATGGCTGATTTTTGGGAAGATTAAGCCGATTAACTTGGCTGATTTTCCTTGTAGGCTCCGAGCGATCGTATTCGGCTTGTAGCCCAATTCTCTCATGGCCTCTTTAACTTTTGAGACAGTTTTTTCAGATAAATAGCCCTTTTTGTTAATGACTCGTGAAACTGTCGTTGGGCTGACGCCAGCTAATTTGGCGACATCAGTGAGCTTTGCGACCATAGTCTAGTTCGTAGTATGTTCCAGTAGGTGTTCCGGATTTGATCAAGATACCAGTTTGATCAGCATGCGGGAAGACGCGACCAGAGAATACCTTTTCTCCTTTGTTGATAAAGATTTCAAAAATCGAGTTATCGATGAAATTGTAGCAGTTGTAGCTTGGTTTTCAATCGGGCAAGTACGAGTAGTTCCAAACTCTTGGGCATACTGTTCGCCAGCTTGGCTACGGTCGACAATGACTTGACCATTTGCAATATCAAAGGTAATAGAAAGTCCTTTGCCTTCTTTATCGGCTAGGAGAACAATCTCACTTTTGCTATTGGCTTCAAAGGCTAATTCTAACTCGTAGCAATTATTGGTTGTTTCCTTGTTTGTAAATTCGTAAGAGGTGGAGCGAAGCTCTTTTACAGCTTCGACCGGATATTGATAAAGTTTACCATCCTGAATAGTTAGCTCTTTGACCAAAGAGAAGGCTCCTTGGTGGTCAAAGCGATCGGATGGGTAAGCGACATCTGGTAAACCTAACCAGCTAACCGTTAAGGCTCTTCCATCAGGAGTATTGAAGCCTTGAGTTGCATAGGCTTCGAAGCCGTAGTCCAAGTTGTGCAATTCAGATACGTCAACGAGACGAGCTTGTTCAGGATCAAAAGAAGCCCCAATCTTATACATATTTGGGTAGATATTGTCGTAGTCGAGGACTGCTTTGTCCAAACCTTGAGGGCAATAAAGAAGGATAGGTTGCTCGCCGACGAAGACCAAGTTAGGACACTCCATCATATAAGCTGTACGATCATTGTTGAAATCAAGATCGCCTACTTCAACCCAGTTGGTATAATCGTTATTCACCGCTTTGTAAAGGCGAACGAATCCTTTTTTCTCAAGGTCTTGACCACCGACGATGGCATAGTATTGATCTTTGAATTTAAAAATTTGTGGGTCGCGGAAATGATCGGTAGCATCCTCTGGTTGATCAATGAGGATTTGGTCGATTTTTTCGAGGTTTCCATCCTGGTCTAAGAGGGCTCCGATTTGGTAGGGATGACGGATCCAGTTCTCGTCTCGTACATTTCCTGTATAGAATAAGAAAAGTTTGTCATCGAATTGCATAGCCGAACCAGAATAGGCTCCATGGCTATCCAAAGGTGTGTCTGGTAAAACCTTAAGACCAGTTTCTTTAAAATGAACTAAATCATCACTTTCCAGTTGTACCCAAGACTTCAATCCGTGAGCGGCTCCAAAGGGAAAGTTCTGGTAAAAGAGAATCCATTTACCATTAAATAGGAGAAACCATTCGGGTCATTTAAAAGGCCAGTTTTGGGTTCGACATGGTAATGAGTATGCCAAGGAGAATTAGCCATGTTTTCTTTTATTTGTTTCTTTTCTTCTTCGGTCCAGTCTTCATACTGTTTGTACCGAAGTTCTGTTGTCCATTCCATTTGACTCCTCCAAAATTTTTCTTACTTCCATAGTACCGATTTCTATAAAAAAAAGCAAGACTTTGACCAAAGAATTGAGAAAAAATGTCAAACGTTTATCATAAAATATCGGAGCGAAGGCTAGATATAGTTTATGAAAACAAATGAAAGAATGAAAGTTTTTGAAAATCCAAAAACTGGATAATAGCTATAGCACATAGCGGAAGGGTGTTTAGCTAAATGAAAATAAAAAGAGCTTCTTTCAAACTATCAAAAATTGCAAATAAATGCCAAAAACTTTCTGCAAAACGGTTGACATATTCTTAATAAGTGGTACAATTAAATGCGTAGAGACGGGTGAACCGTTTTCAAAACAATAAAAAATAAGGAGATTTTTGCAAATGTCAAATACAGAAATTGCAAAAAAAGTCATCGATGCGATCGGTGGAGTTGAGAACGTTAGCAGTGTTGCTCACTGTGCGACTCGTCTTCGTGTGATGGTCAAAGATGAAGCAAAAGTCGACAAAAATGCTGTCGAAAATATTGAAAAAGTTCAAGGGGCTTTCTTTAACTCAGGTCAATACCAAATCATCTTTGGTACCGGTACTGTAAATAAGATTTATGATGAAGTAGTGGCTCTAGGTTTGCCAACTTCATCAAAGATGAAATGAAAGCTGAAGCCGCTAAACAAGGAAATTGGTTCCAACGGGCTATCCGTACATTTGGTGATGTCTTTGTACCAATCATCCCAGTTATTGTTGCGACAGGTCTCTTCATGGGTGTCCGTGGACTCTTGAATGCCCTTGGTGTGACTCTTCCAGAAGATGTTACGACTTATACTCAAATTTTGACGGATACGGCCTTCATCATCTTGCCAGGTCTTGTCGTTTGGTCAACCTTCCGTGTCTTCGGTGGGAATCCAGCAGTTGGTATCGTTCTTGGTATGATGCTTGTGTCTGGTTCGCTTCCAAATGCCTGGGCGGTTGCATCCGGTGGTGAAGTGACTGCTATGAAATTCTTCGGCTTTATTCCAGTCGTAGGGTTGCAAGGATCTGTTCTTCCAGCCTTTATTATCGGGGTCCTTGGTGCGAAATTTGAGAAATCACTTCGAAAAGTTGTTCCAGATGTTCTTGATCTTTTGGTAACACCATTCGTAACCCTCTTTGTAATGTCTATTCTTGGACTCTTTGTTATTGGTCCAGTCTTTCACGTAGTTGAAACTTATATCTTAATTGGTACAAAAGCAATCCTTAGCTTACCATTAGGTCTTGGCGGATTGCTCATCGGTGGCGTTCACCAATTGATCGTCGTATCTGGTGTTCACCATATCTTTAACTTGCTTGAAGTGCAGTTGCTTGCTGCTGATCACGCAAATCCATTTAATGCTATTATCACAGCTGCCATGACTGCTCAAGGTGCTGCTACTGTAGCGGTTGGTGTGAAAACTAAAAATCCTAAATTGAAAGCTTTGGCTTTCCCGGCTGCTCTTTCTGCCTTCTTAGGTATTACTGAGCCTGCGATCTTCGGGGTGAACTTGCGTTTCCGTAAACCATTCTTCCTTCATTAATCGCTGGTGCCATCGGTGGTGGATTGGCTTCACTTCTTGGTCTTGCTGGTACTGGTAATGGTATCACTATTATCCCAGGTACAATGCTTTACATTGGTAATGGTCAACTCTTCCAATACTTGCTTATGGTTGCAGTATCATTTGCACTTGGTTTTGCTCTTACTTACATGTTCGGTTTTGAAGATGAAGAACCTGCAACTGTAACTGAAAGTGCTACAACAGATCGTTTTGTTGAGGAAGCTGTGACTGGAACTGTTCCAGCATCTCTTCAAGATGAAACCATCATCTCTCCAATCGTTGGGCAAGCTGTTGCTTTAGAAAATGTGAATGACCCTGTATTCTCAAGCGGTGCTATGGGTCAAGGGATTGCAGTGAAGCCATCTGAAGGTGTCGTTTATGCTCCTGCAGATGCTGAAGTAACGATTGCTTTTGCAACTGGACATGCCTTCGGTTTGAAGACAGCGAATGGTGCTGAAATCTTGATCCACGTTGGGATCGACACTGTTTCAATGAATGGTGACGGTTTTGAGAAAAAAGTTGCTCAAGGTGACAAGGTCAAAGCTGGAGATGTTCTTGGAACATTTGATTCTGCTAAAATTGCAGCAGCTGGTCTTGATGATACAACAATGGTCATCGTCACAAACACAGCTGACTATGCTTCAGTAACTCCAGTAGCTACTGGTGCAGTTGCTAAAGGCGATGCGATTATTGAAGTAAAAGCATAATCTAAAATATGATTGCTCAAGGACTGGTTAGGGTATCCTCCAGTCCTTGAATTTTGTTTGGAGATGAGGTTTGGAATGAAAAAGTTGCTCACCTAATGTTGAAACATAAATAAGAGTAGTTTTTTCTTTAAGAAATAGAAGTGAACCGTTTTCCTTTATGATATAATAGAAAAAAAGAGAATTGAAGAAGAGGATTGATATGACTAAATTATATGGAAGTCTTGAAGCTGGTGGAACAAAGTTTGTTTGTGCTGTAGGTGACGAAAATAATAACGTCATTGAAAAGACACAGTTTCCAACAACAACTCCTATTGAAACCCTTGATAAATGTATTGAATTTTTCTCTAAATTTGAAACTCTTGCTGGTTTAGCGATTGGCTCATTTGGACCGATTGACATTGATAAAAATTCAAAAACATATGGTTTTATTACAACAACTCCCAAACCCCATTGGGCGAATGTTGATGTAGTAGGTGCTTTCCGTCGTGCATTAAATGTACCGATTTGCTTTACAACGGACGTAAATAGCTCAGCATATGGTGAAGTTGTCGCTCGTAATAACGCGGGTGCACGGATTGAAAACTTAGTCTACTACACAATCGGTACAGGAATTGGTGCAGGTGTCATCCAGCGTGGTGAATTCATTGGTGGAGTAGGACATCCTGAGATGGGCCATTACTATGTTGCCAAACACCCAATGGATGTTGAAAAAGAATTTAACGGTGTGTGTCCATTCCACAGAGGCTGTTTAGAAGGTCTTGCGGCTGGTCCAAGCCTGGAAGCTCGTACTGGTATTCGTGGGGAAAATATCGAGCTCAATAGCTCTGTATGGGATATCCAAGCCTACTATATTGCTCAAGCTGCTGTTAATGCGACTGTAACCTTCCGCCCAGATGTGATTGTATTTGGTGGAGGAGTGATGGCACAACAGCACATGTTGGATCGCGTTCGTGAAAAATTCACAGTATTATTGAACGGCTACTTACCAGTTCCAGATGTTCGTGACTACATCGTGACTCCTGCGGTAGCTGGAAATGGTTCAGCAACCTTGGGTAACTTTGTCTTAGCAAAACAAGTCAGCAAAAAAGACTAATCAGGTAAGGCTGAAACAACAAAAAGCATGAAATGCTAGGGGAGGGAGTTCTTCGTCGGGAAGATGGATGAATGACCTTCTCTTTTTTAAGCAAGAGAGGAGAAAAGATGGAAAAAGCCATTATGAAGGATCCCTTCTTTTTGAGTCAAGTGTCTGAAGAAGCGACAAAAGAAGATTTGTATTTGGCGCAGGATTTACAAGATACCTTACGAGCTCACCAGGATTCCTGTGTTGGTATGGCGGCTAATATGATTGGGGTACGCAAGCGAGTGATCATTATCCAATTTGGTTTGATGCCCTTGGTTCTCTTTAACCCTGTTCTAGTCAAGAAAGAAGGAGTTTATGAGACAGAAGAGCGGTGCCTTTCTTTGGCAGGGAGCCGAAAAACGAGCCGCTTTGAAAAGATTCAAGTCTCCTACCGCGACATGAATTGGAAGCCTCAGCTCATAAGCTTAGAAGGTTTTGCGGCCCAAATTTGCCAGCATGAGCTAGATCACCTGGAAGGGATTTTGATCTAGGTCCAGTTGCTACTTGTTAAGGAATCGATCGAAGAGAAATTGTTGATGAATAAAGAATATTTGTTCTATGAACGGGTTAGACCATTTTTGGTGTCCCATCCCTATTATCTTTCTTTATTAAAGTGGGTCAACCGCCTTGTCACCCTGCTGATGCCACTCCTTTATTTTTATGTTCTTTGGGCAGCTTATCTGAAAGCTTCCGAGATTTGGGTTGTTCTTGGCTATCTGTTGGTTCCGGCGTCTGGCTTTATGTTACTGAGTGTCATTCGAAAAGCAATCAATTGGCCCCGTCCTTATGAGCTTGGCGCGTTTCCGCCTCTTTTAGAGAGAGAAGGCAAGGGGAGTTCCATGCCAAGTCGGCATGTCTTTTCGGCGGTAATCATTTCGACAGTAGCCTGGGGAGTGAATCCTCTTCTATCGAGCATAGGTCTCTTCTTGGCTCTGCTATTGGCAGGAGTTCGTGTTCTGGCAGGACTCCATTTTGTCCGTGATGTCGTAGTCGGATTTGTCGTTGCACTCCTATGGGGAATTGTCAGTTTTTCTCTATTAGGAATTTTCTGAGAGAGGCTGTATGAGAGAAGAAAGAAATGATTAAAAACTGCCTAAGTTTGTTAGGCAGTTTTTAATTATGTGAGTTTTGGTATTGGAATTTTTGGAAGAACCGTTCACGTTCTTCTATAATAGCTGGAGTTGGGTTTTTGAGGGAAGTTAACAAATCAACCAAGTCAGGTGTGACTTCTCGAATAAGCTCTCCCAGTGACCAAATGGCTGTTGCAATATGAATCTGGTTTTGCGAGGTTTCGATGATTTCTAACAGTTTAGGAATAGCAGACCGGTCATTAGCATTGGCCAAAGCAATGATAGCATTGCGCTGGAGAATATTCTTTCCCCGCCAACTACCAGCGACCATTCCAAATTTTTCCTTGAATTGTCCATTGGATAACTCGATAAAGGGGATTAATTCCGGGTGAGCTAGTTCAGGATCGATATCAGTGGCTAGCGGATTGTCCAGACCACGGTTGTAGGGACAGCAGATTTGACAGATATCACAACCGTAGATGACCGTTTTAATCTTTTTACGGAATTCCAGATCCATCATCCCCTTGTCTTGGGTCTGAAAGGACAGGCAACGTCGGGCATTCATAGAGCCATCTCCGATTAAACAAGAAGTCGGGCAGGCTTCTACACAGCGGTTACAATCTCCGCAACCATAGTCAACGGCTTGATCGGGTTCGATCTCTAGGTTGGTGATGAGTTCCCCTAAAAACATATAAGAACCGTATTCTTTTGAGATGACGAGGCCGTTCTTTCCGATAAAGCCAATCCCAGCTCGTTGAGCAACCGCGGTATCCACTAAGGCACCGGTATCCACCATGCCCTTGTATTCAAAGTCGGCGGTTAATTCTTCAATCCCTCGTGCTAGGCGGTCTAATTTATCCTGCAAGACATAGTGATAATCAAGGCCCCAGCTATTGGGGGTGAATTTTCCGCGTTTATAGGCCGTCTTCTGAGGTTGTTGCTTTAACTTGTGGGGATAGGCAACGGCAATGGAGATAATCGTCTTAGCAGAAGCCAAACTTAAACGTGGTTGGATTCGTTCTTCAATATTTTTGTGCTCAAAACCAGAATTTCGGCCTTCTTCCACGGCAAGGCGGAGGGATTTTTCTAAATAGGAAAAATCATCCGCAGTGGTAAAGCCAATTTTTGAAATACCAATGGAGTGAGCCAATTCAATAATGGATTCTTTGAGGTTCATATTCCTATTATAGCGAAAAGCCGGTAAAAATGCGAAAAACGTGCAAAAAATTTAAAAGGGGCTAAAGAGCTTGGCAGGGCTTTCAAAAACAAGTAGAATTTGGTATAATAAGGTATTGAATACAAGGATATATGGAGGCAGGTATGTCACAACCGCTATTTTTACAATCAGTTATGCAGGAAAAATTTGGGGTGGAACTAGATTACGAGATGAGTTTGGCTATGAAATCCTGAGCGATCATGTTGGTGAATACTGGGCTATTTCGGCCCATCCACATGGTGTTTCTGTTGTTAAGAATGGATCTTATGCTGGAATGGGCTTAGACCAACTATATGCAGAGCATCGCGAATTGTTTGGGAATCGACCGGAACCGGTCTTTCCTTTGTTGACAAAGATTCTAGATGCTAATGACTGGCTTAGTGTTCAGGTTCACCCAGATGATGCCTATGGAATGGAGCATGAAGGAGAACTTGGGAAAACTGAATGCTGGTATATTATTGCCGCTGATGAAGGGGCAGAAATTATCTATGGTCACCACGCCCAGTCTAAGGAAGAATTGCGCCAAATGATCGAAGCCAAAGAATGGGATGATCTGTTAGCGCGGGTTCCTGTGAAAGCGGGAGATTTCTTCTATGTGCCAAGTGGAACCATGCATGCCATCGGTTCGGGTATTTTAATCTTGGAAACCCAGCAATCAAGCGACACGACGTATCGAGTTTACGACTTTGATCGCAAAGATGATCAAGGAAATTTACGTGAGTTGCACATTGAACAGTCCATTGATGTGCTGAACTTAGGGGCTCCAGCGAATAGCCGACCGGTTGAGGAAAAAGTCGATCACTTGTCGTCTACTTTGTTAGTGGCCAATGACTTCTTTGGGGTTCACAAGTGGGTAGTCAATGGGGAAGTTCGATTTGAAAAGACCCATGATTATAGCTTGTTGAGCGTTCTCTCAGGGCAAGGAAGCCTTCAGGTGGATGGGGTAGATTATCCGATTGGAAAAGGAGATCACTTTGTCTTAACGAGTGATGTTGAATCTTGGACTTTGGAAGGGCAAGATTTAGAATTGATCGTGAGTCATCCATAAAAAAGAAAGGGTTTGAGTTAAAAGCTGTGGACAACTCAACCCTTTTTTATCTGAAAACTATTTTTATGTTAAGTCTTGACTCTGACCTAAGGGGAGGGATTATACTATCTTTGTAAGGAGGAAATCATGTACCATATCAAAGAAGCTGCAGAGCTGTCAGGTGTCTCTGTCAAGACCTTGCACCACTATGACAAGATAGGACTTCTCGTCCCTGTGAAATCTGAAAATGGCTATCGGACATACAATCAAGAAGATTTAGAACGATTACAGGTGATTCTCTACTACAAGTATCTAGGGTTTTCCTTAGACCAAATAGCAGAACTCTTAGCCGAAGAAAAATCTAACTTATTGCCCCATTTGACCAAACAGTTGGACTATTTGACTCAAGAAAGGCAACGCCTGGATACCTTGATTTCCACCTTGCAAAAAACCATTCAGGAACAAAAAGGAGAAAGAAAAATGACCATTGAGGAAAAATTTACTGGATTTAGTTACCAAGATACTAAAAAATACCATCAAGAGGCGGTAGACAAGTACGGTCAAGAAGTCATGGACCAAGCGCTTGAACGCCAAAAAGGTCGAGAAGAGGAGGCGACAAGAGCCTTTAATCAAGTCTTCCAAGTCTTGGCGAAAAACTTCCAGGCTGGTTTGCCAGTAACAGCATCGGAAAATCAAGAAGAAGCAACCAAACTTTTAGATACGATTCGAACGTATGGATTTGACTGCTCTATAGAGGTTTTTGGCCATATCGGCAAAGGCTATGCCTATAATCCAGAATTCAAGGAAAAACATCGACAAGTTTGGCGCTGGTACAGCCCAGTACACTTCGGATGTCATTGCCTTTTTATGTCGAAAATCAAGCAAAATAAAAAAGTGAGAGTGGGACAGAAATCGGTAATTCGTTAGAATTCGATTTCGTCGTTCCACCTCCGCACAGTTGAGTAGGGCTGTAAAAGCTGATGAAATCAGCGTAGTAGAGCCCACTCAACCACTGCGTCTTGCTCGACAATCCAAAAATAATTGAGAGGCTAGGATTTTTGTCCCAGCCTCGTTTTTTGCTTGGATCAATTTGAAAAGAAGCTGGCAGATCTAAGAGAGCTCGAATGAATGAAGACAATGAAAACTTTATGAAAATTTCACAATTTAAGTTGACAGTCTTGAAAAAAAGGAGTAGAATAACCCCTGTTTTATGAAAAGAGGCAGGGAATTCCCGGCCTCATGATCTTTTTTCAAGGAGTTTTTTATGTTTTCAACATTGAAAAAATGGTTTATTGGCCGTCCGTTGAAATCTGGTGCAGAAGGTGAAGGAGGATTGCTAGGGAAAATGCAGGCCTTGGCCATGCTCTCTAGTGACGCACTTTCTTCTATTGCCTATGGTCCAGAACAAGTTATCCTGGTCTTGATGACCGTATCAGCAGGAGCCATTTGGTGGTCAATTCCAATTGGGATTGTGGTCCTGGTTCTCCTAGCCAGTTTAACGATTTCTTATCGTCAGGTCATTCATGCCTACCCTCAAGGGGGAGGAGCCTATATGGTGACTTCGGAGAACCTGTCTCCCAAAGCGGGGTTGATCGCTGGTGGAAGTCTTTTGGTTGACTATATGCTGACGGTAGCGGTATCTGTTTCTTCCGGTGCAGATGCCATCACGTCAGCGATTCCATCTCTTCATCCTTATAATCTTCACATTTCCATTTTGTTGGTCTTGATTTTGATGCTGATGAACCTTCGGGGGCTACGCGAATCAGCGACATCCTTGATGATTCCGGTATATCTGTTTATTGTCAGTACCATTGCCTTAATCGGCTATGGCGTGATCCAAATTTTGACAGGGCATTTGGCCTATAACGCGACTGCGCATGTTGGCCAAACCATTTCAGGAGTCAGCATCATTCTCTTGTTGCGGGCCTTTACGAGTGGATCGGCTTCCCTAACAGGGGTTGAAGCCATCTCCAATTCGGTTCCTTCTTTAAGAAACCAAAAGCAAAGAATGCTGCCTCTACTTTGACCATTATGGCTTTGATTTTGGGGATCATGTTTGCAGGGATTACCTTCCTTAATTACTGGGTGGGTGTTGTTCCGGCAAAAGGGGTAACAACTCTAGCCCAAATGGCCCAAGCCATCTTAGGGAATTCCCCAGTCGGTCAAGCCTTCTTTTACGTCTTTCAATTATCAACAGCCTTGATCCTGGCAGTAGCGGCGAATACTGGTTTCTCAGCCTTTCCAATGTTGGCCTTTAACATGGCTAAAAATACAAATACATGCCACACATGTATATGGAAAAAGGAGATCGTCTGGGCTATTCCAATGGGATTTTGACCTTGGCGATTGGTGCCATCGTCTTGCTCTTGATCTTTGATGGACAAACAGAAAGCTTGATTCCGCTTTATACCATTGGGGTCTTCATTCCTTTTGCCCTTTCTCAAACAGGGATGGTCATTCATTGGAAACGCCAATATCAAAAAGGATTTCTCAAGTATTCGCTGGCTAATATCCTCGGGGCTGCTATCTGTTATGGGATTGTCTTGATCCTCTTGTTGTTCCGTCTGAGTGAGATTTGGCCTTTCTTCCCTATAATCGGTCTTTTACTTTGGATGTTCTTAAGTATTCGCAATCACTATGATAAAGTTGCGGCTCAATTGCGTTTGGGAAGGAAGATCGAAAAGACAAATTACGCGGGCAATACTGTCATTGTCCTTGTTGGGAATGTCACTCAGGTAAGTGTGGGAGCTATGAGTTATGCAAATAGCCTAGGAAACGATGTCATAGCCATGCACGTCTCAACGGAAGAAACCAAGGTCAAGGATGCAGAGGTAGCAGAAGAATTCAAACATTATTTCCCTCATATTCGCTTTGAAAATGTTATGACAAGTTACCGGGATATTATCCAACCAACAGTTGAATTTGTCTCAAAAAGTAGCTGAGGAGGCCAAGGAAAAAGGGAACACCGTCACAGTCTTAGTTCCTCAATTCATCCCTAAAAAACATTGGCAAAATATTCTCCACAACCAAATGAGTTTGAAATTGAAGTATGCGCTTCGTTGGCATGAAGAAGTGGTTGTGGCAAGCTATTCTTACCATTTGTCTGAATAACTATCGCATAAAGAAGAGATGTCTACTATAGAGGTGATTCGGATTAAAAACAAAGTTTTAGTAGATGATTGAATAATTCTAACGAGTATAATTTTTATAGAATTTATTAGATTTGTATCAATGAACAGTTTGTCTTCACTTTCAGATGTCTGCTTGAGCAGCCATCTTTTTGGATTTTCTCACACGAAAAAACCACTCGAAAGTCTTGTAAGATACAGCCTTAATCTTGAAAAAATGTTTAAAAAATGCTACAATAAAGAGAACGTTTAAAATTTAAGAAATTTGAAAAGTAAGGAAACTAATGGCTAATTTATTAAAAACAATTATCGAAAATGATAAAGGTGAATTAAGACGATTGGAAAAGATGGCAGACAAGGTCTTCTCATACGAAGATCAAATGGCTGCCTTGTCAGATGATGAACTGAAAGCGAAAACAGAAGAGTTCAAGCAACGCTACCAAGATGGTGAATCATTGGATGACCTTCTGTATGAAGCTTTTGCGGTAGTTCGCGAAGGTGCCAAGCGTGTCTTGGGCTTGTTCCCTTATAAAGTACAGGTCATGGGGGGGTATTGTTCTTCACCATGGTGACGTTCCAGAAATGCGTACAGGGGAAGGAAAAACCTTGACTGCGACCATGCCGGTATATTTGAATGCCCTATCTGGCCAAGGAGTTCACGTTGTCACTGTCAATGAATACCTGACAGAACGTGATGCGACTGAGATGGGTGAGTTGTACTCATGGCTAGGTCTTTCAGTTGGGATCAACTTGGCTGCAAAATCACCGTCTGAAAAACAAGAAGCTTATGCTTGTGACATCACTTATTCAACCAACGCGGAAATAGGTTTTGACTACTTGCGTGACAACATGGTTGTTCGTGCCGAAAATATGGTACAACGTCCTTTGAATTATGCCTTGGTTGATGAGGTAGACTCCATCTTAATTGATGAAGCCCGTACGCCATTGATTGTTTCAGGTCAGACTTCTACAGAAACTAGTCAACTCTATCACATGGCGGATACCTATGTAAAATCTTTGGAAAAAGAAGACTATATTATTGATGTCCCTTCAAAAACGATTGGTTTGTCAGATTCTGGGATTGATAAGGCTGAAAGTTACTTTAATCTTGAAAACTTGTACGACATTGAAAATGTTGCCTTAACACACTACATCGACAATGCCCTCCGTGCTAACTACATCATGATTTTGGATATCGACTATGTAGTCAGTGAAGATCAAGAAATCTTGATCGTCGACCAATTTACAGGTCGTACCATGGAAGGTCGTCGTTATTCTGACGGCTTGCACCAAGCGATTGAGGCTAAAGAAGGTGTACCAGTCCAAGAAGAAACCAAAACATCAGCTTCTATTACTTACCAAAACTTGTTCCGGATGTATAAGAAACTTTCAGGGATGACAGGTACTGGTAAAAACAGAAGAAGAAGAATTCCGTGAAATCTACAACATTCGCGTTATTCCAATTCCAACTAATCGTCCGATTGCTCGTATTGACCATCCGGACCTTCTCTACCCAAGCTTGAAATCGAAGTTTAAAGCTGTAGTAGAAGATGTAAAAAGCTCGCTATGAAAAAAAGGACAACCAGTCTTGGTGGGTACCGTTGCCGTTGAAACCAGTGACTACCTATCCCGCCTCTTGGTTGAAGCAGGCGTTCCTCACGAAGTCTTGAATGCGAAAAACCACTACAAAGAAGCGCAAATCATCATGAACGCTGGTCAACGTGGTGCCGTTACCATCGCGACCAACATGGCCGGACGTGGTACCGATATCAAGCTCGGTGAAGGGGTTCGTGAACTCGGTGGACTTTGTGTGATTGGTACAGAGCGTCATGAAAGCCGTCGTATTGATAACCAGTTGCGTGGACGTTCTGGACGTCAAGGGGATCCAGGTGAATCTCAATTCTACCTTTCTCTTGAAGATGAGTTGATGCGTCGTTTCGGTTCAGAGCGCATCAAAGCCTTGCTAGACCGCTTCAAACTAAGCGAAGAAGAATCTGTTATCAGATCTAACATGTTTACACGCCAAGTTGAAGCAGCTCAAAAACGAGTGGAAGGGAACAACTATGACACTCGTAAGCAAGTCCTTCAGTATGATGATGTTATGCGGGAACAACGCGAGATTATCTACTCTCAACGCTATGATGTCATTACAGCGGATCGTGATTTGGCGCCAGAAATCAAGGCCATGATCAAACGGACCATTAAACGGATCGTTGAAGGAGCTAGCCACTCAAGCAAGGAAGAGCGGATCGAAGCTATTCTGAACTTTGCCAAATACAATTTGGTCCCTGAAGATACTATTTCTGAGAGCGATATTGAAGGCAAATCTGATAAAGATGTGATTGATTACTTGTACAAACGTGCTGAAGAGGTTTATGAAAACCAAGTAGCGAAATTACGCGATGAAGAAGCAGTCAGAGAATTCCAAAAAGTCTTGATCCTTCGTGTTGTGGATAGCAAATGGACCGATCACATCGATGCCTTGGATCAATTGCGTAATGCTGTCGGTCTCCGTGGTTATGCACAAAACAATCCTGTGGTTGAATACCAATCAGAAGGATTCCGTATGTTCAACGATATGATTGGCTCCATCGAATTTGATGTGACTCGTTTGATGATGAAAGCTCAAATCCATGAACAAGAGCGTCCACGTACAGAACACAGTATTTCAACGACAGCGACTCGTAATATTGCCGCTCAAAAAACTGATTTACCAGAAGATCTTGATTTGAGTCAAATTAAACGCAATGACATCTGTCCATGTGGATCTGGTAAGAAATTTAAAAACTGCCACGGTAAAAAAACTCTAATCGGATGAAAGGATCAGCCTATGTCTTTTTACAGTTACTAGCCCAATCATTGATGAAACAGCAGTAACCTCTCTTTATTGCTTAGAAGGTAAACATTTAGCTCGCAAAGAAGCGCGTGACCGTGAACTAGCCTCTATTTTTGAAGGGGGAAGACAAGCGGATTTTTGCTTGTGATGGGACCATGTTCATCAGATAATGAGGAAGCAGTGATGGAATATGCTCGTCGCCTTGCAGCCCTTCAAGAAGAAGTTCAAGATCGGGTCTTCATTGTGATGCGGGTCTACACTGCTAAACCTCGGACCAATGGAGATGGCTATAAAGGCTTGATGCATCAGCCGGATACTGCTTCAGAACCTAGTTTTGTAGCTGGCTTAAAGGCGGTTCGTCGCCTGCATCATCGAGTGATCACCGAAACTGGTTTGACAACAGCAGATGAACTGTTGTATCCAGAGACTTACCCATTTGTTGAGGATCTCCTTTCTTATGTTGCCATTGGGGCACGTTCTGTAGAAGATCAAGGCCATCGATTTGTGGCGAGTGGCATCTCAGTCCCAACTGGATTGAAAAATCCAACGTCTGGAAATCTGTCGGTTATGTTTAATGCAATTTATGCTGCACAACATGGGCACCATTTCTTCTATAATGGTCGTTCTGTGGAGACAAGTGGAAATCCATTCGGACATGCTATTCTGCGTGGAGCTTTAGACGCGAATGGGAAAAACATTCCAAACTACCACTATGAAGATCTGCTAGAAGCTGCGCATCGTTACCAGGCCTTGGGCTTGCAACATCCATTTATCCTGGTTGATACCAATCATGATAATTCTGGGAAGAAATTTGCTGAGCAGATTCGCATTGTCAGAGAAACCCTTACAAATCGTAGCTGGAATCCAATTATCTATGATGTAGTCCGTGGATTTATGATTGAATCTTATCTAGAGGACGGTCGTCAAGATCAACCAGAAGTATTTGGTCAATCGATCACAGACCCATGCTTGGGTTGGGAAAAGACAGAAAGCTTAGTACGAGAAATTTATCAGTATGTAGCTGAATAAGAGGAGAGGGCTGGAGAAAATATTCTCAGCCCTTTCCTTCTTAAATAGAGTTGCTGATAGAAAATCATTAAAGAGGAAAAGATATGATTGTTGGACATGGGATAGATATCGAATCGATCCAATCCATTGAACAAGCCTACCAGAGGCATCCGAGATTTGCTTCCAAGGTATTGACAGAGACGGAACGAGAACGGTTCGACCAATTATCTGGAAAAAGAAAAATGGAATACCTGGCAGGTCGATGGTCTGCCAAAGAAGCCTTTTCCAAGGCTTGGGGAACAGGAATTGGTCCAGTAGGATTTCAGGATCTGGAAATTCTGACCAATCAAAAAGGAGCTCCCTATTTTTCAAAAGCTCCTTTTAGTGGAAAGATTTGGGTATCGATTAGTCACTCAGGCGATTTAGTTTCGACCAGTGTCATTTTGGAGGAAAGAAATGAAAGCTAGTATACATAGACCAACGCGAGCATATGTGGATGTAGAGGCTATTGCCTATAATGTTCAGCAAATACAAGCCCATATTCCGAAAGAGACCTTGACCTTTGCAGTTGTCAAGGCAAATGCATACGGCCATGGAGTTGAGCCAGTGGTAGAACGTTTATTGCCACTAGTAGATGCTTTTTGTGTCTCCAACCTAGATGAAGCCTTGGAAGTTCGCCAAGTAGCAGGTGAAACCGATCTTAATTTTGGGCGTTGCACCAGTAGAACACGTTGCGATTGCCATCAAAGAGGAAATTCGTTATACAGTAGCTAGTCTCGAGTGGTTGAAAGCATTGTTGGCTGAAAAGTCTGATTTGACTGGGTTGAAGGTTCATATTAAAGTGGATTCAGGAATGGGACGAATTGGTTTTCGTTCGGCAGAAGACTTGCAGGAAGCCATGATCCTATTAAGAGACCATGGAGCAGAAGTGGAAGGGATCTTTACTCATTTTGCTACAGCTGATGAGAAAGATGACCGGCATTTCCAAGGCCAATTGCAACGATTTAAGAACTTATTGGAGCTCTTGCCCTATACTCCTAAAATCGTTCATGCCAGCAATTCAGCAACAACTTTATGGCATGCTGATACCATTTTTAATGCTGTCCGACTGGGCGATGTCATGTATGGTCTCAATCCAAGTGGAAGAGAGTTAGAGCTTCCCTATAGCATCCGTCCTGCTCTGAGTCTGGAAACAGAATTGGTCCATATCAAACCACTAGAAGTGGGGCAGACAGTTGGCTATGGAGCGACCTATCAGACTAGTGAGGAAGAGTGGATTGGGACCATTCCAATTGGCTATGCAGATGGCTGGACCAGAGATATGCAAGGTTTTCATGTCCTTGTTGATGGGCAATGCTGCCCGATTGTCGGTCGCGTATCCATGGACCAAATCACCATTCGCCTACCGAAGGCCTACCCGATTGGGACTAAGGTAGTATTGATCGGAAGGGATGGTGATTTAGCTATAACGACAACGGATGTAGCAGTCTATCGAGGCACGATCAACTATGAGGTTGTTTGTGTCTTGAGTGATCGCGTACCAAGAGTTTATCGTCCAACAAAGGAAGACAGTGGGAAGTAAGTTGTTTGTCTTTTCCCAGCTTCCTTTTATAAAAAGTTCGAGATGAAAGAGGTTGATGACGGTGGTCCCAGCCTCCTTTCTTATCTAGGAGGAAAGAATGAACTTACACCAACCACTTTCTGTCCTGCCAGGAATTGGACCGAAATCAGCAGAAAAATACAAGAAATTGGGAATCGAAACGGTTGAGGACCTCTTGCTCTACTTCCCATTTCGGTATGAAGATTTTAAATCAAAAAATGTTTTAGATCTGGAAGATGGAGAAAAAGCAGTTGTTTCTGGAATTGTTTCCACCCCAGCCAATGTCCAGTATTATGGTTACAAGCGTAACCGTCTTCGCTTTACCATTAAACAAAGGGAGCTGGTCCTAGCAGTTAGTTTCTTTAACCAGCCCTATCTAGCGGACAAGATTGAACTAGGGCAAACAGTAGCTGTATTTGGTAAATGGGATAAGGCCAAGGGAGCTTTTGATAGGGATGAAGCTGTTAGCCCAAGTCGAAGATGACCTTCAACCGGTCTACCGCTTATCTCAAGGGGTGAGCCAGTCAGCTTTTAGTAAAGGTTATCAAGACGGCTTTTTGAAGTAGGCTTGGATCAGCTATTGGAAGAAAAATCTCCTCAAATCTTAATGGACAAGTACCACTTGCTTTCTCGCAGACAAGCAGTCAGGGCCATGCATTTTCCCAAGGATCTTGAAGAATATAAGCAGGCCTTGAGACGAGTGAAATTTGAAGAATTGCTCTTTTTCCAATTGCAACTGCAGGTCTTGAAGGAAGAAAATCGTTCCGTCGGACAGGGAATCGTCTTGGATTGGGATAAGAAGAAGCTAAAAGCTCTTCAAGCTAAGCTTCCTTTTACGTTGACAGAAGCTCAGGAGCGAAGTCTGAACGAAATTCTAGCAGATATGCGTTCTCCTTACCACATGAATCGTCTCTTGCAAGGGGATGTCGGAAGCGGGAAAACGGTCGTTGCTGGGTTGGCCATGTATGCTGCTGTGACAGCTGGCAAGCGAGCGGCCTTGATGGTCCCAACTGAAATCTTAGCTGAGCAACATTTACAAAGTTTGACCTCTCTCTTTCCTAGTCTTAGAATTCTTCTTTTAACAGGCAGTCTAAAAGCTGCGGAGAGAAGAGAACGCTTGGAATTGATTCAGACAGGGCAAGTGGACCTTATTGTGGGAACCCATGCCTTGATTCAGGAGGGGGTTCATTTTCATGATCTCGGATTGGTCATTATTGATGAGCAGCACCGTTTCGGTGTAGCCCAAAGACGGATCCTGCGTGAAAAAGGCCAAAATCCGGATGTCTTGATGATGACAGCGACCCCAATTCCCCGGACTCTGGCAATCACTGCTTTTGGAGATATGGATGTTTCGATAATAGACCAAATGCCAGCAGGTCGAAAAGAGATTATCACCCGCTGGGTTAAGCATCAACAGTTAAATTTAGTCTTGGATTGGCTGGTCAAAGAAATCCAAAAAGGTTCCCAAGCCTATGTCATTTCTCCCTTGATTGAAGAATCGGAAGCCTTGGACCTCAAAAATGCTATTGCTCTAGAGGAAGAATTGATTGCTTATTTTGGAGACCGAGCCCGTATTGCTCTCCTTCATGGTAAGATGAAGGGGGAAGAAAAAGAGGCCATTATGCAGGCATTTAAGCAGGGAGAAATTGACTTACTAGTTTCTACAACTGTAATCGAGGTCGGCGTCAATGTTCCCAATGCTACCGTCATGATTATCATGGATGCAGACCGCTTTGGTTTGAGCCAATTGCACCAGTTGAGAGGTCGGGTAGGGCGTGGTGATAAGCAGTCTTACGCAGTATTAGTTGCCAATCCCAAAACAGAATCTGGTAAGCGTCGGATGAAAATCATGACCGAAACCACCAATGGGTTTGTCTTGGCAGAAGAAGACCTCAAGCTACGAGGCTCTGGGGAAATCTTTGGAACACGTCAATCAGGTATACCAGAATTTCAAGTGGCCAACCTCATTGAAGATTATCCAATCTTAGAGGAGGCACGAAAGGTAGCTGTTCAGGTGGTCGCAACTCCTAATTGGCGAGAGCATCCAGATTGGCACTGTCTGTCTCTACATTTGGAACAGAAAGAACACTTAGATTAAGAAGTGATAAGAAAGAGACTGAGACAAAAGTCCGGCCTCTCAATTATCTTTGGATTGTCGAACAAGACGCAGTGGTTGAGTGGGCTCTACTACGCTGATTTTATCAGCTTTTACAGCCCTACTCAACTGTGCGGAGGTGGGACGACGAAATCGAATTCTAACGAATTACCGATTTCTGTCCCACTCTCTTTTTATCTTATTTTAAGTTTATGGACCTATAATCGTAAAAAATAGAAAAGAGGTCCTAGCTATGCGAACCATGTTGAAATTCATCTTGTCAATCATTATCTCAGTCCATCAGAGCTATTTTTAAATACAAAGGCGGATGTATCCACCATCACACCTTCTATTGTCATTCTACCCTTCTATATAGCCTCTTAATTCATCGCCTTTTAATCCGGCATTGAGAGCAATCAGGAGCTTCAGCCGGGCCTTAGCTGCATTGAGCTCTTTGACAAAGAAGATGCCGTGCTCGTGAAGTTTGACTCCGCCTCCATCGTAAGCATAGACAGGTTCCGCAATTCCATTGAAGCAACGGGACACCAAGGCAATAGGAAGGCCAGCCTCTTGAAATTCAAAGAGTTTCTCAGCTACTTCCTTAGGAAGATTTCCTGCACCAAAGGCTTCAATGATCAAACCATCCATTTGTTGGACATCTAGTAGGTCAAGGACTTCTGTTTTCATGCCAGCATAGGCTGAAATGATGGGGACAACTCCCTTGATTTCTTGCAAATCAAAACGCACACGGGGTTCAGCTGTTTTGAAGAAAAGAACTTCTTTTTTCATGACCAAGCCTAGAGGGCCATGTGTGGGGGTCTGGAAGGTGCTGACATTGGTGGTATGTGTTTTGGTCACGTACTTGGCTGCATGGACTTCATCATTCATCACGACCAAGACACCCTTGTCTTGTGATTTGGGATCTGCTGCTACTCGGATGGCAGTCAGATAGTTATAGACGCCGTCGCTTCCTAATTCATTGGAGCTTCTCATAGCTCCTGTTAGGACTACCGAAATGGTTGGCAAGTCCATGGTATCTAAGAAGTAGGCTGTTTCTTCAAGAGTATCGGTACCATGGGTAATGACAATCCCATCATACTGGGAAGCCTCTTTCTGAATCTTATGATAGAGTTGCAACATGTGCTGAGGAGTTACATGAGGGCTGGGTAAATTTAAAAAATCTTCTGAAGTAAGCTCAATCCCTGCCAGTGACAGATCAATATGGTTCATGGGGTTGGATGAATTGGTCACGACAGCTCCAGAGGCATCTGCCTGCATGGAGATGGTCCCTCCTGTATGAAGGGCCAAAATTTTCTTAATCATGTGTGTCTCCTTGGAATGTGTGTTATAATTTATTGTATCATAAAACGGAAAGAAAGCAGTCATCATGGAAATAAAAGCGGTCTTTTTTGACATTGACGGAACCTTGGTCAATGATAGTCGAATGGTCTTGAAGTCAACTGAAAAAGCCATTCGCGCCTTAAAGGAACAAGGAATTTTTGTTGGTTTGGCAACAGGGCGAGGACCCTTCTTTGTCCGTCCTTTTATCGAGCGCTATGACTTTGATTTTGCGGTCACCTATAATGGTCAGTATATTTTTACCAAGGACAAGGTCTTATCTGCTTCTCCAATTGATAAGAAGAATCTGCATGACTTGATTGACTACGCAAAAAAACATCGGATTGAGATCGCCTTAGGAACAGAAGATGGAGTTGAAGGCTCTCGCATTATGAGTTTTGGTCTGAGTCCGATTTCTCTATGGTCTGCACGGTTTGTACCAAAAGGCTTTTCGAAGGCAGTGAGTCAGGGCTTCAACAAGGTGGTTAGCAAGGCTGTCCCTCAGGATCAAAAGGAACTGCAACAAATTGCCCAGGGACCAGTTTATCAGGTTCTCTTATTAGCTAGTCCTAAGGACACGCAGAAAGTTGAGCAAGCTTTTCCTGAATTAAAATTTACGCGTTCTAGCCCCTTTGCGGCGGATGTCATTAATCCAGACAACTCAAATTGGAAGGGATTCGGATCGTAGGAGAAGAATTTGGATTTTCGATGGACCAGGTGATGGCCTTTGGAGATTCGGATAATGACTTAGAGATGCTCTCGGGTGTTGGCTTATCGATTGCGATGGGCAATGGAACTAGCAGGGTCAAAGAAGTAGCTCAGCATACGACGACCAGTAATACCAAAGACGGGATCCAAAAAGCGCTTGAACATTTTGGCATTATCACGGATCAGTCACTTTTTGTTAGTCGTGACGATCACTTTAATAAGGTCAAAGCCTTCCATCAACTCATGGATGGTCAAACTCAGGAAGAACCAAAGGCCTGGGATAATCAAGAGGCTCTTTACCGAACCATGTTTAAGCAGGAGGAATTGGTAGAATTTATTCGGGCAGCGAGCAAGGATGAATCAACCTTTGATCGTTCAATCGAAAGCTTGCATCAAGCCTTAGATGAAGCAGCCAATAAGGTTCGTAGCAAGCATCCAGCTGAGATCTCCATGGTGGGGCAGGTCGATGCCTTGATTGATACGCTCTATCTGACTTATGGTAGTTTTGTTCTAATGGGGGTCGATCCTGAAGAGGTCTTTGAGATTGTTCACCGCGCCAATATGGGAAAGATTTTCCCAGATGGTCAGGCGCACTTTGATGAAGTCACGCATAAAATTTTAAAACCGGACGACTGGGAAGAAAAGTATGCACCTGAGCCAGCCATTCAAAAAGAGTTGGAAAGGCAAATCAAAGCTTATCAAAAACACTGCTCTGAAAAAACAGCAGAATCTGAAGAAAATAAAAAGGTGTGAGGAAATTCGTTTTCCTTCACACCTTTTGGTTTTTATAAAGTTTATAAGGTCTTTTCTGTCTCACGAACCACTAACAAATCGACTTTGGCATGGCGGAGAATGTATTCAGAGGAAGAGCCGACTAGTAAACGTTCAAAAGCATTGAGACCAGTTGCCCCAACCATGATGAGATCAACTCCCTCTGCATCAGGGATATCAGTCGCTAAGAGGACTTTTGGATTCCCCATTTCAATCACCGAAGCAATGTTTTGGACACCGGCTTCTTTAGCACGCTTGATATACCCTTCTAATAGTTCATTAGCTTCTGTTTGGAATCCTTCATACACCTCAGCATCAAACTAGAGACACTTTGTAAGGCACGTGTATCAACGACATGAGCAAGGGTAAGTTTAGATCCGTTTCGCAACGCAACATTGACCCCTTTCTCAAAAGCGAGTTCAGCTTCGCGAGATCCATCAACTGCGACCATGATGTTTTCGTATTTTTGAGACATGTTCCGTCCTCCTTTACTGCTTGAAAACGTGAAAAGAAATGGAAGAACCCATTTATGTTACCTATAATTATATTTTAAACCTTTTACCATAGAAAGTAAAGGTCAAATCAGATATCTATAGGATTTCATCGAGAATGAACGAGGTTGCTCAGTTGTACTCCAGATTAACTAGTGGTATAATGGAAGCAGTTTGATAAAGTGAGGAAAAAATCATGAAAGAATACAATAAGTCCGTCAAGCTAGAGCACGTTGCTTACGATATTCGTGGTCCAGTCTTAGAAGAAGCGATGCGCATGCGGGCAAACGGGGAGAAAATCCTTCGCTTAAATACAGGAAATCCGGCTGAATTTGGGTTCACAGCTCCCGACGAAGTCATTCATGATTTGATTATGAATGCTCGGGATAGTGAAGGGTATTCAGATTCAAAAGGAATTTTTTCTGCCCGTAAGGCTATTATGCAGTATAGCCAATTGAAAAAGATTCCGAATGTTGAGATTGATGATATCTATATCGGAAATGGTGTCAGTGAGTTGATTGTGATGTCCATGCAAGGCTTGCTCGATAATGGCGATGAAGTACTTGTGCCAATGCCAGACTATCCACTTTGGACAGCAGCAGTCAGCCTAGCAGGTGGAAATGCAGTACACTATGTCTGTGATGAAGAGGCTGAGTGGTATCCTGATATTGATGATATCAAGTCGAAAATCACTTCAAACACCAAGGCTATCGTCGTGATTAACCCAAATAACCCGACCGGAGCTCTCTATCCAGATGAGATTTTGTTGGAAATTGTCGAAATTGCTCGTCAACATGGCTTAATTATCTTTGCAGATGAAATTTATGATCGCTTGGTCATGGATGGCGCCAAACACACAGCCATTGCTAGTCTCGCGCCAGATTTGTTCTGCGTCAGCATGAACGGTTTGTCCAAATCACACCGCATAGCGGGCTTCCGTGTGGGCTGGATGGTCTTATCTGGACCAAACACCACGTGAAGGGCTATATCGAAGGTTTGAATATGCTCTCCAATATGCGTCTGTGTTCAAACGTCTTGGCCCAACAAGTGGTCCAGACTTCTTTGGGAGGCTACCAGTCAGTGGACGAACTCTTGCTTCCAGGCGGTCGAATCTACGAACAACGGAACTTTATCTACAAGGCTATCAATGATATTCCAGGACTCTCAGCTGTCAAACCAAAAGCTGGTCTCTATATCTTCCCTAAGATTGATCGTGAAATGTACCGGGTAGATGATGATGAGCAGTTTGTCTTGAATTTCTTAAAACAAGAAAAGGTTCTCTTGGTTCACGGACGTGGATTTAACTGGAAAGAGCCAGATCATTTCCGGATTGTTTACCTTCCTCGAGTAGAAGAATTGGCTCAAATTCAAGAGAAGATGACCCGTTTCTTAAAACAATACAAACGATAAGTGTAAGAGAAATCGCTAATAGGCGGTTTCTTTTTTTTGAATGAATCCAGCGAATATTTTGTTACATAAGGCTAATTTTTCTGAATTGAATAGAATTGTAGAAAAAATAAATAATTTTCAGATAATTTGATTGAAATTCCCCCACTTATATGATATACTTTAGCTGACTATATGCGAGGTTTATTATGGCTAAATTATTAGAAAAAACGAGAAAAATTACATCTATCTTGAAACGTTCTGAAGAACAGTTGCAAGATGAAATGCCTTATAATGCAATTGCCCGTCAACTGGCTGACATCATTCATTGTAACGCTTGTATTATTAATAGCAAGGGAACTCTTCTAGGTTATTTCATGCGCTACAAAACCAATAATGATCGGGTTGAGGCTTTTTTTGACAATAAAAAATTACCTGAAGATTATGCTAAAGCGGCCAGTTTAGTCTATGATACAGAGGCGAATTTAGATGTAGATCACGATTTAAGTATCTTTCCAGTAGAGACAAAGTCTGATTTTCCTGATGGGTTGACAACGATTGCTCCTATTCATGTATCTGGGATTCGTTTGGGGTCATTGATTATTTGGCGCAATGATAAGGAATTTGCGGATGATGATTTGATTTTGGTTGAGATTGCTAGTACCGTAGTTGGAATTCAAATGTTGAACTTCCAACGAGAGGAAGATGAGAAAAATATTCGTCGCCGGACTGCGGTCAATATGGCTGTCAATACCTTGTCCTATTCAGAATTGCGGGCAGTTTCCGCTATCCTTAGTGAATTGAAGGGAAATGAAGGGCAGTTAACTGCTTCCGTGATTGCGGATCGGATTGGTATTACCCGCTCTGTGATTGTCAATGCACTTCGGAAACTGGAGTCAGCCGGTATTATTGAAAGCCGCTCTCTTGGGATGAAGGGAACCTACCTCAAAGTCTTGATCCCAGATATTTTTGAAGAAATAAAGAAAAGAGACTACTAATGACTAAAGCGTTAATTTCGATTGACTACACCGTTGATTTTGTAGCGGATGAAGGTAAGCTAACGGCAGGAGCTCCTGCACAAGCTATTTCTGAGAGCATTGCTCAGGTGACCCGGCTAGCCTTTGACCAAGGGGCCTATGTCTTTTTTGCGATTGATGCTCATGATGTAGACGATCCATTTCATCCAGAAAGCAAGCTCTTCCCACCTCATAATATCATTGGGACTAGTGGACGGGATTTGTATGGTCCCTTAGCTGATTTTTATCGGGAGCACAAAGCGGATCCACGTGTCTTTTGGATGGACAAGCGTCATTATTCTGCTTTTTTTCAGGAACTGATCTGGATATCCGCCTCCGGGAACGTGGCGTAGATACGGTTATTTTGACGGGAGTCTTAACGGACATTTGTGTCCTCCATACAGCAGTAGATGCCTATAATCTGGGCTATCAGATCGAAGTGGTCGCGCCTGCAGTGGCATCGCTCACTCCTGAAAAATCACCAGTTTGCTTTTAAATCATTTCAAACATGTTTTGGGAGCAAAAGTGGTGAATGAACAATTAGAAGAATTGTAAGATTAGAGTTCGAGGAGAATGGCCTAATGCCTAGCCTTCCTTGGACTCTATTTTCTTGCCAAACTACCGCATAAATACTAAAAAAATATGGTAAAAATAGAAGGTATTGAAAAAATCATCATTTCACGAAAGGAAGCAAGATGAAAAATTACGCAAGAAGAGGTAACCCACGTTGCCAATCTTTCAAAATTGAAATCTCTCCAGAAGAGACAGCTGAGTTTGCGACAACCTTATCGAAAAATTGTCGACATGGTGGAATTGTTGGAAGAAGTGGACACAACCGGTGTGGCTCCAACAACGACCATGGCGGATCGTAAGACCGTATTGCGTCCGGATGTTGCTGAAAAAAAGGGACGGACCGTGACCGTTTGTTTAAAAATGTACCTGAAAAAGATAATTACTACATCAAGGTACCAGCTATCCTAGAAGATGGAGGAGATGCCTAATGTCATTCAACCATAAAACCATTGAAGAGTTGCACGACCTCCTTGTCTCTAAGGAAATTTCAGCAACCGAATTGACCCAAGCGACGCTTGATGATATCAAGGCGCGTGAAGAAGCAATCAATGCCTTTGTAACGGTGGCCGAAGAAGCTGCCCTTGCACAAGCCAAAGCTATTGATGAAAAAGGAATCGATGCAGACAACCTCCTATCAGGGATTCCGCTCGCGGTCAAAGACAATATCTCAACAGATGGTATCTTGACGACTGCGGCATCAAAAATGCTCTATAACTACGAGCCAATCTTTGATGCGACAGCTGTTGCCAATGCCAAAGCTAAAGATATGATTGTCATCGGGAAGACCAACATGGATGAATTTGCCATGGGTGGATCTGGTGAAACTTCATATTATGGACCAACCAAGAATGCATGGGACCACAGTAAGGTGCCTGGTGGATCTTCTAGTGGTTCAGCAGCTGCTGTAGCTTCAGGTCAAGTCCGTTTGTCCCTTGGTTCAGATACTGGTGGTTCTATCCGCCAACCAGCTGCCTTCAACGGGATTGTTGGTCTCAAACCAACTTATGGAACAGTTTCACGTTTTGGTCTCATTGCCTTTGGTAGCTCACTAGACCAAATTGGACCATTTGCACCAACGGTCAAGGAAAATGCCCTCTTGCTCAATGTCATTGCCAGTGAAGATGTCAAAGATTCAACATCTGCGCCTGTTCGTGTAGCAGACTTTACTTCTAAGATTGGTCAAGACATTAAAGGCATGAAGATTGCCCTTCCTAAGGAATACCTCGGTGAAGGGATTGACCCAGAAGTCAAAGAAACCATCCTCAATGCGGCTAAACACTTTGAAAAATTGGGAGCAACTGTCGAAGAAGTCAGCCTGCCTCATTCTAAATACGGGGTTGCCGTTTACTACATCATCGCTTCATCTGAAGCTTCTTCAAACTTGCAACGTTTCGACGGTATTCGCTATGGTTTCCGTGCGGAAGATGCCAAGAACTTGGATGATATCTATGTGAACACTCGTAGCCAAGGCTTTGGTGATGAGGTTAAACGTCGGATCATGCTGGGTACCTTTAGTTTGTCATCTGGTTACTACGATGCCTACTACAAGAAAGCTGGCCAAGTCCGCACGCTCATTATCGAAGACTTTGAAAAAGTTTTTGCAGATTATGACCTTATCCTTGGTCCAACCGCTCCAAGTGTAGCCTTTGATTTGGATTCGCTCAACCACGACCCGGTTGCCATGTACTTGGCTGACCTCTTGACAATCCCAGTCAACTTGGCAGGTCTTCCAGGGATTTCGATTCCTGCAGGTTTTGCGCAAGGTCTTCCAGTTGGTTTGCAGTTGATTGGTCCCAAGTATTCTGAAGAAACCATCTACCAAGCTGCAGCGGCCTTTGAAGCAACGACGGATTACCACAAGCAACAACCCCTTATTTTCGGAGGTGACAATTAATGAACTTTGAAACAGTCATCGGACTTGAAGTCCACGTTGAATTGAATACAAACTCAAAAATTTTCTCACCAACCTCTGCTCACTTTGGGAACGAGCAAAATGCCAATACCAATGTGATCGACTGGTCTTTCCCAGGGGTGCTTCCTGTCTTGAACAAGGGTGTTGTGGATGCTGGCATCAAGGCTGCTTTGGCGCTGAATATGGATATCCATCAGCACATGCACTTTGACCGTAAGAACTATTTTTACCCTGATAATCCAAAGGCCTATCAAATTTCGCAATTTGACGAGCCAATCGGATATAACGGTTGGATTGAAGTGCAATTGGAAGACGGCTCAACTAAGAAAATCGGGATTGAACGGGCTCACTTGGAAGAAGATGCCGGTAAGAACACCCACGGAACAGACGGTTTCTCTTATGTAGACCTCAACCGTCAAGGGGTCCCATTGATCGAAATCGTATCTGAAGCAGATATGCGTTCTCCAGAAGAAGCCTACGCTTATTTGACAGCTTTGAAAGAAGTCATCCAGTACACTGGTATTTCAGACGTCAAGATGGAAGAAGGATCGATGCGGGTGGATGCCAACATTTCCCTTCGCCCATACGGCCAAGAGGAATTCGGTACCAAGACGGAGTTGAAAAACTTGAACTCCTTCTCAAACGTCCGTAAAGGTCTTGAATACGAAGTACAGCGCCAAGCGAAAATCTTGCGATCAGGTGGGGTCATTCGTCAAGAAACACGCCGTTATGATGAAGCGAATAAGAGCACCATTCTTATGCGTGTCAAAGAAGGAGCAGCGGATTACCGTTACTTCCCAGAACCAGACCTTCCCTTGTTTGAAATCTCAGATGAGTGGATCGAGGAAATGCGCACAGAGTTGCCAGAGTTTCCAAAAGTCCGTCGTGCTCGCTACGTGGCAGAGCTTGGCTTGTCTGACTATGATGCCAACCAATTGACAGCGACGAAAGTCACTTCTGACTTCTTTGAAGCAGCTGTGGCCCTTGGTGGTGATGCCAAACAAGTCTCTAACTGGCTCCAAGGAGAAGTCGCACAATTCTTGAATGCAGAAGGTAAGACGCTGGAAGAAATCCAATTGACACCAGAAAACTTGGTGGAAATGATTGCCATCATCGAAGATGGAACGATTTCATCTAAGATTGCCAAGAAAGTCTTCGTTCACTTGGCGAAAAACGGTGGCGGCGCGCGTGAATACGTCGAAAGCTGGATTGGTACAGATTTCAGATCCTGAAGTCTTAATCCCTATCATCCACCAAGTCTTTGCAGACAACGAAGCAGCAGTAGCCGACTTCAAGTCAGGGAAGCGGAATGCGGACAAGGCCTTCACTGGCTTCCTCATGAAAGCAACTAAAGGCCAAGCCAACCCACAAGTAGCCCTCAAGTTACTTGCCCAAGAATTGGCGAAGTTGAAAGAAGAGTAATAGAGAAAAAAACCAGCCGAGAGGTTGGTTTTTACTATCCATAAAATTGTGTTAGAATAGGAAAGATCATTACATATCAACTGGCATTAGGAGGAGTTACATGAACAAATTTTTAAGAGTCTTATTTATCCTGGTTATCATCGCCATGTCTGGAGCGATTGTCTTCCAGCTGTTCTTTCCATCTTATATGGGAAGTCATTCGGGATATGGTATTTCTATCGGTTGGCAACGGGAAATTGGGATTTGGAATGTGGCAGTTCTTGTGATTCTCATTGCTGTTAATTTCAAATATGATTGGTTTTATCTTCGTACGGTTTTATTGGCCTTGATTGTTGGTGGCATCGGAATTGGGACTAATCATTTATTTGCTTATCTCAACTATCATTTGCCAGTAAATGCTATTGGAGCTTTTGAAAATTATCTTCTTGTTCTGGGCTGGATTGTCGGTTGGAAACTAGAGTCATCTCGGGCCGATGATTAAGATATTAACCGTCTGTTTCTTCTTGACAAAGTTTGTGAAAGGGTTTACAATATGGTTATCGGGTTTCCTGAAAGGGAATTGCAATTCATGGAAAAATAGGAGAATCATATGGAAACAATGAAAGCTGCCCGCTGGCATGGTAAGAAGGACGTTCGTATCGAAGAAGTAGAAGTCCCTAAAGTACAACCTCATCAAGTAAAGGTTGCGGTCAAATTCACAGGAATCTGTGGGACAGACTTGCATGAATACTTGGATGGACCAATTTTCATTCCAACAGAAGAGCATGTTTATTCTGGTCAAAAAGCACCCGTTACCCTCGGTCACGAGTTTGCTGGAGAAATTGTTGAGGTTGGAAGCGATGTGACTCGGGTCAAAGTCGGTGATCGTGTGACAATTGAGCCAATTTTGGCAAACACAACTTAATTGGTGACTATAACCTTGATCCAAACTTGAACTTCGTCGGCCTTGCGGCAGATGGTGGGTTTGCTAAATACTGTGTCCTAGATGGAGATTTAGTCCATGTGATTCCAGATAGCTTGAGCTATGAGCAAGCAGCGCTTACAGAACCTGCTGCTGTAGCCGTTTATGCAGTTCGTCAATCTGCTATTAAGGCAGGAGATACAGCTGTTATCTTTGGTTTGGGGCCTATTGGTCTCTTGATCGTGGAAGCCCTTCGTGCGGCTGGTGCTTCAAAAATCTATGCGGTTGAATTGTCTGCGGAACGTCAAGCCAAAGCAGAAGAGTTGGGTGCCATTGTTGTTCGTCCAGAAGAAGGTGAATCAATCGTTGAAGCCATTCATCGTTTGACGGATGGTGGAGCGGATGTGTCTTATGAAGTAACAGGGGTTCCTGTTGTTCTTGGACAAGCTTTGGCAGCTGTCCATAAGGCTGGTGAATGTATGGTTGTTTCTATTTGGGAACGCGAAGCGAGCATCAATCCAAATGAATTCGCCATTCAAGAAAAGACCCTTAAAGGGATTATCGCTTATCGCCACATCTTCCCTAAAGTATTGGAATTGATGGAACAAGGCTACTTCTCTGCTGAAAAATTGGTTACCAAGAAAATCAAATTGGAAAACATTGTTCAAGATGGCTTTATCGAATTAACGCAAGATAAATCTCAAATCAAGATTTTGGTTGAGCCGTAAATTAGTATATTTTATGAATAAAACCAGTCCATTTGGACTGGTTTTTATGTTACAATTAGGATGTAAATAATATTTGTGGAGGCAACATGTCTACATCTTTCAAAGGAACCTTGATGACTGTGATTGCTGGAATTGCTTGGGGGCTTTCTGGTGTTAGCGGGCAATATTTGATGGCACATGGTTTTTCAGCTATAGGGTTAACTAATTTTCGTCTACTTTTTTCAGGCATTGTCCTTATTATATTATCTTACGTAGCGGATAAAGAGAAGGTATTAGCCTTTGCTAAAGATAAATCTTCCTACCTTCCCCTTCTCGTTTTTTCATTTTTAGGATTGTTACTAACTCAATTGACCTATTTAGAGGCGATTGCAGAAACCAATGCTGGGACTGCCACCGTTTTGCAGTATCTCTGTCCAGTGGGGATTTTATCCTATACCTGTATCAAGGATAGAGTAGCTCCTACTCTTGCGGAAGTAGCTTCCATGCTGTTAGCGATTGGTGGCACATTCTTAATTGCAACACACGGTCAAGTCAACCAACTGGCCATTAATCCAAAAGGTCTGGCTTGGGGAGTGGTTTCAGCCTTTGCTTATGCTCTGTATATTGTCCTTCCTCTTAATTTAATTAAAAAATGGGGAAGTATGCTGGTGATTGGAGTTGGG